>Ga0210399_10001026_pt1 | contig 21956 bp, 22 predicted proteins | sample IncBWC14MmetaG_FD_150865 | JGI IMG/M metagenome (GOLD analysis project Ga0210399, IMG submission 150865) | Forest soil microbial communities from Barre Woods Harvard Forest LTER site, Petersham, Massachusetts, United States - Inc-BW-C-14-M | ecosystem: Environmental > Terrestrial > Soil >... | reverse complement strand
CGTCTTCACCAGCTCCATAAACTGCGCGTCTTTTCCGGGATTCACCGTGTACTCATACCAGAACGTCAGCGGCTGCATCTTCGCGTCCTGCGCCGCAATCGTAAGGCACGACATCAACACCACCGCCAAACAAAGCAATATTCTTTTCTTCATTTTCGAAAATCTCCTTGAACGAACGAGTTTCGCCTGCGCTGGACTACGCCAAAGGTTCTTGGGCGGGATGGCACAAACGCGGATGCAGGCAGTCAACGTCTGGGCTTTGGAAAGGGCCGACCTGCGTCGGAATGGCCCTGTTTGTAGCACCGAATTCTGTAGAGCGTCAAGCTTGCGGAATTTGCTGTAGTGGGTCAGTTTCCGATTAGGCGACTTATAAAATTTAGGTGTGGTAATTTGTGACCATGCGATGTTTCACAACATTAGTTTTGGCAACCGCATTGGGCGGCCCGATGACACCTCCCACGGCGCAACAGCAATCATCACAATCAAACGCACCAGCCACCGCTTCATCGCAGAACCTTCAACCCAACAAGGGCATGATAGAAAAGGGCACCTACAAAAATCCTTCCATTGGTCTTGAGTTCACGCCTGCAGAGAACCTTGATTTGCAGGAGCCAGAGATGCAGGGGGCCACTGTCACGGTTACGGCGCAGGACCGTGGGTGGACCGCCGGATTGCTCTCGGCGCGGAGTCTCACGGTTTTTTATGCTGGGCCGTTTTCGCTTTATCCCGAACGATGGCGTGATGCTACCAGTCACTTGAAGATGGTCATCCGCGCTCAAGAAGCAAATGGGTTTCAACAAATTGGGAGCCTAGCGTCAGGTCAGATGAGTGGGATCCAGTTTTTGCGCGCTGATTTTACTAAAGGTCGAGTGTATGAAGCGATTCTTGTTACGGCCCATAACGGCTATGCGTTCGTGTTCATTTTTACGGGTTCCGGTGTTCGGGTAACAAATAAACTCATCGCGTCGACTAAAGTGAAGTTCACTTCTTAGCTTTTTGAATAGTCAAAGGTCCCGATTAACCGCGGCAATCGGAAACTGACCCACGACCGGATTTCCGCTTGACAAGGCGGCCTTTCGGTTCAATACTAAACCATATGGTTAAGTATTCCGCGACACTTGATTCCACGTTTGGCGCGCTTGCCGACCCCACCCGCCGCGCCATTCTTGCTTCCCTCATGCTCGGCGAAACCTCCATCTCCGCTCTCGCCGAGCCCCACCGCATGTCCCTTCCCGCGGTAATGAAGCACCTGCGCGTTCTGGAAAACTCCGGCCTCGTCTCACAAAAAAAGATCGGCCGCACGCGTTTCTGCCGCCTCTCGCCAACTCCTCTGAAGCAGGCCGAAGACTGGATTGCCCAATACCGCCGTTTCTGGGAAGGCGCTTTCGATTCCCTCGAACGTTTCCTCAGCCAGGATCCACCGCCCGAGAAACAGACAGAGCAGCAAAAGGAGAAACAATCATGGCCACACCGCAATCGCAGCCGGAAAACTCGATCCAGCTAACGCGCACCTTCGCGGCTCCCCGCGACCGCGTCTATCGCGCTTGGACCGACGCCAGGGAGTTCGCTCAGTGGTTCCATCCCACGGCGGACTACAAAACCGTCATCACCCGCCTGGATCTCCGCGTCGGCGGAAAATATTCCCTCGAAATGCACCACAAAGACGGAAACATTCACAATCTCAGCGGCACCTACGAAGAGATCAAGCCACCCGAGAAAATCGCCTTCACCTGGCTCTGGCAACAGGACGAAACAAGGACGGAAACCCTGGTCACGGTAACCTTCAAAGACCTCGGCGGCTCCACCGAAGTCAACCTGACCCACAAAAACCTGCTCACCGCCGAATCCCGCGAAAAGCACAACCAAGGCTGGATCGGCTGCCTCGGCCAACTTGAAGCCTATCTGGCGTGACGAAGTTTTGTAGTGGCCGGACTTTAGACCGGCCACTCTGACTCTCCTTATTCCCAAATACAGCGCTGGCATTACTCGTCCCGACAAAGGAGGGAAGCCAGCCATTTGCTGACGAATCTCAATTAAATTTCAAATTTCGCCACGACCCCCAGCAACCGGATCAATGCCGCGCGTTCCTCCGCATCCAGGCACGCGCGTAATTTTTCCTCCGCCGCCCGCCGTTCCTTGATGAGGAACTCCCGGTATTTTTCGCCCTTCGGCGTCAGCCGGATCACAAAAGTCCGGCCCGTCCCCGCCTTTTTCTTCGAAACCAGCCCTTCCTTCACCATCGTCCCGATCGAACGGTGCACCACCGTCCGGTCAAGTCCAAGCATCGTGGCAATCTGGTTCTGATTCCGCTCCGCGCCGCCGCGCAGCGTCGAGAGAATAAATCCCCGCGTCGGCGAACACCCCGTGCGCCGCTCCAATTGTTTGCTGACCGAAAAATACGCAGCCGCAAGATGGACCAGCACGGAATCCTTCAGGATTTCTTCCGGAATCATTTTTCTGTCCACGGCAATCATAGGACCGTCACCGTTGTTTCCAGCGGCCGCCGCCACTGCGGCTGCTCCTGGTACGTCGCCGGCTTTTTCCCAACCGCAATCACCATCACGATCTCGTGGTATTTCCGGGAAAGCCCCAGAAATTTCGCTAGCCGCACCCCGTCGAATCCCTCCATCGGGCAGGTGTTGAATCCCAGCGCCTCCGCCGCAATCATCAGATTCCCGCAAGCCAGCGCCGTGCTCTTCGTCGCCCACTTGAACAACCCCTGCCGCGTAACTGGCGCCATCCCGATGATTTTCCACAGATGAATGAGCTTCAGGGCCAGCCACTTCATGGCCCCCAAAACGTTGAACCACCCCTGCACGTAAAACCACTTTGCCAATTTCGCTTTCTTCTCGTACTCCCGGATTTTGCTTTCGGCGAAGCCGTTCTCGCGCATCCACCGCAATTGACCTTCGGTGGTAACCTTCGATGCTCCCAGGTCCGCCACGGCCACCACGAGTGCCGAGGCCGTTTGCGCCGCCGATTGCGACATGCACAACTCCGCCGCCCGTTTTCGCTTCGGCGGCGATTCGATCCACACCAGCCGGTAAGGCTGGGAATTGAAACTCGAAGGCGCCGCGCAGGCCGCCCGCAGCATCTGCTCGCGCGCCGCGGCGGGCACCTCCACCCGATCGAACTCCCGAATGGCCCTTCTTCGCAGCATCGCTTCCAGGTTGCCGGTCATCACGCCCTCCATGTTGCAAGTACAACATAAAGATGTTGCATGTGCAACATAAAAATCAACCGGCCAATTTGTCTTCCTTCAGCCCCTCCCCCGCCACCCCTCCGCCTTCCCCCCATTCGCCAACCGCCCCCGTTCGCCGTAAGATAGACAACCGGACGTTCATCGGGAGATCCGCCGAAGATGCCTGCCACCGAAACCGCCGCCAAGCAAAAACTTTCGCGCCAGCAATACCTCGATCTCTATTACTACATGCGCCTCAACCGTGAGGTCGAGGACACCATGACCCGGCTTTTCCGCCAGAACAAAATCGTCGGAGGCCTGTACTCCAGCCTGGGCCAGGAAGCCATCTCCGTCGGCAGCGCCTACGCCCTGCAGAAAAAAGACTGGATGGCCCCGATGATCCGCAACATCGGCGCGCTGCTGGTCAAAGGCGTTCCCCCGCGCGACATCTTCACGCAGCACATGGCCAAGTACACCTCGCCCACCAAGGGCAAGGATGGAACCAGCCACTTCGGCGACCTCGAAAATCTGCACATCGTTTCGCCCATCTCCATGCTCGGCGATCTGATCCCCGTGCTCACCGGAGTCGCCATGGCCGGCCGCTACCTCGGTCAGAAAATCGTGGCCATGACCTGGATTGGCGACGGTGGCAGCTCCACCGGAGTCTTTCACGAAGGCTTGAATCTCGCAGCTTCACAGAAAGCCGCCTTCGTCCTGATTCTCGAAAACAACCAGTGGGCATATTCCACGCCGGTGCGCCGCCAGGTGCCCATCGAAAATCTTGCCGACCGCGCCAAGGCCTATGGCATCGCCAGCTACATCGTCGACGGCAACGACGCGGTAGCCATGTACTCGACTGCCAAGGAAGCTGTCGAGCGCGCCCGCGCCGGCGAAGGCCCCATCCTTATCGAAGCAAAAACCTTCCGCCGCCGCGGCCACGCCCAGCACGATCCCGCCGAATACGTCCCGGCCGAGCAGCGCGAATACTGGGAAAAACGTGATCCCATCACGCTCTACGAAAAATTTCTAAGCGCCGAAAAAATCCTCGACGCCAAAGGCAAAAAGGAAATCGAGGACAAAATCAACGCGCTACTCGAAAAAGAACGTGAGTTCGCGGAAAATTCCCCGATGCCGCCGCCGGAGTTCGCCTCCGAAGGCGTCTATTGCACCGGCGACGATTGCCACAAGATCCGCCCCAAGTGGGAGCGGCCGATTTCGGAAGTGACCCCGCCGAAATCGAGCGTCGAGCCGGTCTGGCTCGTCGAAGGCTTCGGCCGCGGCAAGACTTCTTCCCGCGAGAACGCACCGATACATTTCGGCGATACACAACCGGCCGCGGAAGAACCCGCCGCAAAAACAAAATCCGTTACAAAACCAGCGGCCAAATCTCCCGCCCGAAAATCGGCCCCGGCGAAATCCGCCGCGCGCGGAAAGGCCCGGAGGTAGCCCATGGCCCCCATCACCTTTCTCGAAGCCATCCGCCAGGCCATGTTCGAAGAGATGGCCGCTGACCCCAGCGTCGTCCTGATCGGCGAGGACGTCGGCGTCTACGGCGGCGCGTTCAAGACCAGCGAAGGCCTGCTCGAAAAATTCGGCTGGGAGCGCGTCATCGACACGCCCATCAGCGAAAGCGCCATCATCGGCGCGGCCTGCGGCATGAGCTATCTCGGCCTCCGCCCCATCGCCGAAATGCAGTTCATCGATTTCATCGCTTGCTGCTTCAACCAGCTCACCAACTTCGTCGCCAAGGGTCACTATCTCTGGAACGCCCCCGCCCCCATCGTCGTCCGCGGTCCCTCCGGAGGCGGTGTCCACGGCGGCCCGTTCCACTCGTTAAGCCCGGAAATGTATTTCCTGCACACGCCCGGTTTCAAAATCGTCTATCCCTCCACGCCTTACGACGCCAAGGGCCTGCTCAAATCCAGCATCCGCGACAACAATCCGGTCCTCTTTTTCGAGCACAAATTCCTGTACCGCCGCATCAAGGAAGAGATTCCGGAAGGCGATTACACCGTGCCGCTCGGCAAAGCGATTGTCCGCCGCGAAGGAAAGCACCTCACCATCGTTTCCTACGCCGCGATGATGCACACCTCGCTCGAAGCCGCCGAAGCGCTCGCCAAGGAAGGCATCGAAGCCGAAGTCATCGATCTCCGCACCCTTCTTCCCCTCGACGAGGAAACGATTCTCCAGTCCGTCCGCAAAACCAACAAGTGCCTCGTGGTCCACGAAGACACCAAGACCGGCGGCATCTCCGGGGAAATCGCCGCCATCCTCTTCGAAAAAGCCTTCCACGACCTCGACGGCCCGGTCCTCCGCGTCGCCTCTCTCGACACGCCCGTCCCCTACGCGCCCACACTCGAGGAAGCCTTCCTCCCCAACGCCCAAAAAGTTTTCACCGCCGCCAAAGATCTCGCCAGGTTCTAACCGCGCATAAATGGCCCCTTCCTGTTTTTGTAGGGGCCGGGCTTGCCCGGCCCGCTCTTCACCGGATTCAAAAAGTTAGTAACCGATTGAACCTGCCGATTGTCGTTCTCAAAGCCGCTTACCACCGCCCACGTAAAATCAAACCTGCACGGGGTTGGCACGGCAAATCCTCCTCTCCATCTTGGCGCTCCGCTCTGCCGCGTTTCTCAACTTCCGCAAGAACGATGATCTTTGGATTCTCTAATGCCCGAGGCTTCCGCCCCATGCGGCCGGCTCTTGCCTGCTGCGCGATGACGCTCCTTTGGTGCGTTCCCGTCGCGCTCTTCGCCGCGCCCGGCGGCACCAAACTGAGCGGCAAAGTCACGCTCAACGGCGCGCCCGCCAAACCCAAGCCCCTCGATCTTTCGAAAGAACCCGCCTGCGCGCAGATGCACGCCGCGAATCCTCTCGTTTCCGATTCGCTTCTCCTTGGTCCCGGCAACGCCATCCGCAACGTCGTCGTGTACATCTCCGAAGGCGCGCCCTATCCCGGCCCCGCTCCCACGACCCCCGTCCTCTTTGACCAGCAGGGCTGTCAGTACACCACGCACGTCCTCGCCTTCCGCGTCGGCCAGGAAGTCAAAATCTCCAACAGCGACCCGCTCTCTCACAACATTCATCCGCTCGCCAAGGTCAACCGCGAGTGGAACAAGATTCAGCCCCCGCGCACCCCGCCCTTTGCTTACGCCTACGAAAACGAAGAGTTCATTCCCGTGAAGTGCAACCTGCATCCCTGGATGCAGGGTTACTTCGTCATATTAAGGACGCCGTACTTTGCTGTTACGGGCGACGACGGCAGTTTCGTCCTGCCGGAGCTTCCGCCCGGCCGCTACACCATCACCGCCTGGCATGAAACTCTGGGCACCCAGTCCCACGAAATCGAAATCAATTACAGTGGTGAGCCGCAGACCCTCAACTTCACCTTTACCGCCAAACCCTGAAGACCGGCTCTCCCGTTTGCGCGGCCGCCGCAACACTCTTGCGCTCCACGCCCTTTTCGCCCTTCGCCTTTCGCTGTAAACTAGAATCGTTCCTCGGAACATGCCAGGACCGCCACGCATTCCAGAAGTTTCACCCGGCAGATCAGGCGAAGGAGAGCAATCCCATGGCAGTTGATGTGGTCATGCCCCAGATGGGCGAAAGCATCTTTGAAGGCACCATCACCAAATGGCTCAAGAAGCCCGGCGACAAGGTCGAGCGCGACGAGCCGCTCTTTGAAATCTCCACCGACAAGGTCGACGCCGAAATCCCCTCCCCCTCCGCTGGCGTCTTGAAAGAGATCAAGATTGCCGAAGGCCAGACTGTTCCCATCCAGACGATTGTCGCCGTGATTGACGGCGCGGGCTCCGCCGCCTCTGCGCCGGCGCCAGCGGCGCCACCGGCCAAAGCTGCACCTGTTCCTGCGTCAACTCCGGCTCCCGCCGCTGCCAAGCCGGCTGCGCCTGCACCGGCTGCACCTGTCTCCGCTCCCGTTTCTGCCGCCGCCGCTTCTGGCTCCACCGAACGCATTCACTCCTCGCCCCTCGTTCGCCGTCTCGCCAAGGAACACAACGTGGATCTTTCCGCCATCGAAGGCACCGGCGCGGGCGGCCGCATCACCAAGGAAGACATCGAAGGCGTCATCGCGGGACAATCCGCGCCGGCCGCTGCGCAAGCGGCTGCACCAGCCGCTGCTGCGCGCCCGTCGGTACCACCTCCCGCGCCTGTTCCCCTCGCCGCACCCGGCGCGCCCGCCGTGCACGGCAGCCAGTACGTTGCGGCCCTTCAGGTCGGTGTACCGCGAGAGCGCATTTACTTCGGCAATTACGAAGTGCAGCCGCTCAGCAACATGCGCCAGAAAATCGCCGAGCACATGGTGGCCTCCAAGCACGTTTCCGCGCACGTCTACTCGGTGGATGAAATCGACATGACCAAGGTCGCCGCCATTCGCGCCAAAGCCAAGGAAGAGTTCGAAAAGCGCTACGAGACCAAGCTCACCTTCATGCCCTTTTTTGTGAAGGCCGCCGTCGCCGGCCTGCGCGCGTATCCCACGCTGAACGCCTCGCTTGACGGCACCAGCATGGTTCTGCACAAGGAGATCAACGTCGGCATCGCCGTGGCCCTGGACTGGGGACTGCTCGTGCCGGTCATCCGGAACGCCGACGAAAAGAATCTTCTGGGCATCCAGCGCAACCTCAACGATCTCGCCGAGCGCGCGCGCTCGAAAAAGCTCAAGCCCGAGGAGGTCCAGGAAGGCACCTTCTCCATCACCAACCCCGGCGTCTTCGGCGGCCTCTTCGGCCTGCCCGTCATCAGCCAGCCCAACGTCGGCATTCTGGGACTCGGCGCGATCGAAAAGCGCCCGGTGGTAATCAACGACTCCATCGCCATCCGCTCGATGTGCTACGTCACGCTCAGTTACGACCACCGCGTCGTCGACGGCGCCGTCGCCCACCAGTTTTTACACAAAGTAAAAGAGACCCTGGAAAACTGGTCCGAGCCCCTCGTCTAGGGAAGTGACTGGTGGTTGGTGACTAGTGACTGGTTTCAAGCGACCAGTGCCCGGCGGCCAGCGTTCAGCGAAGCAGAACAGCGGTTGAGTTGCTTGCCTGCCATTTACGCAGGTTTTCACCAGTCACGTTTCACTGGTCGCTGGTTGCCGGACATTGATCACCTCCTCACTGAATCATCGGCCGCATCTTCGCGGTCCACACAGCCAGTCCTTCGAGCGGCACGGCCTCCACGCCCGCGTCGCGCAGGGTCTCGCGTACGAACTGGTGCCGCTCATTCTCCGCGATCAGATGGACGTCGGTCACGGCCGTGAATTCGCTTGCCGCCACTTTGTTGCGGATCCGCTCCACCGTGTACGCCAGCGACTTCACGTCCCCCGGCGCGCGCGAAACGCTCAGCGTCTGCACGAATCCCCGCGTGCCGTTCCGCCGGTACCCGTAGTCGATGCGCATCGGGTCGCCCGAAAACGTAAACTCTTCCGCGCGGACGCCCTTCTGCAACCGCTCCCACAAGCGGGCCTGTTTAAACACCTGCGCGCAATACGAACGAATCGCCCCGCGGCTCCCCGGCGCGCCCACCCGCGCTTCGCCGCGTTGCAGGGCCACGTGGTCCGAGTACAAGCGCTCGGTTTCCGCGTCCAGGTCGTCTGCATGCACGCCCCTCTGCGGCGCCATTTGCAGCGCGTTCGAAAGCGTCTCGTCCCACTTTCCCAGCAGTTTTAGCCAGTCCGCGCTGGCACGCCCGTTACTACCCTGTCTCTCCGTCGCCCCGTTTCCGTTGAACAGCTGCGTGGCAGTCGCAAACCGGTTTTCCAGGTCGTCGCGCAACGCCCGCAGCAACTCCTCGTCCGCCCGCGGGTGCAACCGCCGCACGCGCGCGTACTCTTCCGGTTCCTCGATCAATCGCATTCGCCGCTCGCCCGATTGCGGGTCGAACACCAGCACGCCGATATTCACCCACTCGTCGCGCACCAGGTTCGGGGTGTACCGGAGCACGCGGTACGCAAGCGTGCGGTCCGCAGTACCTGTCACTCGTGCATCTGTACTCATCGTGATTCTCCTGAACCGGCTATCTCCAGCTCATAAACGGCTGTCGGTTCGAACTCTTCGCCGACAAAATAAGTTCCTCCACCCGCCGCTTCCTCCTGTGCAGCTGCTCCAGCAGCCGCAGCACCGCATCGTAGTCGTCCTCATACCATGCGGGCGGAATCTCTTCCGTCAGCTCCGCCAGCACCTTTTCCGTGACTCGTTTTTCCAGCCGCTCCAGCCACGGCCCGAACGAATCCATTCCCGTTACGCCCTCGTACACCCGGCTGCGCGCGTACAATCCGCGCAACGGCGCATCCGGAAAATTCCACTCCCCCGCGTTGAAGCAGAATCCCTGGTCGATCATCACCGTCCTGTACGTCCGCGCCCACCCGGCTTCTTCACGCGGCGCTTCCCCCTGGGAAAATGTTCTACGTACAACCTCACCCGGTGTCGCGTCCGTAGGGGCCGCCCGCGGTGTCCCTTCGCCCCTGGTCACCACTCTCGCCCGCGCCACGTCGTCAAAAAAAACCGTCTGCCTGCCGTTGGTGTTGCAGACCCACTTGTCAAAAACCAGCATCCCCGCGAAGTCGTGCAGGTTTTCCACATCCCTCAATTTTTCATCCGGCAGAAAATCGTGCAGGGTCATGCGCCGCGGATCCCCCGGATAACGCGAGCCGAACTGCAGCCCCGCGGCGCACGGCGTCCGCGACCTCGGCAGCTCGATGCACAACTCTGGCGTTAAGTGGATCAGCTCCGCCCCCACCTCCACCACTTCCACCGCCGCCGTCGGCAGCCCCAGCCGCGACGCCAACCTTGTACCCAGCAGCTCGTTCACCAGAATCCTTCGATGCTGCGGGTTATTTTGAAACTTCACCACATAATAGTTTTCGTCCGAGCACCGCATCAGGTGCGATTGGGCGCCGCCGCGCATCCGCCGGATCTGCTCCAAAGCCTTGATCATGTGCGGTTATCGTAGCGATACTTAATTCTCCAGGCAAGTTCCTCGCCCCATCCCGCGCCCTTCTTCCCCTTCCGGCACGCCCTCTCCGCCGTTTTGGTCCTCCCGGACGGCGTTTGCGGCCACTTTCTTTTCCATTACGACAGGCGTACCAACAAAAAAAAGCCCCCCGGGTTTCCCGGGGAGCCTCTGGTGAAATTTTCGAAATCGCGCGGGGTCTTTAGCGGCGCCGCTTCTTGGCCTTCTTCGCCGGCTTCTTTTTCGGCTTGGCCTTCGCCTTCTTGACCGGTTTCTTCTTGGCCTTTTTGGCGGGCTTCTTTTTCGCGGCCTTTTTCGGCTTCTTCGCGGCGGGCTTCGGCGCTGGCTTGGCCGCCGGTTTCGGCGCGGGCTCGTCGCCCTCGTCGCCGGGTTCTTCCTCCACGATCAGCAACTCTTCCTCTTCTTCGACAATGGCTCCCGGCTCTCCGCCGAGTTCCTCATCATCTTCCAACCGGGACAGCTCTTCGTCGTCCTCAAACTGATCTTTCTCGAATTCCATGCTCTCCTCCCCATGGGGAACCTTCTTACCCGTTGTTCTTGGCACGCTGCACCAGTCGGAGATGGCCTGCACTCCGTCCTTGCGATTTGTTATCCCACTCCAACGTCCTTGTCAAGCTTTCCTGATACCGCCGCGCCTTTTCCACGCAAAATTCCTGTTTTAGCGCACTCGGGCCCCTCCTCCACCATCAACCGGTCACTCTTCTTCACGGTTTTGCCGCGCTTCCGGCCTTGTTTGCAGTCGCTGTCGCTGGTTTGGTCCGCCGCGTCTTCGCCGAACTCTTCACCGCATGCGCCTCCGGTGCGCCCCCCACCGTGTAAATTCGCAATACCATCCCCCGGCTCACCTTTCCGCCCTTCAGCCCGTTCCATTTCCGGATGTCCGCGTCGGTCACGCTGAACTGGTCCGCAATCCCCCCGATCGTATCCCCCCGCCGCACCCGGTATCGCACAAGCCGGCTCTTGGTCTCCTCCACCGGTCGAGCGGCCGGAATGATCAGCTTCTCGCCCGCTTCCAATCCCGTCCCCGCCTCCAGATCGTTGGCCGCCGCAATCGCCCCAGGCGTCACCCGGTACTTCTTCGCAATCGAGGTCAGCGTCTCCCCGCTCTCCACGCGGTGCCGCCGCCAGCTCACCCACTTGTCCGCCGGGATATCGGCGATCTCCGCCGAAAATGTTTCCGAAGTCCCTTTGGGCAGGTGCAGCACAAACCCCGGATCATCCGGCGTCGCCATCCGCAGCAGGGAAGGATTCAGCGTCCGCAGCGTGGCCACGTCCACGTCAATCGTCTCCGCCACCAGCCGCAGGTCGATCGCCCGCCCCGGCTTCACAACGTCCGTCTCCACCGACTGCTCCGGGTCCACGGAAATCCCGTAATGCGCCGCATCTTTGGCGATTAGCGTCAGCGCCAGGATGATCGGCACGTAGTTCTTGGTCTCCCGCGGCAGCACATTCCGTTTATACAGCTCCCAGAAATCCGCGTATCCCGTCCGCTCCACGCCCTTCTGCACGTTCCCCGGCCCGCAGTTATACGCCGCAATCGCCAGGTACCAGTCTCCGAACAGCCCGTAGAGATCCCGCAGGTGCTGCGCCGCCGCACGCGTGGCTTTCTCCGGATCCATCCGCTCGTCCACCCACCACGTGCGCTTCAATCCGTATTCGTTCCCGCGCCACTGCACGAACTGCCAGATTCCGCGAGCCCCCGCGCGCGAAAGCGCCAGCGGCTGAAACGCGCTCTCCGCCTGCGCCAGATAAATCAAGTCCTGCGGCACGCCCTCTTCCCGCAGCACCCGCGCGATCATGTCGTCGTACTTCCCCTTGCGCCGCAGCCCGGTCTCCACGATTGCCCGCCCGCGCGGCGTCTGGAAAAAATTCAGGTAGGACGCCACCACGTCGTTCACGGTCAGGGGCAGGTCGTGCGAAACGCTTTTCGCCGCCTGTTCCGCCCGCTCTCGCAGCTTCGGGTCCACCGGGAAGGTCATTTCCGCCACTTCGTCGATCGGCGCCGGCACCGCCGGAGCCTCGCTGAACCCGTCCCCCGCGCGGAACGCCTGCAATTCGTACGCGTAAATCGTGTCCGTCACCTGGTGAAACAGTTCGCTCAGCTTTGGATCGCTGTTCGGGTCGTACCCGCTCTCCAGCATCCAGTCCACGGCGTCGTCAAAGTCGCGCCGCGCCGACGCCAGGTGCCCGGCTTTGTACTCGGCCTCTCCCGCCGCAAACTTTTCTTTCACTCTTTCAATCAGGTAGGGAATCCCGCCGGGCGTTCGCGGCGCCAGTGAGATCAACGGCTGCGTCTTCAGGTTTCGCACCGGCAGGTTGCCGAGCGTGCCCGGCCCCGCCTGCGCCGTCCTCGCCTGCGAACCTTGTGTCTGCAGTGGCTCCAGCGCCGGGGCATGCGCCTGTACCGGCCGCTTTGCCGCATCCTCGCAGCCCGCGAAGCTAATCGCTACCAGCAGCACCGTTCCCGCGTTCACCATTTTCCCCCGGTGTGATCCCAAGCCCATCCCCCAATGGTAAGGACCCCCTCCGCCACGGGTCAACGTCTTCGCTCTCCGGAGCGACCCATCCCGCACCTCCCCGCACGCCCGAATGTCCCCAACCACACAGCGAGACCACAAAAGAGTAAGATACGGTCCAACCCCGAACGCGGAGACTCCGGACGGACTAGACTCGCGGTTGACGGCGGGAAAGGCAACTCATGCGCGCTTGTTTGCTCCTGGCTTCCTTGCTCTCGATTTTTCCCATTCTCGCGGCGCCGCAAACTGCGCCGGTCACCGTGAAAGTGCGCGTCCTGATTATCGACAAGGATTTGAATCAGAAGCCCGTCCCTTTTTACATCGTCCAATTTCACAATGAAGGAAGCGCCGATCCCTCCACCGCCGTGAAGACTGATCTGGAGGGCAAGGCCGAAAGACAACTTCCCTCCGGGCGCTATTCCATCACCACCACCAAGCCGGTGGAACTGGGCGGCAAACGCTATTCCTGGAATCTCCAGATCCAGATCACCGGCGTGGAACAGCGTGTCGATCTGACCAACGACAACGCCAGGATCGAGGATCTCCCTCTCGCCGCCGCTCCCCCCGCCGAAACGAAATCATCCGCCGGCGCCGCCGGCGGTGAACTCACCGCCCTCTTCGACAAACTGAAAAATTCCGTCGTCGCCGTTCATTCCGAATCCGGCAAAGGCTCCGGCTTCCTGGTGGACTCCACCGGCCTCGTCGTCACCAACAATCACGTCGTGAACGCCTCCAGCTACCTGGCCGTGCAGTTCGACGACCAGCGCAAGGTCCCCGCGCGCCTGGTCGCCGCCAACCCCGACAAGGACGTCGCGATCATCCGCTACGATCCTTCCGCTTTTCCCGAAGGCGTCGTCGCGCCACTCCTTTCGGGCGAAGCCGCTTCGCATCTCGCCGTCGGCCAGCGCGTTTTCACCATCGGCAATCCCCTGGGCCGCGACAAAGTCCTCACCACCGGCGTCGTCAGCAAAATCGAAAAAGACTCCATCAACAGCGACATCAACATCAACCCGGGAAATTCCGGCGGCCCTTTGTTTACCCTCGACGGCCAGGTCGCCGGCATCACCACCAGCCTGCTTCGTAATCTGGCTTCGATCGTGCCCGTCGAAGTCGTCCGGCCCCTCGTCGACACCGCGAAAAAAGAAATCGGGAAGGAAGCTCCTCCAACGCCGATCCTGCTTCCCGTTGAGCCCACGGACTATTTTCCCGCGGACGCCCTGCGGGAAGTCCTGAAACAGGAACGCCTCGATACCAAACCCTATTTTCTCGACGCCGGCCAGTTTCAAGTCGGCTTCTTCACGCCGCCGCTCAATTTCTATCTGCGCCACGAGCAGGAGATGGCCGCCGCCCGCAAAGCCGCAAAGCGTTCCAGCGGCGACGCGTCAAACGCCAAGCCGCCCAACAGCGTGCTCGAGGACGCCGTGGACTATCGACCCGTCCTTCTGGTCCGTGTCCGCCCGAAGTTCGGCGTCTTTCTGAAAGTTCGCTTCAAAAACGGTTTCGTGCGCATGCGGCTGCTCTGCGGCGGCAAGGAGATGACCCCGATTCTTCCCGGGCGCGCGGAGTTCGACTTGTACGACCAGCGCGAACGCAAGGTGGACACCACGTTTCAAGGCGTCTACGAATATCCAGCCGACGCTCTAACCCCCGCTTGCGGCAACGTGGTCCTCGAAATTTTTTCGGAGAAAGATCCCAACACGCCCGAAAGCAAATCCGTCGACGCCGCCACCGTGCAGCGCGTCTGGAACGATTTCGACCCCTTCCGCCATGCTCACCCGGCAGTCCCGCCTCCATCTCCCGCTGCCAAACCGTAAAGCAGAAAACAACGGGGCGTCTTCCGCGGAGTTCCTCACTCTGTTAGCAAGTGTTGCGATAGGTGTATGATTTGGACTGTTTCTGCCCAACAAAGATTCCGGCATGGTGAAAGTCGGACGCCGCAATCGAAATCCTCAGGGAGATCTCAAAATGAAAAGAATCCTTCTCACACTCGCCTTTGCATTCACGTTCGCAGGTTCCGCTTTCGCGCAGATGGCGGCTCCGTCCGCCTCCGCCGCTCCGGCTGCCGCGCCGCAAGCCGTCGCGCCCGTGAAAAATCCTGTGTTGACCGCGCTGCGCACCTTGCTTCCCGGCCGCCAGAAAAATACCCTCGCCGCCATCGACGCCATGCCCGCCGACAAATTCGCTTACAAGCCCACTCCGGATCAGATGACCTTCGCCCACCTGGTCATGCACATCGCCGAATCGAATAACGGCTTGTGCTCGAAAATCGCCGACGTCCCCGCGCCCAAGGTCGACGAACTCAAGGAAACCGACTCCAAAGACAAGCTCCTCGCAGCGGCCCGCGCCTCTTTTGATTTCTGTACCTCGGCTCTCGCTAACGTCGACGACTCCAAGCTTGGCGATAACGTGGACTTTGGCCACATCCAGGGCCCCCGCGCCCTCGGCGTCTTCTTCCTCTCCGGCGGACTGGCCGACCACTACGGCGCCGCCGCCATGTATCTCCGCCTGAACGGAATCCTGCCTCCCAGCGCCCAGCCAAAGAAATAGTGGAGCCAATTCGCCGCAGGATGGGCGCCGTTCTCTTCACTGGACTTCGGCGCCCTCTTGCGGCAGACTCGCTCCACCTGAATCTCTCACCCGCTGGGCCGCTCCGCCCCCTTAGCCTGGCGCACAATCTAAAGGAGGTCCTCATGCTTCGTCTCCGCATTCTCTCTGCTCTCGTGGCCTGCGCTTTCGCCGCCGCCTTCGCCGTTCCCCAGGAGATGCACCCGACTGCGCGCACCACGCCCGCGTTCGACCAGATCAAATCGCTAGTCGGCCATTGGGAAGGCTCCACGCCGGACGGGAAAAAGGGGCAAGCCACCTACGAACTCATCTCCAACGGCAGCGTCGTTATGGAGCGCCTTAGCGCCGCCGGCGAACCGGAAATGATCACCATGTACTCGCTGGAAGGCGACCGCATCCTCGTCACCCACTATTGTTCGGCCGGTAATCAGCCCACCATGCAGACCGCGCCTTCTCCCGCCGCCAACGGCAAGCTCGACTTCACCTTCCTCCGACTCGCCGGCGCCAAATCTCCCGACGAAGGTCACATGGCCTCGCTCAGCGTCTCCATACCCGACAAGAACCATCTTAACCAGGTCTGGACCTTCGACGACCACGGCAAAACCATGACCGAAAATCTAAACTTCACCCGCAAATCCTGACCGCGCGTGTTTTGTAACGGCCGCTTTCCGCTTGCCCTGACAAAGGAAGGGAGGTGGGCGCCTTTGCGCAACCGATTCCCGGCCCAAACGCGGCCACCACAAGCGGCAGCTTCCGGCTTTTTTCCTGTAAATTTATTGTTACCAATCCCCTATACTCTCTATCGAATAGCCTGGGAGGCCTCGAACATGTCCAAGTCCCGGTTCATTTCCGCCATCGGCGCCGTGCTGTTGGTTTCCTGTTTCTCCGTGCTCCGGCTTCACTCCGCGCCGCGTTCTCACGCCGCCATCGGCATGTCCGAAACCAAGCGCAACTTCTCGTTCACTTATCAGGTACACGTCCCCGCCGACGCCACCGCAAAATCCAGCCGTCTCTGGATTCCCCTCCCGCAAAACGACGCCTTTCAATCCGTCTCTAACCTCAAAATCGAAAGCGCCGTCGCGCACTCCGAAGGCCGCGATCCCGAATACCAGAATCCCTTCGCCGTTTTCACTCCCACGGCCACCCAGGCCGCCTCTGGTTACGACGTCACGCTCCTCTTCAACGCCACCCGCCGCGAGCACGCCGTCAACATCCATTCACCCGCCATGCAAAACGCTTCCGCCGCGCTTCCCGCCAACGATCCAATGATGAAGCGTTATCTCGAGCCAGATAAACTCGTGCCCCTCAACGACACCATCGCGGAACTTTCCCGCCAGCAGACCGCCGGAGACACCACGCCGCTCCAGAAAGCCCGCCACATTTATGATTACGTCGTCGCCACCATGCGCTACGACAAAACCGGCGAAGGCTGGGGCCGCGGCGACGCCATCTGGGCCTGCACCGCCAAGCGCGGCAACTGCACCGACTTTCATTCCTTATTTATTGGCATGATGCGCTCGGCAGGAATTCCCGCGCGCTTTGAAATCGGATTCCCGCTCCCCGAGGGAAAAACCGAAGGCGACATTCCCGGCTACCACTGCTGGGCCGAATTTTATGTCACAGGCATCGGCTGGATTCCCGTCGACGCCAGCGAAGCCTGGAAAAATCCCGCCAAGCGCGACTACTTCTTCGGCGCCCACGACGACAATCGCGTCTTCTTCTCCTACGGCCGCGACCTGGTCCTCTCTCCCGATCAAAAAGGTCCCGCGCTCAACTATTTCATCTACCCCTACGCCGAATCCGACGGCCAGCCGGTCAAAGGCCTAACCACCCACTTCGCCTTCCGCGACCTCGCCCCCACCGTCGCCAAACAATAGATCTTGAGGGTGCCCCATCCTTCGCGGTGTTTGCGAAGGGTGGGCTCTTACGATCGAACGCCACAAAATCTCCGCGTCCCTCTTCTCCGTCTTCTCTGCGTGCTTAACTCTGTGTTCTCTGTGTGAACTCTTCTCTTACACGCCCCCGCTCGCCAATTTCCGCGCGACCATTCCCAGCATCAACCTCGATATCCCCGTCATCAGCAAATTCACTCCCACCAGCGTCCCGATCGCCCACACCGAACTCGACGGCCAATGAAACCAGATCAACCCGCCCAGCAGCAGCGTCACGATTCCGTTAATCAACATCCACGACGCTCCGTGCATGCTCTTGCGCCGGAAATAGGCCACCACCTCCAGCACGCCCTCCGCCAGGATCACGCCCGAAAGCAGCAGCGTCAGCGTGCTCACCCCCATGATCGGGTGCGTCAGGAAATACAATCCGCCGATCAAATACACAATCCCCACCACTACTTGCAGAATCACGTGCTTGGCCCCGTGGCCTTTGAAAGCCGCAAAAAAGTGCGCCACAGCCCCGAACACCAGCAGCCATCCCACCAGCAGCGTCACGCCCAGCCCGGCCGCAAACGGCTCGGCAATCGCAAAAATCCCCAGCAAAATAAACAGCACCGCTACCGCGATGAACCAGTTCGTCGCCTTTTTCACCAGCGCTCCCGGACTGTGCAATCCCTGCGTCGCATTCGATGTTGCCATCGCACACCTCTCTCTGGTTTTGTCTTTCTACGGGACCCTGTTCCCGGCACCCGGCCTCGTCAAATCTCTCAGTTGCGGATTCGCGCTGATTCTACCTCTTCGCCAACTTGCCTTCCAAATCTGCTTTCCTCCTGACCATTGCAACATTCGCTCTGCCCTGCGCTAGAATCTTTTGATGCTTCTGTCGCTGCCTCAGGCCCGGGAATTTCCCGTCATCGAAACGCCGCGCCTCCGTCTCCGCCACCATCGCCTGGAAGATTTCCCCGCCTGCCGCACCATGTGGGCCGACCCCGCCGTCACCCAATTTGTCGGCGGCCGCCCGCTCACCGAAGAAGAAGCCTGGGTAAAATTCCTCCGCAATGCAGGCCACTGGCCGCTCCTCGGTTTCGGCTTCTGGATCCTGGAGGAAAAATCCACCGCCGCCTTCGCCGGGGAAATCGGCCTCGCCTATTTCCATCGCGAACTCTCGCCGCCCGTGGAAAATCTCCGCGAAGCCGGCTGGATTCTCGCTCCCGCCATGCACGGCAAAGGCTACGCCACCGAAGCCGTCGCCGCCGTTCTCGCCTGGGGCGACGCCCGCTTCTCCGATCCCCGCACCATGTGCCTCATCCACCCCGATAACGCCGCCTCTATCCGCGTAGCCCAAAAGTGCGGCTTCCGCGAATCGCAGCGCGCCACCTACCACGGCGAACCCACCATCGTTTTTGAGCGAAACTCCACGCTTTTGTAGCGGCCGCCTTCCTTTTGTCGGCGGGTGACATCATCGGGTTTTCCGATCTCTCAAGGTGCCGTGCTATACGCCCTTCGACAGGGCACGTGCTACCAACTCGCTTCTTAGGTAGGTCAGCTCATCAATGCCCAAGACTTTCCGGAGTTTCCCAATCACTGTTGCAACTGCGAGCTCCTGGGTAATCTCCTCTCCTTTCCACCGGTCGAGTCCGACAACTTCGGCGAACTTCGAGAACATCTCTCGAATGCTGATTCCCCGGTCTGGGTCGCCTGGCGCCTCTTTGACTAACCACGCATTCGCACCTATCGTGCGAACAGCAGCTTCAAATTTTTCAAGCTCCGTCTGAATTTCGACTGTCAACCAGACAGCCCACTTCCGTCGAATAACCAGAAGGTTGTCTGAGTGTGCAAGGGCGTCTGGGTGAGGTCCCCGCCTAAATAATGTCGTCAGCGCGTTGAACATCTCCGAGATGTACTCCTCGCAAAACTGAACGTGCTTATCAAAGGCAACGTTCGCCATGTGCGAGGTCGCCCCGACAGTGAAGCGATTCTTAGCTTCTTCCATCTCGACGGCATGCGATCTCTGAAGGTTTGCCTTAAATGCCTCTAGATCACGCGCGAGTGACTGCCCCACCAGGCTTTTCACCAGCCACGCGAGCAGCCCGGAAGCGACGCCGAACACCCCGATGTTTTCAACTACTGAGAGCCAGTTCATGGGCGCGATTCTACCAAACTCCTCCGCCCCGTAGTCCTGTCCACTTTCCGGAGTAAACTTTGCACATGGGCAAAGAACTTCGAGAGCCGTGCGCTTTCTGCCCGGAGACCGCGGGCATCACCGGCGAACACCTTTGGAGTGCGTGGGCTGGGAAGATGTTTGGGGAACGTCGATATACAATCACGCGCAAAGAATCGGACGGACGTGTACTGACTTGGAGCCTGCAGGAACTCAGCGCAAAGACCAGAGTGGTTTGCGGTGACTGCAACAGTGGGTGGATGAGCGATCTGGAGAATCAGATCAAACCCATCATCGGGGAAATGATTTGCAACTGTACCCAGACCACTCTCAACTCGAAGGATATCGCCACAGTGGCAGTCTGGGCGTACACCAAGGCGATTGTCGCAGAACACTCCCATCACAACACGGTGCCATTCTGGACGTTTGCAGAAAGGCAACGATTTCGACAGACCCTTGCCATTCCTCCCGGCCTTCAGATTTGGCTTGCCAGCTTGCCAGTCGCGCGCGGCCTTTTCAAAAGTTACCTCGTCCAAACCCCTCTGAATACTCCCCAACGATTCGAGCTTAATGTTTTCACCTATGGCTTGGGCCATTTCGTCATTCAAGTTGTAAATACGAGGTGGGCTAAGAAAGCATTTCGGCGGCACAGACCTTGCCCAACTCTCACACAGGCACCCGAATGGGATGACTGCTCGATTCCCGTATGGCCTAGCAAGGGAGAATCAGTTTTGTGGCCTCCCCGGCGGCACATGGGCGACTCGGTCGTTGATGAGTTCGTCCAGCGTTGGGTTAAAATTGAGCGAGGTTGGTGACTTCCATTTTCGTTGCTCATAACTTATTTTTGTCCGCATTCCGGACTATTTTGCAGCAGTTCTGGGTGAGGTTACAGTGCCTAAGTTTGGGCCTTCCCCTTCGATTGCAAGTATCCGTTTTGAAAGTCGTTGCTTCGCATCCTCTAGGGACTCCCAATCTATAAAGTTGCGCTGCCTCACGTCGAAGTGGACCTTATTTAATTCTTGCCTGTCGCACATCCAGATCACATTGCGACCCAGCCCAGTCATCATGCCGGCCTCGAAATAGACCCCGGCTCTTTGTCCCGTGAAGTCCGCCACCATGAAACGCGACTTGCGGATATTCCCGACGATCTCATCATCAATCGAGTTCGTGTGTTCTTTACGATCAACGCGGAATGGTTCATATCCCGTCTGCCTGACCGCAGGCTCTATTGCTAAGTCATACAGACCACTCAGTGCACTGCTGAAAGACATGGCCACAAAAACAAAAGCAGAACGAGACCCCTCTCGCCGCAGTTGGCGCAGGTATTCCCAACCTTGCATGGTAACGACGAGAGAAGAATGCGTGTACCCTCCCTTGCTGTCGTCCAACTGACCCACTTCCCGAAGGGAATCTATAAGCCACCGCGCTTCTTTAACACCACTCGCTGTCACCAGAGGATAGTCCGTAGTAATGTCAAAGGCGCTATCGTCACCTGCCGTAGGGGTGTTCTTAGCTAACAGTTCGAGCATCCAATCACGTTTCTCTGGAATGCTGACCAACGGAGCGCGCCTTATCAGCGCTTGCATGTTCGTGGTTAAGATATCCGGGGTATCTTCGCCCGACCAGGTACGGCAAACATGGGATAGCAGGTGCTTTTCTCCAGGTAAAGTTTCTTCCGCCTCCTTAGAGATTCTGTACCTGCCACAGCGAGGAGAGTCAATTTCCTTTCTAAGACTGTGATCTTTTGCCATTGCGGAATAATCCGGCGATTGCGCGCAAAGCGGGCAAAGAAACTCCCTTATCTGGAGTGGGCTCAAAGTTTATTCCACCTATAACACGTGAGGTTAACACAAACTTTCATTCTGTCGAACCACGGAGAACCGCGAGAACAGACGGGACGTTTTCAACATAGCCAGGTCGACTCTAAACTTTTGACTTCTGACCGTTACCCTTTCGCCGCAAAATCGTCCCAGTACTACACAATACTGTTGATAAACTAGCTATAGTTTGAGAAAATGCTTCATGATTGCGCGGGCACTCTTCCGTTTCCATCTCACGCATTTGCACGCTCCAAGTCGTCACACTTCTAACTCGTTTAGTTCCCCTACATACGCGCGCTTCACTCACAACTCCTTTGTTTCCCCTACTTATGCAAAAACAGGGGGGTACATCCCCCTAAAAATGTCGGCGCGCCGACATTTTCTTTCTCTCGGCTCTCAATCCACCCTCTCCCCCTCGGTACTCCCGAGCCCGCCGCAGCTTCAGCGGAGGCGGGTTTTCAATCGCTTGCGCGCTCTTTCATTTTCCGTATCACATCCATCCACAATCTTTCCAATATCTTCCGCACTCTTTGCCCAAAAACCAGGGTACACCCCTCGGTCCATCCAACCCCTCCTCGGCTCCTCCTCGGCTGCTCGCTCGCCTGCCCTCCGCAGCCTTTGCGAAGGCGGGTTCATTCACCGCGCATTCACAAAGCTGTTACCGGGGCTTCACCCAACGTGGTTCGTGGCTTGTCACAATGGAGGCCGGTCCGGGGTCCCACACATACACCATGTCTATCGCTATCTCACCGCGTACGGTACACTTCTACCAATGCGCTCCGTCCAGCGAGATCCCTTCATGAAACGTGTACTGATCATTGAAGACGATCGCGATATCGTTGA
>Ga0210399_10001023_pt1 | contig 21991 bp, 21 predicted proteins | sample IncBWC14MmetaG_FD_150865 | JGI IMG/M metagenome (GOLD analysis project Ga0210399, IMG submission 150865) | Forest soil microbial communities from Barre Woods Harvard Forest LTER site, Petersham, Massachusetts, United States - Inc-BW-C-14-M | ecosystem: Environmental > Terrestrial > Soil >... | reverse complement strand
CTTGGTTTCTGCGAGGCTGAATGGCAGGAGCTGGAGGATGGCAGCCCGGCCCGCCATCGATTCGCTGATGCCCTGCATCAGCGGAGCTTCCTGGGACCCGGTGAACAGCCATTGCCCCATCCGCCGAGGGCCCGTGTCGATAACCGTACGGACGTAGGCAAGTAATTCGGGGGTATTCTGGATCTCGTCGAAGACGACTGGAGGACGCAGCGCGTCAAGGAATGCGCGGGGATCGCTGCGTACGCGTGCCTGAATGTCGGGGTCTTCGAGCAGCACGTAGTGGGCGTTTGGGAATAGCCTGCGAAGAAGAGTGGTTTTGCCGGCACGCCGAGGCCCTGTCACAACAACCGCGGGAAAGTGTCGAGCTGCGTCCAGCAGCACGCCTGCCAATCTCCTTTGGATATATTGCATATGAGAAATATAAACTAGTACTTTAGATTACTCAACACTAGAAATTGGTGTTTGTGAGACAGATGCCAAAGATGTTGTTGGAGGCAGGCTGCCCCTGACCATGTCGGTCAGAGAATTCATCCATATTTTGCGCAATTTGCGTAAGAGCCTACGCAATATGCGTAAACCTGCTGCGCCGAGCCCAGGCTTCGTCTCAATGATGCTTTGCGTTCCTCTGCGGAACGACTTGCTGCGCAGGAGCTTCCGGCATTGGCGTCTGCTGTGACTGAGCGGCACTTGACCCTTCCGGCGTTCCTTGTCGCACGTTGGCAAACCACGTACCTAATACGAATCCCAGTGCTAGAGCCGCACTGGCAACGACAGGCAGCCAAATAGCCCAGACCTGCTTTTCCAGCCTAACAACGAAATCGTCCATCTGTTGCGCTCTGGTAGTCATGCTCCGGAGGAGCGAGTCATTGGCGCTTCTGACCCTTGCGATCACACCGATGTCGGGGTGAGCAACTTCTCGCATCACATTCACCAGTTGTTTTTGAACGGAGTTCATTTCAGAGCAAGACTGGTCAAGCGCTCTTGCGGCATCCGGCAAACCCGACTGCTGGAAACGCTGTCGCAGACTCTCTCCCAACAACTTCGCGATTCGAGGCGGGTCCAGCCCTGTTTCCAATTCCTTCGGCAGTTGCGCCACGCGTGACTCAAGCCGTGAAGTGTATGCTGCCATTCGCTTCTCAACTTCATCGGCCTTAGATAGGGCACTTTCTAGAATCTTCTGCAAAGACTTCCGTTCCGCCGCGATCGCAGCGGGCGTTTCTCGGGTGAGAAGCGCCAGGATGCCCATCGCTTCCAGTATCCGGAGCATCTCGTCGTTTGGGCTGAGGGTGCGAGTGTGAGCGATGACTCGGTAGTATTCCGCCTGCCGTTCAGCGGGCACCAGTCCTGCGAGTTCATCGAACAGAGTTTGGTTTTCGGACTCAACGCCCGCCAGACTTGGGAGTTCCTGATCGGCGCTCATGGGAGGAACATCTCCTTAGCTCGATCGAACTCGGAGAAGAGTCGCCGCCGATAGCTTTCGGCACGCATCACGATGGAGGCACGCTTCAGTTCATTGATCGCATTCTGCCTTGTTGCAACCTGGCCAAGGCGGACGCCGTGTTGCCGTGCGGGGTTCTCAAGTTCCGCCAAGCGGAATTCCATGCGAATCACGATCGGCGACAGTGCTTCGCGGAAACGAAGGGCTTGCTCAGCCGAATCCCAGTAGCTGAAATCCGACTGAGGACTTGTCGCATTCTGGACAATCAGATACTGCACGCGCTCCTGCAGCTGATTTGCCCATGCGAGGACACTCTCAACACTTGCCGGGTCTGGCGTGACAACGCCCACAGCGGTAAAGCGCGCGCCGGTAGCCGCGACATCCTCGTACATCGCGTCGAACCAGTCACTCGCCACTTGCCCCGAACCGGCTCCCATGTCGGCGAGGACGATTGCCGCGCCGGATTCGAGATGATCCACGAACGCGTCGAGGCCGGCTGGCGTGTGAATATTTACCTTGGCTACTGAGCCGTTGAAGAAGTGCTTGAGCGATCCCCTTGCCTTGTTTTCCGTATCGAGGTCGAGCAGCGTGAACGGAATCTCATTGGCTTCGAACCACTCCGCCAGGGCGACCATCAGGCCAGTCTTGCCAACTCCGCCTTTGCCACCCATGGTGAAGACCACTCGTTTGTTCGTTGCTGGGGCGTTCATCGCGATCCTCCTTGGCTGACGAGTTTCAACGGCTCGCTTTCTTCAAAGTGAAAGTGCTTAGGTTTTGCCTTGTGCTCGACTGGCTTTGCTTTGAGCGCTGCAATTCGGGAGGCAACGTCCTCGGGATTCTTGCCGGTGCTCACGGGCGATTCCGATTCGAGTGGTGGCAGTTCGTACTGAATCTGTTTCCGGTGTTTGGCGCGAACCTTGATGAACGAGTGAATTGTGCTGACTGCCACGTCGAGGCCGACACGCTCGTGAAGAATGCGAACGATGTCGCGATAGGTGCAACCTTTGCGCCGCAACTGACGGATCAGTTCGCGGTGAGTTTCCAGTTTGGATCGAGGTGGCTTCTGCGGGATCGAATCCAGCAGGGAAAGAAGGGGCGGGTCCATGATTTTCAGGCTCCTTAGCACCTGGCAATCACAGTCCGTTAACAGTCCGATAACCCGTCTCCACAGTCCGATAAGTGCCCTAGAGGGCTATCCGTACCGTTTAATTTCAATCGGTTACGACAGGACAGCGCCCTTTCACGGCGGTAACACGGGTTCAAATCCCGTCGGGGACGCCAACAAAAAACAATACTTACATGGAAACGGAAGGTCGGCAGCGGGTCTTGGTTTAACTTCTGGTTTAAATCTTGCGCCTTGCTGCGACGACAAATCCGGGGGATGCTAGACCGCGTGCGAACGTCAGATCCGCGCTGTGGCTACAGGGAAACGGTGCCTCCGGTTGGAATACGCGACTTGAAATGCGTATTTACATTGTGCGCACGATGATGTATATTGTTTGTGCGCACAAACCCAAGGAGTCACAATGTCAGGACAAGCAACGAAAGCCAGCAGGAGACGGGGCGAAAATATCAATTTGCGAGTAAGCCGCGGTCAAAAATCCCTCATTGACCGAGCGGCGCAAGCCTTGGGACGCAATCGGTCGGACTTTATGCTGGAGACGGCTTGCCGAGAAGCGGAAACCATCTTGCTTGATCGCCGCTACTTTGCGTTGCCGGAAGAAGAATTTAAGCGCTTCAATGCCATGCTGGACAGACCTCCCGCCAGCAACCCGCGGCTGGCAAGGCTGCTTAAGGCCAAGGCTCCATGGGACAAATGAATTCTTCTGGTAGCCGATTTGACCCTCCAGAGAAGCTCTCGCCCAAGCATGATCTTTCGCTTTTTCAATGCGGTGAGCCTGCGCTTGATGATTGGCTAACACGGCGAGCGCTCCTGAATGAAGAAAGCGGGGCATCCCGGACCTATGTTCTCTGTGTCGGGAATCGCGTCGTTGGGTATTATGCACTCGCAGTGGGCGCCGTGACTCACGCGGAAGCACTTGGTCGCGTGAGACGTAACATGCCGGATCCCCTGCCGGTGATGGTGATCGGCCGGCTGGCTCTCGATCAAACTATGCAAGGCCAGTCGATCGGAACAGCTCTGTTGAGAGATGCCGTGTTGCGAACCGTTCAGGCTGCGGAGATAGCTGGGATCCGGGCTATCCTGGTGCACGCGATCTCGGACCGCGCCAAACGCTTCTACGAGAGGTCGGGGTTCATTGCTTCTCCGATTGACCCGATGACCCTCATGATAACGGTAACGGAGGCACGGAAAGCACTCACGGGCAACTGAGAAGGCCCGGTCGCGACAATGAAGCGCCCCGTCAGCTTATCATAGGGCTTGGTTGTCATCAGATCCGGAGAGGCCCGCGGGAGCGAAGGTCGTGTCGACCAAGGCCGGGGCTGTGATGTACCTTCTAGCGAGACGGGTGTCGTCGCACCGTGGTCCGCGGCTTTTGCCCCAGCTTGAGGATGCGGCCCTGCCATCGCGAGCCGTCGTAATCTTCGGGGTCGAGTCCTTTGGCGTCCGCATGTTGTAAGAGCTCGATCACGGCCAGCCCGTGGGAACGGACACGGCCGTTCTGAACCCAAAGCAACGAATAACCGTTCGTCTCGTAAAGTTTGGCGACCTCTGTTTTGTAGGGAGTAAAGTCGGACCAGCGAAGACCGGCATTACGATCTGAATCCACAATAGCGCGGAGCGCGGGAACACCCGTGGCAGACAATATCTGGCCTCCAAGAGCCGGGTGCTGCTCCGCGAAGCCCGGCGCGGCACCCCGAGCCGGGAGGCGTGAATTGGACTACCCGGAATCCGCTGTCGAATGGGAAATCTGCATCGAGCCTCCACCCAAGCTTTGTGTAAAACGCTTTCGAGTGATCAACATCCGCGACTGGAATGACGATCACCTCGAACTTCATGTCCACTTTTCGCGGCACTCGCGCGCGCTGACCTCAGCTACAAGATTTGTGTTTTGAGCGATAATAGGCTTCGCTGTGCGGTACCTACATTTCTCGACGATCTGGCTTTTGGCACTCCTGAGGCGATCAAACGGCGAAACGACCATTCAATACCCATTAATAAGGATATGACCGGCCCGCATCCGCCGCAAACGCCAGCGGCTTCATCCAAATCCCCCTATCGCAAGTGCCCCGGCGGGAAGCACTTGGGTCCACGCGGACGCTCGGCGCCGGCGCACTTGTCGATAGGCGTTTGCTGTTTCTTTCGGAAGACAGGCCAGGCATCGTATAAGTAGAGGCTGAAGGGAATCCACCAAATCAGGTCGTTGGTCACACAGAGAATCCCCGTCCGAACCGGCCAGATCCCGCTCCAAATGAGGTGCGCGAGGCCGATGGGACCGAAGACCTTTCCCGTAAGACCAACCGCTGCTATCACCCAGCCTCTTTCGGGGACACGCGCCACCTCAAGATAGAGGACGCCATACAAACCTAAGACCATGCCGAGGCAGGCAAAAACCTGTGGATAGTTCTCATGTGGCATCCTCGCAAAACGGAACAGCCACTCTGGATCGACGACCGCATAAAGACCCCATATGATGTTATAAAGGCCAGCCGCTACGAAGACGACACGGTGGAAATGCCGACGCGCAATCATGGACGACCGTCGCGTGACGAATCCGGTAAGGTCCACGGCCAATTTCCGCAGGGTAAGCCTAGAGACGCGTATAGATCACGTATCCCTGATAGGAGAACCCCCAGCGCCATTCCCGTGAGGCACCATCGGAGCATCGGCATGGTATTCGCCGGAGTCCACTTTAGGGCCGTCGGCCGCATTCCCCAGTCTCGTATAGCGGGATATAGGTTGGCCACCATCGCGCCATAAAGAATACCCATGGCCGCGTGGGTCAGCCGTTCACCGCCGTACACATCTCCTAGGGGCTTGCGAACCGAAATTTCAACGATAAAATCCGCCATGGTCAAGACAATCTCTGCAACCAGCACGGTTACCAAAGCGATGGTCCACAGACCTTGCCACGCGAACCACGGCAACGTTGCGAAGATTACCGCATAGACGGCGTCACGCGCGGCATGTAACCTCAGTTCCGACGCCGCTTGGGGTCCCAAGCCTGGAAGGCGCGCTCTCCACTCGTGATAGTAAGCCGTATCGAATGCTCCAATCACACCCTGCAGGGCCAACAGCCATAGAGCCACAGCCATCGTTAAACCTGTTCTCGCCTCAGCTTGCCCTCGTAGGAAAACAGTAAACCCGCAAGTGGGGCGGATACTTCGACTAGAACACGAGTTTCCATCTCGCTCGCTCCGACCGTCTCCCGTGCGGAAACATGCGGAGACGCCCATCTTGGCAGGGGAATCTCTGGAAAAAAAGGCAGTGCAAGACGCAGAATCACCCCGACCTGCCGATAATGTATCGTATGATCCGCAAAGCTCAACCGGAATCGGAACTCGAGTGGGCCAAATCGTTCAGCCAGTAGACCACACACGGACTCCCGTTGGACAGTAACGACAGGTTTGCCATCGAATAATCGCAACCAGGTCTCGGATTCTCCGACTGGCCGAACGATCAGTTCCACTTGCGCAGCGGCATTCGGAGGCGGGAGTCGCAAGAACCACAGAAGAAGTTTCGCCCCCAGACTGGTCCCGTGACTTATTCGAAATACTCCTGCGGCATGAACCGGCTCACAATTACAGTGCATCTGCTGGAGAGCAGTGTCGATTTCTGACCAGGCTACACCGAACAAGCGGGGGTAGAGCACGCCTGGAACCCGAGTCTCTCGAAGACGATCCAATCGCTCTCCATACCGACCATGGTCGAGAGGTTGCACATTCCCTGGAGACCATATTGTAGACAAACCAACCTAAGCAGGGTACCCCCAGTACTTGAAAACGTGACTAGCACCGAGTGTCATTTCGCTGTTGACTGTCTCAGTCGGCGACACTTGACCGAGGCACACAACTGCAAGAGAGCCGCCACCTTCGCAAAGCCAAGCTCACAGCGGGAATAAAACGTTACCGGCATTTATTGCATGCGATGAGAATTCCGGAAGACAAACCGGACAAACTGCCGTCATCGTTGAAGGAGAGGCACGCCACCCGCATTCGAATAATGGAGGATGAGCTTCGAAGAATGGAAGATGAGTGTTTGGTTGGGATAAACAGTTTCGCTACTTCGCGCAGCGGCGGTCGACAAAACCGCACGCTGACATCCTCAGCACGCAGGCGGATCAGCCTCGCCCAAAAAGCGCGGTGGGCAAAAGTGAGAGGGCGGAATGTAGTTTCCATTGCATCGAAGCGGGGCAAGGGTACGATCTCAGCAGCAGGCAGAAAGAGAATCGCGGCGGCGCAGCGAGCGAGGTGGGCGAAGGTGAGGGCGGCGAAGAAGGCTGCTTAGATCGAGCGGATAGCAGCTTGCGTCGCTTCGTATCGGGCAACGCCCTTTTAAGGCCCTTAAGGTACAGGTCTTGAAAGTGCGTAGCCAAACAGATGTCCGATGATTTCTGTAGCGAAGAGCCGAGCCTCTCCGTTATCCTCCAGGATGAATTCAACGGTGCAGAGCCAGTCCATTGGAGTCGGCAAACGAGAGTCATTCTTCATGTAACGATGATGTAACGATAAGCTGTTCCTACTGCTCCCACGGGTGTCTTAGAGGTATTTACAGCACCACCTGCGCCCTCTAAGTTCTTGTAAAGCCGTCAGGGGGTCGCCTTTCACGGCGATAACACGGGTTCAAATCCCGTCGGGGACGCCAAATCTTTTCAAGAGCTTACGGGGAACGGCCACTTTTGGCGCAGGCACAAAAAGGCACAACTCCGGCGCCAATTTCTGGCCCGGTTTGCCTAATCGCCAGTGTTTTCGGGCATCCGGAGCTGTTCTTGTAGGCACAAAAAGGCACATGCAATTGGGGTGAACCCCTCGGTTGAGACAGTTTGGTATTGGCACACTTGCCGTTCAATGGTTTTTCCTTCTCAAATCTCCTCTTCTCTTTCAGGATAACGCTCGGCTGGTGAAGCGGAGGCGAGCTCTGCTGGAGAGCAACTCGCCGAGGAATAACCAGCTGGAGACTCATCGGACCGATGAGTTGGGGGGGCGGCTCTTAGGTCGCTCCCCGCTACAGTTTCCTCCTACATCGGGCTGATAGCTCTCCCTATGCCTGAAGAAACTCATGGTTGCTCCAGCAGAATTCACCCCGCTATTCGCCTCTCGCTCAAACTCTTCCGGCGATCGATAGCCCAGCGCCGAATGTAATCGGCAACGATTGTAGTACTGTTCGATGAAGGCCTCGATGTTACCGAGCAAGTGTTCTAAGTCTCGGTAGTCGTTCGCATAAATTTCCTCCCGTTTGAGCGTCTTCATAAAACTTTCGCAACTGGCGTTGTCATAAGGGTTCGCCGGTCGACTCATGCTCGGGATCATCTGCCACTTTCGCAAGACCGTCGCGTACTCTCCAGAAGCGTACTGCACACCACGGTCAGAATGATGCACCAGACCCGGCGGCGGCTGTCGTTGCGCAAGGGCCTCCTCCAGAGCTGCGATCGGCAAACGGGCCGCCAGCGTCCGGTCCAACGCCCAGCCCACCACTTTCCGCGAAAACGCGTCGAGGATTACGGCCAGGTAGACAAACTCCTTCTGCAGACGGATGTAGGTGATGTCCGCTACCCAGAGCTGATTCATCCCCGTCAGTTTCATTCGACTGGCCAGGTTCAGATAGACCTCGAACTCGTGATCGGAATCCGTGGTCACCACGAACGCCCGCGGCTGCACAGCCAGCAGGTTGTCTTTCCCCATGATCCGCAACACACGCTTGTGATTCACCAGCATCCCCCGCCGCCGTAACTCGGCGCTGATCCGCCGATAGCCGTAGCGACGTCGATGCTCGACAGCGATCTGCTGAATCACGCTGCGCACCTCCATGTCTTCCTCGACTGGTGTTCGGTCTTGCAGAGAACGATAAAAACCCGCACGGTTGACCCCGGCCAGTTGACACATTCGCTCGATGCTTAAGCTGCCTTGCAAAGGCATCACTTCTTGGATTTCGTCGTAGACGCCTTCTCGCCACTGATCCCGCTCTTCTGGCGTCGAGCCTCGACTTTTTGCAAGGCACCTTTGAAAAAATCCAGCTCCAAGGTCTTGTCCACCAGCACCCGCTTCAACTGGTTGATTTCCTTACGCAGCGTGGACTCACGAGAGTTCCCTGGTGGCGACTCCTCACTGGGGTCGAAGCGATCAAATTGATCTCGCCACTTGTAGAGAAGCCGCCGATGCACACCAAGTTCCTGTGACAATTCCACGATGTTGTCGCAGGCCTTCAATCCTTCAATCGCTCCACCGCCATCCGGCGGAATTCTTTCGGATACCGTCCCACTCGTCTCTTCTTGGCCACTTGCATTTCCTTTCCCTGCAAAGTGTGCCATTTCCGTTTGTCTCAAAATAGGGGTTCAGTCCACAATTCAGTCAGATCAGGCGGCTGCAACCGCAAGTGCGAAAGAGGCGAATGACCATACTCTGAGCTCTTCGTTTGTGATGTGTGACCGCTTGAGTGTACGTGTCCAATGTGACTCGGCTGGAATGGTGAGTTTGAAGGCAATCCGCGCGTCAGCGCACTAAAACAAAACTGGAAAAGGTTGTTCTGTCTGTTGAAGCGAACGTGCTGTTGCTGGAGTCCCAGGTTGGGTTTCGATGGGAGGTTGACAATTTTGAACATGTGCGCGTATGTTCAACCAGATGGTTGAATATACTCAGGAATCTCTTAGCCGTGTGTTCTCTGCAGTTGCTGACCCGACGCGACGCGCGATTCTACGAACCCTGGCAAACAATCCCGCAACCATCACAGAGATTGCAAAGCCCTTCCCAGTCTCCCTGAACGCAGTCTCGAAACACATAATGGTGCTTGAGCGTGCCGGGCTAATCCGCCGTGAGATACAGGGTAGAGAACACCTCTGCAGACTCGAGGGCCGCCCGCTCCGGGATGCTACAGCCTGGCTCGATCATTACCGCCAGTTCTGGGACGTGCGATTAGATGCGCTGGAGCGTTACGTGGCCCGAAAGGCAAAAGGTGCAATGAAGAAAGGAATGGCACATGGAAGAGCCCACTAAGAACACGTACCGTCTCTCAGTTCGTCGAAGGATGCCGGCACCGCGCGAAGTTGTCTATGAAGCCTGGATTGACCCGCAAGGCATCCGCGAGTGGATGTGCCCTGGAGATACTGTCTCGACCGAAGCCTCGCTCGATGTGCGGGTTGGAGGCTCTTACCGGATCGTCATGAAGGGTAAGGACCGTGATCATGTGCACACCGGTGTCTACCAAGTAGTTGAGCGACCCTCGAAATTGGTGTTCACGTGGATTGGAGAAGGCGAAAACGAGGATGAAGCTCCCATGTTGGTAACCGTCGAATTCTTTGCTCACGGCGACGAGAGTGAACTCGCCCTTACTCACGAGAGTTTGCCCGGCGCGGATGTCATGAAGCGCTACGAGAGCGGTTGGGGACTGATCGCGGACAAGTTTGCCGCCTATCTCGCCAGACGAATCAGAACTGCCGCTACACCTCGTTTCGAAAAATACTAAAAGGAGAAAGAAATGGAAACAAAGACAATCGCACACGATAGCGGCATCAAGGACCCCGCGGTGGTTTCGCGCGAGAAGTGGCTCTCCGCGCGAACGGCATTCCTCGTCAAGGATAAGGAATTCACGAGGCTTCGCGACGAGCGACCCGAGCTGGGAAGAAGGCTGCAAGAGCTGGGGCGAACTGATGCATCGACTCAAAGGCTACGCGGAGGGGAAGAACCCTGGTCCTCTTTGGACGGCAAAGTCCAGATCACCTACAGATCGCGCGATGCACGCATCGGCAGTAAATTCAGTCTTGAATTTTCAATCGCTGAAGTGAGCCATTTCGGACAGCCAGAATGAGAGAAAGTGCTTACCATCACTCGATTCAGATTTCAGGTTAGCAGTCGAGCAAAAGCCGAAGAATCCAGGTTAAATTCTAATTGAGGAGAAGACATGGCGATCGCACAATCTGCAATTACAAAAGACGGTGGCAGTGGTCTCAAAAATCACCCAGTGGTTTCGCAGAAGGAGTGGCTCTCCGCGAGGAAAGCGTTCCTCGTGAAGGAAAAGGAATTTACGCGGCTTCGGGACGAGCTCAGCCAACAACGGCGGGATCTGCCCTGGGAACTTGTCAATAAGGAGTTTATCTTCGAGGGCCCGAACGGCAAACAGACTCTGGCGGAGCTTTTTGACGGACGAAGCCAACTAATCGTCTATCACTTTATGTTTGCCCCCGACTGGGAAGCAGGGTGCCCTAGCTGCTCTTTCTGGGCCGATAACTTCAATGGCATCGACGTTCACCTGAAACATCGCGACACGAGTTTCGTGGCCATCTCGCGTGCGCCCTATGAAAAACTGAAAGCCTACAAGCAACGCATGGGCTGGAATTTCAAGTGGCTGTCAGCTTCCGGAAATGATTTCGCCTATGACCTCCATGCCTCTTATACGCCGGAGGAAATGGCGAGCGAAGCTTTGATCAACTACAAGATGGCAAAGCCGCGGCCGCAGGGAACCGACGACGTTGCCATCAGCGTGTTCAGCAGAGACTTGGACGGCGACGTGTTCCACACCTACTCCTGCTACGCCCGCGGCGTGGATATGATGAACGGCGCATACCACTATCTCGACCTTACGCCCAAGGGGCGCGATGAGGGCGACCGAAACCAGTTCTGGGTGCGCCGCCATGATGAGTACGGGCGATGATCTGTAAATGAGAGGTTCGAGCGTGGCGCGCTCTGATGCAGGGCTCACAGCCTTAAATTCCGGAGCTGCCGTGGCTGGCAATCATTTGGCGCGCGAGCGCGGGGTTCTCGGGATCAGCGCGCTCCTGTTCATTGCGAGCGCGGCGGCCACGGTCTACTGGTGCCGGTCCATGTCCGGCAGCATGGCAATGCCTGGCGGCTGGACCATGTCTATGACATGGATGAGGATGTCCGGGCAGAACTGGCTCGGCGCGGCCGCCTCATTCGTGGGGATGTGGGTCGTGATGATGGTGGCCATGATGCTGCCATCTCTTGTGCCCATGCTGTTACGCTATCGTGGCTCCGTTCGCGGGCCGGACAAAACTCGTTTGGGAAGGATGACAGTGCTCGCGGGCGCGGGCTACTTTTTCGTCTGGGCCTTCTTCGGAGCCGTGGTGTACCCGCTCGGTTTCGTCTTGACAGCGGCCGAGATGCGGTGCCTAGCCCTCGCGCGGTCGGTTCCCATCGCGACCGGTGGCGTCCTTCTGCTCGCGGGATGCGTTCAGCTCTCCGCATGGAAGGCTCGCCAGCTTGGGCGCTGCCGAAATGCGCCGCCTTGCGCGCCATCGCCCTCTTCTAAAGTACGAAGCGCCTGGCAGCACGGCCTCCGCTGGGGCGTGCACTGCAGCATGTGCTGCTCCGGCTTCATGGTGATCCTGCTCGTTACGGGCGTGATGAGTCTCGGCGCCATGGCCACGGTAACTGCCGCGATTACGGTCGAGAGGTTCGCGTCGAGGCCCGAGCGTGCCGCTCGTTTTACGGGTGTTGTCGTCATTGCGGCGGGGGTGCTGGTGATCGCCGGGGCCTTACGGTGTGGCTTGAGCTTGTAGGTTGGGAGTCGGCATCTCGCACTTGGCTCGTGCAGGGCGTGACATTCAGAAATGCTCGGCTGGGCAACGTGTGAAACCGTCGAAGACACCATGCACGAATCGTCTTATCCACGGTCAAGGTCGCACGTGTTGTATACGGTCTGGCGGATAAAGGACAGTTTGTTCCCTTCACGAGAGGCACCGTGGACGACCGTATGTTTCGTTGAGCCGGGTCTCACATTCGAAAACCGCGAGAGCTGATTCCGCATCGAAGCTAAGTTAGAACGCTAAAACTCTAGGAGTGCATCCATGCTCAACATAAGCAAGGCATTCAGCAGTTTTTCGGTGAACGATATTCAGAAGGCCAGAGAATTTTATGGCAAGACGCTGGGGCTCGAACTTTCCAGCGGTCCGGAAGGCACCCTGGTTGTGCCCCTTTCCGGCGGCACCAAAGCTCTGATGTACCCTAAACCCAATCATCAGCCTGCCACCTTCACGGTCCTGAATTTTCCCGTAGACAGCGTAGAAAAAGCTGTGGATGAACTGAGCCAACGCGGCGTGCGATTTGAAGTCTATAACGAACCCAACTTGAAGACGGACGCGCGCGGGATTTCTCGCGGGAATGGGCCGACGATCGCGTGGTTCAAGGATCCGGCGGGGAATATCTTGTCGGTGCTGGAAGCGGCCTAGCGGATCGCTTGGCTTTCGAGCTGTTGTCGAACCGCACAGCGAGATCGAAAACGAGTGGACGAGTACGTTCGAGGCTCTGGCGAAAGGCGGAGTTGCCTTCATTCCGGGAGAAACCTGCGGGAGAGGGCTGAAGCGGACTTCGAGGAATCGTTTGTCGGGGCTGGGTGCCCCGGTTTGGTTTCGCTATTTAGCGAGAATTGAGCCCCTTTGGTTCAGGACTCGCGGTACAAGAAGAGTACAACCAAAGCCGGTTCCTTGGCGTTCTCCTCCGTTCCTTACAGGGCATTGCAGTGCGACCGCTGCCTTGTAACTGATGAAGTTGCGTCGTAAATCCCCGCCAGTGCTTTCGCTCGATGCACCTGTATCGAGGGACTCGCCATCTGTCAAGCGCGAGGTTGAGAAAGAGGATCTGAACCTCCGTGGAGCAATTGACCGTATTGCCCTGGGCCGCGCCATTGAAGAACTGCCCGGAGGATGCCGGCAGATCTTCGATCTGCACGAGGTTGAGGGATACGCGCATCGCGAGATCGCGGAACTGCTGCACTGCTCCATTGGGAACTCAAAATCACAGCTCCATAAAGCGAAGATGAAGATGCGCGAACTTTTGTTTCCGCAGAGGAAAATCCTGCGATGATCCAAAGGACAACAACAGCGCGGTAGGTGTCGCGACATTCAGGAACGATCCGTTTGTTCAACTTCGTCCAACACGCAAACGAACAGACAAAGCTTTACGCAGCGAAGCCAAGACTTCGCGAAAGTTCTGTTGAAGTGGATCACGGCTCCGGGAGCCAAACCTGATTCGACTACTCGACTGAGCAATGCCCCCCAGCTTCAGAGCCAGGCCCGAATCGGCAGCAGTGAGCAAAACCGACCAGCAAAAACTAATCATCTTCACCATAATTGTTTTAGATCCAACACATTTTAGGACAAGGAGGGACTATGTTCGGTTACGGTTTGGCGGGAACGATTGTCGTAGTTCTGTTGATTGTTGTTGTCGTGCGCAGTCTATGAACCCAAAACTCCGGGCGCGTGCGAAACGCGCCCAATATTAGCTCATAGTTCACTTTTCTCGCATGCTTTCGCGCATCGCAAAACTCTTGGTTCTTTCACTAATCCCTGTCGTCATTCCAGCGCTCGCGCAAGCTCAAGAAAGCAGTGAGGGACAAGATCAGCAAAGCCAACAGCAGCAGAGCACGAATGAACAAACGGTCAAACCGCCCCCTTCACCGCTGTTCCCGAAACATCACCGAGGAATGTATAAAAATCCGCTAGGCCTTCCGATAATTGACGCCACTCCTCAGTCTCCGCCACTGGAAATCGATGATCCAAGCGTTCCCGATAAAGGTGAATACGAGATTAATCTCACTACGCAGGCCGATTTCTCAAAAGAACTTCGGACAGTTGATTTTTTGTTCGTGGATGCCAATTATGGAATTGTACCCAAGATCTCTGGTCATGAGCTTCCTACCCAGGTTAAAGTTGAATTCCCGCTGGCGGGCGCGAATAAACCTGACGACCCCATGAGAGTTGGCATCGGCACCGCCAAGTTCGGCCTCAAGGTCAACTTCTTTAACAATCAACACAAGGGTGTGTATATTTCGCTCTACCCGCAAATCGAGTTTACCGTTCCAGGCACAGAAGCCGTCGAGAAAGGCCTAGCCAACCCGGGGCAAACGTTGATCCTGCCGCTGCTGGTGCAGAAAGACTTCAAGCACATCACCGTTGTCGCTAATGGCGCCGTTAACAAACCCATTCATGATCCTAAACGCGAGACAACGGGCGCTCTGGATTTCGGTTTTGGTCGCGCCCTCACTCGACACATGGCGGCCATGGCGGAAGTTCGCTTCATTTCAACATTTGATCTGAAGCGCGACCGTCTGCTTGTTGTCAACTTCGGCCTGATGCGCCGTCTTCGAGACAATGTGGTCCTGTGCGCGAACGTTGGACGAAGCATTTTCTCAGACGGGGGCTTCGGGCACACCTATGTTGGTGTTGGCGTGAAGTTTCAGATCACGCCAAAAGAATAGAACCCAACAAGCTTAAATGATTCTTAGGCCCTTTTTGGCCGACCAGGACTTCTTGGTCGGACTGTCATTGTGGCAAAGGAAGGAGAACCAGAGGTGAGGACCGACGGTAACCGAGTGGCTGCGATGTTTTGTGCGCTAGTACGTCTTCGGCCTGAACAAACGAGTACAAGTATCCAATTTCAACGACGAGAATGTGCGGACAGTCTCGGCGGACGGACTACCGCTTTGCTGCAGCGATGTCCTAATTGTGGAGAAAGGGGGAGCATGAGAGGGAAGGGAATTGAGGGACGTCACGCCGAGGCGGATAGCCTCGGGTACTCCATTCGTGAAGGCAAGCGCGTTTACCGTTAGCTATCTACAGCTAACTTCCGGTTTGCGCGTCACCTGGGAGGAATACGGAACTCTGGCGGGGGCTGATGACGCAAGGTCAACGCTCAGGTATCTTGGTTCTTGGGGACCGAGGCAGACCGAACATTTGCCACATGAGCAACAACTCAGTACGCAACAAAGCGCACGGGAACGACCGTGGCGTTCGCTTCAGGGTTGTAGTAGTCGTAAAGCACGGACGGCGCCGTCATCGCATCCATGCCGTAACGCAAGCGGAAATGGAATTCGAACTTAGAACCGCTTGCCTCGGGCCACACATAAAAGACAACGCGGTCGGGGCGAACTTCATAGCCTTGGATCGAGCCGGTTTCCTTTGCATTTTCCAACGATTCCCGGTCGACCTCGGAACCGGGCGGCAATCCGATTTCGGCGAGCATCATTCCATAGCCGCGAAACCCAATCCGCTGCGTTTCGACGTGGCATCGCACTTTTTCATCCGGCGTCGGATTGGTGTGGTCGTAATCGACCTTCAGCCGCAGTGCTCGGGTGTCGCCGGCAATAAAGTTCTCGCCAGCCGTCGAACGCGAGTCCTTCCAGGGAATGTAGTGCGAACTGATCATCAGCGCATTAAGTGCTGATGAGTTTGCGCCGCGAACAACTTGCACAGTGTTATGGCCGGTATGCAGGTATTGTGCGAGTTCCAAGGTCGCTGGGCCAACGATGGCGCCTGCGTCCGGCAGTTGCAGTGTGGAGACGCTGTGCCCGTTCACGACAATATCTGCTTTTGAGGGTCCCGCCGTTTCATCTCCTGGCGGCATGGCGGCAATCATCGCCTGGATTACATTCTCAGTGGCTTGCGTGGAGTACCAGACCGAATAACGATCTCGATGGCCGAGCAGGTACTGCAGTCCGCGACTGATCTCCTGTGCAGTTTCGGTATCCTGATGCTTTTCTTGCAGCCTGGCAAGCGCCTCGACTGCGAGAGCGGTTGTCTCAAGTCGGCCGGTGTTTCCCCAGCCATAGAAGGGTGATGTGTTCGCCTCCAAATTCCAATAGGTAGACGTGCCTTCCCGATGCGCCAAGCTGGTTAACAGAGATCGTGAACGGGCGACGTATTGGCCGTCGTCTGATGCGGCCGCCGCCATCGCGTAGTTTCCCACCAAGTAGGGGTCCTTCCAGGTGTCGATTTGATCTTCCAGATATTTCATCCCAAGTTTGAATGAGCCTTTTACTGCCTGCTGGCCTTTGATGTTTTGCTGATCCGGATCACTGGTTTTGATAGTGCTTTTCGTCCCAATCCCGGCAGCGAGAGTTCGCGTCATGTACGCCGTCAGGTTCAGGTCTTCAACATCCTTCTCCTGTCCCCAGCGATGTGACAACCAAGCTCCGCTCTTGCTCTGATGGGCAACGATGAAAGCGGCCCCCCGGTAGATAACGCTGAGATCAACTTGAATAGACTCACTCGCGTCGGTCAGGAATCGCAGCACGTAGGCCGTGAGAGCCAGATTCGAGATCTTACTCTGCCAATAGGGAAACCCGCCGTCTGATTGCTGAAGATCCACAAGCTGAGAATAGGCATCTTGCACGGCTTTTCTGGCCATTACAGCCAGCTGCGCGCGGGGATTGGAAGGGTCGTTATTGTTCTGGTTTGCCTTGGCCAGAAGTTTAAGTCCCATCAGACTCACATATCCCACAGAGGTAATTTGTTCAGCGCAACCCGAGGGGCGCTGCCCGATCCCGTGCATCGCATCCAAGACATGGGCAATCAAATTGGGGTAAATCCGCAGCTCAGCATCAATCGAACCGGGGATGGCGTTGTCCGGAACTTCAATCTCAAGAGAATTGTTTGCCCCCGCCAGCACTTGCGCGACGCTGGAGGAAATCTCCTGGCCGTCAGGATGAACCGCCACGTCGCGCTCGACCGCATCTCCGGTCTCGGGGTTGTGTGCGGTCACTCGCTGCCTTCCCTTTTGCACACTGTGATCTGCCTGAAAGAAGAAGGTCGTGCTGGCGTCGCTGTTTGCCGCCACTGTGACGCTTTGTCTCGGAGCCGACAACACCGAAAACCATGACTCCTGTTTTAATTCGGTTTCGAGGGATTGCGACTTCGCGGAGTAATTACGGATGACCACCGGCAAGTGGATGCGATCGCCTTGCGTGAGGATCTTCGGTGGGTCGTGTTCCAGGAACAATGGCTGGAACGTTCGAAGCTCTTTTTCCGCCACACCCACCTGCCCGGCTTCGGTGGAAGCAATCACCGACATTTTCCAGGCAGTGATGTTGTCAGCCATGGGGAAGCTGATGCGCGTGTGTCCTCGCTTATCAGTGATCACTTCGGGAAGCCAAAGCAGAGTTTCAGGGAAATACTGGCGGAGTCGAGGCGTAAACAGCTGCTTTACAAGCGCTCTGTTGGGCGGCGGAACCCCGCCTACTTTTTGCGCTACGGATGCCGTTTCTGTTTGCAGTGATTGCGCTTGGGATTCAACCGTGACTACCTCGGAGCTGCTACCGACGTCGAGCGTTACGTCAACTTGGGTTGTTCCAGCCTGTTGTACTGGCACCCTCAGCACCACTCGCGTTCGGAATCCGGTAGCAGAAAACTCCAGACGATAAACTCCCGTGGGGATATTGGAGAATGTGTAGCGGCCGCTGCTGTCGGTGTACTCGGTAAATTGTGCGCCAGTTTCCGCTTCCGCCATCACCGTAGTTTTTTCAATGACCGCGCCCGACAGATCGGTGACCACTCCGCTAATTCCGCCATGCCCGCCGCTCCGCGGAGGTTCTTTGGGAGTGGGAACAATCCTGATGTCCTTACTGCTTTGTTCGGCGATAACGCGGCTGAAGTCGGACACCTGTACCCCCCCCTCGGGATCGTTATCTGGGCCGTTGCTGACGACCTGGATATAGGCAAGTTGTTGCGTGACTGGTGTCACCTCGGTGGTCCGCCGCGGTTGCTCGCCGAAGACCGAGACGCTTTGGGTGTTCACCCGGTCCCAATAACGGCTGCTTGTGCTGAAGGTAAAGCGGTAGGGATGGCCCCACGGGTCAAGCAACCGTTCAGGAGTCAGCTTCGCAGCCTGCAGAATGGGTTTCAGTTCTTCGGTACTCTGCGGGAATTTTCCCGTTTGAGCAAAATGCTCCGCCAGTGCGCTCTGCAAATCGCTAGACTCTTGTTGGAAGTAGTGAATCGATGAGGTCCATTCGTGAACGTCGTCCCACGAATGTTTCGCTTTTGTGTCGAATTCGCCATCGGGTCCTGCGCTATCAATTCTGATGTCAAAGAACGCGCCTGTAATTTCGAAGTGATACGAGTAAGGGTGTCCCCAGGGATCGCGAAGCTCGTCCAGATCGATCTTCTTCTTTTTCATCTCTTCGCGAAGGGTGGCGTAATCACGAATATATTTTCGGGCGCTCTCATAAAACGCATGCGAAGCATTGTCGATTGCAATCCCTGTTTGGTGGAAGTACGGCCAGCCAAAACTCAAAGCCAGAAAGTCATCCTTCGTATTGGATTTCTTGTCAACGCCATCGCTGAAGAGAGACAGTACGTCATATTGGCCTGATACCGAAAACACAGATCGATATGGAATGCCCCACGGATCGAGCACGCGTTCCAGATCAACACCGCAATCCCCGAGTTCAGATCGAAGGTCGGTCTCGCTCTTCGGATACGACATCCTTGTTTGATAAACCTCGTCGAGAGCCCCCTTTAAGGTCTGCGTACTGTCCTTAAGCAGGTCATCGAAACGCGCAGCCGCCTCGCGGCCGTAGTCCGAGGCGCCCCCAGCGAGCGACAAATCGCCTCGCCAGGCGCGATATCCAGAACTCAGGATCGCCCCGGCGACAACATCAAGTCCTTCCGGAAACGGTTTACTTGAATCAAGGTTTAGCAAGTCGCGATAGGTGACGCCGCCAAGGTTAAGATCGTAATAAGGCGCGTAATCGTAAACCGAAAACCCATAGTCCCGGCCAAACTCTTCGTCGGCTCGCACGCGTTCGGCAACGGCTTGGTCAAAAACCAGTACGCCCAGGGCGCTCTCGACCGCGTGTCCCTCAGGCGTCAGGATTTGTAGGTCCGCATTCGCGGTTTCTCCTGGGCGCAGTGTAGTACGCGCCATGTGCAGCTCCACTTGCAGTTCCTGGCGGGCCGGATATATGACGTTTGTGAGACCTGAAAGCGCGCGATTCTGATCACTGGCGCCGGTCATAGCATAGGCAACAACGGTTAGCGCACCGCTAAACCGTGGATCGTAGGGCACGGTCAGTTCTGCCTGACCGCGTTTCAGATGCACAACTTCCGACACGACCAACCCACTATCCGCGAAAACGTCAACTATGATGTCCTTGATTTTCGTGTTCGAAAGCACCTTGATCAGGATTGGATCGGACGGCCGGTAGAGAGCATGGTCCGTCTTTATCGCTACATAGTCGAGGTTAGAGAAGACCGCGACTTGTTCGCTGTAGTGACCTCGATTACCGGCGGCGTCAGCCCCTCGTAACAGAATGAGTGCGTTGCTTTGACGGCTCTGCTCGTCGGAATTGTTATCGGTGCGGTACTCGGACCAGGAATGTGACCAGGGACGTGGATACCGTTGTTCATAACCGCGATTGTTGATCGTTGTGAGCAAGTCCTTCGGTAAGGGCCGAAGTTCCACACGCCCCACTCCATAGTGATTGGTATGGAACTTACCCAGTGGCACCCGGTCAGCCACACCGGGCTCTTCGTTGAATTGGCCGATGCTCTCGGACCGTGCAGCTTCGACCACACCATCAATAGAAGCTGGAGTTCCATCTGCGTAAGAGCTGGTTACATACAGCCCAAAGGGAGCATCCGCAGTAATTGTTCCCGCTGTCGAGAGGTAAAGGTGAATCGGTTGCGCGCTCAGCCTCAATTTGAAGCGGCGCTGTTCCGTTCGCTTTGTGGAAAGATCGGTGACGTAGGCGGCCAAGCTCACGTCTTCAAAACGTTGGTAAGAGTACTCCTTGAAGTCGCGGAAATCCTCGGTGAGATCTACATGGGCCGTGAACTTGCCGTCCGAGTCCAGTTGCCCTTCCAGAGTTTGTGACTCGTCGGCCACCCACTCTTGTTTTTCAGAATTCCAGCGCCGGTTCTCCTGGCGCACTACTCTTACTATGGCATGCTGGACTGTTTTGCCAAAAAGATAGTCGGCTCGGACTTCCACGCTCGCATTCTGACCGGGAAGGTAGTAAGCGCGGTCGGGATGAACCTTCACCGTGTACGTGGGCAGCTCATAGCGGCTGATGCGGACCTGCGACCGAGCTTCCGGACCGGAGTATCGGTCACTTTGTACCTCGGCGGTGATGGAGACGTCACCGAGCTGCAATTTCTGCGGAATGTCCCAATCTGCCTTGGCCACCCCGAACTTCGAGGTGTTGAATGTATCTTCAAATTGCGTCTGTCCCTGGTCGTCTGCAAGTGTGACTTTGATGGGGACATTCGCGAGCGCATGGTTCTCGGGGCCAAACGCCAGGACGCGCATGTGCACGCTTTGCCCTGGCTGATAGAGCGGCTTGTCGGTGGTGAGCGTCAACCGGACAGCATCGGGGAACTTAATCTCAATGGATTCCTCTTCGCTAAATTGGCCGCGCGTTGCGGTGGCCTCAACTTTTCCTTCAAAGTAAGAAAGGGATTTCGGGAGGGTAAATTCCACCACGGCATAACCGGAGCGGTCGGTGAGAATCTTCTTGCGCGCTGTTGGTTGGTCGTCATCGTCGTCGCCGACCACCAGCTTGAAATCGACTGGAACGCCTGCGATCACCTCTCCCGTGGTTGGGTTGTCCACCCGCACTCGTAACGGATACTTCGCTCCAAGTCCAACAGTACCGGCGCCGGTTATTCGGAGTTCAAACGAATCGACCATCAAACGCCCCATCTGAAGCACTCCACGAACTGGCGCTGCATCCGAGCCGTTCACGGAGGGCGTAAAGGTGTACCGCAGCCGATACCAACCCAGCTCCGAAGGTGTCGTAGTCGGAAGGGCTTTCGCGTCCCACTGTAGCTTTTCCACAGTGGTGCCTGGTTCCTCTTGAAACGTCCCCTGCATGGTCGAGTGAACCTGATCGTTAAGATGAACCAGTTCCAGAAGGAACTTTCCGTGCAATCGTTCGCGCGAGAGGTTCACTACAGGCAGTTCAAATTCGGGATTGGGAAGCAGATGAAACCGGACATTTTGTTCGTCAACTTTCAGCAGACCATTGGGTAGTTGCTGCGCGAGGACAGGGGGTATGAAAAAAATGAGCAGAGCGGCCGAAGCACACCAGTGGCGCAGCACCCTCATGTGGCCTCCGTAAAATTCCGGGTATGCCAGAGATGCTAGCAGAGCAAACCACACTTTCAACGCCTATCCCGGATCACGTTCGTAACCTCACAAGAGCCTTAATCTCTGCACCACGCGCCACCCTTATGTCAGGCATCAGACAGGGTTGAGACTGGTTTGTCGACTAACCTTACCTTACCGGATTACGGAAGTGTTGCCCGTGATCCACTCGGAATCCGCCTTGCGGATGCCTTGCCGGAGCCACGGCGGGAACTTTTATCTTCAGTATTACGTACCTTGGCTTTCGGAGGCGAGGTATGTTCCTGCCGTCTGCTGTCGCTCTGCTCTCCCTAGCCGTTCCATCTCCCGCCACGATCGCATGGCACAAGAGTTTCAGTCTGAAGGGCCGGCCAGAAATTCAAGTCACCAGCAATAATACCGATGTTCGTGTCTACGCTTCGGATCGGAAAGACATCGAGGCGGTGCTTTATGCGGACAGAACAATTTCTTCCGATGCGGTTACTGATCGTAAGTCCGAAAATCTTGTGAAACTCGACGTTCGCCTCCCGAGTCAGTCGAGAGCCGGTTTTGACTCGGGAGTTCTTGAGCTCAGGGTCCCCT
>Ga0210399_10001017_pt1 | contig 22041 bp, 17 predicted proteins | sample IncBWC14MmetaG_FD_150865 | JGI IMG/M metagenome (GOLD analysis project Ga0210399, IMG submission 150865) | Forest soil microbial communities from Barre Woods Harvard Forest LTER site, Petersham, Massachusetts, United States - Inc-BW-C-14-M | ecosystem: Environmental > Terrestrial > Soil >... | reverse complement strand
AGTTGTGACTTCTGCTCATGGATGCGCTGAACGCGCGAGTGATACATGCCCCACCCGCAAATACCGTCGACTAGGGCGCAAAGCACGTAGAAGAGATAGGTTTGATAGAAATGCGGCTGAAGAGACAAAGCCAAAGCCGTTTCATGGGTATCGCAAACTCCGTCTCGGTTACAGGCGATGACGCGGAAGGTGTAGCCGCCCGGTGGAATGTTGGTGTAGTAGGCCACCCGGCGGGTGCCGGCATCGACCCAGTCTGCATCGAAACCAGAAAGTTGATACCGGAACCGCACCTTTTTTGACTCATCGAAACTGAGGCCTGCGAAATGAATTTCCAAGTCGCCCTTTCCGGGCAGCACGCTGAGTCCATTCTGCGGAACGATGGAGCGCCCGTTGGCCACCAGGCTTTCGATGACCGCGGGCGGAGGCAAAAGATTCACTAGCAAATTCGCTGGGTCAACCCGTGCGAGGCCCTTGATAGTGGCAAAATGCAGGCTTCCATCTTGGCCCTTCCAGCCCGAAGGCCGTCCTCCGCTGGTGCAGATACTGGTGTTCATCCCGTTTGCAACGCCATATTCATACGCACGAACTCTGTGTATCTTCCCGTCCGCAAAATCCTCAAGCTCCGCTTTGCTGATTCGAGAGATGCCGCGGTTGCTCGGAAGCCATAGGTCCCCTTCATCGCTTTCCATAATTGTTGGAATCACATCGTCGGTGAGCCCGTCCTTTGTCGTAACTTGGCTGAACCTTTCGTTCTTCAAGCGAAACAAACCGTCACCCTCGGTTCCGATCCACAGCGTGCCTTTCGAATCTTCATAGACTGCCGAAACCGCCTCGTCGGTAAGGCCATTAAGGGCGTTGTAGGTACGGAATTTGGAAGCGCTCAATCTTGTCAACCCGTGAGAGGTGCCAATCCACAGGAACCCATCGGGTGTCGCCACAACATCCAAGATTACATTGCTGGAAAGACCGTCCCGAGTCGTATAGGTTCGCTCAGTGCTTCCGTCAATCTCCACGAGGCCGTCGACCGTGCCAATCCACATATGATTGTTTACATCTTCCGCAAAGCCCATTATTACGTTTGAAGGCCAACCGCTCTTGGTGCCGAACAACGTAAACTTTCCGTCCTTCAGGCGGCTCGCGCCGCCGCCATCCGTCCCAATCCATAAGGCTTTTTCATGGTCCAAAAAGAGTGACCGGACAACGTTATTTTTCACACCGCTTCTTCCAATGGAATTGGAAAACTTCCCGTTTCTCCAGTGGCTAAGTCCTCCGTTCGTGCCGATCCACAAGCCACTGGCTCCGTCACCAATGACAGTCCGCACATAGTCGTCGCCCAGCCCTGATTCACGCCCATAAGTGTTGAAGCTGACCTTTCTGAGTTGATCAAGGCCGCCGCCGTCAGTGCCGACCCAGATGCTACCCTCGGCGTCTTCGGCGATGGACAAAACGACGTTATTCGTCAAACCCATTTCTGAGTTGAAAATTCTAATCGCGCCATTCTTCAGGCAGTTCAGCCCGCCGCCGTCCGTGCCAATCCATAAGTTCCCGTCCCGGTCCCCATGGAGCGCTAGCACCGCGGCGCTCGAAAGCCCATTTTTGGCGTTGTACAGCGTGAATTTCCCCGACTTCAATCGTGCTAGGCCTCGATTCGTTCCGATCCACAGCGTGCCGTCTGCGTCTTCGAATAGCGAAGAGATCGAATCACTCGGCAATCCGTTTTTGGTGTTGAAGACTATGAAGCGCCGGCCGTCCCAGTGGTCGAGTCCGCCATCGTCGGTTGCCACCCACAAAGTTCCGTCGGCCGCTAATAATAAGGCAGCAACTGTGTTGCTCGACAAACCTTGCTTTGTGGTGAGCACCGTAAGCTTGCCGTCAGTCAAGTGACCGAGCCCGCCGCTCTTGAAGCCGATCCACATGCTGCCATCCCGATCCTGCTGGATGGATGTGACATCTTCACCGCCGGAAACATGCGCAGTCGGATAAGCAGAGAATTCGCCATTTTTCATCATGATGAGGCCGTTGTCGCGGGTGCCAATCCACAAAGTCGCATCGCGGCTTTCATACAGCACTTCTATGTAATTGATCTTGATTCCGCCGGCGTTCATGCTCTTGAAGACATCGAAGTGGAGTCCATCGAACCGTGCCAAGCCCCTCTCTGTTCCCACCCAGAGAAAGCCGTCACGCGTCTGAAGGATCGTTTGCACGGAATCCTGTGGGAGACCTTCTAGCGCTTGCCATGCTTGGTGGCCGTAACCTTGGATCGCGTTGTGTGGATGTGCCTGGCCGCCGCTCGCAACTGGCCCTTCCGCAAAAATGAGGAGCAGCACGCAGCACACCCTGGCAATCCTGATCGAGAATTTCAACGAGCGCATCCAGCCTCGCACTTTGCGGACCATCCATTGCGGCTTGGTGCTTCCATAGTTAGCGATCAAAGGAAAATGGACGCCCACAGGTTTTACAGACGGGCGTAAGTAGTAAGGTTCAGAAGTCAGATATGGATGACGACAGTTCCTTCCGAAGGGGGACTTCATTCTTGCACCCCCAACAGCCACTTTCAAGGTCTTCGGCACCGCATAGATCGCAACAGTCACCCTAGTGTTCCATGGGGTGACAACTGGAGTTGCTTCCGCTCTCGCTCAATCCCTTGCGTGGAGTTTGCCTTGAGCTGCCATAGCTTCGGAAAGACTCTATGGCGGCGTTGCAATGCGTCTGTACGTAACCTAGTGCAGGGAGTAGTCCTGCTGCCAGGGCAACGCTCCTATGCTCCAAGTCTCCGTTTCTTGCTGCTTTTTAAAGCTGAGACGAAGACCGGCGGAGAGCAATTGCTGCCGCCGCTGAGATTCGCATAGGCCAGCTGGCTCACCCGCGGTGTGGAGAGCCTATGTCTTCAGAAGGCCGAGGGCGTCGAGTTTTTCCCGGAGCGCATCGAAGGTGCATGGCTTCTGGATGTACAAGTTGGCACCTGCTTCCATCGCCGTGGAAATATATTCTTTTTCGGAATTTGTCGTCACCATGATTAGCGGGAGCGGGTCATAGACGTGCATCTCGCGAACTGCGCGGATAAAATCGATGCCGCTCATTACGGGCATGTTCCAATCGACCAACACGAGATCTGGTGGGGGAATCTCCTTCAATCGCTCCAGGCCCTCGCGGCCATCCCCCGCCTCCAGGACTTGTATGCCCATCTTTCTTAGATACTCACAAAGGATCATTCGAATTGTTTTCGAATCTTCTACTACGAGGACGCGCATGAGATCTCTTTTCTAAGCCAAAGCCGCCGGCTCCGAACCTGCGGCCAAGGCATCTTCTCGCTGACGCTTCCGGGCAGCAGGTCTTCCTAAAACGAGGCGGTCTACGCAGTTTTCTGCAGCCGGGTCAGCGTATTTATCAGATCCGGGTATTCTCTTTTACCTTCCTGACCAGTTAGAGAGATATCCGATAACATTTGGCGGATGGCGTCCACCAGGGACAGCAAGGCGCTGATAATTTCCGAATTGGCCGCCAAGGTGCCGTCGCGCAGTCCAGCCAGCAAGCTTTCCCCGGTGTGCGCAAGTGCGCAAAGTTTCGTGAAGCCCAGGAAGCTGGTCGCTCCTTTAATGGTGTGCAAGGCACGAAAAACTTCGACCAGCAATTCCGGCGAGCTGGGAGACTTTTCCAAAAGGATCAACTGACGCTCGAGCTGGTCTGCCTTTTCCCTGCCTTCCTCGACAAACTCAATGACGATGGCGCTCATGTCCATGTCCCCCATATGGCGACGATCCTTTCCTCAACCATGCCTAACTCTTTCGGATGCAGCACTCGCGAGTTATTTTCAAAAATCACTTTTCCCCTGGAGGCTGGAGCGGCCCAAACCTTCGCTTGCGGCAAAGTAGGTCCCCGATTGCCGTTTCCTTCGTTATCGAATCACTCTTAGCGGCAAAGAGACACTTGTGGGCAAGGCGTCCCGCGCTGCCCGAATAAAGCGGTTGCATGCCATCAACCAACGCGACAGCCAGGTTTCAGCGCATAACCTATTGAAAATCAATAATCTACGACTGACGGAGGCGCTGCCCGCTCGACCGCCTTTCTCGCTTTGGAACACAAGTGCCATTCTGAACATGGGGCGGAAGATGCCTGATAATTCGGCAAAGGTCTGCGATGCTTAATTCCCGGGCATGCACGTCTGGCATCGAACGTGCTCCCGATATTTTGGTTGGACCGCTAAGCCGGGAATCGGGCAATGGAAAAAGGATTTTAACTGGTGTTACGGCTTCCGCAGAGGCAGTAGAGAAGAATGGTTTCGTGTTGGTCATGCCTGGTTATCCTTGAAAAGGGCGGCACGGTGTGCCCCCTCTGCGGCGCCGACCAAACGCGTCCGGTCCAATTCGTCGACCCCGATTTGCCTTCACCCGCTGCTTTGAGGCATGTTTTTCAGGAATGGAAGATCGCAATCATTGTCGTGACCGTTTTTGTAGTCAGCGCGGGGGGAATCTTAACGCACTATTTCGGCAAAAGGAGCGTTAGTCCTGCTTCGCAAGCGGCAGGAGTCGCCGCAGAATCGCTCAGGCAAGTTCGCGAAGCGCTTTCCGCCTATGTTATTTCCACCAAGGGCGGATATCCAGCGACGTTAAATGTGGTCGGTGATAAGGCGAGTCCGCCCCTCTATGCTGCTCTTATCGCGGGCTACAGACTAGACTACAGTTCGAAATCATCCTCGAGCGATGCTGGTTCCCAGGGATTTGTGATTCTTGCGCGTCCCGAAAAGAAGGGCTTCCCGAACCTTCGCATCGACGAGTCCGGCGTGGTGCGAGCGACGGAGGAGAATCGGCCGGCCACGGCGCAGGACCCGCCCTACTAAGACTGACGCCTGAGCACACGTATGGGCATCCCACTCCCCGAACTTCATCATCAGCTTTGGGCTCCTCAACCTCCTATCCGCATGCAAGAATTGTAGTGGAAATGGCTTCAGTCCACAGCAAGGTGAAAGAAAGCTGCCCGCAACAGTGTGATCTTTAAGAACGCGCCGGCTTAGCTCGCCGACGCGGCACCCGGGATTGAGCGAAAATGAATGCCAGGGAGCCCCATTGGGGCTGCGGGCTCCCGCGCCAACGGCGGAAACGGCTCTTAGCTCTTGCTTAGCGAGGACGGCTGGCAAATCGGAGGAGGCTCGTGACAACGGACAAGTCGGCCGCGAAGCCGCCGGTTTCAAAGGGGACAAACAGGAGGAGTGACCGATATCCTGTAGTTGTTCCCGTGAAGGTGAAATGGTTAGAGCCTAGCGGCGCAGGCGTCATCGAGTTTGCTGAAGTCAACGAAGTCAACATGCACGGTGGGCTGCTCGAAATGAAAGGCCACCCGGCCATTGGCAGCGTGATCGAGCTGACGAACCTTACCTCAGCTAAAGCAGCTTCTGCGCGTGTGTTATCCCTGCGTCCCTCCAAAAAGAGCGAAGTGTTAGTCGTGGCCTTCGAGCTTCTTACTCCCAGCGAAACTTTCTGGGGCGTGACGTTCCGGCTGAAGATGGCCATCGACAACCTGCTGAAGCTGGAGAACGCCATCAAGTCGGGGGGAATGGATCCAGCCGTGCTTCGAGAGTTTCGCGACGCTATCGATTATGTACGCATGACCGCCTGGGCTCTTCAGGAATTGCAGGAGCGCCAGGCCCGACAACGGGATACCGCCACGGTGCGGTCTTTGCTCACCGAAGAGCGTGTCCGCCGCGCCACCCAACTCAGCAAGGCACTGGCTTCGGATTTGGACTCCCGAGAGGTGACCGACGCGACCACCGGGTCCGCGGATCTTTTTCGAGCCATCGAAGGCCTCTATCAACGTTTGGCGGGTTTGTTCAAGAGCCGTGAATCTCCCTAGACGCTTCCAGCCAGGAATCCCCCGCCGTTTGCGAAGGCTAAGCGATTGCTCAGAGTCTACTCAGCCGGATGGGCATTAGCGATTGCACAGCAGTCGCGGTCTGAATTCTTGACGGAGGCGCTCGCCTCCGTTAGCGTCAAAGGATGCGGAGCCTGCCTCGTTCCGCCTGCGCGCCTCGCGCAAACTATCCCAGGCGAGAGAATCCATTGGCCAACGCAATCATTACGCTCACAACGGACTACGGCACGAACGACCATCTAGTGGGAACACTGAAGGGCGTCATCCTGAAGATCAATCCCGATGTAACCATCGTGGACATCACGCACAACATCTCGGCATTCGATTTGCTCGATGGAGCGTTGGCGATTGGCTCTGCGTATTCTTATTTTCCGCCGAAGACCATCCACGTCGTGGTGGTGGATCCGGGTGTGGGGACCGAGCGCCGGCCCCTGCTGGCCAGCGGGGCGAACCAGTATTTTATCGCACCCGACAACGGGGTGCTGTCTGTCATCTATGAACGGGAGAAAGAGAGCCTGATCGTTCGCCACGCCAATGTCGAGCATTATTACCTGCATCCTGTGAGCAAGACGTTTCATGGACGAGACATCTTCGCCTCGGTCGCCTCCTGGCTCTCCAAAGGCTGGCAGACTCCCAGCATGGGAGATGAAATCAGCGACTACAAGCGGTTCGCGATTCCCCGCCCCAAAGAAGCCGACGGCGCCGTCAAGGGTGTTGTTATGCGGGCCGATGTGTTCGGCAATTTGGTCACCAACTTCCGCTTAGAAGATTTGCCGGAGTCGGTGCTGAACGGCGGCGGTGCGATTAATCTTCAAGTGGGAACGCAGCAGGTCGCGCGACTGGTGGATACGTATGCGAGCGGCAACAACGGCGAGGCTATCGCATATGTGGGCTCGAGCGGATATATTGAGATTGGGGTGAACAAGGGGAGCGCGGCGCGCACCTTAAATCTGGGCCGTGGCGCGCCGGTGATTCTCACCAAGTAGTGTCTTACAAGTGAAGACTTTCCTAGGCAGCGGCTGGCGCCGGTTGCTTCCGCCTGTGCCAGTAATCCAATGCCGCAAACAGAAGGACCGCAGGCACACCGGTCAGTCCGCAGACGATAAAGAAAATGCCGTAGGCGTGAACGAGGCCGTGCGTGGTGCTCAGGCTTTCGACCACAGCACCGGAAAATCCCTTCAAGATCTTTCCCAGCCAGGCATAGGTTGAACTCAAGAGCGCATACTGCGTGGCGGTGTATCCCAGATTGGTGAGACTTGACATGTACGCGACAAGGGCAACGCCGGCAAAGCTGATGCCGAAGTTGTCACCTGCCATGACCAGCGCGAACAGAGGGATGCTCGTGCCCGCGAACGCGAGAGTCGCATACGCGGCAACCGCGACTGAATGCAGAATGCCGCCGATGACGAGCGCGCGCATGTGGCCAAACTTCAGCGAGCAGAATCCGCCCGCGGCGATGCCTGCAAACGTAGCGATGAGTCCGATGGAGCCGCGCACCGCTCCGACCGTTTGCTTCGAAAGACCGAGGTCATGATAGTAGGGATTCGACATCGGACCCATGACGAAGTCCGGCACCCGGTAGAGGCTGATTGCCGCTAACATCACAAGCGCGAGCCAGCCATGCGCACGGAAGAAAGCGATGAACGGTCCGATAACAGCGTCGAAGAAACCGCGCGGCGTCGAAAGTGGCGCTTCGCGCTTTTTTTCATCCATTACCGCGTCGGCGCGCTCCGGTTCCTTCGCAAACCAGGTCGCGATCATTCCAACGGCCATACATGCGCCGTAGATACCGTAGGACATGCGCCAGCCCACAGCCGCTGCCACGATGAGGATAAGGGAATCCGTCGTCAGGAGCGCCAGGCGATAGCTGAACTGATACGCAGACGCGAGGAGGCCTTGTTCTTCTCCGTCGTCTGCCGATTCAATGCGCCAGGCATCAACCACAATGTCCTGTGTCGATGAGGCAAACGCGACGACGAGTGCAAAAGCGCCAAGCCGGCCGAGGCCGGCTTTCGTGCCAGTTCCGCCCATGGCGATCAGCGCCAGCCCGACGACGATCTGCGAGAACATCATCCATCCGCGCCGATGTCCAAGCCGTTTAAACAACGGCAAATCGACGCGATCGATCAAGGGCGCCCACAGAAACTTCAGCGAATAGGCAATACCCACCCAGGAAAGAAACCCGATGGCCGTCAGGGAGGTGTGTTCATCGCGCAGCCAGTAGCCGAACGTATTGCCGACCAGAAAAAAGGGAAGGCCTGAAGAAAACCCGAGCAACAACATCGAAAGCGTCTTGGGCCGCAGGTAATCGGCGAGCCGGTGCTTGTGCGGACTCACGTCTTCATTGTCTACCGGAGCCTCATGAAACTCAACCCTCCGACCGCGCGGTCGGGCGTGTGAATCATCAGAAAAACGAGTGTAAGGACGAGCCGGAGGGCCGGCAGCGTCAAAGGCAATCGTTTGAGGAGGTAGCGCAGCATTTGAGAAAAATGAACTAGGAATTCTCCCGTGAAGATTTCGCGTCTCTTGACGGCTGCAGAACCGCTTCCGGAATCGCCGGCGGTTTGCTTTGCTTCTCAGCCGGTCGAATGCGTTGAATCTTGACGCGTGCGACTCGCTTTCCGTCCATTTCCACAACGGAGAAGCGAAAGTTGCCATGCTCAAAGCTTTCTCCCCCCTTTGGAATGAAGCCCAATTGGTCGAGGACGAAGCCCCCAACGGTGGCGTAAGCCGGGTCCTCCGGCAAAGTGATGTTGTATTGGGTGTCGAGATCGCGCACATTCAGCGCAGCGTCAAAAATCAACGCGCCATCGGCCAGCGTAAGCGGGCGTTCGACAACATCAAATTCGTCGTGAATCTCTCCCACCATCTGTTCGAGAATGTCTTCCATGGTGACCAGCCCGAGAATGCTGCCAAATTCGTCCACCACCAGGGCCATGCCGAGGTGACGGGTGCGCAACTCAAGAAGCAATTCGTTGGCAGGTTTGGTCTCTGGCACGATGAGCACTTCGCGCAAAACGCGGCGCAAATCGAAAGGCGGCGGCGACAGGTTTTCTTCGAGGCGGCGTTCGCGATCGAGGAGAATCCAAATCATGTCCTTGATATGAACGAATCCGAGGAAGTGATCCGCGTTGCCGCGATAGACAGGAATTCTCGAACGCTGAGTTGTCGCGAAAACACGCATCACCTCGTCCAGATTAGCTTCCACGGGAAGCATGTGTATGTCCGGGCGCGGCACCATGATTTCCCGCACTTGGATCTGCGCGAGTTCCATGGCGCTGAGAATGAATTTTTCTTCGCCGGGCGCAATCAGGCCGCGCTCACGGGCCTGCTGAATCTGAATTTGCAATTCCTCGGTCGAATGGGCAACCCCATGCACCGCCGCCGTCGTCACTCCCAAGGCCTTCACAATGACGCCGGATATCCGGTCGAGCAAATGAATTGCCCAATGAAAGGTGTTCAGGAACCAGTGGAATGGTAAGGCCACCAGCAACGCAACACGCTCTGCGCGGGCCAGGCTGATGGTCTTCGGAACCAGCTCCCCGACTACCACGTGCAGTGCACTCAAGAGGGCGAAGGCGCAAGCCAGCGCAATGGCATGGGTGAAAAGCGCGGTCTGAGCGCCAAAACTAGTGGGCCAACTGGTCTGAATGATCTTCGCAAACGTGGCTTCGCCAAGGGCTCCGATCGCCAGGCTGGTGAGAGTAACGCCAAGCTGTACGCCCGAAACGACGCGGTGCAAATCGCCGAGAAGTACTTCAACTACTCGCGCACGGGCGTTTCCCTTCGCGACGAGTTGCTGGACGCGTGACAAGCGCACGGCGACCAACGAAAACTCCGTCGCTGCGAAAAAACCATTCAAGGCGACTAAGGCCAGAACGCCGATCAGGCGCACGGCGAGCATATTTGGATTCCGTCCCCCAGCGGCATTGTAGCAGTACTAGCGCGGGCCGTAGATAACGGTTCTCCGGCCCGGTGCGTCTTACCGGGGTGCCCGGAGAAACGCCAACCCCCGGGCAGGGACCGCACCAAAGAAACGGGCTCGGTGAGATATTGACATAACACTAGGGACGTTTTTAGGATATTGTTCCTAACTCGAACGGTTTCTAGGAAGTTTTCGGCTGACTAGGGCAACGACAAACGGAAACAATTACATCCAAAAAGAAAAATCTATGATTAGCGTGAAAGATCTTTCCAAGAGGTATGCGCGTAATACGGCCGTGGATCACATTTCGTTCGACGTCGAGAAGGGCCAGATCGTAGGCTTTCTGGGACCGAATGGCGCCGGCAAGACCACGACGATGCGAATACTGACGTGCTTTCTGCCGCCCAGTTCGGGCACGGCGACGGTCGCCGGGTTTGACGTCCTGGAAGCGTCGCTGGAAGTCAAAAAACGGATCGGCTATCTACCTGAGGCACCCCCGCTTTATCTCGAAATGCGAACCGCGGAATACCTGACGTTTGTTGGGCGGCTCAAAGGGCTTTCCGGTGCCGAGCTGCGGCACCGCGTCGATACCGTTTGCGACCGTTGCGCGGTGGGGGACGTAAAAAATAAGCTGCTCGGAAAACTGTCAAAAGGCTATCGCCAGCGGGTCGGCTTGGCCCAGGCTATCATTCATAATCCTGACGTGCTCATTTTAGACGAGCCGACTGCCGGACTCGACCCCAAGCAAATCAATGAAACGCGCGACCTGATCAAAAGCCTCGCCGGGGATCATACGATTATTTTGAGTACGCACATCCTGCCAGAGGTCGAGCAGACCTGCGAGAAAGTCATCATCATCAATAAGGGCAAGCTGGTGGCCACGGATTCGGTAAACAATTTGCAGAGCCGCGCGCGCGGAGCGGAGTTGGTGCTGGTCGAAGTGGCCGGGCGAAACGGCTTGCTGGATCCCGCCATCGCTAAGGAGCGGCTCGAAAAAGTCGCGGGCGTGGGCCGGGTGGTCTTCAAGGAAAAGAGGCCGAGCGGCTCGACATTTGAGATAGAAAGCCTGAAAGACAAATTCGTGCGCGGTGATCTGGCTCGCGCCATCGTACAAGCCGGCTGGGACCTCCATGAACTCCGAGTCGCGGCAGTAAGTCTTGAAGAAATCTTTCTGCAGCTCACCGGCGACCAAGCAGCCCCGGGTTCGGCCGCGGAAGCGTCACCGTCAGAGGTAGCGTCGCAATGACCAACGTCTGGGTAATTTGCCGAAAAGAACTGCGTAGTTATTTTGCTTCTCCCGTCGCTTATGCCGTGATCGCGCTGTTTGCACTCATCTTCGGTCTGGTCTTTTTTTCCGCCACCCGCGAATTCGTCAACGCCAGTTTTCGCATGCAGATGAATGGTGGTGGGCCGGCTTTGAGTGTCAACGAGTACATTATCCGGCCGATGCTCGGATTCGCTGGCACCGTTGGGCTCTTTCTTATTCCCCTGATCAGTATGCGGCTCATCGCGGAAGAGAAGCGCAACGGCACGATGGAGCTGCTGCTGACCTCCCCCATTCAGGATCTCAGCATCATCCTGGGTAAGTGGCTGGGCGCCATGCTGCTCTATCTGTTCGTCCTAGGGATGTCCATGCTCAATATCGCCTTCCTGTTCGCCTGGGGGAAACCGGATTGGAAACCCGTCTTGGTGGCGTATCTTGGCCTGCTCTTGCAGGGCGGTTGCCTGCTGGCCGTCGGCACGCTGATTTCGGCGATGACCAGCAATCAGATCGTCGCGGGGGGCGCGGCTTTCTTTGTGAGTCTCCTACTTTATATGTTGAGCTGGTTTACGGAGTTCGACAGCACCACTGCCTCCAGGGTGCTGAATTACATCTCGATCGTTCCGCACATGGAAAACTTCAGCAAGGGCATCCTCGATCTAAAGGACACCGTCTTTTATGCCAGCTTCATTTTTCTCGCTTTGTTTTTGACCGTGCGCCAAATGGAATCCCTGCGGTGGAGATCCTAGGATGGCCCCCACATGGCTCAAGGCTAGACAAACTCAATACACCGCGTACGCGAGCGTTTACATCCTGGTGGTGCTCGCGGTTCTTGCGGCCGTAAATTTTCTCGCCAATCGCTACGACAAGTCCTATGACTCCACCGCCAATAAACAGTTCAGCCTCTCAGACCAAACCATTAAAGTGGTTAAGGGCCTCAAAAACGACGTCCAACTCACCTACTTTGGCGGGCAAAACGAATTCCGCACCGCTCGCGATACCTTGGACCGTTATTCCAGTTTGTCTCCCAGGCTGCACGTCACCTACATCGATCCGGAGCGAAAACCGCAAGTAGCAAAGGCCGCGGGGTTTCGATCGGATTCCACGGTCATCGTTGACAGCGGCCTGCGCCGCGAAAGTGCCAAGAGCCTCAGCGAGGAAGAGATCACCGGGACCTTGATCCGGGCTCTCAAATCCGACGAACGCACGGTGTGCGTGCTCTCCGCCGCCGGCGAGCACTCCATAGACGATACCGACCCTGGCGGCTATTCCCTGTTCAAACAGCTCCTGGAGCGCGACAATTACAAAGTCCGTAGCGAGGCTCTTCGGCCAGCGGCGGCCACCGACAATAAGCCGCTGACTCTGGGGCAGGCGCCAGCAGCGGCCTCTCTTGAAGTTCCCAAGAGCTGCACGGTGTTGGTGCTCGCCGGTCCGAAGAATGACTACCCTCTTGCGGTTGTCAACGCTCTGAAAACTTTTGTGGAAGCCGGCGGCCGCGCGCTGTTCCTGCTGGATACTCCGCTGCGCCTCGGGGACTCCGAGCCTCCAAGCGACAACGGCGATTTACTAAAACTTCTCTCCGATTGGGGCATCACTGCAAACAAAGACTTGGCTCTCGACCTCAGCGGCGTCGGGCAGCTTTTCCGCCTTGGGCCCGAAGTTCCGTTTATCGTGAGCTACGAACCGCATCCCATCACGGAGCCTCTCACCCGTGTGCCGACTGCTTATCCCTTGTCGCGTTCGCTGGACACGCAGTCCGTCGGCAAAACCACGCTTTCCAAACTGGTCGCCACGACCGAAGCCAGTGTCGCCACGACATCGATAAGCGCCCGCGGCGCCGTCGATCCAACAAAAGGAAAAAAAGGCCCACTGACGCTGGCGGTCGCTGGCACTCTGGGCGGTTCTCCGCAAGGCCGCTTCGTAGTCCTGGGCACCTCGCACGTCGCGCAAAACAGCATTGCCGGATCGCGTTCGCTTGGCAACCGGGACTTGATGGTCAACATTGTCAACTGGCTTTCTTCCGACGAAGATCTGATCTCCATCCGCCCCAAGGCTCCCGAAGATCGCCCGCTCAACATGACCAGCCGCAGGTTGACTGCCACATTCTGGCTCAGTGTCGTGGTATTCCCGGTCGCCGTGATCGGATTCGGCTTGATTGCCTGGTGGAGGCGGAGATAATCCATGAAGTCCAGGGGTCTCCTAACCGCCACCTTTGTTCTTCTCGTACTCAGCGGTGCGATCTGGTGGTCTAACAAGAAACGGGCTACCGCCGACAAGGCGCCGGTCGAGAGCAGCACGGTCAAGCTGCTGAATTTCCCCGAAGACCAAATCCAGGAAATTGAGATCAAGAAACGCGCCGGCGAAATCGTCTATTTGCAGCGCAATAATTCCAAGTGGCAGATCGCCGCGCCCGAGCCTCTCCGCGCCGACCCAGATGCCGTCTCCAGCATGCTCTCGACGCTTTCCTCGCTTAGCTCCGATCGCACCGTGGATGAAAAAGCTTCCAGCTTCGACCAGTACGGGCTGACTCAGCCAGCCATCAAGTTGAGCATCACCGATCAGAACAAGAAAACCGCGCAGATCCTAATTGGTGATGATACGCCGGCAGGCTCCGCGGTCTACGCTGCCATCGCCGGCGACCCTCGTGTCTTTGCCCTCTCGAGCTACAAGAAAAACAGTTTCGACAAGTCCGCAAACGATTTGCGCGACAAACGTCTGCTACCTTTTGATTCCGACAGAATATCCAGCATCGAATTGACGGCGAAGAAACAGACGATTGCGTTTGGGCGCAGCAAGGACGAGTGGCAGATCGTGAAGCCGAAGCCCGTCCGGGCCGACCGCTCGCAAGTGGAAGATCTGCTGCGAACCTTGCGCGACGCAAAGATGGATCTGAGCGGAAGTGATGATGACAAAAAATCGGCCGCGGCGTTCGGCTCGGGCACGCTTTTCGCGTCGGCAAAAGTGACGGACATTTCTGGCACGCAAGAACTGCAGGTTCGGAAGAACAAGGACGACTACTACGCCAAGTCCAGCGCGCTGGCGGGCATTCACAAAATCGCGAGCGCGACGGTGACGGGACTGGATAAGGGCCTCGACGACTTCCGAAACAAGAAGCTTTTCGATTTCGGATTCGCGGACCCCGACAAAATCGAATTCCACGACGGGCCCAAGAGCTATTTTCTCACGCGTAACGGCAGCGATTGGTGGTCCAACAGCACCAAGATGGACCCGGCCACCGTTTCGGCCCTCGTCGACAAGATCCGTGATCTTTCAGCAAGCAGTTTCGCCGAGGCTGGATTTGCCTCACCAGTGCTGGACCTTGCCGCAACTTCTGATGGCGGCAAGCGCGTAGAAAGGGTGATGCTTTCAAAGAATGGCGAGAAGTACCTGGCGAAACGGGAGAATGAACCCGCTCTTTATGAGCTGAACGCTTCGGCCGTCAGCGAATTGCAAAAGTCGGCCGCCGATCTGAAGCCAGCCCCTGTTTCCTCTGCTCCTGTCAAAAAGAAATAGTTCTCCTCAAAGGCATCCGGAAAGTATTCTTCAGCCTCCGGCGCGATAACCGCACCCTGCCATTTCCGTTCACACCATTGGTCGGCGTGGTTGCACGGACCAGTCGCCTCCTCTAAACTGAATTTTTGCCTAAATCGGGTGGGAGTGAACTTGCGAACCATTCTTCGGGTCTTCTACTGGATCTTCGCCATTCTCCTGATTGCCGCTGCCTCCGCGGCATGGTGGTACATCTACCGTCCGCTGCCACAGATCGATGGAAGCGCTTCCTTGCGCGGTCTTCAGCACGAAGTTGCTGTGGAGCGTGACGGCTGGGGTGTTCCGCACATTCGCGCTGCCACGGTAGAAGACCTTGCGGAGGCGCAGGGCTACGTGATGGCGCAAGACCGGCTGTGGCAGATGGATCTCCTCCGCCGCGTTGCTCGCGGGCAACTCTCTGAGATCCTGGGGCCCGCGACGCTAAACATTGATAAGAGCTTTCGAACGAACGGTTTCGCCCGCGCTGCGGAACGAGATGCCACGCTCTTGGATCCCGAATCTCGCAAGCTGATGGAAGCGTATGCCCGCGGCGCAAACCAGTTTATGGAGCAGCACAAGAAAAACCTCCCCCTGGAATTCTCGCTTCTCCATTACGAACCTGCGCCCTGGCAGCCCTCTGATACCTTGGCCATTTCCGCCTACATGTATCGAACGCTGACGGACACCTGGGAAAGAGAATTGAATCGCGCCAAAGTCACGGAACGCGCCGGCGCGGAGCGCGCCAAGGATCTCTTCTCCGAACAGGCCGCGATGGATCATTTCGTCGTCGGTGACCCCAAGGTTATCGACGATGGCTCTCAACGCTCCGCTGCAGACTCCGACGACGACGATGACGACGACGACATGGAACCGGACACCGTGTTGAAAGCCCGCCGTGACGATTCCGGCAGCGTTCTGACGGCGGAGAGCGATCCCGACTTGACCGGCGCTCTGGCGGAGTCCCTTCAAGAATTCCTCCATCAATCCAAGAACGAGATTCGCCAGCGCCTAGGCAGCAACAACTGGGTCGTGAGCGGCGCGCACACCGCGACTGGCAAACCTCTGTTGGCCAACGACACTCATCTCGAGCTTTCGATTCCCTCAATTTGGTACGAAATTCATCTCACCGCCCCTGGATGGAACGTCAAAGGCCTCACCCTGCCCGGCGCACCGATGGTCATCATCGGCCACAACGACCGCATCGCCTGGGGCTTCACCAATAACGGTGCCGACGTTCAGGATCTCTACGTCGAGACATTCAATCCGGCCTCGCCCGATGAGTATCGGGTAAAGGGCGCATGGGCCAAGGCGGAGATCATCGACGAGATCATCCACGTCAAAGGCCAGACCGACGTGCACCTCAAAGTTTCCGTCACGCGCCACGGCCCAGTTGTTCATCGCGAGGGAAACAAAGCTTACGCGCTGCGCTGGACCGCGACAGAACCCGGCGGGCTCGCTAACACCTACGACCGCCTCGGCAAAGCCCGCAACTGGAAGGAGTTCCGCGAAGCCATGAAGCGCGTATGGGGACCCGCCCAGAACGCCGTTTACGTCGATGTCGAAGGGAACATCGGCTACATTATGGCCGCGCGAGTGCCTATTCGAAAGAAGGGGCACGGCGAAGTACCTGTTCCCGGCGACACCGACGACTTCGAATGGACCGGCTACATCCCATTCGAACAACTGCCGCAGGCGCTCAACCCGGAAAGTGGATTGATAGTCACCGCCAACGCTCGCGTTGTGGGTCCCCTCTACAAACCATACCTCACCGATCGCTGGGAAGAGCCGTACCGCGCCGCGCGCATCTACGACCTGCTGCACGACCGCCACGATTTGCGGCCTGAAGACATGCTCAAGGTTCAGACCGACACGTACAGTTACCCCCACGCGTTCCTAGCGGATCAATTATTGGCTTCCGTAAAGACAGCGAAGCCCAAAGACCTCCGCGCCCAAAAACTTATCGAAGGCCTGAAGGATTGGAACGGAATCGCCGACGCCGATTCTCCGGAAGTTTCCTTCGTTCATGCGACACGCCGGGCGGCCCTCGACATCCTCCTGGAACCGTTCCTCGGGAAAGATTCGAATCTTTATCAGTGGCGGAGCACTACATTTCTGCAAAAAACCCTTACCGACCGGCCCGCCAAGTGGCTGCCCGCTGCCTACAAGAACTATGATGAATTGCTGACCGCGGCTGCCGACGTCGCTGTGAGCAAACTGGCCGAGCAGAGTAAGAGCGAACGTGTCGAAGACTGGGCGTGGAAACGTTTTAATTCCCTGGACATGTTCCATCCCATCGGCCGCGAAGGTATTTTGAAGCGATTCCTCAGTATCACCGATAAGCCACAATCCGGAACGCAATACAGTGTGCGCGCCGCCACAAAGACGCACGGTCCCGCGATGCGCTTTGTCGGTAATCCCGGAAACTGGGATGAATCCATTCTGTTGATTCCCGCGGGACAATCCGGCCAGCCCGGCAGCAGCCACTATTCCGATCAGTTTTCCTACTGGTACGAAGGCAAACCCATTTTTGCGCCGTTCAGCGATGCGGCTGAAGAAAAAACGCGGAATCACACGCTCACGCTCAAGCCTGGTTCTTGATCCTGCCCTACGCTCATGCCTGAACTCCCGGAAGTGGAAGCTGTCGTTCGCATCCTCCGCCCTCTGGTCCAGGGCCGGCGGATCCGTTGCGTTCACGCCTTTCACCCCATCGCTACAAAGCCGCAAGCCGCCGCGCGCGTCGCCCGCCATGCCCAGGGCCACCGCGTTCGCGCCGTCGCGCGCAAAGGCAAATATGTGCTGCTTGTTTTGGATCGCGGACTCGTGACCCTACACTTTAAGCTCGATGGTCAACTCCTTTGGTTTCGAAACGCTAAAGAACTGCTGGACCGCGCCAACCAGGGTGATACCGGTGTGCACGTCGATGTCGCCCTCGAACTCGACAAAGGTGTCCTCGGTTTCGCCGACCGCCGTCACTTCGGCCGCGTTCATGTATGGGAATCCGCTGAGGATTGCCCCGGGCTACGCTTTCTGGGTCCCGACGCCCTCTCGCGCGCCTTCAGCCCCAGCTGGCTTGCCCGATTGCTCGCCGCATCAAAGCGCCCGTTGAAGGACTTCCTGCTGGATCAATCGCACGTCGCCGGTATCGGTAACATCTACTCCTGCGAATCATTGTGGTACGCTCGCCTCAATCCGCGCCGTCGCGCTAACACATTAAACCCGCAAGAAGCGCGCCGGCTGCACAAAGCAATTGTGTCGGTTCTCGCGCGTGCCTTAGAATGCTGTCTGCATCCGGCGCCCGACTTTCGCGATCCGGCGTGGTGGTTCCAGGGATTGGAAAGAATTCTTCGCGCCTACGGCCGTGAGGGAAAGCCCTGCCGCCGCTGCCGAGAGCCGATCCAGCGCATCGCACAGGGCCGCCGGTCGACATACTGCTGCGGGCGTTGCCAGAAATAAGCGTCACTAGCCACTAAAGGATACGGGCCGATACAGTGAATTCACCTGCTGCCAAGAAACCAGAACCACCGAAGAAACCCGACTTTGAGCGTTCGCTCGCTCGTCTCGAGGAAGTCGTCCGCCGCCTGGAAAGCCCGCAACTCTCTTTGGATGACGCGATGAAGCTTTTCGAAGAAGGCGTCGCACTTTCGCGCGAGTGCCAAAAACAACTGGAAGAGGCCGAGGGGCGTGTAGAAATTCTCCTGAAAAAAGCCGATGGCAAGCTTGTTGGTGAGCCGTTCGATCCCGAACGGGAGCCTGAGTCGTGACGCGCCCCGCCAGCCTGCAGCTGGGCGCCCATTCCCTGCTGCGATGAAACTTCCCCCATTTTTCGAAGAGGACCGCCTGGCCGTGGATGCCGCTCTCGAGCGGCTTCTGCCAGCCGGAACCGCGCAGCCTGCTTCCCTTCATACGGCCATGCGTTACAGCGTCTTTGCTGGTGGAAAGCGCATTCGCCCCATCCTCTGCCTCGAGACGTCGCGCATCTTTGCCCCCGATGTCACACCAGCCCTGCACCCCGCTTGCGCCATCGAATTCATCCACACCTACTCCTTGATCCACGATGATTTGCCGGCGCTGGACAACGACGACCTTCGCCGCGGCAAACCGACCTGCCACAAGAAATTCGGCGAAGCTATCGCTATCCTTGCTGGCGACGCACTCTTAACTTTGGCGTTCGAAACCATCGGTGCTACACCTGGCGTAGCAGAGCGCCGCGCCGCCATCCTCACAGAAGTTGCCTCGGCGGCTGGTACCCTCAATGGAATGGTAGGTGGCCAGGTCGCTGATATCGAAGCCGAAGGTAAGGCCGTCGATCCGCAAATGCTAGAGTACATTCACCGCTCGAAGACTGCGGCGTTGATCCGTGCCTCGATCACGGCTGGTGCCCTGTGCGCAGGAGCCAGCTCTGAAGACGTCGCGCGCCTGCGGAGGTTTGGCAACACCATCGGCTGGGCTTTTCAGGTCACCGACGACATCCTGGACGTCGAGGAATCCTCCGCCGCACTTGGCAAGACCGCAGGAAAAGACTTGGCGCAGCAAAAAGCAACCTATCCCGCAGTTTACGGCTTGGAGCGCTCTCACCAAATCGCCAACGATCTCGCGACCAAAGCCATTGCCGAGCTTGCGCCGTACGCCGATCGTGCCACGCGCCTCCGGGAAATCGCCGAATTCCTGGTCCTTCGCCGCGCTTGATAGTGCAACGCCTCATGAGACCCAAAGCAGTCCGCAAACGGCTCGATCTTCTTCTCGTCGAACGAGGCTTCGCCGATTCTCCTCAGAAAGCCACCGCCATGATTCTCGCCGGTGAAGTTCAGGTGAACGGCCAACGAGCTGACAAGGCCGGCATCCCCGTTGCGGAAGATGCGCGCATCGAAATCATCAGCCGACTCCAGAAGTTCTCGAGCAGAGGCGGAACGAAACTCGAAGGCGCTCTGGAAGACTTCGCGATTGACCCCGCCAGGTGTATTTGCCTGGATATCGGCGCTTCGAACGGCGGCTTCACGGACTGCCTGCTCCAGCATGGCGCGAACCGCGTTTACGCCGTCGACGTAAACGTCGAACAGCTTGACTGGAAACTCACAAAGGATGCTCGCGTTATTTCCATTAAGCGCAACGCGCGCGAACTCCGCACACAAGACCTTCCAGAACGAGTCGACCTGGTGGTGATTGATGTATCTTTCATCTCGGTCCGGAAAGTAATCGCTCCCGCCGTTCGGCTGGCAAAGCCCGGTGCGGTGTTTCTCATCCTCATCAAGCCCCAATTCGAATTGGGCCGCGAAGACGTCGGCCCTGGCGGAATCGTGAAAGACCAAGTTCTCCACGATCGAGCAATTCAGTCGGTGCGCGAGTCGACTGCATCCCTCGGCCTGGATGGCCTCAAAGTCCGCCCGAGCCGCCTCCTGGGGGCCGAAGGCAATCAAGAGTATTTTCTCCACGCACGCAAAAAGTCCCTGGGGTAGAATCGCAGACGCACATGCATCCCGGACAATCCTTTCAATCCATAGGCATCATTTCGCGCCCGCGCCGCTCCGATCTCGCCGTCGTCGTTCCTCCGTTGCTGAAATGGCTTGCATCCCGCGGCATACAAACTCTCATTGACGAGGAAACCGCCAACTGTTTGCCGGATGGTTCGAAAGGTGAGACTCGCCAGCGCGTTGCGGACGCATCGCAACTTCTGATCGTGCTTGGGGGAGACGGCACTCTGCTTGCCGCTGCTCGTCTGGCGGCCCCACGCGGGATTCCGGTCCTACCCATTAACATGGGCAGCTTGGGCTTCCTAACGAATTTCACTCTCGAAGAGCTCCACCCAGCCCTCGATGACACTTTAGAAGGCCGGTTCTCGCTAAGCGAACGCGTACTGATCAGCGTGGAGCTCGAGCGCGCGGGCAAGGTAATCGATGCTCAAAGGGTGCTCAACGAAGTAGTAATCAATAAAGGCGCGCTCGCGCGTATGATCGAGCTTGAACTCATCATTGATGGCGGTTTTGTCTGTCGCTACCGCGCCGATGGCCTGATTGTCTCTACCCCTACCGGCTCTACCGCGTATTCTCTCTCCGCAGGCGGGCCCATCGTGCACCCCGCGGTAGAATCTTTCGTCATCACTCCCATCTGCCCGCACATGCTGAGTGACCGGCCGCTAGTAATTCGCGACTCCTGTTCCATCGAGATGAAACTCTCCGGGAACACCGAATCCGTTTTTCTGACCCTCGACGGCCAGCGCGGCATCCCTTTGCAGCCAACCGACATTGTTCGCGCCTCTCGCGCAAGAGAACTGCTAAAACTCATCCAGCCGCCCAAGAAATCATATTTCGAGATTTTGCGCAATAAACTGAAATGGGGCGAAGCATAACCCTTTGGAGTGCGGGAGCTTGCTTATCCTCTAGCGAAGCCGCAGGGCTGGCGCTGTTCCTTCCGCGACCACCGAGCGGTATAGCGGTCATCCTGAATAATCGAAAGTAAAAGCGCATCAGCCGGCCAGCATGTCCGCGCGCAGCAAGTCGTCTTGAGTTTCCCGCCGGCGAATCAGCCGAAACCGACTACCTTCGACCAAGACTTCCGCGGGACGGCATCGCGCATTGTAGTTCGACGCCTGCGACATGCCATACGCCCCCGCGACCCAAATCGCCAGCAGGTCGCCAGCCTTTACTTTCCCGAGCGGCCAATTTCGCAGAAAACAATCGCCCGTCTCGCAGACTGGCCCGACAATGTCGACTCGTTGGTGATGCGCGGCATTTTCTTTGCCTTCCCTGGTAATTTTTGTAATCGGGTGGATCGCTCCATAAAGCGCCGGCCGCATCAAGTCGTTCATCGCTGCATCTACAATCACAAACGTTTTGCCCCGATTCGTTTTCCTATACACCACGCGCGTCAAGAGCACACCGGCGGGTGCGATGATCGAGCGCCCAGGCTCCAGCAAGAGGTGCACTCCAAGTTTGCGCACCATTCCAGAAACCAGCCGCGCGTATTCTTTGCGGGTCGGCGGTTTCTGATCCGAATAGCGCACTCCCAGCCCGCCCCCCACATCCAAATACCGCAGCTGGATTTGCTCGCGCCGCAACTCTCCCATAAATCCAGCCAGCCGCTCTAAAGCGCGCCGAAACGGAACCAGCGTGGTAATCTGCGATCCGATATGCGCACTGATTCCCTGCCAGCGGATCCATTTCGAATCTCGATGTCCCAGATAAAGTCGTTTCGCCTCCGACCAGTCCAATCCAAATTTGTGTTCGTGGCGCCCGGTAGCAATATGTGGGTGCCCCCCGGCTTGCACATCGGGATTCACGCGAATCGCCGCTGCCGGTGGCTTGCCGCCGAGCCTGGCCAGTCCCGCCGCTTCTTCCATCAAAATGTCGAGCTCCGCCTCGGATTCGACGTTGAAAAGTAATATGCCTGCTCGTCCGCCTCGTCCGCGCGGTCGATAGTTCAGCGCTTCACGGATTTCGTGCCGGTCCTTGCCGACTCCCGAGAAAAC
>Ga0210399_10001012_pt1 | contig 22103 bp, 24 predicted proteins | sample IncBWC14MmetaG_FD_150865 | JGI IMG/M metagenome (GOLD analysis project Ga0210399, IMG submission 150865) | Forest soil microbial communities from Barre Woods Harvard Forest LTER site, Petersham, Massachusetts, United States - Inc-BW-C-14-M | ecosystem: Environmental > Terrestrial > Soil >... | reverse complement strand
TTTGATTATCCAACATGGATGCCTATAATAAAGCAATAAAATTCATTGATATGGTGGAAGCCAATTATGAACCCGAATGTTTGGAATTTATAGAAAAGAATACTGATTTTCATGATATACAAGTGCCGCTATATGGATCTTGTGGTTATAAAACAACATCACTAATACGTGCAAGCTATTTGAATCGGAAAAATATAGTGCAAAAATTAATAAGCTATGGAACCGATATAAATGGTAAAAATAGTAATGGTGAAACAGCACTCGTTATGGCATGTGACTTTAATAATGTGGATATTATAAATATATTGCTTGATAATAAAGCAGATGTAATGATCAAAAGTGATACGTCTAAAACAAGTGCATTAATGGGAGCATTTACAAATAATAATGTAAATGTTGCCAAACGTTTGATTGATCATGGTGCCGATATAATGGAGTTAATAAATGTGGCATCAATAGACAGGACAAAACCAGATATAACAACACATATACGAGAGCGATATAAACAGGAGATAGTTATAACAATGAATGATCAGTCCGTTGATAATATGATGGCCAACTGTTTTAGGACTACATATGTATCGGGATTAGTGGATATAATCGGTGAATTTATTATATGAAAAAAATTGAAATAAATATTCAGAAAATAGTTCATTATATGTTTGATATTATGAGACATAACTTTTATTATCTATTTGTAAAAGTGCAATCTAGCGAGCAGTCGACAATGGAACGAAAAGCGAAATATCAATCAGATATGCCATGTCGCAACGGTACAAAGTGTCGATGGCATGCCGTTGGACAATGTCGTTTCCGCCATACATCGGAGACTGAAATGAAGTCAGAAGTGAAAATCGTTGTCAAAATGACATTAGTGGAACGCGAATTGGTGATAATACGACAATTAAAATCATATGTTTCTGCAAGTAAATCCAGTACATCTGGTACATCGGGTAAATCCGGTATGTCAAGTATATCAGGTAAACCGAATACGCATAGTACACTGAGTACACTGGGTACATTAAGTACATCAGATAAACCGAATAAACCGGGTGACTACAGTATCACAGCACCTGAACTCTTGCCAGCCATACTCAAATTTATACGGCATGCATTTGAGCCGTTACTGCAGGGCAAACATCTGTGTGAAAACGTCACAGGTATAATTATGAGTTACACAGCATCAAAGGCTAAATATTATGAATGTTGTGCGATGCCTAACTGTCGTGTGACCGTTCAAGTTCCAGATTATACTCTGGTCGATCCGACATACATATATGGATTGCCTAACCCCGTTAAATATGGCATACCTGTGATATGTGATGACCATGTAAGATGTACGAAATGCGGTGGTTATTGCGGACAACCCAAATGGACACGACCACAATTGTTGGAACTATTGAACAAACGATATATCACGGGATGTCATGAGTCATGTTCATCCGGGAAAGGTTGTCGTTGTTTGAAAAAAATGTATTGTATTGATTATGATGATTGATATTTTATTTATAAAAAAATTGAAAAATAAATATACAGACAAATCCATTAAAAAGTATATATGATGGGAATCAATCCAGTGATCTGCAACTATGTTGGATGAAGTCAAAGATGCCGAATATGTGCAACTCGAACAGGAGTACAAACAGCTTGTAGAGTTGAGACACGCTGAACTGTTGAATGCGCGAAAGGAGCATATGAGATCTAAGATTCTGTGTATGCGACAAGAACTGAATCTATTTGCGGATCAAAAAGAGAGTCAGGAGGACCGAAATCTCATGTTGATTAATCTCATCCAAGAACTGCATACAACAGAGTTGGCGGGCAAAATTCTCACGATGCAAAATAAGATTGCGAACGATTTGCAGAACGATACACAGCACATCCGCGATTTGGCGCTGCTGGATGCGGTTCGCAGCGAGTTCGGCGATAAGATGACCGATGATATTATCGAACTCCAAATGTATCTTGACAGTTGTCGTAAATCGAAAGAACAAGCTGGACAAGCTGGACAAACTACACAAGATGGACGAACTGGACAAGCTGATTTGGATTTAAAAACATACTTGTTGAGACGCGAAATCGGGTGAACTGATTTTGCGGGATGAGCGAGTGAGTTGAGTGCGAATTTATTTTATAAAATATTATTCCAGATGGGTGTGACATTGATATGATTAGTTGTATATTATTATAGTTGTTATAATAATATATAAAGTTTAATTTTTTCAAACACAATATATATGGATAAACAAATAATTAAATTAGAAAAATATATTGATGGCTATAAAATAGTGAATGTATTAAAAACTGTTCCTGATGGAAGTAATATTGTGTTATTAGTCGTACAGCATAATAAAAAATATGTGGTGAAGTTATTGTTCTTAAATAAAGTTCATAATGTAAATATTAAAAAAAATATGATCACTGAAATACAAACATATCAATATATCGACAACAATTTTGCGGACTATCCATTTTTTGTAAAGATGAATGGTATTGTGGACCGTAAGAATATACAAGGTGTTATACTGGAATATGTAACTGGTAAACCATTGATAGATTATAAACACAAAAAGATGAATGCAAAATGGTGGCGAAGTTTATTGAAACAGTTAATTATAACAAGTTATATATTTGAACAACATGCCATATTACATAATGATTTTTGGGATGCAAATTTTATTGTACATCCAATTTCAGTGAGTAAACAGATAGAAATATATGTGCCGGAACTGGGTAAAGTGAGTATAAACAACGCAGGATTTATACTTAAAATATTTGATTTTCAATATACACATCAATATAGTAAAAAATCAAAAATTGTGTCGCCAATGATTATGTCAAAAAAAATGACGGATCAAAATGAGAAAAAAAGACTCGGTTGGCATGATAAATTTCATACCGGTGGTGATTTAAATCAGATATTAGGTTTATTATCAGAGTATGATTCAATACCCAATAAATTTCGCAAATATATAAATAAATATGTGTATAAAACATCAGATTCCGATTTTGAATTTGCAACACAATATGCCAATCGCCATTTTAATCCACAATATTTACTAAAACAGTGGTCTCTGATATAATCAAACATGTTTAATGATATAGTCTTTAAGTGTAATAGGCAATACTCGTTCAACTTGGTGCGGTGCATTAAACCATTTAATTTTTGTTTTACGATTTTGTTTTTTAATCAGTTCATACAATTTGTATTTCAATATATGAACTTTATTTTCATCAGCCGGATTGAATTCGCGCTTTGCAAAACACATATAAATAGGTATTTGTGTGATATATAATGATACATCATCGATAAATGCTTTCATTTTAATACTGAAATTATATTCATCTATTTTTTTAACAATAATAACTTGTTTATCATGTTCATCACGTGATTTTCTATAATATTTGACGATTTTATTAATATTTATATCATCACGAAATACAGGCTTTTTTGGTTTTTTATTAATTAATTTATCGATCCACATACTGTTGCCACGTAATTTTTCAAATGATTTGACAAGTTTATGTGATAAGAAGAAACAGGCAGTTGGATCAACCAGAAATATATTTTTTATATATTTGCTATAATAGTGTGCAAAACAGTATGCTTCTAATGTTCCTTCAGAAAATCCGACAAGTACATATGGTGGTGCAATCTTGTGATAATTCAATAGATCGAATATAAATTTTGAATAGTTTTGCGGTGTTAAATCATCATATGATCCAATATATGCCGGATATTTGCCATTAAAATATAGATTGACATTTAATAGATCAGTCGGTCTGGTGAATGAAAATGTGGCGGTATATTTTGATAACATTTTTTGGAAATTAATACGTGGAAACGGCATTTCGAGATCAAATCTATTGTAATACTCTGGAGATTCTTTACATAGGTCAAAATCTCGGTAATCATATCCTGATCCTCCAAGTAATACGATGCTATATTCGCCATTGTAAACACCCTGCTTTGAATATGGAATATTTGGTATAATACTGTTTGTTTTTGTATAGATCTTCATATATAAATATTTATATAAAAAATTGAAAAACGAAATGGTTAAATGATCGATTCAATAAATATATACTATAACACAACTAAACAAAATGGGATTCAAACTCAAACATGTATTCAAAGGTGTCGCCAGAGTGACACATGCCGTCGCTTCATCCGGTATGCTTGGCGTGAGACATGGCAATTTTCGTGTCGCCGGAGTTAGAATTGGCAGTGATTTGGTACCGATCGTACAGACAGCACTTGTTGTTGCGGCGACGGTGGCAGCCCCGGGTGTAGGTACAGTAGCTGCGAGTGCACTTGTAACAGGATTGAGTGGTGGTGATGAGTCAGACATATTAAAAGCAGTCGTACGAGGTACAGGAGCAGCTGCTGTTGGTGGAGTCACAGGAGGATGTGCATCAATGCCAGCCGCAATTGCGATACATGTTGCGGGTAATACTGCAGTGGGAATGGCGATGGGTGATGATTTTAAGACAGCCATTATATCTTCGGCGGCAAGTGCACCTGGTATATCATCAGGTGAAGCATTAATAGCACATGTGGCAGGTGGCGCTCTATTAGATGAAAATCCATTACGAGGAGGCCTACAGGCGATCGGAAAAGATGTAGCTGCCGCACTGGTTCAAACGGCAATGTCACCACCAGTAAACAATAAAAATAGCGGGACAGATGAGCCTATTGAGGAGTATGGTAATGTTGAATTTGAAGATATTGAATATATTGAATATATCACACCAGTTGCGTCTGAATCAGCAACACAACACACATTAAAATCAACAAATACAGGAGACATAGTTAGAAAAGGTCCCGATATGAGTGTTGAATATGGATATACAAATATGGAGTTTAAATTAGTAAAGCCAACTACATCATATACAGACACATTATCATTTAAGACAATTGGATATCAAGGCACTACATCAGCAAATACATCATCATATGCAAATACATCATCATATGCAAATACATCGCTATATAACACCTCTATAGATGTTTCCAGATCTGGATTTGGTATGGTAACAGGATCTGGTCCTGTACGAGCAAGTGTAACCGAATCAAGTGCTGGAGTTTCGGTGCCAATTACTGATACAACAAGTGTGGCAATACATTTAGGAGTATCAGATATATATCCCAATGGACTTGTAGTAGATAAAACTATATCGTCAGATTCGAGTACATCTACACAACAACCACAATTAACCCCGAAAGATTTTCATAAAGAAAATCTCATCGGGATTAATCCCACTCCGTTGGGGTTAACATCAGTTGTTGCTAGTAAATCCACAACTGATATCGGCACGTGTTATGCGACACGATATACGGTAACAGAATCATTATCTCACACTGCGGATCCGGTTGCGGTTACATCAGTATCAATGCAGAGACATGTAAATATTGACTGTATTGAACTTGGTGCGGCATCACTTGTTGGTGCTGCCGCACTAATAGTGGCTCCACCGGTGGGCGCGGCAATAATATCCGCGATTAAACCACTTATTTTGACCGTCCAGTAGTTAAATATAATAATTTAATATATGCTGAAAAATTGAAAATATATAGATTAACAATACAATGTAATTTATATCAAACAACAAATGCTTGCCGCTCATAGAGCACAACTTTTTATATCTTTAATATATACTAAAGATGAGGATGCGTGTATAAAACATATAGATATGTATGATGATTTTTGCGATATAATCACCCACGGATGGAATACATTGATGGAAGCATGTTATAGGGGGCTTGAACGTGTTGTATTAAAATTAATTGAGAAAAAAGTGGATGTAAATTATAAAACACCATATGGTAATACAGCATTGCATATTGCATCATATAGCGGACCGAATGGATATGTCGATATTGCGAAAATATTACTACAAAATGGTGCAGATGTTAATGCAAAAAATGATGCCGGTGAGAGTGCATTAATGGAAGCATGCGATAATTGGAATTTCAAACTAGCATTTGTATTGATTAAATACGGAGCAGATATTATGGATATTGTAGAGCATAAAAATTTAAGGGATGGATGGAATCATCCACTTTGGACATATATAAAAGATATATACATAAAATATATAACGGCAGCAATGAATGATACGGCACCGGATAATATAATGGCAATGTGTTTTAAGACAACATATGTGTTCGGAATAACAGATTTGATATGTGAATTTATTATATAAAAAGTTGAAAATATAAGACTCAATAAAACAGTCTTACAATAATCATATAATAAATGACTGCATATGAAAGAGCCAATGAATTTAGGAAAATTATATATGACAGAGGTAATACTCGTACATATGGTGAACAGATGACTTGCTGCACGGAATATATCGAAAAATATAACGATTTTTATGATACATTATCTGAAGGAGGATACAATGCATTAATGTTAGCTTGTTCCAATGGATTTGAATGCATTGTACATAAATTAATAGAGCATGGCGCCAATGTGAATATTACAACAGCAGCTGGAGATACACCATTAATAATAGCACTTCGAACTAGGCAAAACATAGATCTAATACAATTATTGATAGAACGGGGTGCAGATGTAACTACCAAAACAGAAAATGGGACAGTTTTGCAAATTGCATATAATAATAATACATCTGATACAGTTATGATTATGCTCATAGAGACAGGTGCGGATTTTACGGACATAATGGACATATTGAGATATGATCGTTATGACTATGATCTCAGAGAATATATAAGAGATAAATATCGAAAACAGATAATGTCGACAGTTGATGACGTATCAGCGGACAATCAATTGAGCACAAGTTTTAGAACCACATATGTGCCTGAAATACTCGGAATGATGACAGATTATATAGTATGAATTTACTTCTTTTATAATATATGAAAAATTGCATCACTTTATTTACAACATACAAATACATTGTAAAAAAGTTGAAAATATAAGATTCAATAAAACAGTGCATAATAATTATATAATAAATGACTGCTTATGAAAGAGCCAATGAATTTAGAGAAATTGTATATAATGATCACAATAAATCAGTTCGTTGTTTAGAATATATTGATAAATATGACAATTTCTATGATACATTTTCTAGCGGTGGATTTAGTGCATTAATATTAGCTTGTGCAAATGGTTTAGAATTGGTTGCATATAAACTAATCGATCGTGGTGCAAAAGTAAATATAAAATGCTCATCTGGACATACACCATTATCGGTTGCAATTAGATATGGTAATATGTCCCAACCACAATATACTAATCTAATACGCACATTGATTAAAAATGGTGCAGATGTGTCTACAATACAATATGAAAAAAGTATATTATTATATGCACTATTAAAATTTGTTGATCGGGAGATTGTAATGATGCTTATTGAAGCCGGTGCCGATTATGTAGACGCATTTGATAAAATCAAACAAATAAAACTAACTAGATACAATAATATAGATGATAAATATATTTGTGAACTCATCGAATATATAAAAGACAGGTATCGAAAACAAATAATATTGACAATTGATGACACGTCGCCAGATAATCAACTGTTCAAAAGTTTCCGAACAACATATGTGTCTGGTGTAATAAACATAATAACTAATTTTATTTTATAACGATTATAAAATAAAGTTGCATATAATACCCGCAATTTGTGGTACATATGTTGTCTCAAAAGCAGTACCAAATAGATTGTCATCAGCTTTATCATTCATAATATGTATAATATCGTGACGATATCGCAGTTTAATATATTTTGACGCAATCGATTGTTTGCGGGGAATCATCGCAGCCAATTGATGTTCTAATATAATATGAACATTACTACTTTTATTTATGATAGCTTCAATAACTTGATCCGTAATGCAGTGAGACAATACAGAAGTACCACTATAAGTGGTAATAATATCAACATCTGCACCACGTTCTATTAGTTTAAGTGCCAGATTTGTACGTCCAAATAAACATGCATATATAAGTGAAGATTCATTATCTTCTGTCACTGCATTTACATCACATCCACGATCTAACAATAACATCGCAACAGTTTCTAATCCCTTATAACACGTATATATTAGAGGTGTAATTTGTTTCCAGACAGCGAATGATGTTTGCGAATTGTAAAAATCATTATATTTTTCTATATAATCCGCACATTTTTTCACATCTTTACTATGCACAATATTACAAAATTGATGGGCTCGATGACTGGCAGTTAATTTATGAATTATATTCATAATACTAATCAAGCGGATCAATATATTATCCAGATATAATAGGATATATTAGATAATATAATTTCAATTTTTTCAATATATATTATCGAATTTATAATATCATATCTAATATATGCCCAAATCTGTTAAACCAGTAAAAACGAAAAAATTAAAACCCACCGAATCAAAATCAGCAGATAAATTTACAATTAGATGGGATTTGCGGCAATCAATCGACACAATGAGTGTGATGAAAAATAGTCAACTCGGTATATTCGATGATAAAACAAGAGACGAATTTGCCGGCACAATGATGCAGATTAAACCTAATGATATGGTAGCTGTATTATATGATACACCCATCACAGAAATATCAAACTACAACGATAAAGAGGTCATGAAATCACCTCTATTTAGTGTACCGATAAAAACATTTTATAGCAGTTATCTAAAAAATGAGCCTGCACAAATGGGTGGTGCGGTTATGGGTGATCTGTTGTTAACATTAAATTTTGCACTAGATATACAGTTTAATTTTACGGATATGTATATGCAGACGCTTGTGATAAATAGAATAAAAAAATTTCCAAAATCTGAACAACCGAATTTATTTAAACTGTTTAAAGATAAAAAATTGACGAGTAGAGATTTACTCGGTAAATATTATGTATTTTTTACAGGTGATCTTAAACGACATAAAAACACATGGTTCTATCCCATACGTGGAATAGAATCCCGATGAGTTTTTTATAAAAAAAAACATCTATTGGGGTTCTACACATTAAAAAATTGAAATATATTTGTCATAAACAGTGTATTATAATATATATAATTACTTCTAGCATAGAATCAATGGGTACAACTTCCAGCACATTGAGTTTAGATACACCATCTGAAATACGGCGAGCAATAAATATAGAGACTAAAAAGGTGGATATGGCAATGCGAAAAAAGTTATTGTCATCAAATAATGGTGACACAACAATTAACTTGTCAAATGATGAACAGATAAAAGTATTCTCATATATACTAGCCGAAAAATCGCCTGCTTTTAAACGAATATTATCGAATGATACACGTGAATCGGGAGAACATAAGATAGATATGACGATTTATAACTCAGAAGCTGTTCGATATATGATAGAATATATATATTGTGAACAAATATCTGAAATAAAAAATATGAAAAAAAAGAATGATATGAAGAATATAAAGAACATGAAGGACATGAAGATAGATATATTTTTTGAACTATCACATTTGGCAGAAATGTATGACGTAACAACACTATGTGATTATTTAGAGCCATATATAATGGGAATGGTGAAGCAAAACTATATGTATATTATTAAATGTTGTACAGAAACAACATTTAATAAGTTTATCACAAAAATATATGACAAATGTGTTGATAAAATTATTGATATTTTTAAAAATAAAGCAGATATTAAACGAGAACATTCAGATTTATGTTGCAGACATTATGACAGTGGAAGAATACGTAATAAATATGATTATTATAAAATTGATAAAAAATATGCATGTATATGTCACAAGTTAAAAACTATATTGCAAACACATAATTTACCAACATTGATTACTCATCTTGGACCAGAGAAATCGGATGTGAAACAGTTTAATTACCATATGGAGGGGAAACTGAGTAAAATACAAATGGATACAAGCTTCTGCTGTGAACATGGGAGCTCTAAAGCATATATTGCTATACATATAAAACTATATAATGAAATATATAATGCAATTTTGGCATTACCAGAGGATTATAGAAATGATATTTTGCGCACAATTATTGTATATTGATGACGTAAAAAATTGAAATATATTTGCCATAAACAGTGTATTATATAATATTTATTTATAACACACCAATCAAATGGGTAATACAGCTGCAAAACAAGATGCGAGCACGACATTACATAAAATAGATAAATCAAATGTGCCGAGTAAAACAGATACACAAGCGCGACAAGCATTATTTTTATCAAATAGTGGTGATACAGCAATTGTCTTGACAAACAATAAGCAGATAACAGTGATATCATATTTACTGGCTGCAAAATCTTCTGCATTTAAACGGATATTATTCGGTGATACAAATGAATCGAAAGCGCATAAAATAGATATGACGAGTTACAATTCGGAAGCTGTGAGTTATCTGATGGAATATATATATTGTGGCGAAATATTTAACATTAAATATGCGAATAGTGGTTTATCTACTAACTTCACGTCAGACATGGACGTAAAGAATGACGTGAAGGACGTGAAGATAGATACTCATAAGGACAAAGACATAAGAGATGTTAAAATAAATACATATTTGGAACTATCACATTTGGCAGAGATATTTGATGTACCAGATTTGTGTGACTATTTAGAGCCGTTTATAATTGCAATGTCACAAGAAAAATATATGGAAATAATTAAATGTTGTACAACGACTGTGTTTAATAAATTTGTTACAAAAATATACGATAAATGTGTTGACAGAATTATTGAAGTTCTGAAAAAAAAATGTATAGATATTGAAAATCATGCGGAGTTGTGTTGTGAACATTATGACAGTACAACACTTGATAATGAATATAGTGCTTATAAAACCAACGGTGAATATGCATGTATATGTCATAAGTTGAAGGCCATTTTACAAAAACATAATTTGCCCTTATTAATAGTTGATAGAGGACAAGAAGCATGGGAAATAAAACAGTATAACTATAAATTAGAGGGTAAACTAGATATCATGACAATGAATACTTATTACTGTTGTCAACATAATATAGACTATAAAACGAATATGGAAAATGATAAAAAAATATATGAGAAAATATACGATACACTCATGATGTTACCAGAAGGATATAAGGATGATATTATGCGCAGAATTATAGTGCAATAAGATGCGGATTTATTTTATAAAAAATTGAAAAATCGACAATATGAATATGAGAGATATAATAATAACATATAAATGCAAATGGTTGATGCAAGAAGAGACACGAAGCGCACTGAATTTATTATTTTATTAAACACTGGTAAAATAAAAGAATGTTTAGAATATATTGATAAATATGATGATTTTTGTGATGCGAGTGATGGCCATCAAAATATGCTAATGTCGGCATGTATGTATCAATCAGAACCGGTGGCAATTGCATTGATTGATAAAAAATGTGATTTGACATATCAAAATAAAAATGGATTTACAGCACTGATGTATGCGAGTTGTTATGCACTAAAGAATGTTGCCATGTATATAATAGATAATATGGCTGATACCACAACACGAAAGATATATAATGGAATATCGGAAATGATGTATATATGTTTTGATCCATATGTGGATTGCGTCATCAGAATGATTGATCGTGGATATGATATATATTATAAAACTGACGATAATGAAACGTTATTTACAAAAACTGTATTTCAACAAATGGAACAAGTTGTTAAAAAACTGATAGATATTGACACAAACTTTATTGATGAATTTAGTGCATTATATAATAACAATCCACCATATGTCAAAGATAAATTTTATATAAAAGATAAATTTTATGATAATATTGTAAAATATTGCCATGATAAATACAGTGATTATAAACGTGAAATAATAAGTGCGATGAATGATACAACACCGACAAATGCATTATATCAATCATTTCGTAATACATATGCAGTCGAATTGGTGGACGTAATATGTGATTTTATTTTATTGCGAATATGATGGAATTAGAATTGTGAGGTTAATGAGATGGAATACACTTGTTTGAGGTTTATGAGATGGGGTAGACTTGTTGGAGTTAATGAGATGGGATACGCTTGTCGGAGTTAATGAGATGGGGTAGACTCGTGAGGTTCATGAGATGGGGTAGACTCGTGAGGCCTATAGGATGGTATAATTCGATTAGACAGTTTGATATGATAGCGGTGTCGTCATGTATCGGATAATGGCAATATTGCGAATGTCTATTGGCAGGCATAGCCTGTATGTGGCCACCTATTCGGAGGCGGAGCAGCGCCTCCCATGAGACAATTCCCCAGGCAAAATGCCACCCTTCGGTTCGACGGTGCGAACCTGTGGGCTCATCTTGGGCCGACGGTTCCTCCGGAACTGGTTGCCTTCCACTACGCGTGGTGCTATTATACCCAATTTATATATGCAAATAAATGAATTATAAAAACTACAAATCATTTGTTGTATTTATAACATGAATATTAATTCGGTGAGGTGTTCAGCAGGTATGTGATTATATAATTTGTAAATACATCTAGAGCGATGCCGTATGCCTCAACTGGTCGATATATCTTGTGGATGTTATGTCATTCAGTTCATCAGTTGGGGCATACGGCATTGCTCTAGACGTATAATTATCGATATATTGCTATTCAACAGCTGAGATAGTCTCATGTATACAAATATTGTTTTCAAATGTTATTTATGTTAGATATTTGAATACATGAGATTACACTGGCAGTCAAATAATATATGATAAAAATTGACAAGTTGATATATTAGGAAATGTAGTTATATAAATAAATATAACAGCTATGTCAATCCAAGAAGGGTCAACCCGTGAAGAGTTAGCAATTGAATTTTATAATAAAGCCCGCGGATATGAAAAAAATAAAAATAATGATAAAATGGTGGAATATTATAAACAGGCTGTGGAATTACAACATATCGATTCAATGCTCGCATTAGGTTGTCATTATAGAATAAAAAAAGACAACGCCATGATGTTTAAATATTATACAATGGCATATGAGATTGATAAAACTAATAATTATGCAATTGCTGGAATTGGTGATTATTATGGTAATATTGGCGACTATGACGAGATGATGAAATATTACAATATTGTTATCGATCGTGATACAGATCCAGCATATACAGGTATAATATATTGGTATATCGGATGTCATCATGATGAACATCAAAATTATGATCAAATGATAAAATATTATAATTTGGCCATTACCAGAGGAGATTATGATGCATGTGATGAATTGATGACTTATTATTTGGGTGAAAATGACATAAATAACGTGATTGCGACGGCACATATATTTCTCGACGCTGCAAAAGATAATGATGATTGTAAAAAGTGCAGTATAATAGGACGACTTGTACAATATTATATTGATCATAAAAATATGACGGAATATATCAAGTATAAAGAATTATTGATTGATATTACAACAGGCCAGAATTGCATACATCGTATGTTTACATTAAATGATATGATACGACATTATAAGAAATGCAACGACGGCGAGAATGTACAGAAATATTATAAGCTGGAAATTAAGGATGGTGATACAGATGCAATATCATTATTAGGTGAATATTATGAAAAGACGGGTGCGATTGATGACATGAAAGCACATTATCTGCAAGCCATCGGTGATGGTTATGACGGTGCCGCAATAGATTTAGGCACATATTATCACAGCAACAAATTGTACACAGAAGGATTCGATGTGTTTATGAAATTAAAATATCAAAATATCAAGTTTAGACATATATGTGATAAGAAGTGCGATAGTCCGTGTGATTATAGCGGGCATGCATATATACGCAAATACATATGTAAATTTTTACGAAATGAAACAGTATTCGATAATTTTTTCGATGAACATATGACAATGAAGAATGATATTGCGACAAAAGATACATATATCGAAGAGTTGGAAATCATGCCAGAGGGTCCAAAATATGCACAAGCAAAAGATAGATTCAATAAAGCAGTTCAGGTAATGAATGTCAAGAATGCAAATAATGATAAGGCTGATAAATCGGATGCATTGGGTGACTTAGACGATTTGGATACATTATAGCGGCGTATATGATATATTAGTTTATAAAAAATTGAAAATATAATAAATGAACAAATGTCATATCGAAATATATAAACTAAATAATGAGTGTAATAAAAGATGCACGTGAGATAGCATGTATATGTTTTGATTTACTGGAGCGGGGTAAGGAAAATGAATGTATCAAATATATCGATAAATATAATAATTTTTATAATTTAAAATTACACAATTATGAGTGGACCGTATTGATGGCAGCATGTTGGTATGAAGCTCCACAAGTAGCATTAAAATTAATCGAACTGGGTGCGGATGTAAATGTGAAGAGTCGAGAAAATAGCACAGCATTAATAATTGCCAGCAAACGCGAAAATATCGATGTAGTGCGTAAATTGATAAATGCAGGTGCAGATATAAATGTCAAAACCAGTTACTATGTCGAAACTGCATTGGGGGTTGCATGTAAACGCGATAATATGGCAATCGCAATATTACTCATAGATTCGGGTGCAAATATTGCGGATATTATAGACAATGATAAATTGCGTGTGGAAACAGCTGAACCAATTACGGAATATATAAAGAAACAATATATAAAACAAATAACGGCGACAATAGATGACAAGTCACCTGATAACATGATGGCATATTGTTTTAAGACAACATATGTATCTGGAATAATATATATGATTGTGAGTTTATTTTATGAAATATATAAAAAAGTATTATAAATGTCATGACATATATAAAAAAGTATTATAAATGTTATGACATATATAAAAAAGTTGAATATTAAACAGTCAGAATATGCATTATATAACATAATGACATAATAAAACAATGACTGCAACAAAACGGACAGATGAATATATTGAACTATTAAAAACGGGAGATGAAGATGCTTGTATTGAGCATATAAATAAATACAATAATTTTTATAATAATATAAATGACGCAGAACCATATTCAAATATGTTGCAAATTACATGTATGAAAAAGATGCAACGAGCTGCAATAGCATTGATCGATAAAAACTGTGACTTGACAGATCGAGATAGTGACGGACATACAGCACTTTCATATGCCGCAAGTTATAGATTACGACATGTAGTAGATCATATAATTGATAAACTACCGGATACCAAAACACGAATATCATCTGGCGAACAGTCAGAAATGATGATGCTTTAGCATCCCTAATAAAAAAACGTCACGTAGGACGTTATTTTTATAGAGGTATTTGTGTAATTGTGAAAATTCGGATGGTGTAATAAAAATGATCGATCGTGGATATGATATATATTATAAAAACAAGAATAATATGTCGTTACTAACAAATGCAATAAATGCATGTAGGTATTCAGTCGTTAAAAAACTAATAGATGCTGATACTAATTTTATTGGAGAGTTCGATACATATTGCGCGATAAATTCGCTAATAAAGAGTGATTTTCGCACCAATATCATAAAATATTGCCGTAATAAATATGATAGATATAAACGTGAAATTATTGCCACGATGAATGATAAATCATCAACAAAAAAGTCAAATGCATTATACCAATCATTTCATACACATATGCAGTCGATTTGGTGGACATAATATGTGATTTTATTTTATTACGGATATGAAAAAGTTGAAATTAAGACATTCAGTTGAGTAAGATATAATACAGTAAATATACTTTCTGTTATTTACATATGGATGCAAGTGATCGAACACCACTTATGTATGCATGCATTGATCAAGAACCAGTATCAGCAATGGAGTTGATAAATAGAGGTGATGATCTAGATATGAAAGATTCATTAGGTCATACCGCAATAATATATGCATGTATGCATGACTGTAAAGGTAATATGACAAATGTTGCAAAAGCAATGATAAATAAAGGATGTAAATTAGATGAAACGGCTCTGATGCTTGCGATAGATTGTTTTGATGATGATGAGATTGCATTACTAATGATAGAACGTGGAGCAGATATATATGCTAAAGATGAATGTGGACATACTGCATTAAATCATGCATGGTTACACGGCAAAAAACAGGTTGCTGCTGCAATTATATCGCGATATGATGTTGGAATTATATGCTGGACGTGGTTAGGAAAAGATGTAACAAGTCAAAAATACATATATGATAAATATCACGAAATAATCGTGCAATGCATAAATAATAGTGATGTGAACAATAATGCATTGGCAAAAAGTTTTGAGCATACATATGTGTCTGGAATTATAGATATGATTTGTAATTTTATTGTATGAAAAAGTTGAAAATATACAATGGATGCAAAACAGAATAGTAGAAGAAATGATTTTATTAATTTATTATGGTTACAAGATGAACAGAAATGTTTGGAATATATTGATAAATACGATGATTTTTACAGTGCAATAAGTGATATACACCCACATAAAAATATGTTACAACTCGCCTGTGAATGTAGATTAAAGCGAGTTGCTATCGCATTAATCGATAAAAAATGTGATTTAACACATCAAACTACCGCAGGATATACTGCACTTTTATATGCATCAATATATGGATTAACCGATGTTGTCACACATATAATTGATAATTCACAGGACACAGTAACAAGATCGACAAGCGGTGTTCCAGATATTATATATTTATGTTGCATAAAAGATACGAATAATGTCATTAAAATGATTGATAAAGGATATGATATATATTGCAAACCGGGATATTCATTATTTACAACAGCTATCAGTAATGAAAATGAATGTATCGTAAAAAAGTTGATAGATATTGATCTGGATTTTATCGATCAATTCACGACATATTGTGCCAAGTTTGATACGCAACCTGTGATGTATGATAATATTGCGAAATATTGTTGTGGTAAATATGACGATTATAAACGTGAAATTATTGCCACGATGAATGACACATCACCAACAAACAAGTCAAACGCATTATATCAATCATTTCATACTACATATGCAGTTGACTTAGTGGACGTAATCTGTGATTTTCTTATATCGCGAATAAAATAATTAGATGTTATCCATAGAGTCAATATATCTCAATATATCTGTCAAAGTCATCAAGTTCACCAGATTCTTCATAACTGAGATAGCATTTACACGACATATCACATTCAGAACTTGCAACACATGATTTGAATATAATGGATTTGGATTCATCAGATCGCATATAAAACCAGTTGCAACCTTCACAATAACCATTGCAATAACTACATACATCATGTTTATCACATATAACTGGTAATAAATACAATTCATCAGCATTAACTGTGGTGTAGTCGGGAATAGAGACACAATTTATACACATCGGCATAACGCATTTTTGTATAGATATTGTCGGTGTGTATTGTAATATGATGCTAACAACATTTTGTACAAGATACTTGTTCATCAATAATGGTTCAAACGCTGATTTTATAATTTTTGGAACAGCAATATTGACCATATCATCAGTAAAACAATATTGCGAACATGTCAATGGCATGCTTAACATTTTTATATTTTCATATATTGCAATTCGACGTGTTTCTATATCATCAATTTTAGTATATGTAATTTGTTTTGTCGGTCCTGTTGATTTAGTGGATTTAGTGGATTTGGCGGATTTAGTTGGATGTATAAATTTACATTTGCCACGTTTGTACCATTTACAAGAGTCGCCTTTAGTGCATAAATATGATGAACGAAAACTGTTCATTTTGTTTGTTATATGATAATATTGCAATGGTTTAATAAATATAATTTCAATTTTTTAGATATAATGACATAAAAGTTGAAAATATAAATAGCTATAATAGTGATACTATATAATGAATATAAAATGTATAAAAGACAGATAGTGTCTAATTTTATAAAATTAGTCAGTGATACATATGATACTATTGAAGAAATAGATGATGTAACATGTGTAAATTATATAAATGATTATAAATCAACTAAATTTTTCGATATTATTATCGAATATCACGAACAAAAGTTAACACCGATGTTATATGTATGTCAAAAAAGTGTAATAAATATAGTGCCGCGTAGACAACTGATATTAGAAATGATTAAATGTGGTGCGGATATAGATATCTGCCACAATGGTTGGAGTACATTTGCATATGCTTGTTATTTTGCAGATATAGATTTCGTAACAAAAATATGCGAATACAAATATGATATAAATCAACAGGATAATACTGGAAGAACATCATTAATGCGCTCATTATTTTTTGGACAATATGATCTTGCACAATTATTGATACAGAAAAGTGCAGATATACATATTTGCGATAATTATAATAAAACGGCATTAGTATATGCATGTGGTCCGCCAAGAGATGTCGGATATATTTATGGACCTGAACGCGAAAACACAATAATAATGCTAATAAAATCTGGTGCAGAATTTATAGAATACATTGATGAACATATATTGAATAGAGGAATGAAAATAGTTGATAAATATATAAGAGATATTTATCGCGAAAAAATTATGGAATCAATAGATGATAAATCAACTGATAATATAATGCACAAGTGTTACGGCCATTTAGACATGACATATATTGTCAAAATGTCAGGTGAATTTATTATATAAAAAATATTATAAATGTCATAACATATATAAAAAGTATTATAAATGTCACAACATATATAAAAAGTATTATAAATGTCACAACATATATAAAAAGTATTATAAATGTCACAACATATATAAAAAGTATTATAAATGTCACAACATATATAAAAAATTGAATAGTTAACATAATAAATATACATCCTCTGAATCTATTATATAAATGGATGCGATAAGCAGAGGGTTTGCTGAGTTAGTAGATCGGCGTGACGAAATAGCATGTTTAAAATATATTGGCAAATATAACACATTTTATAATTCGCAATATTATAATTATAGTATGAATATGTTGCAACGTGTATGTGAAGTTAGACTAAATAAAGTGGCGATTGCATTAATTGATAAAAATTGTGATTTGACATATCAAGGTGAAATGGGGCAGACAGCACTAATATATGCTTATAATAGTGGACTGCAAGATGTTGTAACTCATATAATTGATAAATCACGAGATACTGTTACAAGATGTATAATGATGAATGATTTATCATTTTATTCAAGTTTAAGTTATTCAGAAATGATGTATATATGTGCATATAATAATAAATATAGTACCACACATATCATAAAGATGATTGATCGTGGATATGATATACATTATAATAATTCCGATATTTCATTATTAACGATAGCAATTCAAACAAATGAGCAAATTGTAAAAAAACTGATAGATATTGATGTAGATTATGTCGAATGGTTTGATACATATTGTAGGAAACACAATTTTAAACGACAGATATACTGTAATATAAGAAAATATAGTCATGACCGATATGATGATTATAAAGGTGCTGTTATAGCGGCAATGAATGATACATCCCCAACAAATGCATTATATCAATCATTCCGTAATACATATGCAGTGGAATTAGTGGATATAATATGTGATTTTATTTTATTAAGAATGTGAGCGCTATATAATAAATTAGGGCAACATGCATGTCACCATGAACATTGCAAAATATCGTTTACGTGCGCAACTACTATATAGTGAGATCCCACCAATCACCGAAACAAAATAGCCGTTTTCTTTAGCACATATTTCAACATGTTCTCGAATTTGAGCATGAATTTCACCTTGATAATCAAGTTCAGGTTTTGTTTTATTAATTCCAGAAATAACGAGAATGCTTGTCCTTGCGAATTTGCGTGTTTCAAAAACCCATGTAATATTTCCTTTTGGGCAAATATTAGTTTTTTTGATTTTACTGCCGTACCAGCTTACACCATCATAATTTAGTGAGACAATATTAAATGTTCCATCAAGAAGACTGGGAGATACGGTCATTTCAGCCGGCCGAAAATTAGCATTACAAATGTTTGTATCACGGAATGCCGGATCATTTTCGTACTTTATCGTAAACCTAGCTTTAGATCCACGCACTGTATGATGTGTACGTAAAATATCATAATGCTGGATATTTTTTTTAGTGAGAACTTCGACAAGCATAGTTGGTATTTCCTTCTCAAATTCTGCAAATTGTTTCTTGTATATGCGCAATCCAGATTTGGATTCGAAACTCGGATCGTTATCTTTGCATTCAAAACTCGGATCGCTATCTATATCGAGACAATCAACTTCAGCATCTCCATATTCATTTTTATCTTCATCATCTTTATTTTCCTCATCTTCATCAGCAATTCTCCTCTTCGATTTTGTTCGTAACACTACGAGATCATCACTTTCCTCGTCTTCGTCATCCGCATCCATATTTGTATCATCAAACACATTTCGTACATCTTGTACATCGTTTTTTTCATCTTTGCCTGACTTGTCTTTTTCATCTTTATCCGATTTATCTTTTATCGCAACATTTTTCAGATATTGGTCATACTCTTTATCGGCTTCCGTCTTATATTTTTCATCTTTGCCTGGACTGTTTGGTTTATGAATTAACACATTGATAAATGGCATAGACGATAATAATTCACCGAGATTAACAATTGGCTTATTTTGTTTGTCATCATCTTTTGGCACAACTGATAAAATTGGTACAATTGGTAAAACCGGTGCGGCGGGAAATCGAAAACTTTTATCGGTTTGAAAGAATATTTGAAGTGTGCTCAAATAGCCGGCATTTTGATCTTGCCACTTTTTTTTGCTGAACTCAGTTTCCATTTTGCAATCTGAACAGATTTCGAGTCCAGGAACTTTGAGTGCAGTATCTGGGATTGCAATAAATTTTCGTTCGCCGGTCAAGACGTATGTTCCGGATTTTTTTGCATCGGGAACTAATTCTCTAACAGGATAATAATTATCGTCATGTGCGCCAATGATAACGGAGCATTGACTTTTGCCATCATCAAGAGAATGAATAACACATTCACCTGCAGTGTATCTGGCTTTTTTCGCAATATGTTTAAGTGCTGGTTTATTTTTATGCAAAATTGAAGCTTTGTATTCGGGAGATTTTTTACAGTCGCGCCTCCGTTTTCTGGATGAATCAAATATATTGAGTGCAACAAGTTTTTTGTTTGAATTGGATCGATTGACTGATGTCATTTATTGAGCTATCAAGTTACGATATAGCTGGTGGGTGATATATGACAGATCTAAATAGAATGTATAAGCAGTTTAATTTTCAATTTTTTTGGTTATTACGATATAAAAAATTGAAATTTCAATATAATGAGTGACATCGCATCAAAATAATGATATATATGCAGTCAATGAATGCGAGGAGAAATGAGTTCATGAAATTGGCACAGTCATGTGATGTAAGTAATTGTTTGAGATATATTGATGAATATGATGATTTTTATGATGCAATAGTTGATGACACGTATGACGGTAATATTTATTATAATATAAATATATTACAATTTGTGTGTAAATATAAATTACAGCAAGTGGCAATAGCATTAATTGATAAAAAATGTGATTTAACATATCAAAATGAAAATGGTTATACAGCTATAATGTATGCAAGTTTTTTTGGATTAAGAGATGTGGTTGCATATATAATAGATAATTTAACGGACGTTATAACTCGAATAAATAGATCTGATGTGTCAGAAATAATGTATATATGCACGAATGAAGATGATGATAATACTATTAAAATGATTGATCGTGGATATGATATATATTATAAAACTAAATATGATCGTACATTATTTATAGAAGCAGTCAGTAATGAATTGACACAAGTTGTAACAAAACTAATTGATGTTGATACTGACTTTATTGAGAAGTTCAATATATATTACTGTGAAACAACACATATAAAATATAAATTTTACGATGATGTTGTTAAGTATTGTCATGATAAACATGATGCCTATAGACATGAAATAATAGCCACAATGAATTCGGCATCACCAGAAAATGCACTATATCAGTCATTTCATACAATATACGCCGTAGAATTAGTGGATATAATATGTGATTTT
>Ga0210399_10001011_pt1 | contig 22119 bp, 15 predicted proteins | sample IncBWC14MmetaG_FD_150865 | JGI IMG/M metagenome (GOLD analysis project Ga0210399, IMG submission 150865) | Forest soil microbial communities from Barre Woods Harvard Forest LTER site, Petersham, Massachusetts, United States - Inc-BW-C-14-M | ecosystem: Environmental > Terrestrial > Soil >... | reverse complement strand
CGGCTTGAATCCGTTTGGACATGGTTTCGAGTTCTTCCCAGGTTTTGGGTGGCGCTCCGTATCCGTACTTTGCCAGCAGATCAGTGCGGTAAAACAACAAGCCCTCGTTCAGGTTGTGCGGAAGAGCTATCAATTTGCCGTCTACGGTATAGTTGGCAATCAGCTCCGGAAAATGTGCAGCGATGTCTTCCTGCGGTAGGTAAGGCTTCAGGTCAATGAGACCTTCGGCCAGAAGCCTGGGCCAGATTATGTCAACGGCGTAAACATCGGGCGCTTCTGCATGGCTGGCGAGCAGTCCGCGCCAAGTTGCGAGTTGCTCCACGGCTCCTTCCGGAGCGGGCATGATCTGAACTCGAATACCGGTTTCCCTCGTAAACTCTTCCACTTCCGGGGTGAGCCTTGGACCGGATCCGAGCCATCCTTGATCAATGACTGTGAGGAGGATGCCTGAAGCGCCATCACTTGAGTTATGGCAGTCTAGGGTGAAAATGATAAGAACAAGGCTAAACGCGAGCGAAAGGCACCGGAAGGAAAGCGGCGACAGCTTCGGTCCGCGAAGAGGCGACTTTTGCCCGCGTTTCATAGCCAATTCTCCTGACCTTGTCGGTGACTGTGAGTAATCGGTGCAGGAAAGGTGGAGGGCAATTCATCTGCAAGTCTACCTTGAACAGCGCCGGTTTTGAACAGTTGCCGGAGGTAGTTTGATGTTTACCTTCCAGATTTGAAGGTTTAACTGCGGCCGATACCCGTTAAGCCATTTTAAGAGGTACGATAGACGCGAAAATGTCAATAGAGCGCCAATTCGAAAGGCCGGCCAAGATCAGCGGGGAACAGGCTGCCTCGGTTCGCAGCGCGCTCGAATTCGTGATTTCAAGCGATGCGTTCGCCGGCAGCAAGCAGTGCCAGGACTTTCTGCGGTTGCTTGTAGAACGTGCATTATGGGGTGAACTGGATACGTTGTCTGAGCGAACCATCGGCGTAGAAATGTTTGGGCGTCCCGCCGATTATGACACCTCAAAAGATGCTATCGTTCGCGTACGAGCAACAGAGGTTCGAAAAAGGCTGGCGCAATATTATGGCGAGGCTATTATTCCACCGGTCGTGCGTATTGAACTTCCTCCCGGGTCGTACGTACCAGAGTTTCATTGGCCTCCGCGGACAAGCGATGAAGATGTGCCAGTACCCCCTGCACCTTCCGTGCCGGTTGCGCCAGCATGGCGCCATAAGTCAGTACTGGTGTTTCTCGCCGTACTGGGTGTTGTCAGCGTCGGTCTTCTAGCTTGGTTTCAGCTTCGCCCGAAACCTCACGAGATCACCGCGGTACGTCTGTCGCTGGGTCTGCCGGAGGGTGTGACGTTACATCGGCACTGGCATCCCTTCGAACACATTGCACTTTCACCCGATGGCCAGACGCTAGCCTTTGCAGCTACCGATGCATCGGGTCAAAGCTCTTTATGGATTAGGTCTTTGAGTTCCTCCGAAGCGCAACATGTTGACCAGAGTGAAGGAGCGCTTTTGCCCTTCTGGTCGCCGGATTCACAGTTCATTGGGTTCTGGGCCGGCGGCAAGCTGAAGAAGATTCGGGCATCGGGTGGAGGCATTGAAACGATCTACAGCGTTCCGGAGATAGCGCAAGGCGCTTGGGGCCCCGACGGCACTATTCTGTTTGCCAGGGCGGTAAACAGCCCAATCCTCCGCGTCGCCCCCGGAGGTGGAGTTGCCACAACTGTGACCTCGTTGCTCCCTGGACAGGTCAGTCAAATGTGGGTTCAGTTCCTGCCGGACGGCAAGCACTTCCTTTATTTAGCTCGCACTAGCCTGACTAGTGATGATCCGGGAGCGAAAATCTACGCTCAATCGTTGGATGGCGGAACTCCGATACCGCTGCTCACAAGCCAAAGCCGTGCCATAGCGGTAACCGACTATTTACTGTTCGCGCGAGACCAGACTCTTTTTGCCCAACGCATGGACTGGAAAGCTTTGCAGAAGATTGCTGAACCGACGTTGCTGGCAAGCAACGTCGCGGCTTCGCCAGCGTACCTGGGCACTTCCGAATTCACTGCGTCTCAAAACGGAGTCCTTATCTTTGGTACGGCGAGAGGCTCATCCTTCGATCAGTTCAACTGGTACTCCCGGGACGGCACTGTGTTTGGCAGCCTCGAACCGGTAATCGATTTTCAGCAGTTCACACTTTCGCCGGATGGAAAGCACTTGGCGCTGAATTCGTTTCATCAGCATGCTACCGGCAGTCTGTGGCTCATCGACATAGCGACTAATACCACGAAAGCTCTGGCGACTGATCCGCACGCGCAGTCAGACCCTGTATGGTCGCCAGACTCGCGCTACATTGCGTTCAATCTTCTTCCTAACGGTGGATCCGATCCGCCATTCCTGGTCGAGAAGATTCAAATCGGAGGTCAGCAGCCAGAGAAAATCTATGGCGACAATGAAAGGCACTGGGTCGAAGACTGGTCTCGCGATGGGCGCTTCCTGATGACACATGACACAAAGACGTTTTCGATAATCCCTGTGACCGGCGACAGCAAGCCTAAAGCTCTGTATTCGTCCAAGTCTATTAAAGACGAATTTCACCTGTCTCCTGACGGAAAGCTGATAGCTTACGGTGAGAATCGCACGGAAAGATGGGAAGTCTTTGTCGCATCGTTCCCTTCATTTCAAAATATCAAGCAGGTGTCGGTAGCCGGGGGCGCCCAGCCACGATGGCGCGGCGATGGTCGAGAACTCTTCTTCCTTGACCAGGAAGGAAAAATGATGTCAGTGAGCGTGGAAAGTAGCGCGCCTCCCCAAATGGGTGTCCCCAGAAAGCTGTTCGATACGGGACTGGTGCCAGATCCCACCGTCAACCAGTATGCAGTCACCGATGACGGACTGAAGTTCCTTGTGCTGGAACCGCGCAAGGGTTTTCTCGAAACTTATTCGGTCGTTCTTAACTGGCCCGCGATCCTGAAATAGTATCTTGGAAGCCGGTTCGACCAGTCATAGATTCGCGCACTTTCAAGTGAGCAGACCTCTGCGATGGCTATGGACGGGTCAAAAAGATCGGCAGGCCGAGTTTATGGTCGTACTTCGGTCGGTAACGTTCCGTGTTGTACAAGGAGCCTATATCCACCCTCCGTGGCCCCAGCTTCGGATCGGGAATCGGCACCATCGCGTAGCAGCCTTCGTTAATTGCGGTCATCAGTCCTGACTTGCCTTCTTCCAGCGCGTCCATCGCCATACCCGCGAACGTAAATGCCACCATACGATCAATGGAATCCGGACTGCCTGACCGCAGATCGTAAGTGAGATCGCTCACGACCGTCTCTTCACCGGTCGTGCGCTTGATCTCATCACTCAGGTCTTCTGCAACGCTCATCTTTTTGCGGTGACCGAACGCATCCGGCTCTCCGTATTCCTTCACAGTGTAGCCTTGCCACTCGGCGCCCTCCGATAGGATTACCAGCGAATAGTTGCTCGGATTGTTGCGCTTGTCATTGATGAGCAGGTCGATCAATTGTTTGAGATCAACCTTGTACTCGGGAATGCAGCAGCGCACCGCGGTTACATACGCCGTGTACAGGGCGGTGTAGCCGGCATCGCGGCCAAACACCCGAAAGATGCCGATGCGTTCGTGGGAGCCCACGGTCGTCCGCTGGTGGTCGACAGCATCCATCGCACGAGTAATCGCCGTTGAAAAACCAATGCAGTATTCCGTGTTCCGGACATCATTGTCCATCGTCTTTGGCACTGCGAGCACCTTCATGCCTTTGCGATCCAGTTCCGCAGCGTAGCTCAACGTGTCATCACCACCAATCGCGATGAGGTAGTCGAGGCCGAGCGTCTCGATATTCTTCAGCACGGCCGGAGTCACATCGTAGAGCGTTGTAGTCACGCCTTTCTTGGTTGATTCTTTCGCTTCGAATTTCTGGCCTTGCAGAACGGGGGGCAGATTCTTTATTTTGGTTGGATTCGTGCGCGAGCTGTGCAGGAAGGTACCCCCCGTGCGGTCGATGGTGCGTGTGTTCTCGCGATTGAGAGGCAGGATGTAGAGTGCCTTACGTGCCGGATCGTTCAGATCGACATGGGTCAATCCTTCCCAGCCCCGGCGAATGCCGATCACTTCACAGCCGATTTCCGCGCCGCGATAGACCACCGATTTGATTACCGAGTTCAATCCGGGGACATCGCCACCCCCGGTGAGTATGCCTACACGCTTCGTTGCCACGTATGACTCCTTAATTGGTTCGAATTAAAACGACGACGGATCGGGGGGCTACTTCATATATGGGTGACTGCAACGGCGAACCGATATCTGAAAAATCCGCGGGACTTGCCAGATCGGTGTCCACGATTCGTAACCAATTTCCGGGCTCACCTTCCTGGATTCGGAATCGCAGCGCTTCCCAGTAAGCATTGATCATTACGTAGATATCATCATCCGCTTGGGAGGCGCCGTGCAAACAAAAGGCCAGGCTGCGCGAATCTGCCGATAGATCGACGGTAGCTTCAACGCCGTACCAGGAAATGTCATCGCGCCAGAATCTGCTGCGACACAGAGAAGGATGAGCCTTCCGGAACGCAATCATCGATTTGAAGAACCGGAAGATATCCTGATTTGCCTCAAGCTGGCTCCAATCCAGCCAACTGGTTTCGTTGTCCTGATTGTAGGGATTGTTGTTGCCGAATTGCGTGCTAAGGAACTCGTCGCCGGACCGGAACATCGGGATACCGTTCGACAGCAGAAGCAGACAGCAGAAGTTCTTGACCTGTTTGCGGCGCAGCGCGAGAACCTCCGCTGGCACGCCTTCGTCTCCTTCATGTCCGCAGTTCCAACTGTAATTCGCGTCCATACCATCGCGATTGGCATGGCCATTCCTCCAGTTGCGTTTGTGGTTGTAGGAAACGAGATCGTACAGCGTGAACCCGTCGTGGCAATCGATAAAGTTAACCGTCTGGAAGGCATGATAGGAGTGCTCGCGACTATCCGGAAACAGATCGTCACTGCCATAAATGCGGCGCACGAGATCGGCGACCATACCAGCATCGCCCCTGACAAAGCGACGGACGTCGTCGCGATAGCGAGCATTCCATTGCAGCCAGGTCGTGCCCGGAAATCCACGTCCCAGCTGGTAACAACCCACGTCCCAAGGTTCTGCGATCAAAGCCAATCGGCCTAGCTCCGGGTCGGCCGCGATTTCGCTGAATATGGGAGCATCTCCCCAATTCAGGGATCCATCGGCATTCCGGCTGAACACCGATGCCAGATCGAACCGGAAACCATCGATGTGCATCTCGTTCTTCCAATACCGCAGGCTGTCCATGACCATTTTGCGTACGTGAGGCTGGCTGAAATTCAACGTGTTGCCCGTGCCCGAGTAATTCGCGTAGGGGCTATTGGGGTCGGATGACAGCATGTAGTAACTGCTAGCATCAAACCCCTTGAAGCTATATGTAGGACCACAGCTGTCGCCCTCACAGGTGTGGTTGTACACAACATCAAGCACCACAAAGATTCCGGCTTTGTGGAAGGCCTTGACCATATTCTTGAACTCGAGATGTTGTCCATCATCCGCACGTGCCGCATATTGCGCGTGAGGCGCGGAAAAGTTCAAAGGCATGTAGCCCCAATAGTCCTCTTCATGAGGATCGCGCTGGAATATGGGCATCAGTTCGACGACGGTGATGCCGAGGTCTTTGAGATAGGGAATCTTTTCGATCACGCCGGCGTACGTGCCGGCTCGGGATGGATAGACCCCGGAATTCGGATTGTTGGTAAACCCCTTGACGTGAAGTTCGTAGATGATCGCGTCCGCCTCAGGTCGAGGCGAAACATCTTCTCCCCAATCGAAGGCAATATGTTGCTTCGGCAAAATCCCCAGCGGCGACTTTCCGGCATTTGAGCCTAGCGAAATGGCCAGACTGCGGTCGAATGCCGGCGGGAAGAAAACACCTTTCGCATAAGGATCGAGCAGAACCTTTTCGGGGTCGAACCCAGGCAGTCCTGCAACCTTGGGTCCTGAAACCGAGTACGCATAATAACGTGCATTACATATTTGATTGAGCGGGATTCTGCAATGCCAGATGAGCCCTGACTTGTTACGCAGAAAGTCGAACTGGAATGTGAGGGTCGGCTCCATCAAATCCTGAGCTGAATAAAACAACAACGTCACACTCTCGGCATGTTCAGCGTAAACGGCAAAATTGAATGCCTTCTCGTCATCGACCCAAGTAGCTCCGAGAGGCAAGGGGAGCCCTTCTTTTCCTGCCCACGTGGGATGTGGTTTGGATCCGGCCCGTAGAAGCGACGGTGCATCGGATGAGTCGTTGGAGGTATTCGATTCGCGAAATCGGATGTTCACTGGTTTAAGGCTCTAATGACACGCCGCGTCGTCCTCAAAGGTACCGCCGGCAAACATCTGCGCCAGAAATTGACCGCAATGCATCATCTTCTGAGCTTCGTCATCGTCCTTTAGTGGATGTTCAGAAGTAGTTAAGTTTACGGCCCTCATTTCATTCCGGGCATCGACGAAGCTTTCGGCCCAGACCCGCAAATTGTTGAACTCGTTCGTGAGCAACTCGAGCCCGCGGTGGTCAGACTCGGTCGAGGCTGCCGCCGCAGCTAAAGCAATGCTATCCGCAGCTCGACCTTCGTATGCCCGAATGGAGTTTCCCGCCATAGCCTTTCCCACGGGATACCCATTCTCCACGACCACCTGCAACGTCCCACCCCATTCTCTTATCGAGGCCATTGCCTCGATTGCTGCCCGCGTGAACGCCAGTGAAAAACCGGATTTGCGAGCGGTCTCGTGGGCCGGTTCGGCAGCATCATTTGGGGCGAGCGTCAGAATGATTCGGTCCTCCTCAATGCTGAGAGCGCCTTTTGTGATTCTCGCCAGGTCCTGCACGTCAACCAACGCACGCCCCTGCAACCGAATTACGTTCGCCCGGCCCATGTACCCTTGAATGGAAAATGTTTCGCTTTGGCGCTGGGTCTGCGCTGATGCGATTACCACGACAGTCAGCAGCGTCACAGCAATCAGGGGCTTCGGCTGAATCATGCGAAACATCGAGTCTCTCCTGGATCACATTCGTTGTTGAAGCGCAGCATGCTCATTGCTGAGGCGGTTCTGCCACGCTGCTTCCCGGCACGGTGTATTGTGCCTGGGTGAGCGGTGGAAGTGAGACTTCCACATTCATATCCATCAGCAAATCGATGCGACGATCCAACTGAAAGAACTTCGTCACGGTAAGGGCGGGAAGCACCTTGTTGAACTTCTTGTAATACTTCTTCTTCAACTCAGCCAGACGGGACTCGCAGTCCAACATTTGTTCTGCCATCGCTTTGGCCTCGGCGTCGGTCAGCTTCGGATACTTCTGGGTGTACTGCTTTATGACAGCTGCGCGACGATCATCCACCCTGGATCGCTCGTACTCGTATTGCCGGTAGATCGGCCAGAATGCCGCGCCCTCTTTATCCGTGAAATTCATTCCCGTTGTAATGAGGGTGGTCCTGTCTGCCCGCATATTGGCCCTCGCTACTGCGATGGTGGAGTCGATTGTGGGCTCCTGATCCTGAGCACGACCGAGAGGGCAAAATGCGAGCATAGCGAATGTAACCACGAGTAATGCAGAATTCTTCATCATTGACTACTCCTAAGCCGCTTGCTTCGTGTCATTCGCGGGCGCAGCGGCGAAGTGCGCTCGACAAATTGTGCGAACAGCTCCTTGAAAGGACAGTGGAGCCGTGTACCAGATGATGTAGGCACGCCACTTGCCGAACTCATCTCAGAGCCAGATCATTTCTTATGTTGTGATTCTGCAATAAACCTGGATTCCGCACGACCATACCGTGCCCAGTAACGGGCATGCGGACCTCATCTGGTCACCCCTGGGTCGATTCGAAAATCGTTTGTTCCCGTGCATTGGAGTATCGCGGAACCCTATTCGCCGTGGGCCGGCTCGACTGCGGGAGCTAGCCTCGCCGCTATTGTCCCCGGCGCCTCGGTCCTCTTCATCACGACCATGCACAGCGCCCCCACCCCTGACCAGAAAACGGTGCGCGCACGGCGGCACAATGCCAGCGTTAATCCTGTGGTGCTGGTCACACCGAACATCTTTGCGATGAGCATACTCCCACCTTCGTAGGTGCCGAAGTTGCCCGGATTCAGCGCACCCACGAGGTTGATCACCTTCGTTAGACCTTCCACGATGAAAGCGCCACCCAGAGTGAATCCCGCTCCCATAAACCGCAGGATGATGTAGACCTCCAGGACCGCCAGCATGTGCCACAGGAGATTGAACATCAATGTTGCCCAGAACGCGGCTGGCGCTTCGCTATGAAAAAAGAGGAGGTTGTGTTCGGCCGAGTTAATGATCGGCTCTTTGCTGCTGACCCATGTATGAAGCCGCGGGAATCGCCCAATCGCTCGAATTGCGTTTCCCATCAAGGGCCAGCGGTGTGCCAGCGCCACAGCCGCTAAGATCACCACTGACGTCAGCCCAGCAATGAGCAGAACTGCATACACTCGCCATCTAACAGAAACAGGGGCAAGCATTAGAGTGGCTACGATGCCCAAAACCGTTACCACTACGGCGCTGAAGGTATGCAGTCCCCCGTCAATGGCGCCCGCTGAGAGTCCACTCGATACCGGGACTGTGGAACCCAACAGCGAAATTCGCATCCCCTCGCCAAGTACCTTTCCAGCGACACCAAATTGTCCAAAAGCGTCAGAGACCAACTGCGCGACGAAACTGCGGGACCAGGAAAGTCCACTGATATCGCATGTAAACGCCTGTCTCCAGGCGCAAGTCTTGATGAACTGAGAGAATCCTCCCAAAATGATGATCAGAGCGAGGCCCCAGCCGACTGCCTCGAGTTGTTTCCACACGACCCCCGGGCCGGTTCGAAACACCAGGTAGCCGAGTAAACCAAGGCCGAGCAGAGCTGCGACAAATCGGAGAGAGAGCTGAATGAGAGACTTTAGTCTGGGCGCGGTACTGCGCGCCTGCTTGAGGACTCTCTTCCACCTGTTCGCCTTCTTCGGTTTGTGCCTCTGCGGGATCCCCAGCAGCGCACATTCCATCACTGAGTTACCAGCACCCACGTCGCTCTCCCCAGTTCCAGCGATTTACGTACCTGGACACTGAGGAACAGCAGATGGATTGCCAATCGGGATCTCCACTTAAAGGCGTTAGTTTCGCTTATTTCATTCGCTTACTTCAGAGGAGCCAAGGAATTCGGCGTGCCCTGCCTAGGGCAGTGCCTCCATGTGGGCATTGATGGAAGGACGTATGCGGCGAAAATTCTGGTATCCACGAAAAATGCCGTGACTCTCGTTTGGCTCAATGAGTGCAACCTAATCGTTCTGGATGAGAACGCCTTCGATCGCCTGCTCGGGAGCGGCGGTATGCAGCAATGAGCTCACAGTCGTCCTGGAGCAGGCAAAGGCCGACCGAGAGCGGCCGTCGGCCGTAGCACGAGTGAACCGCGCCTCATCCGTTTTGTTCAGTAGCGCGCAACCCCGTCATCGACTCGATGCGAATGCGAAAAAAGAGCGGCTCGATTGATTTATCGCCCACTCTCATTTGCCGCTCACCCAATGCATTAAGCCACCAATGACTGCGTTTTGCCAGCAGTAAACTCGCATGTTTACGTTCGGCTGCGTATTGCGGCCCGGGTAATTCCTCATATTCTCCGTTGATGATGACGCTGATCCACTCGCCCTGATCCTGTGCCTGGTCCGTTTGGACACACACTTTGGGATTGGCACGCATCCACTTCACCTTCTGCCCAAACGTCGAGAAAACGTACAGGTAACCGTCTTCGTAAGCAAAATGAATTGGAACCACATAGGGCTGGTTCTCATACGAGCAGCCCAGCCGGCCCAGAGAAGCATGCTCAAGAACCGCCTTGCATTCCTCTGCTGCCATTTCGTTGACTTCCATGATGGTTTCCTCCGAGCTTACGACGGACCGAGAGCGTTGCTAACGATCTCTTGTGCTTCGCGAATGATCACATTCAGATGCGACTGGTTTTCGAAGGATTCAGCGTAGATTTTGTAGACGTTTTCGGTGCCGGATGGCCGCGCGGCAAACCAGCCAGACTTCGCCACCACTTTCACTCCGCCAATGGGAGCGTGGTTGTCCGGGGCTTTGGTTAACTTGGCAACAATGGGTTCCCCCGCTAATTCTGTTTCTTTCACCGAATCAGCTGAGAGCTTCTGCAGTTTGCGTTTTTGGTCAGGCGACGCCGGCGCATCGATTCGGGTATAAAGAGGACTTCCAAACTCCTCGGTCAGTTCACGGTAGTGCAGGCCGGGATCCTTTCCGGTGCGAGCGGTGATCTCTGCAGCAAGAAGATCCATGATCGGTCCGTCTTTGTCGGTGGTCCATACTGTGCTGTTGCGGCGCAGGAAACTCGCCCCCGCGCTCTCCTCTCCGCCGAAACACACGGTACCATCGATCAGTCCGGACACAAACCACTCGAAGCCCACCGGAACCTCGTGCAACCGACGTCCAAGCTTCTCCACGACGCGATCGATCATACTACTGCTTGCCAACGTCTTGCCGACTGCGGAGTGGGATCTCCACTCCGGCCGATTCGTCAGCAGGTAATAGATCGCGACAGCCAGGAAGTGGTTCGGGTTCATCAAACCCGCGGATGGAGTCACAATGCCGTGACGGTCGGAGTCGGGGTCATTAGCGAAGGCCAGCTGGTACTGATCTTTCAGGCCGACTAACCTTGCCATCGCGTACGGACTCGAGCAATCCATCCGAATCCTGCCGTCATGATCGACAGGCATGAAGGAAAACGTGGGATCCATCGTGGGATTTACGACCGTGATATCTATTCTGTAGATGGAGTTGATTGGTTCCCAGTAACGGAGGGCGGCTCCACCCAGCGGGTCAACAGCCAATCTGAGGCCCACATCGCGAATGGCATCCATATCGACGACATTCTTCAGATCTTGCACGTAGGGCAACACCAAATCTTCCTGGCGGGTAGAAGGTGCCTTGATTGCCTTCTCATACGGAATTCGTTTCACTTCGCGATTGCCGGCTCGCAACAGATCGTTTGCCCGATCCTGTATCCAGCCCGTGACCTCAGTATCCGCAGGGCCGCCGTTCGGCGGGTTGTACTTGAAACCACCATCTTCGGGAGGATTGTGGGAAGGCGTGATGACAACACCGTCCGCCAAACCAACTTGTCGAGTGCAGTTGTACACCAGAATGGCATGTGAGATAACCGGCGTTGGTGTGACGCCATCGTTCTCTTGAATGATGACCTCGAGATGATTCGCGGCGAGGACTTCCAGCGCAGAACATTGCGCAGGCGAGGACAGGGCATGCGTGTCCTTCCCCATGTACAGGGGGCCCGTAATCCCTTGCGTCTTGCGGTGATCGCAGATCGCCTGGGTAATGGCGAGAACGTGCGATTCAGTGAACGTGCCGTTTAAAGACGTTCCGCGGTGGCCGCTTGTTCCAAACGCAACCAACTGGTTGGCATCTTCGAGATCCGGCGTGCGGTCAAAGTACTCCTTCTCCAATCTGGCCAGGTCCACAAGCATTTCCCTTGGAGCGGGTTTCTCGGCCAGCGGTGAAATCCTGCACCCGCTCAACTCTGTTGCCGGCGGTTTCTTTTCCAACGCACTTGACATCCTTGCACTCTCCAATATCGTCATCCCAATTGGGCGATCGTGCGGTCACATGGCTGCTCAAACCGGACTTGAACGAGGATATTCCTTTGTCGATGAACTGACAGTGCAGATGGGTTGCCAAACGGCCTCTCCTTAACGCTTCATTCCCCATCAATCTCGCGCACATGATCTGTGCCACGATGCCCGGCCTTGGGCAGTGACTCAATCTGGGCAGAGGCTGGAAGGACAAAGATCGCAGACATTGTGGCGCTACCGGCACATCCCGTCGTTCTCGATTGGCACACTGCGTGCAAACTGTAGAGAGTTCATGTGCGCACGCCAAGGCCGTCGGAGAAATAGGGGTGCGCTGCACTTGATCCCAGCTCTCCCCAGGCAGTTACGGATCAAGTCGGCGGCACCTCATCCGGCGGCTACTGGGACGGCAAGAGGCCTTTTAATTTAGCATGTCACTCCTCGCAGCGGCTCTGAAACCACGGTCGATCTTGATCGCAACAGATTTCTCTGAGGCTTCTGAAAAGGCGCTGCGCTATTCACTGGCACTCGCTCGGTTCTATGAGTCGAAGTTTTGCTTGGCACACGTGGTGTCCTCCCTCGGTCTAACCATGGCAGGTCCTGCCGCGATTGCTGCCTGTGAAGAGGCAGTAGCGCGCGAGGCCGCGGACTTGGAGGACTCGCTAATTCAAACCGGCGCTCTCAGTGGCATTCAACACAAATTCATCGTTCGGAAGGGTGAACTGTGGCCGGAATTGCGAGAGATCATCCAACAAGAGAACGCAGATCTCCTCGTGGTCGGCACTCACGGAAGGCATGGCGTAGCCAAGCTGTTCTTCGGCTCTATCGCAGAACAGATTTTCCGTCAGGCATCTTGTCCAGTCTTGACGTTTGGGCCACACACCGATGGCTGCCCCTGGTTTGGAACATCCTCCACGCAGCGTGCATTCCTGTTTGCGACGGACTTCGGACCCGCATCTCTCCACGGCCTGCCCCAAGCCATTGCGGCTGCCAATCAGTTCGGAGCCAAACTCGCTTTTCTTAGTATCGTTCCAGCCGCGCCGTCACACACTGACGAAGGGCTGAAGAACTGGCAAGCGGATGCGTACTTGAGAACCCTGCAGCGCTTGACAGAACTCGCCGACGATGCCGGGCTCGACCTGAGACCTGAGTCATACGCGGAATTCGAATCAGAGCGGCCGGTAAGCGAGAAAATCCTCGAAACTGCCGACAGACTCCGAGCGGACCTTATTATTATGGGAGTCCATAATTCCGCCCACGCCGGAATAGTATCGCACCTCGATCTTGCCACTACCTATGACGTGGTTTGCCAGGCTTCCAGTCCCGTACTTACGGTTAACTGTTTTTCAGGGTATGACGTTCGACCGCGGCCGACCGAAGTAACAGCGTCGCCTTTGTCGGAGACTGATGGGGTCCGTGGCGACGGGTTCGGAATGAAGTGGTAAACGAGAGCGTGACGGACCGTCGACCAGGTGAGTGACCGCCGCAAACAAAAGGCCAATGGATACACCCGCCATCAGCATGCCTACCATGCTTTCGAGCGGGCCCAACAGGCGCCACTTCGACGGAAGGACCACATCCCCGTATCCAACTGTCGCATAGCTGCTCGCCGAGAAGTAAAACCCAGATTCCCAGGACGGAAGGCAAAGCCACCGATAGCAACCCGCCCACAGCAGAATAACGATTCCATGCAGCATTAAAACCGCTACTGTGGTTTGCATGACGAGCGCAGCGCAGTGAAACACCCGCACCTTTTGAGTCTCTCTTGGAATGTTTCTTATCCAAATGATGAGCGCTGCTGCGCCCCCACACTGAATAGTGAGGGTAATTAACACCAGAAGAACAGCTGCACCGCTTTGTTGGAGGAAAGTCATTTTCCAGATCGTTCTCTAAATAGAACCTGAAGGCATGCTCTCACTCAGCTGGTTTCCCAAAAACATACAGATGCAGCGTCAGAGATGCCCGTCGCCCAGCGAAGCCAATTTGCGGTGCGCGCACAGCCCAGAGAGTGGATGGTTAGCCGAAGGTCTAGCAGCGCACAATGTTATCGCCCTGAATCCCCTTCATCGCGTTGCGGGTATCCACCACCAAGGATGCGTGTTGTGCGATCCAGGCGTAATCGTAATCCGAATGGTCTGTGACGATCAGCACACAGTCGCATTTCGAGACGTCCTCGACGGGCACGCATTTCATCTGCAGATCGTAATGGCGCCCTTTGCCGATAAACGGAAAATAGGGGTCGTTGTAGCTGACTTGAGCGCCATCCTTCTGCAGCAGCTCAATAATGGTGAGGGCCGGCGACTCGCGCAGGTCATCGATGTCTTTCTTGTAGGCCACTCCGAGCACCAACACTTTGGCGCCGTTAAGAGCTTTGCGTTGTCGATTCAGAGCCCTGGCGACGGATGAAACCACGTGATAGGGCATGGCACTGTTGATCTCTCCGGCCAGTTCGATGAAGCGTGTCTGGAAATCCCATTCTTTCGCCTTCCATGAAAGGTAATACGGATCGACGGGGATACAGTGTCCGCCAAGGCCCGGGCCAGGGTAAAAGGGTTGAAAGCCGAATGGCTTGGTGGAGGCAGCCTCGATGACTTCCCAAATATCCAATCCCATGCGCAATGACAAGAGCTTCAATTCATTGACCAGGGCGATGTTCACGCAGCGGTAAATGTTTTCCAGCAGCTTAGTCATTTCGGCTACTGCGGGCGAAGACACCGGAACGGTTCGATTAAAGATTGTTCCGTAGAGTGCCGCGGCCAGCTCGGAGGCTTGCGAATTAAGGCCTCCTACGACTTTCGGGATGTCACGTCGCGCGATGCTGTCATTACCTGGGTCTTCTCGTTCCGGGGAAAAGGCGACAAAAAACTCATTCTCTCCGTTAGCCGTGGTCTCGCGGGCGGCCTTCAACCCGCAACCATTGCCTTGCTCCAAAATTGGAACAAGAACTTCCTCCGTCGTGCCGGGATAGGTCGTGCTCTCGAGGACCACCAATTGACCGGCGCGTAAGTAGGGTGCTATGGCCCTCGCGGTGTCAGTAATGAAGCTGAGATCCGGTTCCCGATACTCGTCCAGAGGTGTGGGCACACAGATGATGATGGTATCCATTTCTGTCAGGCTCGAAAACTCTGCGGTCGCACAGAAACCTTGCGAGCGCGCCGCCTGGATCTCTGTAGGCGGAATTCGACAGATGTAAGATCCGCCTGAGCTGAGAGTTGCGACCTTATGCTGGTCGATGTCAAAACCCGTTACTCGAAACTTCGCTTCGGTGTAGAGCAAAGCGAGGGGCAGGCCGACGTAACCGAGCCCGATGATGCCTACCCGCGCTTGCCGGGTTTCAACATTGGTTTTCAGCTCTGAAAATAGACTGGCTGCGCTGCAAGTAATCATGATGATGTCCTCTATGAACAATCAGTTCCCGCTAATGGGAGTAATCAAACTCTACGGTCGTTAGCTCGGCTGCTGGCATCGGCTGGGGTGTTACAGGAGATTCCCACTTAATCAGCTTCAGATCCAACACAAAGATCGAGTAGATCACGGGGACCAGCAGCAGCGTCACAAAGGTCGCGATCGTCAGGCCACCAATCTGCGCGTAGCAGAGAGGTTCCCATAGAGGTCCCCCGTGCATAGCCAGCGGTATGAGTCCGAGCACAGTCGCACCGACCGTAATCATCACGGGGCGCAGTCGCACGATGCCCGCATCGAGCAGCGCTTCCCGTAAGGGTTCTCCTCTTTCGTGTGCTTCTTCGATGAAATCGAATAGCACGATGACGTGGCTAACGATCACGCCTACCAGGCTTGCAACCCCTAGAAATCCCATGAATCCGAAGGGCTGACCCATGATCACGAGTCCCGCGAACGCCCCGGTCATTCCATACGGGATCGCCGCGAACACTAAAAATGGCTTCACTGCGTTTTTGAACTGCATGACCAAGGCAATGTAGATCAGCAGTACAGAAATCGCCATGACCACGCCAAGTTGCTTGAACCCTTTCTGCTGTTCGTCGTATTCGCCTCCAATCTCGAGAAAATAGCCGGGAGGCAGGTTCTTCTGAAACTCCTTGATTTTCGGCAACAGCGGCGTGAGCACTTGAGATGGTAAGACACCCGGGATCGGGAACGTGGATACCGTAACCGTCCGAAACTGATTGCGGCGCTTAATTTTCGAGACCGCTATTTCCGTGGTGACGTTCGATACCTGCCTCAGAGGCACACGCTGATTGCTGGTCAAGGAGTATACGTAGGCATTTTGTACATCCGACAGTCCGGCGCGGTCTTCCATCCGCAAACGGACGGCGATCGGGATTTGTTTGTCAGCTTCCCTGTAAGTTGAGACAGGTAATCCGCTCATCGCTGCGGCTGATGAGAGGGCTATATCGAGATTCGTGACGCCGGAAAGGTTTGCGCGATCCGGGTCCACCTTCAGCCGGACATTCATAGCAGGTTCGCCCCAGTCGTCCCGCACCCGAGTCGCGTTTGGCTGGGCGCGAAACGTTGCCTGAAGTTCTCCAGAGAGACGGTGCAGAACTTCTATCTCCGGACCGGAAATTCGAACAGAGACTGGAATGCCGACTGGCTTGCCGGTTTCGAGTTGCCGGACATCAATCCGGGCGCCGGGGACTTCGCGGCTCAACGCCGTCTGCAGCGGGCCAACGAATTCGTTAGTGAAGTGCTTGTCGGAAACCTCAACGAGGATTTGCGCATAATTGAGTTGTTGCCGCTCGGGGTCAACCGAGAACCAGAATCTCGGGCCTCCGCCGCCGACGAATGTGGTCAGCGACTTTAGAACATCTTTGTGATGATGTTCGTTTCCAAATCGTTCTGCCTCTTGCCGAATGACTGTCTCTGCCCGCTGTGTTACCGCGTCGGTTGCGCCCAGCGGGGCGTCGGGCGGAAGCCAGACATCCACGTACGATAAGTAGGAGAGGTCCTTGGGGAAGAACTGCGGCTTCAGCATGGTGAAAAGAAAGCCTCCCACCACGAGAACAATAAGCGACGAGGCGAACGTCCCCCAGCGATGTTCCAGCGCGAAATTTCCCACCCGATAGTAGAGCGCCGGGAAGCCGTGCTTTCGTCGCTCGGACATGGGCTGCTCCAATTGCTTGGGCGGTTTGATCAGGTAGTATGCAATCAACGGGATGAAGGTGAAAGAAACAACAACTGACGCGATCAGGGTGCAAGTCATTACGACAGGCAGGCTGTAAAGGAAAAATCCCGTATCGCCCGTCAGCATCAGGAACGGGAGGTAAGCGACGATGTTCGTGATCGTGGCAAATATAATCGCCTTCGCCAGTTTCGTCGGCCCGATCCAGGATGCCAGATCGCGCGGCGAACCAGAAGCCAATTCGCGCTTGATCGCATCGCCTGCGACCACAGGCATATCAACCAACAATCCTAGAGCGATGATCAGGGTCGCGATGGAAACTTGTTGAATGTCAATTCCAAGAACGTGAACGATCCCGAAGGTCATCGCGAGCGTCAGAGGAATGGATGCCGCCATCAGCATGGCTGCACGCCAGTCCCAGAATCCAACCAATGCGACGATTACTACCAGAACGATGGCTTCGTACAGACTGCCCATCAACAGGCTCACAAGTTCCTTTACTTGCCTGGGCTGGTCCGACGTGCGAGCTACAATGAGGTCCGCCGGCAGTTGCGGGCGAACATTTGCCAGAGCTTTATCTACCGCCGCTCCGAACTTGAATATTTGTTCGCCCGATCGCATTTGCACGGCCAGTGTGATGGCTCGATTACGCTGCCAATTTCCCTCTCCGTTGCGAGAGACCATGTAATTCAAGTACCGAGTAGGCGTCTGGTATGCACGCGATATGTTCACGAGATCGCGCAAGTATAGCGGCGCTCCATTAGACGAGCCTGCCAGAAGCACGTTGCCGATGTCCTTGGTGCTTTTGAACTCGGCGGTCGCGTCAACCAGGACATTGCGCGATTGAGTTTGGACAATTCCCCCTGGGGCCGTGACATTCCTCGCGTTCAGAATGTCTTTGATCTTCGTCGGCTGCAATTTCAAGGCTGAAAGCCGCTCGTCCGAGTACTCCAGATAAATCTCTTCCGGCAGAACGCCCACACGTTGGACTTTTGCAACCTCGGGTACACGTTGCAGCGTGCGTTGAACCAGGTCAGTAAAGTCATCCAATTGGCGATAGGAATAGCGGTTACTTGCCACTTCCGCGATACGGTCCTTGGTGTCTTTTGGATCGCGAACGATAATCGGACCCCACGCGTCGGGATGAAAGTCATACTCTTGCAGTTTCTTCTCTATGAACCGCCGTCCATAGGCACGGATTTGCTGGTCTGACTTCGTCGTCGAAAAATCGATGCCGGAACAACTTCCTACGGAGACCGACCGAATATCATGTGCGAACCTATCCCGCTCGGACTGCGTCCCCAACATCAAAAATGGCCGATCAAATACGGCAGGTGAGACGGATGCCGGGTAACAGTAGAGAACGGCGACACGCCCCGCCGTCGTTCCTTGGCGAACCTTCTCGACCGCATCCTGCACACCGCGCGCGCGCAACGCGATCTCGAGGTCGGGCACAGTCGGACTGGCGACGGTCAGCATCAGCGCTGCCGTATCTCCGAAGTCGCTGATCCACGTGACCGGTCCAGCACCATCAGGAAGGTCGGTGATCTGGTTCAGCCGTTGCCCAATGTCCTGGAATTCCTGCTGGGTGTTCTTGATGTTGTCCAACAACCTGACTTGCACAACAGAAATGTTGTCCTGAGTCGTGGACTCCACACGATCCACCTTGCTGTTTCCAGTGATGGCTTGCTCGACCTTCCGCGTAACCAACTGCTCGACCTTGTCCGCCGAGATACCCGGCCACGGGGTGATTGCAAGCGCGATGCGTACAGGTATGTCTGGATCCTTCCGCTTGGGCATATTCATGTAACCAAATACGCCCCAGGCCAGCGTCGCCAGCAAAGCGACCAACGCAATCTGCCGGTTGTTGACAAAAAATCGTGCAATGTTGCGACTGTTATTGGGGTTCTCAGCTTTCATTGAAGGACCTCTACCGGCTGCCCATCCTTAAGCAGATTGGCGCCAGTGGTGATGATGCGATCTCCTGTTTGTAGCCCATTGACCACGCTGATGTCGGTGCCGTTGACGGCGCCGATTTCTATACTGTGCAGACGGGCGACTTCGCCTGCATTCGACTCCGAGACAACGAACACGCCATATTTGCCGTCCTTAGCTTGCACAACCGCGGAAAGCGGAACCAGCAGCGCGGAGGGTCGAATCTCGCCACGAGCATTCGTCAGTTGCAGAGAACCAATCATGCCCACCTTCAGCAAGTGGTCGTGATTTGGTATGGAAACCTCGACCTCAAAGTTACGAGTAACCGCGTCTGCCGCCGATGATATGCGGCTGATCCGCGCGTGGAAGTTGCGCGTGGGGAATGCGTCGATCCCAACCTCAACTGGCTGGCCGAGTTTCACTGAGCGGACAACCGTGTCGGGAACGCCCACGACGATCTTCACCACATCGCTTTTGGCGAGCGCGAATGCGGGAATTCCAGGACCAACAAAGGCGCCCATCTCTATGGTTTTTTTCACGATATCGCCATCGAAGGGCGCAATCAGGGACGTGTCACGCAGCGCTATTTCTGCTTCGCTCGTCAAGGCACGTGCCGAGTTCAGTTGCTCCTGGCTTGAGTCGTACTGGGCGCGAGCGGAATCAAAATCTGGTTTCGTGAGGCTCTGGCTGTCATAGAGGTGCGTAGCGCGATCAAAGTCGAGCTTTGCTTTCTGAAAGACAGCTTCTGTGGCTGCAGCTTGCGACGATGCCTGGTGTACTTTGTCTTCGTATTCCGATGATCGAATGCGGACAAGCACCGTACCCCGGCTTACTCGATCCCCTTCCGCGATGTCGCGCATCCTGCCGTCCTGCCCGCGCACTTGCTTGAGAGAAATGACGTATCCAGGAATTCTGAATGACAGGGGAACTTCCGAGTCCGGGGTAACTACCGCCGAGAAACGCATCCCGTCGGCGTTCAAGCCCGCTTGCTTCTCAATGGCTTCGGCCTGGACCCCCTGAGGTGGCTGGTTAAGTGGCTTATGACGACCACATCCGGCCATGACGAACATCAGTGAAAAGATTGCGATTATTTTTCTCACGTTTATTCCTCTCCCATCGCGCGGCGCAAATCTGCAAGGGAACTCCAGTAAGAAGAGAGCGCCTGCTGATACTGAAAAGCGGTTTCCGAACTTCGAGCCTGAGCTTGTAAGAGTTCTTTTACGAGTGCTGCTTGTTCCTGGTACTTGTTGCTGGTGACGCGAAGCTCCTCGGCTGCGGCTTCATGACCGGTGCGGGTAGCCTTCAACAGCAACGTAGACTCTTTCCACTTGCGGTACTTCAACCCGACTTCAACCCCGATCTTCGATTCTGCCTCTTGTGCACCGTTACGCGCCTGCGCCAGTGTGTTCGCTTTCTCGCGTACTCGATTGTGGCGGCGTCCCCAATCGAATGGCTCCCAGCTCAACGCAAACCCAGCCACACCGACGTTGGTCGGAAGGACTTGCACATTCTGAATTCCCATATAGCTGACTGCGATACCGAAATCGGGTATGTACTCGGCTTTGGCGATGCGGCGGTCGTAGTTGGCTTGTTTTTCCTTCAAATGCGCCTGGCGGATCTCAGGCCGGCTCTGTGACGCCTGTCGTCGAGCCTCTTCCAAACTCAGAGTCGTCGTGTCCTCCTCAGGCATGAAATCAACTCGAAACGGAGTTTCAAGATCCCGCGCCAACAGCTGATTTAAGTGCTCGTGCTGTGTGGCAAGTCCGTTTTCGGCGACTGACAACTCATACTGCGCCCTGGTTAACCGTGCATCGACCTCCAATGCGTCTCCTTTAAGTACGGTCTTCTCGCCGATGTAACGCAGCGTAACTCGGTGCGCCTCTTGCAGCGTCTTTACTGCTTCCCCCGCCGCATCCACAGCGGCTTGAGTCGCGACCAGCTCGACGTATGCACTTCGCACCTCGGCCGCGATCTTCTGGCGTTCTGCGCGAACGTCTTCTTTAGCGATCTCGCGCCCAAGTTCTGTGGCGCGAATTCCCAGCCCGATTTTGTACTGCTGCGACAAGGGCACATCCATGCCGCCAGTCATGTAGGCGGTTAACTGTGCTGGGGTGTGAACCTTGGCATTTGTTGAAGGAATGGGCCCGGTCCCCGGATACGTTCCGAAGACTCCCTTGGCAAAAGTGAAGTCAAATGGCTGCAGTAGTTCGCCACCCAGTACAGAGAATTGGAAATGTGGCAGCCGCCTGCTGCGAATCGTGCTGACCTGGAAGTCATATTTTTGCGCTTCCAATACCGAGTTCTTCACGACTCGATTGTTCGAGAGTGCAATGGAGACTGCGTCGTCAAGCGTAAGAAGGGGAACGTCCTGCGTAGCTTGTTGAGCAAGCGACCCGATCGGTGACGCAAATACAAGAATTGCAAGAAGCAGTGCGAAATGGTTTGATTTCATGATTCTTCTACCTGGAACTTCGGCTGAGGCCTATCGGCACTTTGAACTTGAGCGAATCGTGTTGTCGCTCGTATGCACCCAAGATTGCAGGTGCCGTGCCAACCAAGAGTTCCTTGCAAGTTCTTGAATCAGAAGTGCGGGCGTCCAAGAATGCTGCAGAGTGCCCGTATCCGGTCGATAAGCGCTGCCCTCATGCGGGCACTGGCCGCATGGGCCAGCGTTTCAACATACTCCGAGAACGATGAGGTCCTGTTCCGGGTGACACTCTGAAGATAAGATCCGACTCGCGGTCAAGGCATTCGTCGATTGCCGGTTGGACTTAGATATTCGCGCGTTGTTTTTGGATTGGGAGCTCAATGGAAGAAATGAGCCAAGGTCAAAACCAATCGAGACCCGCCAAGGTTAGGGCTGCACGTTGAACAGGCCTTCTAAGACGGGTGCGGAGATGAGTAAAACAGAATGCCCGCGAGCGCTTCCATTTAAGCTCACCAGCATTGCCCTGGTGCCGAGAATGAAAGCGTCGCGAGCATGACGAGGCAGTGGAACTGGTTGACTCCGAGAATGCCCTAATTCCGATGTTGGCCCGCAACGAGCGCCAATCATTGTGGTCAGCAAGCCTGAATGCGGTATACACCGGCAGAGAATCGGGCGTTCCTGTTTAGGCGCACTTCGGCAGCTCAGCAAGAATCGGGGCACCTAATTAGCACGTCCGTTAGAAGTGCCCGACATTTCCCTGCGAATTGCCTTTACCAACTCACCGGTAGCTCAAGCCGTTCGCAAACGTCCCTGGAGTACGAAGTCTCAGCGACGAACTGAGCTCCGAGTCTTTTGAGAAACAAAAGCACCTCTTCCCCGATGGCGTCGATAAACATCACGTCCGTAAGATCGACAACCAATTCCAGTTTGCTATCGCAGCGCGTGACGAGCCTGCGGACTTCCTCGGCTTCCTCGCCGGTGAATCG
>Ga0210399_10001010_pt1 | contig 22127 bp, 27 predicted proteins | sample IncBWC14MmetaG_FD_150865 | JGI IMG/M metagenome (GOLD analysis project Ga0210399, IMG submission 150865) | Forest soil microbial communities from Barre Woods Harvard Forest LTER site, Petersham, Massachusetts, United States - Inc-BW-C-14-M | ecosystem: Environmental > Terrestrial > Soil >... | reverse complement strand
GGCGGAGGTGAAAAGCCTTCGGTGAAAATCTTAAAGTGGTAGATCAGCGCTTCCATCTCCGTCTTCATCTTTTCGCGCTGCGGCGGCACAATACCCGGCGCTTCGGACTTGATCGCGCCCTGGTCGGCAATCTTCTCCATCGCCTGGCGCACGATCTTCAAACTCTCGCGCATTTCCTGCACCCGCACCAGGTAGCGCGCGAAGCAGTCCGACTCCGTCCGCGTGGGTACATTGAATTCAAACTCTTCGTAGGACGAATAGGGAAACGCCTTGCGATTATCGAAGGCCACCCCGGCCGCGCGCAAACCCGGCCCCGTGGTGCTCATCGCAATCAGTGTTTCCGCCGGCAGATAGCCCACGCCCTTCAAGCGCCCATGCCATATCCGGTTGTTGGTGAGCAATTCTTCATATTCGTCAACACGCGCCGGCATCATGTCCAGGAACCTTTTCACCATCTCCCGCCAGCCCGCGGGAGGTTCCAGAGCCAGCCCGCCGATGCGGATGTAACTCGTCATCATGCGCTGCCCCGCAAAGCGCTCGAAAATCTTCAGAATCTCTTCGCGCTCGCGGAAGCAATACAGCATCACCGACATGGCGCCCATATCCAGCGCGTGAGTCCCAAGCCACACCAAATGCGAAGAGATGCGCTGCAGTTCCACCATCATCACGCGGATGTACTGCGCGCGCTTCGGTATTTCCAGACCCAGCAGCTTCTCCACCGCCAGGCAATACACCAGGTTGTTGCCCAGCGGATTCAGGTAGTCCATCCGGTCGGTCAGCGTAATCGCCTGCGAGTAGGTCTTGTCCTCGCAGCTTTTCTCGATCCCGGTATGCAAATACCCCAGGTCGGGCACTGCCGTCACCACGTTTTCGCCGTCCAGTTCCAGCAAAACGCGCAACACCCCGTGCGTCGACGGGTGCTGCGGCCCCATATTCAGGACCATTGTTTTCGACGTGCCAACTGCTGTGTCAACCGTTGTCATGGGTCTCAGTCCGCCGCGCGGAATCTAGCGCTTGCCCTCCACCGGAAAATCCCGGCGAAGCGGCGCTCCCTCAAACTCATCGGGCAAAAGTATCCGGCGCAAATCCGAATGCCCCTCAAAACGAATGCCGAAAAGGTCGAAAATTTCCCGCTCCATCCAGTTGACCCCGGGCCATACGGGTTCCAGCGAATCTATTATCGGCTGCTGGCCGCTTATGGTCGTGCGCAGGCGAATCCGCGCCAGCCGGGGAATCGAAAGAAGCTGGTAGTTCAATTCGAATCGCGGCTCGTTGGGAAAGCGATCAACACAGGTGGCGTCGCTCAGTTGGTTAAAATTCAGCGCGGGATCCTCTTTGCATTGCTTTGCTGCGGCCAGCAACAATTTGTGCGGCACCACGATAGTCGTCTCGCCGCGATATTCGATGATCTCCGCGATGCTTTCGGGTTTCCACGCGCGAAGGCGGTCGACAACAACACTAGCGTTTGCACTGGCGAGCTGCGGCACGTTAATGAGTTCCTTGAAGGGCGACTGGCCTTATTTTTGTGTTTTGTTCCAGTCGAGTGCGCCCTTCTTCAAGAGATAGAAGTAACCGACCAAAAGGATGGCGACATAGATCATCATTTCCATGAAGCCGAACCACCGTGTTGCTACATCGCGTACCAAATCCTTGAAAATGAAAGCCCAAGGGTATAGAAAAATGGCTTCCACGTCGAACAGAATGAACACCATGGCGACCAGGTAAAACTTCACCGAAAACGGGTCCCGGGCATCCCCGGTCGGCGTGATGCCGCACTCGTAAGGCTGCTGCTTCGCCTTGTTGGGCCGCTTCCAACCCACCAGCGTTGATAGCGTAATCAGCACGCCCGCAAGGAAAGCAGCCACCAGCAGGTGTATTACTAGGGGAACGTATGCTTGCAGGCCGGTGGGGGTCATAGTCAAAGCGTTATAATAGCGAGTGGGGAGCCGCGCGGTCAAATACTCCCGCAAAAAAATTTTGTGGCGCGCGTGGCATATACTGCGGGTGTAACTCGGCGCTAAAGCGGACACAGAGGAAGATGATGGTCTTCGGGCACAATTCCAATCTCAAACTCGGAGCGAACACCTTACATGTGCAAACCGAAGATCGCGGCGCCACTAACTGCATGATTGATACTACGGTCTACTACCAGGGCCGCGTCCTCCATCGCCGCACGAACAACTATCATGACCTTCTCCCGCTGAATGACGACACTCTGAAGGCGTTGAAGCTTCGGGTGGATGAGCAGCACCGCACCGTCCTCGAAGCCATCCGTAGCGGCGAATTACAATTGGCCATACCTCAGCCCACGTCCGCGTCGGCGAATGCAGCTTCGGGCAATTCCCATCCAGTTGGAGCCAATCCTGAAAAACCGCCCGCCGCCGCCGTGCAACCGCCCAAATTGGTTGTGGAGCTTTTGAACGCCCGCTCCTGGCTGACGGGAAAACAGGCAACGCTTCACGTCGCAGTCAAAGAGGAAAGCGGAGCCTCCATTTCGGGCGCAAGCGTTATCGCCGAAATTGAAGGCAGCGCCGGTCATCCGCCCTACTCCAGCCACACCGGCGACGATGGTCGGGCCACAATATTATTTGAAATGCCCAAGCTTACGGGCGCCGAACCGGCGCTGGTGATTCGTGTGGAGGCGAACAAGGGCACCGCCAATCTCCGCTTTTCGTTGCGTGCGAAACCCCGCGTTCCTACAGTATGATGTGGCCATGGCCGAAGCAATTCACGTCCACGTCAACGGAGAAGCGAAACAATTGGCACCCGGCACAAGTGTGCGCGCCCTTCTCGACCATCTGGGACTTAACGCCGGCCGAGTAGCCATCGAGTACAACCTGGAAATTCTGCCGAAAACCAAATGGGAAGAAACCCGCGTAGCCGCTGGCGACCGCCTTGAAATAGTCCAATTCGTCGGCGGCGGCTAGCTCTTACTTTGGAGTGCGGTGGCTCCGCCACCGCTTTTACGCATTTAACCTCACGGCTAAACTCCGCCACGACCACCCGTACTAACCCAAAAAGCGCAACCCTTCGATCACTTCAAAAACTTCTTCCACGGCCGCCAATAGTATTTCGGCCACCCTCTCCGCACTCCCTTGTGATCGTAAGCAGGCACTCCCACGTGCACCAAATCAATCTGCGCGCCGCCCGCCACTTTGCTGAATGTCAGGATCAAAACCGACCAATCACCCTTCTTCCAATGGGTCGCCCGCCAAAGTTGTACGATCTGCTGGCCCGGTACGATCAGCAGATTCTTGCCTTCGAGTTTTCCGTCAAACGCCCGGAAGCGGCCTCCTACCTTGCGGCTGAAGCGCGCTGCCACCCCCGTGGATTTCGAATGCTTTTTGGAGTTGAGGTACATCTCGAAAAGCGCGTGCGGACTAGTGCGGAATCGTACCGTTTGTTGAATGACTGGCGTCATGGTGCCTCCTGGGCCGAGTTCGCTGGAGAACTATACGAACTAAACGCCCTCGAGCAGGTGCCCCATCTTACGCTTCTTGGTTTGCAGGTAGGCCCGGGAAATCTTCGACAGCCTCGGTTGGCACGGCACTCGCTCCACCACGCGGATGCCCGCCGACTCGAGTTGCTGGATCTTGTCGGGGTTGTTGGAGAGCAGCCGGATGCGCGTCGCGCCCAGCTTCTTCAAAATCTTGGCGGGGAATTCGTATTCCCGCGCATCCGCCGCGAAGCCCAGCGATTCGTTGGCCTCCACCGTGTCCATACCGCCGTCCTGCAATTCATAGGCGCGCAACTTGTTCATCAGCCCGATGCCGCGCCCTTCCTGAGGCAGGTAGAGCAGAATTCCGGACGGCGCTTCGGAAATTTTCTTCAGTGAAAGCTCGAGTTGCGCCCGGCAGTCGCAGCGCAGCGAAGTCAGCACATCGCCCGTAAGGCATTGCGAATGCACCCGCACCAGCGGCGCCACGCGGCCCTTCAAATTTCCGCGCACCAGCGCCACCGCCTCTTCCTGCGGCCCGCGGCCCTCGAACCCGTAAATTGAGAATTTCCCGAACTTCGTGGGAAGCACAGCCCGTGCAGCCAATTGGGGCAAGCCGTTGCTTCTACCCTTCGGCCTTCTAGTCGTGGATTTCTTCGCCATAGGAAAAGTTCAGTATAGCAGGCAGCGCAATTTCCGCACGAAGGTCTCAGAAATCCGAGCAAGATTTCATTACAATAGGGTGGGATTTGGCCAGCCTTTGTCTGTGCCTGGCACGCAACATGGATACCACTCTCTCAATCCGGGAACTTCTCTTCACCCTGCTCCTCAAAGTGGGCGTCGCGTCGTCCATCGCCGCCCTCCTCGCCCGGTGGAACACCTTCCGTCGCGTACTCTTCACCGAAGAGCGCGACGCCGACCAGAAATTAAAGTTGATGCTCTTCCTGACCCCGCCATTAATCGTCGGCGTGACCCTGCGCCTGGTTAGCCCCTACTACCGCTTTGCCGATCTCTCTCTCGAGGGAGCATTCCTGATGGGCTTGCTTGGAGGCCGCGTCGTCGGTCCCATTGGCGGCGCGATCATCACCATCCCCGCGCTGATGGCCCACGAATGGCTCGGCATGCCGGCGGCCGCCACAGCAGGTTTGCTTGGCGGTTTGATGCGCCAGGTGATTCCCGACAAGGAAGCGCTCTGGAATTTCGGGCCGTTCACCTTTCTGAATATCCCCAAAGCGCTGATGCGCATGATCCGCGATACCGAAATCATGTGGGAGATGCTTCCACTTCTCACCTGCGTCGGCCTCGAACTCGGCCGCGTCGCGCTCGTCGAGGCGACCAAGCCCAAGTGGCTCTTCGCCCTCGATCCTCAGTGGAACTGGCAACTCGCTCTGGTGGTCATCGCCACGCTGATATCCGTCGCCTCGCCACTGAAAATTTGGAATAACACGCGCATCGAGATGAACCTCGAACGCCACCAGCAACTCCTTCTGCGCGCCAGGATGGACGCCCTCTCCAGCCAGATAAATCCCCATTTCCTCTTCAATACCCTGAACACGGTGTCCGCGCTTATCCGCATCGATCCTGACTCCGCTCGCGGCGTCGTGCTGAAGCTCAGCAACATCCTGCGCCGCCTGCTGCGCAAGCACGAAACCTTCGTGCCTTTGCGCGAAGAACTCTCCTTCATCGACGACTATCTGGACATCGAAGTCGCCCGTTTCGGCCACGACAACCTCGACATCGTGAAAGAAATCGACGAAGTGACCCTCGAAACTTTCATCCCCAGCATGCTGCTCCAGCCGATGGTCGAAAACAGCCTGAAGCACGGCCTAGCGCCAAAACTCGAAGGCGGCCGCATCCTTCTCCGCACCACCAGCAGGAACGGCCGCCTGCAAATCGAAATTGCCGACAACGGCGTGGGCATCTCCGAAGAAAAAATGCCCCACGTCTACGTGGAAGGCATCGGCCTCAGCAATGTCCGCGAACGCCTCCGCGTCCTATACGGCGAAGACTTTCAACTCGACATCGAAAGCCGCGAAGGGCAGGGAACCACCATCCGCATTGACGTCCCCGAACTAGCCCCAGCCATCCCCGAAGTCAGCGTCTTCTAATTCCCATTTTTTTGAGTGCGGAAGCTCAGCTTCCGCTTTTACGCCTTAAGCCCCTTTGCCAACCTTCAAAATTACCCCTTGACATCCGCGTGCCCATACAGTATGTTCAGTTAGGACTGAAATGACCGACACAACTAAACCAACACTCACCCCTGTCGCACAGAAGTTCATCCTCCACTGGGGCGAAATGGGCACCAAGTGGGGCATCAACCGTACAGTGGCCCAGGTGCATGCGCTGCTTTTCCTTTCGCCCAAGCCATTGCCAGCGGACGAGATTTCGACGACCTTGTCCGTGGCCCGGTCCAACGTCAGCACCAGCCTGCGCGAATTGCAGGGTTGGGGCATCGTCAGCTTGGTGCACGTGCTGGGAGACCGCCGCGATCACTTTCAGACGACGAAAGACGTCTGGGAAATCTTCCGAACAGTCTCCGAAGAACGCAAGCGGCGCGAAATCGATCCGACGCTGCGAGTACTCGCCGAATGTGTCCAGGAAGTGAAAGCCGGGCCCGCCGGAGACGCTTACACCCGTGAACGCCTGGAAAGCATGCTCGACTTTCTCACCATCATGAGCGGTCTATTCGAAGAGATTCTCCGAATGCCCGTGGGCGCGCTGAAAGGTGTAGGGAAGTTGCGCGGCAAGGTGATCACGCTGCTCGGCACCGACAAAAAGAAAGCGGGCTGATGCGCGAGCGGCTCAGTGATGTTTGTTCTTGTAGCGGCCGCCTTCCGAGGCGGGCGTTTTGGTTCCGCAGAGAAGAAGGCAAACCATGATCTCTCTTGCGAATGAATACACGGATGGAAAGGGCCGGCACGCGAAAGGCTGGCTCTTTTTTGATGCCGAGTGCGGATTCTGCACCCGAACGGCCCGCTGGATCGCCCCAATTCTCGGGCGGCGCGGTATGGCCGTGGCTCCGCTGCAGGATCCCCGCGTGGGAGCGCTGCTCGGAATGAACAGGGAATTGCTGCTGAGAGAATTGCGCTTCCTGCTGTCCGACGGAAAACAGTACGGCGGCGCCGACGCCGTCGTCGCCGTCGCGCGCGAACTCTGGTGGGCCCGCCCGCTAGTCTGGTTCGCAAAACTCCCTGGCGCAATGAAGCTGCTGCACTCCGGCTATCGCTGGGTCGCCGGGCAACGAAGCTGTGCCGCCACGAACCACACCGAGTGCGCCGTCCCTCGCAAGGGTTAGAACGTTTCCTGAGTGCCTCTGTTTCTCGACCGGGCCCGGCTTTGAGTGTGGCGGGTAGTAATCGATTTCAGAAAGTCCTTTGTAGCGGCCGCCTTCTGAGGCAGGCGATTTTCTGGAGCGAGCACGTTCGCCCAATCCGACTTTCTTGACTAAAAGTCAGGGCTTTAGATGGATAGTAACTAAGAACAAAAAGATGCCGCAGATTTCTCCAACGGAGTTTTACGCACTACCGCTTCGCGTGCATACGTTTCTCGCCGACGTCCCACTGCACGACGTCTGGGCGGTTAACCTACCTTCGCACCATGACGGCGTTACCCTTTGTGAATTTCTACGCCGAGGGAGTCAGGGCGGAATCAACAGATTTCCCCCAGCGGCCCGCGCGCTTATCCGCCTTCGGCTTTTTCTTGGACGCATTTTTCGACTTGAGGCCGAACCGAACGATGCCTTGGCAGCCTCGTTCGCAAGTCGCCTAACACCAGAGGATCGCGCTCGCTCTTTGGTCGTGTCCGGAACCCCAGAAGGACTGTTCCGCGTTGTCTATCGTTTCGAAAACGAACAGCTACTTGAAATACAGAATCGTACGGTCCATGCTGCGGCCCTCAGTGCCCTCGTTGAAAGCGCCGATAGCTATCGATTCTACTTTGCGGTCTACCTGCGCCAGAGAACGTGGATTACGCCGTTCTACATGGGCTTAATCGATCCGTTCCGAAAATGGATTATCTATCCAGCCATGCTGAAAACAATTCGTGCAGCCTGGGACCAGAATATCTGACCAAACGACTCACAGAGATGTTTTGCATGTTGGTTGGTCTGCCTAAGAATGGTGCTCGTCAGCGGGCAGCTTTGGCGGAATAGGCGCTTTCGAGGACTTGCTCGTAGTAGCGCTCGTACATGGGGATGACGTCGCTGGCGCAGAATTTTTTCTTGGCGCTGACGCGGGCACGAAGCCCCATTTCGCGGCCGCGGTCGGGGCGCGAGAGCAGACCGATAGCATACTTGGCCGCGGTCTTCACATCGCCGGGTTCCACAAGGTATCCGTCCACACCGTGCTCGATGACTTCCGGAACGCCGCCGACATTCGTCGCGATCACCGGCACTTCGCACGCCATCGCCTCAAGCGCCGCAAGGCCAAAGGACTCCAGCTGCGAGGGAAGCAGAAATAGGTCCGCTTGCCCCAGCTTTTCCTTAATCCCGTTTTGCTTGCCCAAAAACAGCACGTCTTTGTCCACTCCGCGAGTGCGCGCCAGCGCTTCCGCCGGTTCGCGGTCCGGGCCGTCGCCGATCATCACTAGTTTCGCGGGCATTCTCTCGCGCACCAGTGCAAAAATCTCGATCGCATCCAGAATGCGTTTCACGGGCCGGAAATTCGAAAGGTGCATCAAAATCGGCTCGCCATCGGGCGCCCATTCCGCCCTCAGCTTCGGGTCTGGCTTGCGAACATACAGGTCGCAGTTCACGAAATTCGGAATCACCTCGATCGGCCGCTTGATCCCAAATTCCGTGACCGTTTGTCGCAACAGGTAGCTGGAAATCGAAGTCACCCCGTCGCTCTGTTCAATCGAATACCGCGTGATCGGCAAGAAATTGGGATTGTTCCCCACCAGGGTAATGTCCGTACCGTGCAGCGTGGTAATAAACGGCAGCCGCCGCGGCGCAGCCATCTGCCGGGCCAGCAACGCGCTCACCGAATGCGGAATAGCGTAGTGGACGTGCAAAATGTCCAGCGCTTCCTTCTCAAACACTTCCAGCATCTTCACGGCAAGGGATAGTGTATAGGGTGAGTGGTCGAACAGCGGGTAGGAAACGACCTCCGCCTGGTGGAAATGAATCCGCGGATCGTTGGGATTCATCCGAATCGGCGGCGCATAGGTGATGAAATGCACCTCGTGGCCCCTGGCAGCCAGTTCCTGGCCAAGCTCCGTTGCTACGACTCCGGACCCCCCGTAGGTGGGGTACCCTGTGATGCCGATGCGCATAGGTGACGTGTGAACCGAATCGCCCGCCAAACTGGCGTACCATGTTGCCTGCGGCATGGTACACCGATTAGACGTAAGGGGGAGAGAGAACGTGACACGCCTGGCCGGAAAAAGTGCGGTGATTACCGGTGGGGGAACCGGCATCGGACAGGCCATTGCTCTGGCCTTTGCCCGCGAAGGCGCGCAGGTCGCCGTGGCTGGCCGCCGCAAGGAAAAGCTGGAGGAAACCCTTCTCCTGTTGAATCAGGCAGGGTGTTCCGCACTGGCGCTCGAATGTGACGTGACCAGAGCTGCAGACACTCTGCGAGCGATCAAATCCGCGGAAGACGCCTTTGGAAAGATGAATGTTCTGGTCAATAATGCTGGGGCGCTCAGCGTTTCCACGGTTGAAAACATCCCAGAAGACGAGTGGGACCAGGTGATAGCCACCAACGTAAAAGGACCTTTCCTGATGTCTCGCGCCGCCCTTCCTGCAATGCGCCGCGCCGGAGGCGGCTCCATCATCAACATCGGCTCCGTTTTGGGGATCGTCGCGATCCGCGATCGCGCGGCCTATTGCGCTTCCAAAGGAGGCGTCACCATGCTCACCAAAGCCATGGCGCTCGATCACGCTCACGACAACATACGCGTGAACTGCCTTTGCCCTTCCATCGTTGAATCCGATATGACCCGGAACCTGTTCGCGGAAACCGAGGCAGGCCGGCAGGCACGCGAAAGCCGTCTGGCTTCCATCCCCCTCGGTCGTTTTGGAAAGCCGGCCGATATCGCCGGCCTGGCCGTTTTCCTTGCGTCCCAGGAATCCTCCTGGATGACCGGAACTGTGATCCCCGTGGATGGCGGAGTTACCTCCTACTGAAAGAGGCTGATTCGAATGTCGCGAAAAATGACCCCGGATGAAAAGCTGGCAACCGAGTTGGTGCGCCGGCGCATGAAGGAGAGCAAATCCTCCGAACTTCTCGGCTTCGACGTGGAAAGCGTGCACGACGGCCGGGCGATTTTCCGCCTGGATGTCCGCCCGCGGCACAAGCAGATTCACGGCGTAGTCCACGGCGGCATCCTGGCAGCGCTGGCAGACACAACGGCGGCTATCGCGGCCTACACCGTGATTCCCAAAGGCGTGGAAATTGCCACACTCGAATTGAAGATTAATTATCTGGAACCGGTGCCGGGCGGCCGGGTGAAAGCCGATGCCCGCGTGTTGCGCAAGGGGCGCAACTTCATTGTCACCGAATGCGAAATTTTCAACGAAAGCGGCACATTGGCAGCAAAGGCCCTGCTCACCTTTTCGGTGGCCGGGGATAATACCCTGAGGAAGTAGGTGCTACTCGTCGCCGCCCTGCGCGGAATCTTCTCCGTCCTTATACACATACTTGATGAATCGCTTGAAAATCATCAAATTCGGCGCGCCGTTGCGCGTCAGCTTGATGCACTCGCGATCGTACCACTCGACCGCTCCGCGCAACTCTTCCCCTGTCTCCAGCACCACCACCATCGAGGTGCGCCCCTGCATCTGCTTGACCCAATAGAAGTTTTCCGCGTGCGTCACCTCGGGCGGCGCGGGCTTCTTGCTCGGAACGGGCCCATTGTTATTGTTGTGGGAGGCGCGGGGTGGCGCCTGTTCCTTGACGTCCGCAAAACTGGGACGGTACATGCGGCGGTTCACCATGACTACTCCTTAAACGGATTGGCAAGTTTCCTAATCGTGTGATGCAAAGCGCGGGCGTTGGGTTTCGTTTATTATGACGCGGCAGACGGAATAAAGATAGATGCGTCAGCGCGGAGGGGTTGTGGCCCCCGGGCTCGCTGAAAGTGACGCGGCCAGCGCGTCCATGCCAAGTTGCCGGTTAAGATTTCGTCGTGCGCCCGCAGCCAGCTCATCAATACCGGTAATGGCGCGCATCACCCAGTCGGAGTTTACGATCCGCGCGAGCGCTTCGAGTTCCTTGACAAGATGGGGATTGCGAAGTTGTGGCGACTTCAGACCCGCGCTCAATTCCAGCAGGTCCGAAAGTACCCCATAGAAATCCCCAAGCAGATCCTCGTACGGCGATTCGCGATCCTTCGCGAGTTGATTGGTCGCTGCGAATAGCTGCGAGAATCCCTGTCCCCGCGCGGCATGTTCCAAAATCCGTAGAATCGCCCGCCGCCGTTCCACCACTGCTTCCACATTCATCTTGCTGGCCAACCCGGGGCTGCCCTCCGAGAGCTGCGCGGCTAACTTCACCTCGGCGGGTTTCAGGCTGCCCTTTGCTTTCAGAATACTCTCAACTTCGGTTTGCGGCAGCGGCGCAAAGTGAAATTGCATGCAGCGCGAAACAATCGTTGGCAGCAGATTGAACGGGGAAGGCGCAGTCAGAATCAGTGTCGCCGAGCCTGGCGGCTCCTCCAGGATCTTCAGGAAAACATTCGAGATGTCGCTGCGCATCGTTTCCGCGCCATCCAAAATAAACACGCGCCGCCGCCCCATCGGCTGAAAATACGCCGCCCGCTGCACCGAGCGAAGCTGGCCGATGCGCAGTACAGGCCGCACCACGGGGCTTTTCAGACGCACAGGATCCGGCACCATCACCCATACATCCGGATGGCTCTGCAGAATCAGCGGAACGCGTTCCACGGTCGCCGCGTCTGCGCTCTCACCGCGCTCAGCGAGCCCCTGCGCGATCAAGTCGTCCAGATTGGCAAGTTGCCCGATGCGCTGGCAGGTGGGGCATTCCCCACAGAAGTCATCCTTCAGTCGCTCGCAGTTGGCGGCTTGGGCAAACATCCGCGCCAGGGTGAATTTCCCCACGCCTCGCGGCCCTGTGAATAGCATCGCGTGGGGCACGCGTTCCGCTCGCAACGCGCCGCGCAGGGCGGCAACCATTGCCTCATTGCCCAGAAATTCGGAGAAGCCCATTGCTCAGCCTTTTTTCCAGCTCTCCAGCAAAGGTTTCACGGCTTGCAGGCATTCCTTCGCGATATCCTCCGGCAGCCTCAGCCCATTGTTCGCGGAATCGTAGCACTGAATCGTGGCCCAGGGCCGGCTGCGCGACATCATGTCGTACATTTCCGCCGCGTCTTCCAGATGCTGCAGGCTTTTTTCCAGGATGTCGTGCTTCGCGGCCGTGTATTTGCGCTCGTTTTTCTTTGCCACCAGCTTCTGCGCTTGGTTTGGCGGCACGCGCAGGTACAGGATCATATTCTCCCGCGGCAGCCCGTAGATGGAATATTCCAGGTGCTCGATCCAGCGCAGGAATTCCGCCCTCTTTTCGGGCTTCGCCAGCGCCACCTGGTGCGCGAGATTTGAGCCGATATAACGGTCAACGAGCACAATCTTTCCCTCGTTGAGCGATGACTCCAGCCGCGGCTTGGCCTCGAAGCGGTCGCCCGCGTAGAGCATCGCCGTGAAATGGGGGTCCACGCTCTCGAGCGGCCCGAAATCCCCGTTCAGAAATTTCCCCACCATCGTCCCAAACCACGATTCGTACTGGGGAAATCCGGTGGAATAAACTTTGTAACCGAGGCCTTGAAGTGAGTGTTCGAGGAGCTTGGCCTGTGTGTGTTTTCCGCTACCGTCGATCCCTTCGATAGCGATCAGCAATCCGCGTCTTGTCATGTCTCCGATTCTTGGTAGGGGCAGGCCACCAACGCCACACAGTGTATCGGCTGAGAGGGCGGCCTGCAATGGCCTCCTGGCGGAGGGTTCGCCGCACCCTCCGCAGAGGAGACGCCGGTGCCATGTTAGGATTTTACTGGCACCGCGATGGCGAACCCCTCAACAATCCGGGAAAATCTGCAGCGCGTTCGCCAGAAAATCGAAGCCGCCGCGCGCCGCGCCTCAAGGAAGCCGGAGGAAATTCTACTGATCGGCGTTTCCAAAACCCATCCCGCCGACGCGATACGTGAAGCCTACGATGCCGGACTCCGCCACTTTGGCGAGAACCGCGTTCAGGAATGGGAAGGGAAACTCGCCGCCGTTGCGAACCTCCAGGCCACGTGGCATCTCATCGGCCACCTGCAGAGCAACAAAGCCGCTCGCGCCGCGAAGGCCTTCCACTCCATCGACTCGCTTGACGATTGGTCGCTGGCTCAACGCTTGGACCGAGCACAGGCAGAGAAGGGAACTGGTGAAAAACTTCGTGTCCTCATCGAAGTTCACCTGGGAGGCGAAGAAACGAAAAGCGGCGTCTCCGAAGCGGATCTACCGGAATTGGCAGAACGTGCAGTAACGCTTGCGCATCTCGAATTCGCTGGATTAATGTGCATCCCGCCCTTCCGGGATAATCCCGATGAAGTCCGCCCATTTTTCGAGAGGCTGCGAAAGCGCAAGGAACAAGTGGAGTCACGCCTCGGCAGAGCTCTTCCTACTTTATCCATGGGAATGTCCCACGATTTCGAAGCTGCAATTCTGGAAGGCTCGACGGAAGTTCGCATCGGCACGGCGATTTTTGGTACCCGTCCGAAGAATCCCTGAATCCAATAGTGTGAATCCGATGAATGCTTGGGAGAACCTATGACGCTTTTTGCGCCGTTGCAGCTGCGAGAGTTGCAGCTAAAAAACAGGGTTGCCGTTTCGCCGATGTGTGAATACTCGGCCAAGGACGGGCATCCTGGCCGCTGGCACCTCGTGCATCTCGGCAGCCGAGCCGTCGGTGGCGCAGCACTGGTGATGACCGAGGCGACCGCGGTGCAGCCCATCGGCCGCATCTCGCCCTGGGACACAGGCATCTATCTCGACGCGCACGTCGAGTCGTGGAAAGCCATCGCCGATTTTGTACGCGAACAGGGAGCACTACCCGGCATGCAACTCGCTCATGCCGGCAGAAAGGGAAGCACCGCCGCGCCCTGGCTCGGTGGAGGCAAGGTCCCACTGAATGAAGGCGGCTGGGTGCCAGTGGCGCCAAGCGCAGTCGCTTTTGATACCAACTATCCCGAGCCCAAAGAACTCACCGTCGGGGATATTGACCAGATCGTCGAGGATTTTCGAGCCGCCGCGCGTCGTGCCTTGGCGGCGGGATTCCAGGTCGTAGAAGTCCACTCTGCCCACGGCTACCTCGCGCACGAATTCCTCTCGCCGCTCTCCAACCTCCGCACCGACGAGTACGGCGGCAGCTTTGAGAATCGCGCGCGGTTCCCTCTGCGCGTAGCGCAAGCCGTCCGTGAAATCTGGCCTGAAAAATGGCCGGTGTTTGTCCGCATTTCCGCTACCGATTGGAAAGAAGGAGGCTGGGATTTGCAACAGAGCATTGAACTTTGCAAACGCTTCAAAAGCCTCGGCGTGGATCTGGTGGATGTCTCAAGCGGCGGCCTGGTGCCAAACGTGAAAATTCCCCTGGGCCCTGGCTACCAGGTCAAGTTTGCCGCTGCGATCCGGCGCGAGGCGGGCATCGCCACCGGCGCGGTGGGAATGCTTACCGATCCCGCCCAGGTGGAGACGATCCTGACGACAGACCAAGCCGACCTCGTGTTTCTAGCGCGTGAGTTACTGCGCGATCCCTATTGGCCGCGCCGCGCGGCACAGGAACTCGGCGCGAAACTCAAGGCGCCGGTCCAATACGAACGCGCTTGGTAAACCCAGATACGCTGGCACCTGATAGTCTTGTAAAAGATGAGTTTCCTCGAAATTTCCGAAGACCCGGCCCTCGGCACTTTGACTCTCAACGTCCGCGTCCAGCCCCGCGCCAGCAAAGACGAAATTGCCGGCGCCCTGGGCGGCGCGTTGAAAATTCGCCTTCGCGCTCCGGCAATCGAAAACCGCGCCAATGAAGCCCTGGTCGCCTTCCTCTCCGATCTTTTGAAAACCCCAAAATCCGCTGTTAGAATCCAGAGCGGTGAACACGGCCGCAACAAACGTGTGGAGATTCGCGGTGTCACCCGGCAGCAGATTCTCGATCTCCTTCGCGAAGACGCATAGCCGTCACTTTAGAATTCCCTGAGACGCAGGTGGAACCAGAGGCAATGAGCGCAAACATCGAGTCAATTCAAAAAGATTTGCGAGCCGCAAAGCTCGACGGTTGGCTCTTCTATGATTTTCGCGGCCGCGATCCCATCGCTCACCGCATCCTGGCGCTGCCCGACGGCATGCGCACGCGCCGCTGGTTTTATTTCGTCCCCGCAAAGGGCGCGCCCAAAAAATTGGTGCACAAAATCGAAGCGCAATCGTTGGCCGCTCTGCCTGGGGAAACTCTCTATTTTTCAGCGCAAGAGGAATTGCGAGGCAACCTAAAGAAACTCCTCGGTCGCGCCAAAAATGTCGCGATGCAGTATTCGCCGAAAAATGCCATTCCCTATGTCTCCATGGTGGACGCCGGCACGATTGAACTCGTCCGCAGCACCGGCGTGAAGGTCATCACCTCCGCCGACCTCGTTCAGAAATACGAAGCTTGTTGGACCGAAGCGCAACTCGAATCGCATCTCGCCGCCGGACGCGCCATCGACGGGATTGTTCAACAAGCCTTTGCGCGCGCCGCGCAATCGGTTCGCGAAAAAAAGAATCTGACGGAATACGATCTGCAGCAATGGATTCGCAAACGCTTTGACGAGGAAGGCCTGACCACCGAAGAAGGCCCCGACGTCGCCGTGAATCAAAACGCCAGCGACCCACACTATGGGCCATCTCGCGAATCCTCTGCCGCGATCAAGGAGGGCGACCTGCTCCTGCTCGATGTCTGGGGCAAGCAAAAGGCCGCGGACAGCGTCTACTACGACATCACCTGGGTCGGCTATCTCGGCGCAAAAGTACCCGACAAATATGCCAAGGTTTTCAAAATTGTACGTGAGGCTCGCGACGCCGCCGTCGAATTGATCCAGAAGTCCATCAAGTCCGGCAAGCCACTCCAGGGCTGGCAAGTGGACCATGCCTCCCGCCGCGTCGTCGAAAAAGCCGGCTATGGAAATTATTTCTTCCACCGCACCGGGCACAACATAGGCCAGGCGGTGCACGGCAACGGCGTCAACATGGACGGGCTCGAAACCCACGACGCCCGCCACCTGATTCCCGAAACCTGCAACTCTGTCGAACCGGGAATCTATCTCCCAGAATTCGGAATCCGCAGCGAAGTAGACGTCTACATCGGCGAAAAAGAAGCGCGCGTCACGGGAGCTGTTCAGCAGGAGATTCTGCCGCTGCTCGCCTAGAGTTTCCAATTTGGAGTGACATGGAAGAATCATCGCAGAACCCGGCAAATGACGGACCACAGTCCGCTCCTTCCACAAAGGAAGTACGTATTCCCGACAAATCCCGCGCGTTCGCCTTCGGTATCGCCGCGTGGCTCTTACCCGGCCTTGGCCACGCATTGCAAAGGATGTGGGGTCGCGCTCTGGTTGTCTTTCTCGCGGTGGGGTTGCTCGTCTTCGCTGGCGCGTCCATGAAGGGAAACGTATTCACCCGCCAGGGGAGCGACGCCTTTGACACCCTCGGCTACATCGCTGACCTCGGTACGGGCAGCTTTTATCTCTTCGCGCGGGCCATCGAAACCGGTGGCGCCGATGTTTCGCACGCCGACGGGGATTACGGTACGCGCCTCCTGGCTACCGCGGGTGTCTTGAATCTCTTGGCGGCCCTGCATGCCTACGAAGCCGCGCGCGGACACAAAGCATGACCATCGTGACCCCTCTCGAGCTAACGCATTTCCAGGCATTCCTTCTCTTCGCCGTGGTGATTTCCGTCGCCTTCGGATTCCTTGGCCGCCGCCGCTCCAAAGACCGCGTCAAATACATTCTCTGGTCGCTCTTTCTCTTTCTTCTGGTGGGCATCGGCGTCGGCTGGGCGATGTTCCCGTTTTCCCGTTGAACACTTTCCCGCACAATCCATTCGCCGCGAATTGACACTGATTTTCAGCGGGTGCTATCGTCATAAAGCAGGGCCGAGGTAGCTCAGTGGTAGAGCAGTCGATTCGTAATCGACAGGTCGTGGGTTCAACTCCCACTCTCGGCTCCATTTTTCCGCTCTAAATCCCGCTTCCATACTTGTCTCTGCTGTCTTAATTTGCGCCAGTTCCTACTCAGGCGGCCCGATTTTTTCGAAAAGCAGCAAGTGTGCGCCTCCATGTTCTAGTTCCCCGAGCAGCGCATAGCCCTCGTTTTGCAATTTTTCGGTTTCTTTCTGCCCGCTGGACACCCGCAGGGTTTCCTTCACAGCGTATTGATAATGCTCCTTAAAAGGTGGTGAGGATTTCTCCATGATCATGGTCAGAGAGTTGCCTAAAATTACCAGGCTGTGCGGAGTAGCCCGATAACCTTCCCCCGCCGCTTTTCTCATGTCTTTCTGCAAGTTGGTGGACATCGCCGGATGCAACAACCGGTATTGATGCTGATCCGCTATAGCGTCCGCCCGCACAAGCCCCACATCCGCGGTAAACCTCCCTGTGATAGTCACGCTATCCACCCGGTACCCTTCCGCTGCTTCCGCATTCAGCTTCGATTGCGAGCCGGGCCAGTCCTTGGAAGTAATCGAAATTGTGTGACGCACCGGTGGAGTCGTGGAGCCAGCGCTTCCAGCGTCTGCGGTCGCTGCGTTCGGCACGGTTCCCGACGCGGGCAAGCGCATGTGGACCATCAGCTTGGTTTTGTTCACCACCTGCCTTGCATAGTCCGTCACAGCTCCTTCGGATTTTCCACCAAAGAATCCTCCGGTTAGCATCGCGCGCAGTTCCTCGGACAGGATCGGTTGCTCCGTCACTCTATCTAGGAAAGAAAGTTTGGAATCGATTTCTGCAGCCCCTGCTCCGTAGCCGCCAAAATAGCGCGCCGCGCGGTTTCCGGGATTGTAATTCGTTATCAAACCTGTCAGGCGGAGTACCCGGCTCTCGGGATTCGTCGGCTTCTGGTCCACTGAAACCACTTCCGTAAACAGCTTCGCGCTGGTCAACTGTTTCGCCATCTCCTTTTGAAGTGCGTCCAGATATACCGGCGGAAAATCCACGCCCTTCTGGACCTGAAACTCGTCAATTTGTACGACGCTATAGACGTCCTTAACGGTCTGCGTCACGGGTGAAGCGGCTTTTGTCTCACTGGCCGGTTTTCCGGCCTCCTGACCGAAGCAAGTACAAGCCACACAAATCATAACGACTTGCAGAAACGCGAACTTCGTGAATTTCCTGGCTAATTTGATCTTCATGGGCTAGTGCATCCCTTCCGGCCGTACTCCTCGGCCTAACTATCTGAGCGGTTCTATCCACGCCAGGCCGCACGGACGCCTGGCTCTTCGCGCATTATTTTCCTACTTGGTCTGAGCTTTGCGAGAACCTTCCAGAGCTCTTCAGTCAACTGAATCATCCACTACTGCACCTCGACGCTCCATACTCGCGCGAATGGTGACGCAGGGAAGGTCTTGGCCGAGACACGCCGTTGCAGGGACAGGAGCGCGACGCCGGCTCCACGGTTGCCTCGCAGGCCAAGCAGGGTCCTTTCCTACACTGGCCTATATCACATTCTTCTTGCAGAATGCATTGCATGCCGGACCACCAAAGAGGAAGCGCTTCGAGCGTCTCGAAGCCTTGGTTTGTCAGTACTTGCAACAGCCCCGTCTTCGGCATATATATTGCGACAGGGAGGTGATCATGTTTGAAGTACCCGTGGACAAGCAAGAAGCCAAATCAAAATACGAACGCATTGGCATCTCAGTCGTCGTGCTCCTGGTGATTGCAGGAGCCGCTTTTTATTTCACCTCAAAGCAGAGTGCCAAGCAGCCCGCCCCTGTCGCGGCTGCCCCCACGGCGCCTGCTGATCCGATTCACGACTTGAAAATTATCCGCGTCACCATGAATAAGGATCCCATGGGAACCACGGCGGTTTGGCTGGTTACTCTGCAAAACAAATCTTCGGCCTATACCTACTCCAGCATCCGTTACGAAACCAATTACATCGGCCCGGACGACAAATCGATCCTCGTGAATCAAGGCTCAATCCCGGAAGCCTTCGGCCCCGGCGACGAACACAACTCTCAAATTCGCGACACTCTCTATCCGAACGGCACGGCCTGGTACAAGTTCAAGATCGTGGACGCCAAAGCCTCGGCGCGTTAATTGAGGGAGAAAAATCTCTTATTCTCGCTGTAAATAGCTACAAGGGGTGTCTGTTGATACCACTGACGCGTTTCAGCGGCTCAACCGAGCGAAGCTTTCGGTTCCAAGAACGCGAAGCGTGGGAAGAAACTGCGTAATACAGCGGCAAAAATCACCCCGGGCGATGTTGATTCGCTCCCCCATTTGAGGGCGCCCCCCTGGAATTGCAATCCGACCGCAAAGTGTCCGTCGGGAAGCCGCTGGCAATACACAACGCGGGCGAGTCTGCGCATATCGCCCTTCAACGACGTGATCAAAGCCTGATTTCTTCAAGGCTGGATCAAGCCATTTCGAATCGCGTAGCGCACCAGGCTGGCTGTTTCGTGGATGTCCAGTTTTTTCATCAGGCGCGCCCGGTGCGACTCCGCGGTTTTTACGCTGATGCCAAGGTGTGTTGCGATGTCCTTCGTGGACTTGCCTTCTCCAACCAGTTGCAGCACCTGCCGCTCGCGCCCTGAAAGTGGATCGGCAGCAACATAGCTTTTGGAAAGATAGGCATCCACCACCGCGCGCGAAATTTTCGGACTCAAATACACCGACCCTCGGCACACTTCCTGGATCGCGTGGACCAGGTCTGAGCCTGCCTGGCTCTTAAGGACATAACCTTTCACCCCGGCGCGCAGCGATTCCGTCACGTACTGCTCTTCATCATGTTGCGTCAGCAGGATCACCTTGGTCTTCGGGGAGATCTTTTTCAATTCGCGTGCCGTGTCCACGCCATTCAGGACCGGCATGCTTATGTCAACAATAGCGACATCGGGATGCTTTTCCATCACCGACCGCAAAGCTTCCTGACCGTCCGATGCCTCCGAGACGATTTGAAATCCTTGTTTCTCCAACAGCGCCCGCAGCCCCTGGCGAATCAGGGCGTGGTCATCAGCCAGTAGAATCCGTATAGGCATAGTTTCGCGGTTAGAATATGGGTTCCGCTTTCGTCCATCAATCCGGTGGTCTCTGGGGTTTTAAGAGGGGTAAAGACCTGAACTGGGCTTGGTCGTGATTCTTGAATTTTCCGTCAGATGAGGGTGATTTCGAACCGTGGTCGCGATATACAGAGCTTGGCCCCCGCCTGTCGCGCCTTCACGGAATCTACGGGCGTGATGCCGTAGAAATCGGTTTCGCGCGGAGTTGCGCTTCATTCTTTGCCGCGAGAAACGGCTGGCCGAATTCTTTTACGGCTGGATCAATCCCCGGCGGACCGCGTAACGCACCAGGCTCGCGGTCTCATGAATATTCAGCTTCTGCATCAGCCGCATTCGATGGGATTCAGCCGTCTTCACGCTGATGCCCAGCACCGACGCAGTGTCCTTGGTGGACTTTCCTTCCGCAATCAGCTGCAGCACCTGCCGTTCGCGAACCGTCAAAGGATCAGCCGGTCGTTCCGATTTGTTCCGGTACGCTTCCATCACCGCCCGCGATATTCCCGGACTAAGGTAAAACTCGCCACGGCACACTTGCCGGATCGCCTGGATCAAGTCGTTCGCCACCTGATTTTTCAAGACATACCCCTTGACGCCGGCCTCCAGCGCTTCATGAATGTATTGCTCCTCTTCGTGCTGGGTCAGCAGAATTACTTTAGTTTTAGGAGCGGTGCGAGACAAACCCCGGGCGGCATCAATGCCATTGAGCGTTGGCATACTGATATCCAGGATCGCAACGTCCGGATGATGAGTCTCGATCAGTCGCACGGCGTCCTGCCCGTCCGACGCCTCTGCCATCACCTGAAAGCGTTCCCGCTCCAGCAATGACTTCAATCCCTGGCGAACAAGCACGTGGTCATCCGCGAGTACGATTCGTGTCGGCATCATTATCCTCCAGTATCCTCCAGTGGAAGTCGGATGGATATTTCAGTCCCGTGGCCCGGGCGCGATTCGATCTGCAGTGTTCCGCCGATGGCGCTCACGCGCTCGCGCATCGCAACAAGTCCCAGCCCCTTACGAGGCGATCCTTGGCCTCGGTGCATTTTAAATCCCGCGCCATCGTCCCGAACGGTACAGCACTGCGTGAAATCCTCTCTCCAGGCCCGAATCCACACATTGCTGGCCTTCGCGTGCTTGACGGCGTTCGTGAGTGCCTCCTGCACGATACGGTAAAGAGTCGTCTCAATGGCGGTTGGCAGGCGTCCGGAAACCGTTGCGTCAATGTGGATCGGTAAATTCGCTCGTTTCGAAACTCCGTCCGCCAGAAAACGAATCGCCGGAATCCAGCCAAGATCATCCAGAATCGTCGGCCGAAGCTCATGGGAATACCGGCGCAGATGTTTTTCGACCTCGTTCAGCATTTCTTTAATCCGCGTAAACTGTGCTTGTTGCGCCTCGGGCATCTGCAAGGCAACTTCCGCCAATGCAAGGTGCACAGCGACCAATAGTTGTCCGGCTTCGTCGTGCACCGCATAGGCGATGCGCTTGATCTCTTCCTCGAGTGTTTCGTTCAACTGCCGCAACGCCTTTACGGCATCCTGAAATCCCCGGTGGGCCATCTCATATGGTGAAACACACTCCGCAAAAAATTCTGCACTGAACCGGAGCAATTCCTCTTTTTGCCGCTCATCCTCCGTAGTGCGAACCAGTTCAATCACCGCGTGGTGATGCATGGAAGCCAACTCCACGACACTCAGTTGTTGCTCGAGTGCCCGGCGCCCCAGTTCATAGGCCCGGCCCAAAGCCAGTTCGCCTCCCCCTTCTGCATACTGGTGCAGGCCGGAGCGGTACTCCTCCTCGAAATTCTCCAGCTTTCCCTTTTTTCGCGCCGCTGTCTTCATGGGTTGATCCCCGTCAGTCGCGCGACTAGCACCAGCGCATCGTCATTCCGGTTTCGGTACTTGTTTAGAATTCTGTCCGCAGCCCTTTGTGGATTCTCCCGCGCGCTGAGGCCTGTCGAAAAATCGCTCTGGATTCCGTCAGTCGCAAAGACAACCGTGTCCCCCTGCGAAACGGGAAGGACGCTGGCCTGCAGGGAGGGCAACTTGGATCCCACCACACCCGCGCGCAGCAGAAGCGGTTCCTGCACATTTCCTTGCTTTGCATCCACGCGCACCAGTACTCCCTGCACGTTGCCGACTCCAAGCCACGTCATCATTTTTTGTTCGGGGGAAATGAAAGCCAGGCTTAGCACCGCTCCGCGGGTCCCCTTCAGCTTTTCGTGACACGCCTCGACCAGTGAAATCACCGGCTCGTCAGCCGAACTTCGCAGAAGTGCCGCGGCAGTTCTGGCGGCCTCGGCAGCCTCTTCGCCGTGCCCGATGCCGTCAATCACGGCAATTAAAACTCCGCTTTGATTGCAGCAGACCATATGCAGGTCTCCGGACTCGCCCTCACCCATCCGCGCATGTTTGGCCAACCCATACTCGATCATTGGCTCGTTTATTGTCTCCACTT
>Ga0210399_10001008_pt1 | contig 22136 bp, 20 predicted proteins | sample IncBWC14MmetaG_FD_150865 | JGI IMG/M metagenome (GOLD analysis project Ga0210399, IMG submission 150865) | Forest soil microbial communities from Barre Woods Harvard Forest LTER site, Petersham, Massachusetts, United States - Inc-BW-C-14-M | ecosystem: Environmental > Terrestrial > Soil >... | reverse complement strand
TGAACCAGTCCGCGCATCTGCTCGAGCTGTTGCACCGAGGGCTGCACGTCAGCTTCCCCGAGTACGTAAGTCCTTACCGTTGGGGCCCCGACAAACGATGCCACGTTCGGCGCAATACCTTTGCGTTCCAATCCTTCCAGGTACTCTCCGAGCGTCGTCCAGGTAACTGGGAATTTGATGTCATCCTGGCGCGCGACCATCAGTTCCTTCATCTTTGGATTGAGCGGACCCATCGAAAACTCGCCCATCACCTCCAAGGTCACGCCCTGCGTGAGATCGCTCAATGCACGGCCGTCGACGAGCAGCGATTCTTCTGGATGCGCCAACATGTTGATGAATCCCGGCGCCACGCCCTTGCCGTGGACGTCAATGTCAATGCGGCCGACCAAATCGCGCTTCGGGCCCACATAGGCAATGCGGTCGCCGTCGATCGCGACGTCTCCGAGAAACGGCTTGCCGCCAGAACCGTCGTAGATCGATCCGCCACGCAGCACCAGATCGTGGGCGGCACCGGCTTCGCCCGTTGCCGCCAGCGACAATCTCGCGGCGAATAGCAGCGTCGCCAGCATCACCAATTTTGATTTCGAAAGCATCACCACCCCTTCTCGTTCCGGAAAATGACTTCGGCTAGTTCGCCCCATAGTGCTGAGTAAGGTAATCGACCATCGGTGCCACGTCTTCCTCCGGAATCGGGGCGCCCATGACCTTCATCATCTTGCGAACCTCTGCTTCCCAGACTGAGCGGGTCGGGAAGGGTGAATTCATGACAATGTAGTCCAGGCTATGGCAGGTGGAGCAGCGCAATCTGACCAGCGCAGCCTGTGCGCCGCCCGCAAGCGGGATCGATGTTTCGGCGCCGTACGCCGAAGCGCCGGCCAAGACAAGGAGCAGCGCACGAGCGAATCGCTTTTCTATGGTCACCGCAATCCCTTAGGCAATGTCGATCGCGATCTTTTGCGCGACGTTGTTATGATAACCCGGCCCATTGAAAATAAGCTCGGCTGGCTGCGAAGTGCCCTGTGCGTTGCTCGCCCGCGCCATGATGGACATGCGGCCCGCGACTCGAGGCGAGCACATGAATTGCCAGGTGCGGAAGGAATACCTTCCCTGATTCTCGCCGAGCGAGGCGCTTTGCCAGGTGCGCCCGTCGTCAACCGAAATCTCCACGCCGCGAACGCCGTACCCGCCGTCCCAGGCAATGCCTTTGATCTCGATCGGCTGGCCGACTGCGTACCGCCGCCCTTCGCCGATGTTGGTCATGAGAGAGTTGACGAGAAGCTCGGTAATCGGTGTGCTGGTTGCCGATTCCTGCGAAATAAATCGATCGATGATCGGGAATTTGCCGGTCGGAATCCGATACGCCGTATTCATCCAAAAGCTGGTGAGCGGCTGCGCCAATGCGCGAATGCTGATGACTTGCTTCATCCAGTAGGTTGCCGCCCAACCTGGCACCACAAGCCGCGCCGGAAACCCATTCCAATGCGGAAGTGCCGCGCCGTTCATTTCATATGCGACCAAGGTGTTCTCGTCCATCGCCTTCCAGGCCGGAATGCTCTTGATGAATGGCGGGGTGGCACCGATCGGCGCTGTGTCGCTGCCGTTAAAGGCGATCTCCACGGCATCCTTCTTCAAGCCAGCCCGCACGAGGATGTCCTTCAGCCGCACGCCCTTCCAGCGTGCATTCCCCATTGCACCGGATCCCCACTCCACTCCCGGAACGTGCGGCGTGGAAAAACCGCGCCGATTGCCGGCACACTGGCACACGGCGACGAGTTCCACGGGCTCGAAGTCGCGCTTCAAATCGTCCATTCCGAGCTCGAATCCCCGCTCGGCCGCGTCCCCGCCCACATTGAGGCGCCACGCAGCAGCGTCGAGGCGCGGGATATTCGATAGATGCCAGCGGACGAAGAATCTATCGTTGCGCGTGATGACCTCGTCGAAGAATTCCACCGGCGTTTCGTAGTTCGGCGGCCGGTAGGAACGCTTGATGAGCGGCTGCTTGCCCGGCAGCGCATCACGCAGCTCCGATTCCACGGTTCCCTGCGGTAGATCCGCCCGCGCCCATCGCCCCATCAACCCGGCATCGGCGATCGCGATGCCGCTGGTCACCATGCGCATGAACGAACGTCTCGTGTGAGTAGGAATTGCCAACCCCCCCCGCTGGATAATCCGCGCGTAATTATAGCTTTTGCACGACGACGCGCCCTTGCGCATTCACAAACACATGATACCGATTTCCGTCCTTGCATGAGACTGTGTAGTCGCTGTCCGCATTGCGTTTCGCATCCATGACCGAGTCGCAGGGCATACCCTGCAAGACAATCGTCGCTTTGAGATCCTTGCCCATGGACGCGTCATCCGCGGCGAACAAGGGAGCGCCCGTCAGACCGACCATGAACGTGAGAACAAAGATGCGTATGCGCATGGTGATTTCCTTGAATGATCGCGTTAGATTTTGGCAAATTTATCCGGATCCGAGAGAATTCCCCAAATCGCCTCGCGCGAGGAGGAAATGGCTGCCGCCAGCGACGGGTCGCCGTCCTGTAGCAGTGACAGTACCTTGAGCAACAGCAGGTCGTATTGCTGCCGCATTTCCGCAGTGGGGTGTTTGTCTGCTCCCTTGTATAGGGTGCGAAACTCGTTGAGTAGATCGTCCACCTGATTTTTCAATGAAAGTTTGGTGAATACGCCAATCGCGCGCGTATCGCGGAGTCGTTGTTCCAAGTCCGCCAGGTTGAGCGTCGGCGGTGCGGGCGATTTGCTTGTAGCCGCTGCTGCAGGCGATGGTCGCGGCGGCGCAGCTTCGCCCGCCTGTTTGGTCGGGTGCTCCGCGGCAGACTTGGATTTTGCCGCGGTTGCACTCGTTGCGGAACTCGCCGCTGGTGGCGCCGCCGCGGGTGGCGGCGGTGCGGCAGGCTCCGGCCGGATTGTTTGCGCTGCGGTGTCCGATGGCGCCGGCACCTGCACGCCGGTTGGCGGCGCGCTCGTTGAAGCCGTCCTCGTCGAGGTACAACTGGAGACCAAGAGAACCGCGAAGCATGCAGCAATCATTGATAGACGCATCGACTGTTCCATGACTTGCACGGCCTGCGGCAGAGTTTACCCGCTGCGGCGCCATAACATAAGACTCTCACCGTTATGGGCAATGCTGGGGCAGCGTCGCCGGCCCACGAGCCGATGATAATTCACACCCGTGTGACGTCCGCCCGCAATGCAATCGCAGAGATCCCTATAATTCGGCCATGCATTCCTTGGAACCCGAGTATCGGGAACTCAATGCGGCCGGCCTCCTGGAGGCGTCCGCGGCATCGCGGGCAATTGCCCTGGAGCGAGGCGAGATTTTCTCGGTGTTCGAGGAAATTCGCCTGGCGCTGTATGCGGCCGTTGCGGCAATTATGGCGGGAGTGGGCCTGCTGGTTAAGGATAATCTTGACCGTATCGGACCCTTGACGCTGACCATGGTTCTCGCATTGGCCGCCGCAGGGTGTTATGGCATCGCCATTCGGACCCGACTGCGCCGCGAGACTCGATCGATCGGCGGCGACTATCTGCTGTTGCTCGGCGCGCTTCTCTTGAGTGCCGATGTCGGGTACGCCGAATCGCAGTTCCACTGGCTGGGATCTCAGTGGTCATGGTATCTATTGATCCTGGCCGTCCTGCACGCGGTTGCGGCGTATGCGTTGGACTCGCGCTTGGTGCTCTCGGTGTCGCTCACCTCGCTGGCGGGCTGGTTCGGCGTCGAGGGGCCGATGCAAAATCTGCTGCAAGCGAACGATCCGCTGCGCAATTCCGGCTTCAATGCACTAGCCTGCGCGAGCACGCTATTCATATGGCGAGAACTTCACCGGCGTCTGCTTGGAACGCTCGAGTTCAAAGAAGTATTGGAACATTTTGCTGCCAACTTGGGATTCTGGGGCGCGCTTGCGCTGTGCTCCTCTGCAAACACGCGGCTCGTGGGGCTGGTGATCCTGATCCTGCTGGCTTTTGCCTCGGTCCGTAAGGGACTGCAGAACAGCGAGGAACTCTTTGTCATCTACGGCATCGTTTACGGGGCGATCGGGCTGTGCGTCGTGGAGGCGCATATCCTCGCCGACAAATTGTCCGCGGCCATGTTGGAACTGGCGACGGTGACGGCTGCGGTCATCGTGCTGTGGCGGTTCCGCCATCGAATGAAGGCGGCCGCCGAATGACCTCCTTTCGTCCCACACCCGGGCAAGAGCGTTGGATGCTGGTTGCCGCCCGCGCAGGAATCCAGCGCGACGCGGCGTGGCTCGTCGAGCGCATTGAGGGGTGGACGGCCGTTACAGCGCTGGCGCGCTACGCATTTTTCATTCTCGGTGTTTTCGCGGCGGGGTTGATTGCCGTTGTCTTCAAGCTCATGAGCATTCCGCAATATCTGTTGCTGACGGGCTTATTCTTGGTGGCCGCCGCGGAGTGGCTGATCGTGCAGCGACGCCTCTTTGGCGCGGGGATCGAAGAAGCGCTCGAGTTGGCGGGATTGCTCATGATTGCCCTGCAAGCGGTGATGAATCCCGTGGAGTCGCTGGAGATTCGCGCATCGCTGCTGCTCGCCTTGATGCTGTTGGCGGCAGGACTGCGATTGCTCAATCCCTTGTTCACAACGCTGTCGGTCATGGCGCTGTCGGGCGCCATTTATTTCATTCGCGCACGGCACACCGGCGGCCACATCTCAGCCGCAACGATGGCCAGCGTTTTTAGTTTCGCCGTGGCTTGTGCTGCGTTATACGCAGGCAAGGTCCAATTCCGCCGGCCATCCTACGATCGGATGCTGAACTGGTTGATCATCGCCATGCCCCTGGCCGCGTATGTCTGGTTCAAGGCCGCCAATGTACCGGGCCTGTCGGGCCAAGCATCGCGGGATACGTGGTCACTTCACGTGCTGCCGATGCTGATGCTGATGGCCTTGGGCGGCGCTGCATTGACGGCCGGTATCCGCCGACGCGTTCATGCGCCGCTCATCGCAGGAATCGTGTGCGCCGGCTGCATCGCCTACGAGCTGCGAAATCTCACGACGCTGCCGCTGAAGTTCAAACTCATCGTCTGGGGAACAACCGCGCTCTTATTGACGGTCGGCTTGAATCGGCACTTGCGCACGCCGCGCCGTGGCATCACCTCCAAGAAGTTTGCCGAGGGCAGTGGATCGTTGGATCTCTTGCAGCTTGCCGGCGCGAGCGCGCTTGCGCCGCCAACGGTGCCGCGTCCGGACGCGCCATTCAAAGGCGGTGGCGGCACATTCGGCGGCGGCGGAGCAAGCGGAAATTACTGAGCGCTGCGCTCGAGCAGCGCAATGCTCGACGTATCCTGCGCACGGTCGAAGATGATTTCCCTGCCGTCCGCCGAAATGTCGAAATCGCCGATCGCGAACTTGGATGGCAGATCGGTGAGCTGGTGCTCGGCACCGGTCCGCGGATCCAATAGCCAAAAGTTCTTGTGGCCGACCTCGCCCCGAAGGATGACGAGCGACCCGGAGTTGCGCGCGAATGCAACGCGGCGCGCGCCGCGCGTGAGGATCAGGCTCGCCATGCCGTACGGTCTACCGTCGGGACCCGCACTGCGCAGGGGAAAAGTCGTGCCGACATCAGCGCCGGAATAGACCAAGTACCTGCCGTCCGGCGACCAAGCGGGATCTACGGAGTACTCCGGTACCAGCGGCTGGGGCGCTCTGCCATCGAGGAAGATCCTTGTCAGACGCGGTTCGCCATCGCGCACCATCGCGCTGACAATCGACTGCGAATCGGGAGCCCAGGCAAGAGCGCCGCGCAGGCCGAGCGCGGCTCCGATCACTCGAGCGTGGCGGCCGTCGCTGTCAACGACGTACAACTGCCGCGCATCTTGCCTCTCGACTGTGAATGCAACACTGCGCCCATCCGGCGCGATGGCCGGAGCGCCGACCTGATCCGCCCCGACATCGTTCCAGAGCTCGGTTGCCGCACCGTTTGCCAGCTTCCAGATCCCCCGTCGGCCGCCGCCCGTCGACACGTACGCGATGTAGCCGGGCCCGAAGCGTGGTGCAAAGGCGCTCTGAATCGCAGGCTCCACGGGTGCGGCCGCTTGCTGCGGCGGCCCGTTGCTGTCGACCGTCACGCGCCAAAGGTCTGACCGGGAATTGGCGAGTGTTGCCACGAGTCGCGTGCCATTTGCGCTCGCCGCCAGCGATGTGTAGCGTTCCAAGCCGAGGCTGACACGGCGCGCAAGCTTACCAGTCAGGTCCATGACATACGGCCACGGCCCCGATCCGTCGGCATCGGTCGCCAAATAAATCAGCGTACGCGGATCGAGGAAAACGGGGTAGCTGACCCTTGAATTGTGAAAAGTCAGCCGCTCGAGTCCGGCTCCGGTGGGCCGTAGCCGCCAAACGTCCCAATTCGCCGGAGGTACACCGCGTACGAAGTAGATGAACTCACCGTCGGGCGACCAGGTCGGAAAGTGGCAGTGCACGCCCGCCGGTGCTATGTAGATCTGGCGCGCCGTGTCCTCGCCCGGCGCGCGCACGAATAACGGATCGCCCGGCGCCGTCGTATGAAACACCAGCCGTGTTGCGTCCGTGGTCCAGTCAAACTCCGCGACATCCTGAATGTAGAGCTTCAACGGGCCGCCCGAGATCGGCGTAGCCATGACTTTGACGTCCTCAGGGCGGGAGCCGTCGGCATTGCGAGTCCACATCGTGACGAGCGAACCGTCGGGAGAAAAGTCGACGGTTCGGATTGATGGATTGCTCAGTTGCAGCGTCTGCCCCTCAGTCAAATTGCGGTAGCGGTTGCTGCCGATCTCCGTCAACCAGGCGTCGACATGCCCGTCGCGGTCCGCGAGAAACGCCACGAAGCGGCCGTCTCGCGAGATGGCCGCCGCTTGCTCGGTCCCGGTGAAATCCGTGAGGCGCATGACCTTGGCCTGCGCCAGCGGATCGCGCCAGAGGCGATCGGGAGCCCGGCGCAGCGGCCCCAACACAAGAAACGCGGCGGCGGCTAGAATTGCAGCCACCGCTATGGCGCCCACCCCGACCACCGTCCTATTACGCCTGACGAACTTGTGCAGTCGGTCGATGGAACTGGCCGGCAGGGCTGCGACTGGTTTCCGGTCGATGTACCGTCGCAAATCATCCGCCATGGCACCGGCACTTGGGTAGCGTTCGGCAGGGTTTTTGGCGAGTGCTTTGAGCACGATGGCATCCAAATCGCCGTGCAGTTGCCGCGCTAATTTTTCCGCTGTGGTATTGCGCGCCGCGCTCGCTGCCGGCTCGAGCTGCGAGCTGGGTTGCCTCACGTCGACCGTGGCGATGGCGTGCTCGAGCATGCCGATCGAGGCCGCGCTCTGCAGCCGGTAGGGACGAACGCCGGTCAACATTTCGTACAGCAACACCCCCAAGGAATAGACGTCGCTGCGGGCATCGACGGGGTCGCCGCGCAGCAGCTCGGGGCTGGCGCAGTCCGGCGTCAGCGCGCGTCCGTAGACACTGGTGAGCTGCGTCAGCGCCTCCTCCTCGGCCCCGAGCAGCTTCGAGACGCCGAAATCGAGCAGCCGCGCCTGTCCGGAGTCGGTTACCAGGATGTTGGAGGGCTTCAAGTCGCGGTGGATGACTTGTTTCTCGTGCGCATACTGCACCGCCTCGATCACCTGCAGAATCAATTCCAGTCGCGCCGGGATTCCAAGGCGATGCGCATCGCACCAGCTCGTCAGCGGCTGACCCTGGATGTACTCCATCGCGAAGTACGGCAATCCCTTGGGATCGATCCCCGCATCGTAGAGGCGCGCAATGAGCGGATGCTCGAGGCTCGCCAAGATGTCGCGCTCGCGGACAAAGCGCTGCTCGAGATCGGCGCGCAGGTTTGTCAGCATCGGCAGCTTCAGCGCCACCTCGCGATTGAAGGCGCCATCGGCACGCCGGGCCAGCCAAACCTCGGCCATGCCGCCGGCGCCCAAGAGTCGAATCAACTCGTACGGGCCCACGCGCGTTCCGGATTGCAGGCCGCTGGCGGCCACGGGAGCCTGCTCGCCCGCGGCACCGAGCTTCGGCAGCGTCGACAGCGATTTCATTTCCGCAGCCTGAGAATCTCCCGGCAGCAGCGCCTCACGCAAGTATTGAGCAAGCTCCCGATATTCGGGCGACAGCTGCTCGAGCCAGAGGCGACGACCGGCCGCATCGAGCGGTAGCGCCTCGTCCAGCAGGCGGCTCATCAGCGCCATTTGAGCAACGGATAGTGTCATCGATCTGTCAATGCCAGGACCTATGCGCGCGACGCGATGGGCTCGTTGATTACCGCAGCGCCGCCGCGAGGATCAGTCTCGCCTTCTCCCAATCGCGTTGTACCGTGCGTTCGGTAATATCCAACGTTTCCGCTATTTCCTGTTCGCTGTACCCGCCAAAGTAGCGCATCTGCGCCACCTGCGCCAAACGCGGGTCTGCCTTCTCCAGGTCGTCGAGCGCCTCGTGCACCTTGAGGACCGTGTCCTCGCCGTCAGGAACATTGGCCGCCAGACTGGTTGACAAGGTCAAAGGGCGTCCCTCGCCGCCGCGCTTCTGTGCGATCCGCTCGCGCACGCTATTGACGATCACCGAACGCATGACTTGCGAGGCATAGGCGAAGAATGCCCGGCGGTCTTCGGCACGAAGTTCCCCAGCCTGTACGAACCGCAAGTACGATTCGTGCACCAGGCAAGTCGTGTCCATCACGGTGTCGCGTCCGCCGTCGCGCAGCCGCGCTCGGGCGATCCGGTGCAGTTCGGTATAGGCGGCCGCAAACAGCGTATCGCGCGCTGCACTGTCGCCCGCCTGTATCCGCCCGAGTAGCTCGGTCAACTGAGTCATCGAGTGCCTCGATCCCCCTCGGGTTCGATACGGGTGACGATAACCCGTCCGCCTGACTAGTGCCACGGCAAGGAAATGTCGGGTTTGGCCGCCGGACCGTGTCTGTATGAATGAGGCAACAAAATCTGCCAACCCGCATTTAACCTATTACGACAATTGAGGAGATGACAATGAACACGATGACCCAGTCCAGCAACCTTCATCGCATGATCGTCACCGCTGCGTTCGGCGCTCTGATCGTGAGCTTCGCCGCCATTTCGCCGGCTGCCGACGCCCCCGGTGTGTCCCAGGCAACGGTGAAATATGGGGATCTCAAGCTATCCAGCCCCCAAGGTGCAGCCGTGCTGTATGCGCGCATTAGCGCAACAGCGAACGAGGTGTGCAGCACTCTGGACGGCCGCGACCTCGCGTCCAAGACTCGCTTTAACCGCTGCGTTCACCAAGCGATCGTTGATGCGGTAACCAAGGTCGACCAACCGGCGTTGTACACGGTTTACAACACGAAGAACCCAACGCCCAAGCCGATCATGCTTGCCGCCGGCCAGACTCGCTAGTTGCCCGCGCTGTGCGGTGGCCAACGCCACCGCACAGCGATCAAGTCCGATCCCGATCCGAAATCAGCCGCGCCCCGCGCTGGAAGGTGAGATAGCTCCACAGCCAACTAAACGCCACCACCACCCGGCTGCGAAAGCCGATGAGAAACCAAATGTGCGCGGCGCCCCAAAATAACCAACCCACAAAGCCGGTCAGCCGAAACCGACCCAGCGACACGACGGCGGATTTGCGTCCTATCGCCGCCAGATCTCCCCAGTTCTGATACTCGAAGGCGGCAGGAGCTGCCCGGCCCCGGACGCGGGCTGCGATTGCCTGTCCCACATAGCGGCCCATTTGCTTCGCCGCCGGCGCAACGCCGGGCACGGGACGCTGGGTCACATCGCGGACAGTGGCCGCGTCACCAATGACAAAAATCTCCGGATGCTCCTGCACCGATAAATCGGGATTGACCAGCACCCGCCCCGCCCGGTCGCGAAGCGCCCCGATCCATTCGCCCGCCGGCGAGGCAGCGATGCCGGCGGCCCAGATGATCGTGGCTGCGGCCAATTTCTCGCCCCCCGCCAGCGTCACGCCCTGCGAATTGCAGTCCGTCACGGAAAGTCCGGTTCGAACCTCGACGCGCATGGAGGTGAGCGAAGCGCGGGCAATCGCGGACAAATGTTCTGGAAAGCTCGGCAATATCCGGGGCCCCGCCTCGATCAAAATGATACGCGCGTGCGCAGGCTCAAATCGCCGAAACTCTCCCAACAAGGTGCGGTGGTCCAATTCGGCGATGGCGCCCGCCAGCTCCACGCCCGTGGCTCCGCCGCCGACTATCACCGTCGTCATGAACCGCGCTCTCTCCTGCGGGTCGGTCGACAGCTCGGCCTGCTCAAACGCCAGCAGCAGCCGCGCGCGGATCGTCAAAGCGTTATCCATCGTCTTGAGCGCCGGGGCGAATGCGGACCATTCGTCATGTCCAAAATAAGAATGTGCCGCGCCGGTGGCGAGAATCAGAAAATCATAGGGAATCACGGCAGTGCCGTCCGTCACCGTGCGGGCGTGAACATCGACGCCGCGAACCTCACACATGAGCACCGTCACATTCTTATGATTGCGAAAGATCGACCGCGTGGGCCAGGCGATGTCGCCGGGCGACAAAGCGGCGGTGGCAACTTGATACAGCAATGGCTGGAACAAGTGGAAGTTTCTGCGATCGATGAGAGTAATGTCCACATCGGCGTTACGGAGCGAGCGCGCGGCTTCCAGCCCGCCGAAACCCGCTCCAACGATCACCACTCGAGGACGACGTTCGATCGCCACCACACTAGACCCGCGCAGTGGCGATCCGCGAGATCAGACAGTGGGTGGATCCGCCAAAGTGAAACATGCCGATCTGATCGCCCTTATTCACATGCTGTCCATCGTACACGGTAATCTCGCAGGCACGCATAACAAGCCGAACCGCGGATTATCCCCAACTTGTCAAGATGCAGGCCCGGGCGTATTTTCCGACGGGAACCGCTGCAAAATCCATCGCAATCGTGGTCACACGAGCATCGCCATGCCGCCCAACAAGTCCTTGATCTGCTTTTTCGTGGTGATCTTCCAGTTGTTGGCACCGCTCTGCGCCGTTGCGCAATCGGCAGCGCCGTTGGGGAAACCCGCCTCGCCAATCGGGCTGTGGGAAACCATCGATGACAAAACCGGCAAACCGACTGCCGTGGTGGAAATCTTCGAAAAGGACGCAAAGCTGTTCGGTCGGATCGAGCAGATTCTCACGCGCGGCGATGAGAAGAGCGTTTGTACCGCCTGTAGTGACGATCGAAAGAATCAGCCCATCGTGGGCATGATCATCATTCGAAATATCAAGCCTGCGGGCAATGACTACAGTGGCGGCGACATCCTCGATCCTGATTCCGGATCGGTGTACCGCTGCAAAATGCACTTGGAAAATAACGGCAGTCTGCTGATCGTCAGAGGCTACATTGGCCTCTCGTTCATCGGCCGCTCGCAGACTTGGCATCGACGACAATAATCCGGGCGGCCCTGCTGCGTCGCAGTGCGCGGTAACCCGTTGGTAGCGCGCTGGACCCTCACTCGCGCAACTTTTTTTCCCCCACTCGAAACCCAAATCCTCGGCCGCGGTACTCACCAGGGCAGAACAACGCGCGCCGCCCCGCAAAACGAGCGCCGCCAAGGCTTTTCGACCCTGTCCGAAGACGGGGCGGGGCCATCGTCGAAACCAGGAGGCTTGAGGCCATGAATAGTCAATCACCAGCGTTCCCGCAGGTGCGCCGCACCGCCCTCATTGCACTGCTTGCCCTGCTGGCCGGCTGCGGCGGCGGCTATGGCGGCGGCGGTGGCGGAATGAATACCACCACGAACACGACGATCTCGGGTCCGGTGCTGCCCACACTCACCATGATGACGACCATCGGCTCGACCCTCGATCCCATGGAGCACGGCGGAAACCCCTACGGTTTAACCGTGGCCACGGCCACCGCCGGGCTCATCACGATGGGCGATTTGATCGCCTGCAATTTCAATGACGGTAGTACCAACACCCAGGGCATGGGCACCACGGTCATCGGACTGCACCCCACGACTGGTGCAATGCCCTATCGAATCGCCCAGTCGGCACAACTGCTGGGTTGCTCCTCGCTCACGAGCCTTGCGGACGGCAGCATCGTCGCAACGGCCAGTCAAGCCCAAACTACGGTGCTCATCGCGCCGAACGGCACCATCGCCACCCCCTTCTCTGCCGATGTGTTCGCCGAGCCGTGGAGCGCGATCTATGCGACTCATGCGGGCAATGCCTTCGTCTATGTCTCCAATGCAATGATCGGTGCGATTGACCGCATTGCTCTGAACGCCGATGTACAAAGCTCATTCACCGAAATCGCCTCCGGATTCAGCACTAACTCAGGCGTTCCCGGATCCATCTCGGCGCCGGCGGGACTCACCTACGATGCCTCGAGCGACACACTGTACGTCGTCGATACCAACGCCAATCGCGTCGTCGCGTTAGCCAACGTGTCGGCGATCGGCATGGATGGTGTCGTCGTTGCCGGTGCGAACTTCTCCGGCGCTTCAGCTGCTTCCGCCAAGGTTATCGCCTCCGGAGCGCCGCTCAATGGTCCGATCAGCGGCGCGTTGCTGGTCAACGGCAACATCGTGGTGGGAAACACGCTCGATGCCAACGGTACCAATCTGTTGATCGAAATATCACCGAGCAGCGGCGTGGTTGCCACCAAGAACGTCGACACGGGTTCGGCCGGCGCAATCTTTGGCATTGTCGCGGTGCCCAAAACCATCACGACGATGGGGGGCTACAACACGATGAACACGAAGTCCAATGTGATTTATTTCAATGATGACAACTCCAATAGCGTGATATTGCTCTCCCAGTAAATATCGCAGCTCGCGATCCCAGCAGCCGACCAGAGGAATCGGCTCAGGAGTGCTAGCATGCCCCTTTGTGCGTAAATCATTGAAGGCCTTGCCTGCGTCGCGCTAATTTCGTCATCCATTTGTGGGCAGCAGCGGCATGTGCGGCGGCGCTAAGCGCCGGGCATGCACAAGCTGCCGGGCTATGTCCCAACGGGTGGTGGGCTGATGTCATGGTCGGTTCATACCACATTCATCCGGATAAACATTTCGATGACTTCAATCCCGGTGTCGGCGCCGAGTGTTCAATCACCCCGCAATGGGCGGCTGCGGTCGGCTATTTTCGCAATTCCTTGAACCGGCCATCATTCTATGGTGGCGCAATATTTACGCCGGAATTCGCGCGCTTCGGGTGGTTACAGCTGGGGGCAATAGGCGGAATCATCTCGGGCTATAACTATGGGCCCCTGGGTTTGGGACAGAGCAATCGAACCGGGCCGATTCTTGCGCCGATTGCGATTACCCGATTTGGGCGATTCGGTGCGAACTTCATCTTGATCCCGCCGATCCGCTCGGACGATCTGCCTTTCACACTCGGCCTGCAGTTGAAATATCGATTCCATTAACGCTGGCCTTCTCGGTCTCTGGCAGGTAGCCCGAGCGCGTCGTCCTCATATCGCCCAGCCGTCGCGATATTCGCGACTCAAGTATTGGTTGGCCTCGGCAACATTGGTGACTTGTCCGCTCTCGCCGTCATACAGAATCTTCTTGCCCTGACCGGTGCGCAGCGCGACCAGACCCAGCAGCATGGTTTCGGTGAGCTGCGCCGCATACTCTATCGGGGAGCTCGCCTTCGCTTCGCCCCGGATCGCCTTGATCCAGTTGAGCTCGTGACTCCATGCGATCCGCGGAGTGCTCTTCGGCACCGCATCTGCCGCCTCTTTCAACGCCTGCGGATACAGGCGCGGATTGGCGCCATAGGTATCGTTCAATAGAACGCCTTTTTCGCCGATGAATATCACGCCGCCTTCGCTCGCCAGCTCGACCTCGTCCGGCAGAAGGTCCGGGCGCGGCGGATAAATCCCGCCGTCGAACCACGACAGCTTCACGGGTGGCTGCGTGCCGCGGGCGCCGAATTGATAGTGCACGCAAGTCGATACCGGATAACACACCGGTATTCGCTGCGGGCGGGCGGCTGGCGCGGCTCCTGAATCGGCATTCGAGGACACGGGCATGGTGCCCCACTGGGTCGAAGTTGCCTCGATGCTCAGGGGGTAGGTAAGTCCCAAGGCCCAAAAGGGATGATCGATGAGGTGCGCGCCCATATCGCCCAGCGCGCCGCAGCCAAAATCGAGCCAGCCACGCCAATTGAACGGGTGGTAGATGGGATGATAGGGAACATTTTCCGCGATCGGTCCGAGATACATGTTCCAGTCGAGTCCAGCAGGCGGTGCGCCGCCGCCGCCCATTGCGGCGGCAAGCACGTCCTGCACATGACGGTAGGTCCACAGATTGCCGAAAGCGCCGGGCACGTCGGGCGGCGCCATGCCGGTCGGGCGCGGCAGTCCCTGCGGCCAGTAAACCACGGGGCGATTGGTCCAAACGTGCACCTCGTGTACGGGGCCGATGATGCCCGCGCCGATCCACTCGTTGATGAGGCGGGCGCCTTCGCTCGAATGCCCCTGATTCCCCATCTGGGTGACCAGCTTGGGTTGGGCAAGCGCGCGCGCGCGCAAAACTCGCGCCTCATGCACGGTGGCCACCAGCGGCTTTTGCACATAGACGTGCTTGCCGAGATCCATCGCCGCCTTGGCAACTACCGCATGCAGATGGTCGGGAGTTGCAATCACGACTCCGTCGATGCCCTTCTCTTTGGCCAGCATCTCGCGAAAATCCGTATAGCGCTTCGCTTTGCCGAACTGCTCCAGGAGCTTCAAGCCATCCGGCCGAGGGTTGTTGCGCTCGTCCGTCAATCGCTTCGCGACCTTGCTTTCGCTATAGGCGAAGTCCACATCGCAGACCGCGCCAATGTGGTCGGTTTGCGCCAGCACGAGCGCGTTTTGACAGCCCATTCCCCCGAAACCGACGATGGCGACATTCACCGTGTCGCTGGGAGCCCGCTGGCCGCGCCCGAGTACGCGGCGCGGAACGATCAATGGCGCACCGGCCAGCATTGCGCCGAGCGCGGCTTTGCCCGCGCCCGCGACAAACTCGCGGCGAGTCAAGTCTTTCGTATTCGACATCGCAACGCTCCTTTCAGCTCACTGCGTGAGCGCCACCCCGGTCCCCGACGCGGCATGATACCTGCTTGCGTCCGCTACCGTGTGCTGCCATTGCTGGGGGAAATCACCCTGCCCAGATCGGAGGCACGGCTGAGACGATCCAACACCCCGTATGCCGCGCTCGAAATCCGCGTAATCGCGTCCTCGCCGGCACGCTCGTTCGCAAGATACGTGGTCATGACACAAATCACGTAAGGACGATTCTTGAGAAACACGATGCCCGAGTCGTTGCGTACCCCTTCGAGTGCCCCCGGCTTGTTTGCAATCTTGAGATCCGCCGGCAGATCGCGCGGAATCCAGCTGTCTTTGGTGGTTGCCAACACCGCGAAGAAATCATCGAGCAGCGGCGCCGCGATCACCTTGCCGCGATAGAGCTGCTCCAGAAGCTGCATCATTTCGCGCGGCGTCGAGATGTTTTCCCGTCCTTGCGCCGCCGCCTTGAGGTCCATCATCTTGCGGCGCAGCTGCGTGTGCGCAAGACCCAGCGATTCCGTCAAGCGCACCACATTGTCCATACCCAGGCGGTCAATGAGCACATTCGTTGCCGCATTGTCGCTGACGGCGACCATCATGGTCGCGATGTCGCGGTTCGTAAGAGAAGTCACGCCGGGCGTGAGGCCGCCCATGATGGCACTGTCGGGAACAATATCCGCGGCGCGCACCACGTAGCGATCGTTCAATGTCGCCTTACCGCTCACCCCGTGTGCCGACTGCTCCGCCTGATGGTAAAGCTCCGCCAGCACGGCGATCTTGATCGAACTCGCCTGCGGAAATACCTCATCCGCACGAATCAGTAGCTGCTGTCCGGAGTTCAGGTCCAAGATGGCGACGCCAAGCACGCCGTCGAGCCGCTGCTCCACGTCCGCAACCGCCGCCCGCAGGCGATCCCATAGCACCTGCTGCTTGTCGTTCAGCGGCGCGGCCGCCGCGTGCGCCGCGATCGAAGCAAGCAGTAAAGCGAAAAAAGCTAGCCGCATCACCTTCCCCATAGCCCCATGCAAGTCGGTGAAGATATCTGAAATGTGAGCCGAGGGCGCGCGGATGCGTCGATCTGCTCAGGTCGGTTCGGCCAGCCGGTACCAGGCGAGACCTGATTCGGCGGCAAGCCAACGAAAGGGTTCATTGGGCACGTAATCGAAGTTGGCATTCACAAAAGGAAATTGCCGCCAGGCATCCCCACGGCCGGCTTGAAGATCCGCGATTATCCTGCCGAAAACCGACGTCAAATTGACGCCGTGGCCGCTGTAGCCCAAGCCATAGAAGATGTTTCGATGCCGTCCAAAGCAGCCTACCGACGGCGAAGCATCCAATGACCAGTCGATCACGCCATCCCAAGTGGTGTCGAATTCGACGCCCGCCAATTTAGGGAACACGCGCAGCAGCTCTTGCCGCAATTGCAATTCGCGGCCGCGTTGATCGCCGGCAATGGCGCTAACGGCGGAGTTGTTGAAATTGTAGCGTGGAGCGCCTCCGCCGATGTGGACGCGCCGATCAGCCGTCAAGCCAAAGTAGTAGACCAGCGTTCTGCTGTCGTTGAACGGCACGCGAGAATGCCAGCCGATCGAGGCGAGTTCCGCCTCGCTCAACGGGCGCGTGATGGCGACATTTTCATGCAGCGGCAGAATTGCGTTGCGAAAAAACCCCAGGTTGGGGGTAAACGCATTGGTCGCAAGCACCAGGGATTTTGCCCTTACCGTAAGCCCGTCGCTGGTTTGCAGCAGATGCTCGGCGCCCGATTCGAGATTTTGCACCAGCGTGCTTTCGTAGATTCTCGCGCCCAGGCTTTCGGCGGCCGACTTGAATACATGCACCAATTTCATCGGATGGATGTGTCCGCCGTTGGGATCGAAGAATCCCCCCGCATAGGCCTCGGTACCGATCTTTGCGGCTGCTTGCGATGCATCCCAGAACTCGACCGGCATTCCCAGTGCTCTTGCGCGACGCACGTATTCCTCTCCGGCCCGCGCCTCCTCTTTGTGGGCGAAAACCTGCAGGGCACCGTCAGTCCGCAATTCGCAGTCGATACCGGTCTCGACGCTCAAAGCCGCGATCGAACGGATGTTATTGGCAGTCAGCTCGTAGAGGTTTTTATCCATTTGCGGGGCGGAACTGAAATTCATGTAGCGATCCGCCGTCATGGTGAGCAGCATCGCGCCGTTCCGGCCCGATGCGCCATTCCCACAACCCTCTGCCTCGAGAACCACAACGCTCTTCTCGGGCGAGACCTTGCGGACAAAGTAAGCGGAGGAGAGGCCCGTCAATCCCCCGCCGATTATCGCAACGTCAACCAGCAGATCTTCGGTGAGCTTTGCATTTCGCGACGGCTGACTTCGCGCCCAGTAGCTGCGATTGGCATCGAGCGGCAGGCGTTCATGCCAGATCAGGGGAGAAATCCAGTTCAAGGCACCCGCGCCTACCAGCACACCCCCGCCGGCGTACGCGGCATTTTTCAAGAATTGGCGCCGGCTTGCTCGTAGTGGCATTGCGCCAGCGATACTGTCACACGGGGTGTGCGCGGACAACGACGCTGATTCGTCGGCGCAGCGCAGCTCCGGTCGGCGGTACCGTGAAGTCGGTCAAATTGGCGCACGCCAATCAGCTATAGACTATTCAATCATCGAGATGCAATGGAATCCCAGGAACGGATGCATGGCGACAAAACACGCCGGTGAGGGAGTCGCCCGAGGATGCGCCAGGCTGCTTGCGTTCTCGATAATCTTCGGCGTGCTCTCATCGGCAGCCGCCGCCGACGAATTCTCGGTCAGGGCCAGTCTCAAATCTGAAGCCGCCCGCCTGCTCGAGAGCGGCGACATGGTGGCCTACGATAGGCGCGCGACAGAACTGCGCAGCACGCGCGAACGCACACCCGCCGGAATTTGGAAGCTGTCGCTTTTCTACAAGGGGCCGGATAATTGGCCGGCGGCGCAACCGGACGCGCCAATCTGGACGAAGATCGAGTCAAGCACCGAGGCGTACTTTCGCGAGCGCCCGGATTCCCCGTCGGCGATCATCGCCCATGCGCGGCTGCTGGTATCTCATGCGTGGGCGCAGCGCGGCAGCGGTTGGGGCAGAGACCTCTCGAACGCACAACGGCGCGGCTTCGATACTTTTCTCGAGCGCGCCCGCGAAGTGCTCGACCAGCATCGGGAGGCCGGCCTCGTTGACCCCGAATGGTATGCGCTGCGCATCCAGGTCATGAATGGACAGAATATCGACAAGGCGGCGATTTTAGCTCTCGCGCGCGAGGCGCTTGACCACGAATCCACCTACCAGCCGCTCGAGTACGTAACGGCGAATGCACTGCTGCCAAAATGGGGCGGCAGCGCCGAACAACTACAGGAATTCATTGCGCTCGCCATCGCCAAGTCCTCTGCCGTCGAAGGCAATCAGGCCTATGCCCGAATCATGTTCAACATTGCGCGCGCGGATCCAAAACCCGTCGCCGCCCTTGCGCAGATCGGCGCGGAGTGGCCCATGTTGCGGGCGAGTCTCGCGCAAATCGCTGCGGCGTACCCGGATCCCTGGAATTGGAATGCCGAACGCGCGATGGCCTGTCTTCTCGGAACTCAGGCGGACTACAACGCGGCCTTGGCGCGCGTCGCCACCGGGCTGCTGTCAGTCGCCTGGTTTGATTCGGCGTGGTCGTGGCCGGAGTGCCAGCAGCGGCAACAACGCGCAAGCCAGTCCAACGCGGCCGCATGGGCCCAATCGTTCCTCAGCACGCCGCCAAGCCCTCAATTTTTGCTGACGGGAGCCGCAGGTACCTTGTTGGCGCTGGCTTTGGTGTATTTCACGCGACGACGCGGATATATCGAGCCTACCCTGCAGGACACGTTCAGCACTTCTGTTGCGAGCAGCTCGGACTATCCGCGCAGATATCCCGTGACTGCCGCATGGAAGACCGGCATGGCAATTCTGTGCGGAATTTTCCTGTTGGGCGCATTGGTCGCGGCGTGGGTGATGGGCGTGGTTGAGCCGCCAATGCGCGACACGCCGCAGGGATTGACTCTGGTGTTCTTCCTGGCGGCTGTTGCAGCCGGGGCGGCCCTGTATTTGGTCGACACGCTGTTATCGGTGCTGGTATTGCAAACCGATCGCCTCGAAATTCATGAGCTGTGGCGAGTGCGCAGCATTCGTCGGGAAGACATAAAGTCTCGCCGAGTTCTACAGCTGCCAAACTCGGTTGCCACGCTCGTGCTGGAACTCCAGACGCCGGACCTGCGCCGCATCAAGCTACCCATCATGTGGCAGCGGGATGGCACCTGGGAATCCTGGTTTGCCGGGATTCCCGATGTCGACGTCGAGGCGGAAAAGTCTTTCTCCGCCGCTGTCAGCGCCAATCCAGAGCTCGGCGCCACACCCGCGGAGCGCCAACAGGCGCTGGTGAAAGCGCGTTCGATAGCGCGCTTCTCGATTTGGGCAAACGCGGGCCTGGTGGCGTGGGCGTCGCTATATCCGCAGCCGTACGTGCTCGTCATCTGTGTCCTTCTGGCTGCGCCGTGGGCCGCGATTTGGATCATGGCGCAAAAGCCAGGCGTTTATGCATTCAACGCCCCACGCACCAGTCCCCGCCCGGACCTGACCATCCTCTTGATAACTCCAGGTTTTCTGCTGACGCTGCGCGCGATGCAGGACGTCCAAATCCTCGATTGGCAGCGCCTGATGCTCTGGGCCGCCCTGATCGCCATCGCCTTGATCGGGATCATCGTGTGGGCGGTTCCTGCCGCGCGCCAGAAGCCGGCCAGCGTCGCGCTGACACTGCTGCTGCTTTTGGCCTATGGCTATGGAGCCGCCGCGCTTGGCAACGCGCTGCTCGATCGTGCCCCCGTGACCAGCTACACAACTCAAGTTTACGGCAAGCATGTGACCAGCGGCCGCGGCAGGACGCCCGAGATGCGCCTCGGTCCCTGGGGTCCGCGTACGGCTCAAGAAGAGGTTACGGTGCCGTGGGAAATGTACCGCCGCACGAGTGTCGGCGACAAAGTCTGTGTGCTTTTGCGTCCAGGAGCGTTCGGCATCCCTTGGTATCGAATTACTCAATGTCAGTGATAGACGTGTCGCGCTCTCAACCTTCGCCACGCGCTGCCGATAAACTCAAGGAGCACCGCCAACGGGTCCTCGCATCCGCCGGTGGCGACGTCGTACAATAGTCACGACGGTTATGTAACATCGACGGTGACCCACGCTATGCCGATAATTTCTTACCCTGCAATGAACTAAAGGAGCCATCACTAACCATATGAACCATTCGAATTCCTATTCCAATCCTCCATCCACCCGTGTCACCCTCAAGCTCAAAGCCGGCGTGCGAAAATCGCCGAGAGAAAGCAAGACACCCCACATCTCGCCACCGCAAAACAAAGCCAATCAGAAGCCCGGCGCAGAATGGTCCGACGAATACAAGCAGCGCATGCAGGCGGACATGGACGCACTCGTCCGTTAAGTTAGGTTGGCATCCTCATAGTCCCTCCTTCAGCCCCAGGCGCATTTCGATTGCTAAAGGCCTGAAACCCGCCTTTTCATAGGCTTTGATGGCGGCTGCATTGTCGCCGTACACCTCCAAGCGCGCCTCGCAAATGCCCCTCGAGCGGGACCATTGCTTGAGCGCATCGATGATGGCCGAAATGACGGATTGCCCCCGATAGGCCGGGTCCACATACATGAGCCCTAAATAGGCGTGCTGCGCATGCCGCAAATAATGTTTTGCGGCTTCGATGCGGGCAAAGCCGCAACCGACCGCGCGCCGCTCCACTTCCGCGACCACGAAGTGGATTTCATCGGACTCTAGCATGCGCGGAATATCATAGTAGCTGACCGGGCCTTGCTTGATCGTCGCATCAAAACGGCGCTCGGCATCGACGACGCCCTGCTGAAAGCGATCGAGTGTCCCGAGGTCCTCCGCGGTCGCCGGTCTCACGACGAGGTCTTGCATGTCGACAACTCCGTACCAAGGGTCAGTGCCACAGGTGCGCGGCGAAGCGCAAGCGCACGTAGTCGGCGGTCCAATTGCCCTGCGCGTCGCAGAGGTGCGGTTTGATGCGCCGTCGCACGCACTCCAGATATTCCCGGCGCTCAGCGTGCGGCAGCACGGCGGTGAAGCAGCCGGAGAACGTAGCGAGCCAGCCGATCAGGTCGCCCGGCAAGGGTGTGGGGCGCGGGATGAGTGCGATGTAGCGGACGTCAAATCCGGCGGCAGCGAGCCGCGCACCATAATCCTCGACCGTTGGAAAATACCAAGGGTTCGCGGCTTGGCCATCATAGCCGCGGCGATCGAGTTCATCGATCAGCGCCGACTGGATGGTCTTCACGCAATCATGGCCGCCCATTTCCGCGACGAAGCGACCCTGCGGGCGCAGCGCTCGCGCCACTTGCGCGATCACCACGTCGGCATCCTTCATCCAATGCAGGGCCGCGTTGCTGAATACCGCATCGAAACTGGGGCCGAAATCCAAGTTTGCGGCGTCCTTCTCGATGACGTTCAGCCCCAGCTTCCGTGCGGACGCGACGAAATCCGGGCTTGAATCGATACCTACCACCTTGCAGCCGAGGTCGGCAATCCGCTTCGTCAGCACGCCGTCGCCGCAGCCTAAGTCCAGGATGCGTTCGCCCGGCCGCGGATCGAGCAGCGAGAGCACCGGCGCACCGAGATCGGTGACAAAGCGCGCGTTTTTGGCATACGCCGCGGAATTCCAGCTCTGTGCCGTCATGTGCAGTTCTCCCACCGGCCGCGGCCTGTATATTGATGCCCCATGAAACGCGGCTTTCTCTGGGTGTTTACTCTAGCAGTCTTGTTCATCATCGGCGCCGCAGCGTGGTGGCGGCCCGACCGCGCGCTCGAAACCGCCTCGGGCTTGACGGCGCACAATTTATGCGCCGCGAGCTTCATCGCCGGACTCGATCCCAAAGCAACCGCGGACGAACTCGTCAAACCCATGCTGCCGGGCTTTGTGAGACCCTTGCTGCGCTACCGCGTCGACGCAACGCATAAATCCGTGGAGGCTAGCTTTGCCGGCCTCGCGCCCATGCGCGCCGCCTTCACCTCCGGTTACGGCTGTCGGTTGGCGCTCGATCCTCGCTATCAGGCTCCCACACCCGTAGGCCCT
>Ga0210399_10001007_pt1 | contig 22148 bp, 17 predicted proteins | sample IncBWC14MmetaG_FD_150865 | JGI IMG/M metagenome (GOLD analysis project Ga0210399, IMG submission 150865) | Forest soil microbial communities from Barre Woods Harvard Forest LTER site, Petersham, Massachusetts, United States - Inc-BW-C-14-M | ecosystem: Environmental > Terrestrial > Soil >... | reverse complement strand
ACCTTGTCATAGAAATTCATCGCACCGGCCGCCAGCGGTGCGTTATCGTTGATGCGAAACGACAGCAGCACGGCCTTCTTGAGCCATTCGTTGACGCGCCACCGGCCGCCATCGGGCTGGGCGACGCGCAGCGTGCCGGCGTTCAACAATTCGATCACGCTGTCGACCGCGCTGCGCAGCTCGCTCGATGCCGTGCGCGGCGTGAGTTGCGCCCGCGCTTCGTAGGCGCTGTCGATAGCCGATTTGAGCGCGTCGTGAGAGCTCAAGATCGGGCTGCATCGCGGCGGTCCAGCGCCTCCGTGAGGGACTCCTGCACGCGCCGGCACACGTCTTCCGTCAGCAGGCCGCCGTCAGCGCCGGTGATATAGAACACGTCTTCCGCGCGTTCGCCCACCGTCATGATCTTCGCGCCGTTGATGGCGACCCGCTCGGCTCGAAAGACCTTGCCCACCTCGGACAACAAGCCAGGACGGTCCGCTGCGATCAACTCCAGAATCGTGCGTTCGTTGCGGTTATCGACGCTGAAATTAACCTGGGTCGGCGTCCAGAACATGCGAACCTGGCGCGGTGCCCGCCGGGTGACGGCGGGCGGTGCATCTTCGAGCTGCTTCAAGGCGCGCCACAAGCCGCGCTCGATTTCCTGAACGCGTTCCGCGTCGGCGATGACCGCGCCGTTGTCCTCGAGCACCTCGTAGGTTTCCAAACTGAATCCGTTGGCACTGGTGATCAGGCGCGCATCGACCACGTTCAGGCCCATTTGATCGAGTAAGCCGGTGGTGCGCGCAAAGCTGCGCAGGCGCCGCGGCGTGTAAGTGAGCACGGCAGTTCCGCCCCGGTCGGTCAGCTGCCGTATGGCGACCAGCGGCGTGTCGTCGTCCGCCGTTCTTGTGGCCAGCAATGCGGTGTGCCACGCGATCTCCTCGGCCGTGTAGCGCAAAAAATACGCCTCGGTCCACTGCGTCCAAACCGCCGCAGCCTGTGTCGGCGTCACGTTTTCGGACATGATCGACAGCGCCTGTTCCTGAGTTTCGCGGATCAGCTCGTCCTGGTCGATCGGCGTCTCGAGGCCGCGGCGCAGCGCCCTCTTGGTGCGCTCGTAGAACTCCTCGAACAGCCGCGCCTTCCAGGAATTCCATAGTTTAGGATTTGTGCCGCGCACGTCGGCCACGGTCAGCACATACAGATAATCCAGGTGAACTTGATCGCCGACGTGCCGCGCGAACTCTTGAATGATCGCCGGATCGCTGATGTCCTTCTTTTGCGACGTGATGGATAGGATCAAGTGGTTCCTCACCAGCCAGGCCACCAAGCGCGCCTCATAGCGCCCCAGTCCCTGTTCCAGGCAAAAGGCTTCCGCGTCGACCGCGCCGAGTTCCGAGTGATCGCCGCCGCGGCCCTTCGCGATGTCGTGGAACAGCGCCGCCAGATAGGCGATTTCCTGGCGCGGCAGGGACTGCATGATCTGGCTCAGGGCCGGAAATTCGTCGTTGAATTTCGGCATGGCCAGGCGGCGCAGATTGCTGACGACGAACAGGGTATGCGCATCCACCGTGTAAGCGTGAAACAGATCGTACTGCATGCGACCGACGACGCGGCCGAAGGAGGGGATGTAGCGGCCCAGCACGCCGTACAAGTTCATGCGCCGCAGCTCGTGCGTGACGCCGACGGGTGCGCAAAGTATTTCGATGAACAGCCGATGGTGCCGGGGGTTTTGCCGAAACTCCTCATCGATCAGCCAGACATGCGTGCCGATCAGGCGGATGGTCTCGGCGCGCACGCCGCGCAGTTCAGGATGCTGCTGCAGCAACACGAACAACTCCAGCAGCGCGGACGGATAGCGGGCAAATACTTCCGCATGCGTCACTTCCAAATAATCATTGCGAATTTGGAAGCGGGCATTGATCGGCAGCGGCGCCGCGCTTTGCGTCAAGATGGCCTCGCGAAACAGCTGCAGCAGCATCTCGTTCAGCAGACTGATGTCCATCACGGTGCGGTAGTACTTCTGCATCAGCTGCTCGACCGCCAGGGTAAAGCTGGCGTCTTCGTAGCCGAACAGTTTCGCGAGCTTGATCTGGTAGTCGAACAGCAGCCGATCCTCACGCCTGCCGGTCAATACGTGCAGCCCGAACCGAACTTTCCAGAGGAACGATTGCCCGGCCTTGAGCTTGCGCAATTCCTCCCGCGTCAAAAATCCGTGCGCCACGAGTTCGTCCAAGGTGTCGGTTCCGAAATGCCGTTTGGCCACCCAGCCGATGGTCTGGATATCGCGCAATCCGCCGGGACTGGATTTGACGTTCGGTTCCAGGTTGTAGGCAGTATCGAAATAGCGATGATGACGCTCGGTTTGCTCCTTGCACTTCGCTTCGAAGAAGTCCTGCGATGACCAGAGCCGATCGGGAGCCAACGCGCGCCGCATGCCGGCGAACAGCGGTTCCGGTCCGGAAAGCAGGCGCGCCTCGAACAACGTCGTTGCGACGCTGATATCGGCCAGGCTTTCGCGCTGACAGTCATCGATCGATCGAACGCTGTGTCCGACCTCGAGGCCGATATCCCATAGAAAGGTCAGGAATCGCTCGATGTCGGGCTGCCAGTCCGCGGAATCACTCTTCGGCAGGAGCACCATGATGTCGATATCGGAACTCGGGTGCAGCTCGCCGCGACCGTAACCGCCGACGGCGATGAGACTCAGGTCCCCGGCAAACTTGCCGGCGTGATTGGCCCACGCGGCGCGCAGCACCATGTCGACCAACTGAGCCCGATCACGCACCAGATCTTCGATGGGCTCATCGGCGATGAAGCGATCTTTCAAGAGTTCAGTGCCCTGGTCCAGCACCTGGCGAAACACGATGGGAGAGAACTGGCCCGCTTCGAGGGCTGCAGGGACGGCCGTCAAATAAGGCCAGTCGGCGATTTGGTCGAGAAATTTGCCGTGGGCGTTCAAGAAGCTGCCGCAGCCGCGGGTAAACTTGCGTTTGCGCCCAAGGTGAGCACCTCAAAGCCGTCGTCGGTGACCAAAATCGTATGCTCCCATTGCGCCGAAAGCGACTGATCCTTCGTGACGACGGTCCAACCGTCCGGCAGCAAGCGCACATCGCGCCTTCCGGCATTGATCATGGGCTCGATGGTGAAGGTCATGCCCGCGGCCAACTCCAGGCCCGTGCCCGGTTTGCCGTAATGCAGCACCTGTGGGTCCTCATGGTAGATCCGGCCTATGCCGTGGCCGCAGTACTCCCGCACCACCGAAAAGCTATTGGTTTCAGCGTAGGTCTGGATGGCATGCCCAATGTCGCCCAAGTGCGCACCGGGCCTCACTTGCCGAATGCCGCGCCACATGGCCTCGTGACAGGCATCGGTCAGGCGCCGGGCGAGAATGGCGGGATTGCCGACAAAGTACATACGGCTGGTGTCCCCATGGAATCCGTCCCGAATCACGGTGACATCGATATTGATGATGTCACCGCTCTTCAAGCGCTTGTCGCCGGGGATGCCGTGACACACGACATGGTTGACCGATGTACAGATGGTCTTTGGGAAGCCTCTGTAGTTCAGATTGGCCGGAACGGACCTCAGCTCCTCGACGATGAAGTCATGGCAGCGCTTGTCGAGATCCTCGGTGCTCACACCCGGCTGGACAAAGGGCTCGATCATGTCCAACACGCTGGCGGCCAGGCGGCCGGCTTCGCGCATTTTGTCCTGCTCGGCGGGGGTTTTGATGGTCACATTCATAAGAAAGTTAAGGCTACCCTTGCGGCTACGGCGGGCTTTGTTTCCACCAGGGGTTCATGGTATAAAGCGCGGCTATTTTTAACAACCCCGCACGCGTGTCGTCACAATCGACTGGGTGCCCGGCACAGCAATGAAAATGAAGGCCATGCCTTCGATTTCAAGGCTAAAACCGGGTTGTCGATTGGGGCACGCGGAGGCTCAACCCAACAGGAGTGTTTTATGACCAGCGTGTCCATGCGACAAATGCTGGAAGCGGGCGTCCATTTTGGACACCAAACCCGCTTCTGGAACCCGAAAATGGCTCCGTTCATCTTCGGCGAACGTAACAAAATCCATATTATCAACCTCGAGAAGACGCAGCCTCTGTATGCGACGGCGGCAGCCTTCATCAAGGGCGTGGCTTCCGAGGGCGGCAAAGTGCTGTTCGTCGGCACCAAGCGCTCGGCGCGCGATGCCGTACAGAAAGAGGCGGCCCGCTGCGCCATGCCCTATGTCAACCAGCGTTGGCTGGGCGGCATGCTCACCAATTTCAAGACCATCCGCCAGTCGATCAAGCGTCTGAATGAGTTGGACGAAATGGCCCAGAGCGGCGCGCTGGATCGTCGCGGCAAGAAAGAGGCGCAGATGCTGCGCCGTGAAATGGACAAATTGCTGCGCAGCCTGGGCGGTATCCGCAACATGACGGCGCTGCCGGATGCGCTTTTTGTCATCGATGTCGGCCATGAACAAATCGCGATTCATGAGGCGCAGAAACTCGGCATTCCGGTGGTGGCCGTGGTCGACACCAATTGCTCGCCCGACGGCATCGACTACGTCATTCCCGGCAATGACGACGCGATGCGCGCCATCCTGTTGTACGCCGGCGGCATCGCCGATTCCGTATTGGAGGGTAAATCCTCGCTGCCCGAAGTGCCCGTGGGTGAGGATGAATTCGTGGAGCTGGATGAGGAAGGCAATCCCAAGAAGCGCAGCGCGGCGGGCCGCCGTCCTGCGCCCGCAGCGCGCGGTGGCCAACGCAAGCCGCCGCCGCGACGCAAGGTCCCCGTGACCGTGGCCCCCAGCGTTGCCGCGGTGGCATCGCTCGACGAAGTGGAAGTCGAAACCGACGACGTGGATGCTCCGGATACGCCGCCGGCGGAAACACGGCCGGCCAGCGCTCCGCGGCGTCGGCCCGTGGGACGACGCGCTCCGGCGCGCGGCGCTTGACGTCACTTTGGCGCTTGACGTCACTTTGAGGCACGGCGCAGTGAAATGCGCCGAGCCTTTGTACCTGCTCAACTGAGGAATCGCCGCACCCGGCGGTTGTAGGATCCGATGAACATTACGGCAGATGCAGTCAAACAACTTCGCGAGCGCACGGGCGCCGGCATGATGGAGTGCAAGAAGGCGCTCGTTGAAACCAAAGGCGATTTGGACGCCGCGGCTGAGCTCATGCGCAAGAGCGGTCTTGCGAAGGCTGACAAGAAGGCGGCGCGCGTGGCGGCCGAAGGTACGGTACAGATCGAGCGGTCCGGCAGCGATGCCGCCCTCGTCGAAGTGAATTGCGAGACCGACTTCGTGGCGCGCAGCGATGAGTTTCAGGCCTTCGCCCGCGATGTCGCGGCGGCTGCCCTAAAGGCCGCGCCCTCGAGCTTGGAGGCGTTGCTCGCGCTGACGCATGGCGGCTCGACCCTCGATGAACGGCGGCGCGCATTGATCGCCAAGATCGGCGAGAACGTCGCAGTTCGGCGTTTTGTGTGCGTGGCCTCGCCGGGACCTCTGGGAACGTACATGCATGGCACCCGCATCGGCAGCGTGGTGGCGCTGCAGGGCGGCGATGATGCGCTCGCCCGCGATATCGCGATGCACGTCGCGGCCGTGAATCCCGCCTACATCGATGTGGGCGATGTGCCTGCCGAGATGCTCGCCAAGGAGCGCGAGATCCTGGCGGAGCAGACCAAGGGCGAGAAGAAGCCGCCTGATATCATCGCCAAGATGGTGGAAGGCCGGCTGCGCAAATATCTGGCGGAGATCACCCTGATGGGGCAGCCTTTCGTCAAGGACGAGGATACGACCGTCGAGAAGCTGGTGAAGAAAGCCGGCGCCAAGGTGTTGATGTTCGCGCGCTATGAAGTCGGCGTGGGCATCGAGAAGAAACAGGACGATTTCGTCGGCGAAGTCATGGCCCAGGTGAAGGGCCGACACTGACTGCCATATGACCACCAAACCCGGCACGGCTCGATATCGAAGAATTTTGGTCAAATTATCCGGCGAGGCGCTGCTGGGGAATGAGGACTACGGCATAGACCCGGTCATTCTCAAACGAATCGCCGGAGAAATTCGCGACCTGACCCAGATGGGGGTTCAGGTCGCGATCGTATTGGGGGGCGGGAATATCTTTCGCGGCGCCGGATTGGCGCGCGCCGGCATGGACCGCGTGACGGCCGATCACATGGGGATGCTGGCCACCGTGATCAACGCACTGGCCCTGCAAGATGCGCTGGAGCGCTTGGGCACCTACGCGCGAGTCATGTCGGCGCTGCGCATCAACGAGGTTTGCGAGGACTACATCAGGCGCAGAGCCGTGCGCCACCTGGAAAAAGGCCGCGTGGTGATCTTCGGCGCCGGTACCGGCAATCCCTTCTTCACCACCGATACCGCCGCGAGCCTGCGCGCCATCGAAATCAACGCCGAAATTTTGTTGAAAGCGACCAAGGTCAACGGCATCTATGACTCCGATCCCGTTACCAATCCCAATGCCAAGCGTTATGCACGCTTGACATTCGACAAGGTGCTCAGCGACCGCCTCAACGTCATGGACGCAACGGCGATCGTCATGTGCAGGGAAAACAATTTGCCCCTGCAGGTCTTCAATCTGTTCCACGCAGGCGATTTGATGCGTATTGTCCAGGGTGAAGACGTGGGCACCGTCGTATCGGCCGAACCTTGAAATTTAGGGGGACACATGCTGGAGGATATAAAAAAGGACGCGACCGTGCGCATGCAGAAGTGCGTTGCGGCCTTCAAGGAGCAGCTCAAGAAGATGCGGACCGGGCGCGCGCACACCAGCCTGATCGAGCACATCAAGGTTGATTACTACGGTTCGGAGATGCCGCTCAATCAAGTGGCCAACATAGCCACCGAGGACGCCCGCACGCTGACGGTGAGCCCTTGGGAGAAAGCCATGGTGCCGATCATCGAAAAGGCCATTTACAAATCCGATTTGGGACTTACGCCGAACACCGCGGGGCAGATCATCCGCATTCACATGCCGGCACTGACCGAAGAGCGGCGCCGCGACATCATCAAGGTCGTCAAGTCGGAAGCGGAGAACGCGCGCGTCGCGGTGCGCGGTGTGCGCCGCGAAATCAACAATGAATTGAAGGAAATGCTCAAGGAGAAACTCATCGCGCAGGACGACGATCGGCGTGCGCAGGACGACATTCAGAAATTGACGGACAAGCATGTCGCCGATATCGATCACGCCATGGCGGACAAGGAAAAGGAGCTGATGCAGGTCTGACCGCAGGACCTGCATTCCCTCAAGCCTATGCCCGAATTGCCGCAGCATGTAGCAATCATCATGGACGGCAATGGCCGATGGGCACGATCGCGCGGCATGCCGCGGGTCGCCGGGCATCGTGCCAGCGTCAAAGTCGTGCGCAAGATCGTCGAAGAATGCGCCGGGCGCGGCGTGCGCTACTTGACATTGTTCGCCTTCAGCAGCGAGAACTGGCGCAGGCCCCCGGATGAAGTCGGGATGCTCATGGGGTTGTTCCTCGACGCCTTGGTGCGCGAAGTGGCGGACCTGCACCGCAATCAAGTACGCCTGCGCTTCATCGGTGATCGGGAATCGTTGGGCCTGGAGCTCAAACAGAAGATGCAGGATGCGGAGGCCTTGACGGCGGCCAATTCAGGATTGGGCCTGATGGTGGCGGTGGCCTACGGCGGACGTTGGGATATCGCGCAGGCATGCCGATCGCTGGCCGCAAAGGCAGCCTCGGGCAGTCTCCTCGCCGCCGAAATAACCGAAGGGCATATAGCGTCGCATCTCGCGCTGGCGGGTATCCCGGATCCGGATCTGCTGATCCGCACCGGCGGCGAGCAGCGCATCAGCAACTTTTTGCTGTGGAATCTCGCCTACACGGAGTTGTATTTTTCAGAAGCGCTCTGGCCTGAGTTTTCGCCGGGTCATCTGCTGGCGGCACTCGAGCACTTTGCCCGGCGCGAGCGGCGTTTCGGCAAGACTTCGGCGCAGGTGGGAACCAAGGCCGATGCGTAGGATTCCCCATGCTTAGAACCAGAGTGCTGACCGGCTTCATCCTGGGTGCCTTGCTGCTGCTGGGACTGTTCCTGCTGCCGCCCCTGTGGGCGGTGCTGACCTTCGGCCTGGTCTTCAGCATCGGCGCGTGGGAGTGGACGGGATTCGGCATGTTGCGAGGCGCTGCGGCGCGCGCGAGCTACACCTTCAGCGTTGCCTTGGTTCTGCTGCTCAGTTGGCAATGGACCGACAACCCCGCGCATTTGATCATTCTTTTGGGCGCTGCCTGCCTCTGGTGGGTGATCGCATTCTTGTGGCTCATCCTGGCGCCTACGCAGCATCGGCCCGCCGTGACGCTGATCTGCGGCTTGGCGGTATTGGCGCCGGCTTTCGTGGCGCTGGCAAGGCTGCAGATTTCCGCGCGGGGGTTCGCGCGCGGACCGCTGATGGTGCTGTGGTTGATATTGATGGTATGCGCCGCCGACATCGGCGCGTACTTTGCCGGCCGCGCATTCGGGCGGCGCAAATTGGCGCCGCGCGTGAGTCCCGGCAAGACCGTGGAGGGCGCGATAGGGGGACTTCTCATGGTCGCGCTGGTGGCGGGCAGCGGTGCCGTATACTTTGGCTTGCCGCCGCTCGTGCTCATCGCATTCGGATTCGCAGTGGGCATCTTCTCCATCATCGGCGATCTGACCGAGAGCATGTTCAAGCGCGCTGCCGCGCTCAAGGACAGCGGCACGTTGTTGCCGGGCCATGGCGGTCTCTTGGATCGCATCGACAGTGTGACGGCAGCCGCGCCCTTGTACGCGCTCGGGCTTTTCGGCTCGGGTGTGCTGGCATGAGCATGCAACGCGGTATCGCCATCCTGGGGTCAACCGGCAGCATCGGCCGCAGCACGCTCGCCGTCATCGCGCTTCATCCGGAAGCGTTCAAGGTCACGGCCCTGGGTGCCTTCAACAGCTGGCAAGCCATCGTCGAACAGGCGAAGGTTTTTCATCCGGAAACCGTGGTACTGGTCGACAGCGAAGCCGCCGCCAAGGCGCGCGCCGCGCTGCGCGAAGCCGGCTCTGCCACCCAGGTCGAGAGCGGGGAGCAGGCCCTCAACGACGCCGTCAGCGCCGCCAACGTGCATATGGTCATGGCGGCCATCGTGGGTGCCGCAGGGCTGCAGCCGACCTTGGCAGCGGTGCGTGCCGGCAAGCGCGTATTTCTCGCCAACAAAGAAGCGCTGGTCATGACCGGCCGGCTCTTGATGGACGAGGTGCGCCGCGCGGGTGCGGAGCTCATTCCGATCGATAGCGAACATAACGCGATTTTTCAGTGCATGCCGGGAGGCTATCTGCCGGGCGATGCGGCTGCCGGCGTCACGCGCGTCATTCTAACCGCTTCCGGCGGCCCGTTTCGCACCACTTCAGCCGCCAAAATGGCCCACGTCACGCCTGATGAAGCGTGCGCACACCCGAAGTGGAAGATGGGCCGGAAAATTTCAGTTGATTCGGCGACCCTGATGAACAAAGGGCTCGAGGTGATCGAAGCCACCCTGCTGTTCGGTTTGCCTGAATCGCAGGTGGATGTCGTGGTGCATCCGCAAAGCGTGGTGCACTCCTTGGTCGAATACGCGGACGGCTCGATGCTGGCCCAGCTCGGCGCTCCCGACATGCGCACGCCCATCGCGCAGGCTTTGGCTTGGCCCGAGAGGTTTGCGTCCGGCGTACAATCCCTCGACCTGCTCGCCATGGGACAGCTCGAATTCGAGCCGCCGGACCATGTGCGATTCCCGAGTTTGACCCTGGCCAGAGGCGCCGCGCGCGCCGGCGGCACCGCTCCGACGGTGTTGAATGCGGCCAATGAAGTGGCCGTACAGGCGTTTCTTGATCGGCGCTTGAACTTTGTAGGCATTTCAACGGTCATTGACAAAGTACTGCAGCGGATCAATTCGTCTCCCGTCAAGACGCTGGGCGATGTTTTGGAGGCGGACGCTGCGGCCCGACGCCTGGCCATTACTTTTATCGAGCTTAGCGCTGGAGCCTCTGCATGAAGATTGTGGTTTTCCTTGCCGCGTTCCTGGTTGCGATCAGCATCTTGGTGGCGGTGCATGAATTCGGGCACTATTGGGTCGCGAAGAAACTCGGCTTCAAGGTACTGCGCTTCAGCATAGGCTTCGGAAAACCGCTGTTCACGCGAGTCGGCAAGGATCCGGACCGAACCGAATATTGCCTGGCTGCCATCCCTTTGGGCGGCTACGTCAAGCTCTTGGATGAGCGTGAGGGCGAAGTGGCTGCCGCGGAACTGCACCGCTCCTTCACGCGCCGTCCGATCTCCCACCGCATTGCCGTGCTCTTGGCGGGCCCTGCCATGAACTTGATATTCGCCTCGCTGCTGTACGCGGTGCTGGCCATGGTCGGGACTGAAACCGTCAAGCCGGTGGTCGGCCAAGTGCGCCTCGACAGTCCGGCCGCGGTGGCGGGGCTGCAGCGCGGAGATCAGATCGTGCGCGTCGGGCCGCGCAATGTCGCGGACACCGAAGAGCTGCAGATTGCCTTGATCCGTCAATTTACGGACGACGGGCTGCTTCCGCTGCGTGTGCGCCGCGACGGTGCGGAGCGATCCTTGACCTTGCGGGTTACCGAGGACCGGCGCGCGATGACCGAGCCGGGTAAGTTGCTACCGGGACTCGGCTTCGACCTGGCGACGTGGAACGCCGCCACCATGATCAATGCCGCGCCCGCCGACAGCGCGGGCGGGCGTGCAGGTTTGATGGCCGGTGATCGCGTGCTGGCCGTGGACGGTCAACCTGTCGCCAATGCAACCGAGTTCATTTCAATGGTGAGCGGAGCGGCGAATCGCGAGATTTCGGTTGAAGTCGAGCGCCACGGCGAGCGATTGCGTATCGTGGCGGCGGTTCCGCGCGTGCTGGATCAGGGCAGAGCGGTCGGAAGGCTGGGTATTTCGCTCAAAGAAGGACCTCCGGTCTGGCCGCCGGGTCTGGTCGAAGTCCATCGCTCGGGACCGATCGATGCGCTGGCGAGCGGTGTGAAGAAGACTTGGGAGATGTCCGCGCTGACCGTGCAAATGCTATGGCGCATGCTCACGGGGCAGGTGTCGCCGAAGAACATCAGCGGCGTCGTCAGCATCGCCGAGTTCGCCGGTATCAGCGCCTATCTGGGCATTACCGCGTACATGGCGTTCTTGGCGATTATCAGCGTGAGCCTGGGCGTGCTCAATTTGATGCCGGTGCCGCTGCTCGATGGCGGCCAGGTGGTTTATCAGGCGGTGGAAGCCATCAAGGGCAGCCCGATTTCCGAGCGCATGCAGTTGTTCGGCCAGCAGGTCGGCATTGCGTTGCTGGTGGTGTTGATGAGTCTGGCCTTCTATAACGATATATCAAGACATTTGAATTAAACGGGAAATCATGAGCAAACCGAAATTCCAGCCGCCCGAGCGGCGCTGCGCGCGCAGCCTCGCCCACCGAAATTGCACCCGGTCTTTGCCGCGTGCGGCTTGAATTTCGGGTAGCCTTGTTGGCGGCGCTGGCCGGCCAACCGCTGTGTACGGCTGTGCGGGCGCAAACGGCTCAAGATACATTCACCGTCGGCGATATCCGCATCGAAGGCTTGCAGCGAATCTCCGAAGGCACCGTATTCAACTACCTGCCCGTCAACATCGGCGATCATCTGGATGGCGCGCGCATCGGTGAAGCGATGCGTGCACTGTATGCGACCGGATTCTTCCGCGATGTCGAATTGCGCCGCGACGGCAACATTCTGCTGGTCGTGGTGGTCGAGCGGCCGTCGATCGCCAAGTTCGAGATCAAGGGCAACAAGGACATCAAAACCGAGGATTTGCAAAAGAGCCTGCGCAATGTGGGCCTCGCCACCGGCAAGACCTTCGATCGCTCGGTGCTCGATGAGGTGAAGCAGTACCTCACGGACCAATATTTCAGCCGCGGCAAGTATGCCGTGCGCGTCGATACCAAGATCACCGATCTGCCCGGCAACAAGGTGGATGTCATCGTCGACATCAAAGAGGGCAAGCGCGCCAAGATCGAACAGATCAACATCGTCGGCAACACGAAATTCAAGGAAACGGACATTCTGGGCAGCTTCGAGCTGAAGACGCCCAACTGGCTGTCCTGGTACAAGCAGGATGATCGCTACTCGCGCGAGTCGCTGACCGGCGACTTGGAAAAATTGCGTTCGTACTACATGGACAGGGGCTACGCGAATTTCCAGATCGATTCGACGCAGGTCGCGATTGCGCCCGAAAAAGACGATATGTACATCACCGTGAACGTCAGCGAGGGCGAAGTCTTCAAGGTGAGCGAAATCAAGATTGCGGGCACCATGGTTGTGCCCGAGGAGCAGCTGCGCCGCCTGCTGCTCATCAAACCGGGTGACACCTATTCGCGCAAGCTGGTTACGTCCAGCCAGCAATTGATGAGTTATCGGTTGGGCGCCGACGGCTATGCCTTCGCCAAGATCGATCCGGTTCCGACTCCCGACAACGATAAAAAGACCGTGGCGCTGACATTTTTCATCGAGCCCGGGAATCGTGTCTACGTTCGCCATATCAATTTCAACAACACCACGGCCATCAACGATGAAACGCTGCGCCGCGAAATGCGCCAGCTGGAAGGCGGGTGGTTGTCGAATTCGGCCGTGGAACGTTCCAAGGAGCGGCTGCAGCGGCTGCCGTACGTGGAGAAGGTGGAATTCGAGAACAAGCCGGTCGCCGGAAGTGCGGATCTGGTGGATGTCGACTTCAACATAAAAGAGGGCCTGCCCGGCCAATTCGGCGGCGGCATCGGCTATTCCGAATCCCAGAAATTCAGCTTGAACGGCAATTTCGTCCACAGCAACTTCATGGGCACCGGCGATCGCATCGCGGTGGAAATCAACGCCGGCAAGTACAGCAAGTCCTATACGTTTGCGCACACGGATCCTTACACCACGATCGACGGGGTGTCCCGCACCACATCGGTGACGCTGCGCGACATCACGCAATTCGTCGCGGCGTCCTCGGCGTTCTCGACCAAGCAGATCACGGGTGCGGTGCAATGGTCCTATCCGATCAGCGAGTACCAGTTCTTGAGCGTCGGGACCTCCGTGAACAAGAACAGCCTGGTGGTCTCACAGGGCTACAGCGCGCAGCAGTCGGTCGACTGGGTCAAGCAAAACGGCAACACCTTCCAGCGTGATCTGACCGACACCAACGGCGACGGCGTGGTCAATTCGTTGGACAATCCCTACACCGTGTACGGCTCGAATTTCTACACCTACGAGCTGACGGGCGGCTGGTCCTACGAGGGCCGCAATCGGGCCCTGTTCCCTGACCGCGGCATGAAGGTGAGCCTGTCGGCCCGCTTCGCATTGCCGTTGAGCGATGTTCGGTACTACCAGACGAATTTCGATTTCATCAAGTACATTCCGCTATGGCGCAAGTTCCTGATTTCGGCCCAGGCATCGATCGACTACGCCTCGGCCCTGGGCAAAACCACCTCCTTGCCGCCATACCTCAACTACTTTGCGGGCGGTCCCGACAGCATCAGAGGCTTTCGAGAAAGCCGCCTGGGGCCCCGGGACAACATCGGCATCGGCAACCCCTACGGCGGAAACTTCCGCGTGGTCAACCGCTACGAGCTGATTTTCCCGGTCCCGGACAAGTGGAAGAGCGCGGCCCGCGTCAGCATGTTCTTCGATATCGGCAACGTGTTCCAGACGGGCAGCAAGGTGAAATTCCTCGGGGTCGATGACATAACGCCGGTCGATTACCACTTCAGTTATGCTAATCTAAAACAATCAACCGGCATTGCAGTGCAGTGGCTCGCGCCATTGGGCTTATTCCGTTTCTCCTACGGCATTCCATTGAATGCGTCTCAAGGCGACACAGTGCGATTCGGCGACGAGACGGAGCGTTTTCAATTTTCCATCGGTCAAGCGTTTTGACCGCTATTTGAGGTCTTAGATATCAACATGTCGACTTATCTTCGCAGCATCCCGTTCTTGGCATTGAGCCTGTGCGGATTCATGGTGTCGCAGCAAGCCAGTGCCGAAATCAAGATCGGCTACGTGGATTTCCAGAAGCTGATGACCGAGGCGCCGCAGGTAAAAAGTGCCATGCAAGCTTTGCAAAATGAGTTCGGGCCCCGTCAGCGTGAGTTGCTGGCCATGCAGAACGATCTGAAAGCGCGCGATGAGAAATTGGCGAAGGAAGGGGCGATCATGGCGGAAGCCGATCGCGCCAAGGCGGAAAAGGCACTGCGCGATCAGCAGCGTGAGTTTTCACGCAAGGGCGGGGAATTCCAGGACGATCTGTCGACGCGGAAAAATGAGGAGATCGGCAAGGTACAGCGCTACCTGCTCGAGGAGATTCGAACCTACTCGAGCGCGCAAGGCTTTGATCTGGTCCTGGGCGAGGGCGTGTTCTACAACAAGCCGCAGCTGGATATCACTGCCCAGGTCCTGGAAGTGTTGAAAACCAAGCCCGCAACCTTGCCGTCCGCGCCGAAGCCCGCGGCAGCGCCGGCCAAGCCTCCAGGCGCCAAGTAAGCGCTCACCGGATACCTACCGCACGTAAGGAGTGCCTGGGAGGCTAGGTGCAGGGAGAATTCAGTTTAGGGGAGCTCGCGGTCCGCTTCGGTCTCACGCTGCGCGGTGAGCCCAGCCTTACGGTGCGCAGCGTGGCGACCTTGTCGCACGCGAACACCGGTGCCTTGAGCTTTCTGGCGAACTCGCGCTACCGCAAGCAACTGGAGTCCACCCGGGCGACCGCCGTGCTGTTGAGTGCCGACGATGAATCCCTTTGTCCGGTCGCCGCACTCATCGACCCCAACCCGTATCTGGCCTACGCGCGCATCGCGGCGCTCATGCACCCGCAGGCAAGCTCGGCGCCTGGTATCCACCCGAGCGCCGTGGTCGCCAAAGGTGCCCGGATTGCTGCTTCCGCAAGCATCGGACCGCTCGCCGTCATCGAGGATGAGGCGCAGATCGGCGAGCGGGTGCTGATCGGCCCGGCCTGTATCGTGCAGAAAAGGGCTTGCGTCGGGGCCGACTCGGCGCTGCTGTCGCGGGTCAATTTATACCCGGACGTGACCTTGGGAAAGCGCTGCATCCTGCATGCCGGTGCCGTGATCGGCGCGGATGGTTTCGGTTTCGCGCCCAACGCCGGGACTTGGGTGAAAGTGCCGCAAGTCGGCAGCGTGCGAATCGGCGACGATGTGGAAATCGGTGCGAACACCACCATCGATCGGGGTGCCATTGACGACACGGTTGTCGAGAATGGGGTCAAACTGGACAATCAGATCCAAGTAGGCCACAACGTGATCATCGGCGCCCACACGGCCATTGCTGCCTGCACCGGCATCTCGGGCAGCACCGTGATCGGCCAACGCTGCATGATTGGCGGAATGGTGGGATTTGCCGGCCATTTGACCATTGCCGATGATGTGGTGGTGACGGGGTGCAGCCTGGTGAGTGCATCGATCAGGAACGCCGGCAGCTATTCGAGCGGCATGCCGACCGTGGAAACGAGATTGTGGCGGCGAATGGTCGCGCACTTGAGGCGACTGGACACATAGGAGAGATAATGTCGGAGTCCGATAGATTGGATATCGAAGCGATCATGCGGCAATTGCCGCATCGGTATCCTTTCTTGTTGGTCGATCGGGTTTTGGAATGCGTCGCAGGACAGCACTGCGTGGCGCTGAAGAACGTGACGTTCAACGAACCGTTTTTCCCGGGGCATTTTCCGCACCGTCCGGTGATGCCGGGTGTTCTCATCATCGAGGCACTGGCTCAGGCCGCCGGGATCCTGGCGTTCAAGACCGCGAAAGTCGTGCCCGACATCAATACCCGCTTTTACTTTGTTGCCATCGATAACGCTCGCTTTCGCAAGCCGGTGGAACCGGGTGATCAGTTGATGTTGAGGGTTGCCTTGAAGCGGGCCTTCAAGGGGATCTGGAAGTTCCACTGCTCGGCGGAAGTCGACGGTAAAGAAGTGGCTTCCGCGGAAATCATGGTTGCTCCCGAGACGAAGCCGCCTAAACCCGCGGGAGTGACCGGATGATCGATTCGCGGGCGGTGATTTCGCCGCGAGCAGACATCGCCGTGGACGTTGAAATCGGACCCTTCACCGTGATCGGCGCCGATGTCGTCATCGGGCCCGGGACCTGGATCGGTCCGCACGCCGTCATCAACGGCCCCACGCGCATCGGTTCCAACAACAAGATTTTCCAGTTTGCCTCGCTCGGCGACGCGCCGCAGGACAAGAAATACAACGGCGAGCCGACGCGGCTCGAGATCGGCGACCGCAACGTATTTCGCGAGTCCGTCACGGTGAACCGCGGCACGACTCATGATGAAGGCGTGACGCGCATCGGCAACGACAATCTTCTCATGGCGTATTCGCATGTCGCCCATGACTGCCGGTTGGGCGACCAGATCGTGATGGCAAATTGCGCCACCCTCGGCGGTCATGTGGTGATCGGCGATTGGGTCACCATGGGCGGCCTGTCGGCCGTGCATCAGCACACCAAGGTCGGCGCGCATTGTTTCATCGCGCACAATGCCGCGGTGACGCGCGATGTTCCGCCCTATGTCATGGCGGTCGGCCGGCCGGCCGTACCGCACAGCGTCAACTCCATCGGCTTGCAGCGCCGCGGATTCACGCCGGAACAAATCCTGAACATTCGCCGCGCGTATCGGCTGCTATACCGTTCCGGTCTGAAATTGAAGGTGGCCTTGGAGGAACTCGATAAAGTGGCCGCAACGCAGCCGGAAATCGGACCCTTCGTCGAATTCATCAAGCTTAGCTCGCGCAGCATCGTTCGCTAGCGTGACCGCGCCATCCTTGTCCAAGACGCTGCGGATAGGTCTGCTGGCGGGTGAAGCGTCGGGCGATACCTTGGGTGCCGATCTCATACACGCGCTGCGCCGGCGCGCCCCGGACACCCAGTTCTTCGGCGTCGCCGGGCCTAAAATGCAGGCGGCAGGATGTGAGAGCTGGGAGCCGGCGGAGTCGCTGGCTGTGATGGGGCTGTTCGACGTATTGCGCGATTTACCCAGGCTGGTACGGCTGCTGGCGCGCATCAAGCGCATGTTCCTGACGGCGCGGCCGGACGTTTTCATCGGCATCGATGCGCCGGATACCAACTTGAGACTGGCCCGCACCCTGCATGCGGCGGGAATTCCAACCGTGCAATACGTCAGTCCGCAGGTGTGGGCATGGAGGCAAGGACGCGCGCGCAGGATTCGAGAATCGGTGGACCTGGTGCTGTGCTTGTTGCCGTTCGAAAAACGCTTCTACGACGAGCACGGCATAGCCGCGGAATTCGTCGGCCATCCGCTGGCGGATGCCATTCCGGAAAATGTCGATCGCGACGCGGCGCGCCGCGCTCTGGGCCTGGACCTTGGGTCCAGTGTGGTCGCCTTGCTGCCGGGAAGCAGGCGCGGTGAGGTCGCCCGATTGGCGCCGGATTTCGCCGCCACTGCGCGCTGGCTGGCCGCACGGCGGCCGGAACTTGAATTCATTGCACCGATGGCGAGCGCCGCGACGCGGCAGATTTTTTCGCGCGTGCTCGAGCGCGACGCGCCCGCGATCGATGTGCGATTGATCGATGGTCAGGCAACCACCGCCTTGAGCGCCGCCAACGTCGTGCTGGTGGCGTCGGGCACTGCCAGCCTGGAGGCCGCGCTGTGCAAGCGCCCCATGGTCGTCGTCTACCGCCTGGGCGCCTTGAGCGGCTGGATGATCACCCGGCTGAATCTGGTCAAATCGAAGTTTTTTGCGCAACCGAATCTACTTGCGGATCAGCGCGTCGTCGGCGAATATTTTCAGGGCCAAATTGTCCCGGAGTCGATCGGAGCGGAGCTCTTGATGTGGCTTGACGATACCGAAAGGCGCGGCGCCTTGGAACGGGAGTTCTCGCGTATTCACGCCGATCTGCGCCGTGGCGCTGGGACGCGGGCGGCGCAGGCAATTCTTGAACTCTTGAGTGCGAGGAGCCAGGCTTCCAGCCGTGCGCCGGCAGGATCTTCCGAATGAGGCGGGTTGCCGGCATCGACGAGGCGGGTCGCGGTCCACTGGCCGGGCCGGTGGTGGCCGCGGCGGTGATCCTGAGGCCGCGTCGGCCCATCGACGGCGTCGCCGATTCCAAATCACTCAGCCCGGAGGAGCGCGCGCGCCTCAGTATCGCGATCAGGCGCGACGCGCTGTGCTTCGGGATCGGCTGGGCTGACCACGCCGAGATCGATGCCTTGAACATTCTGCAGGCCACTTTCCTCGCGATGCGCCGCGCCTTGCTGGCCATGATCCTCACACCCGATCATGTGCTGGTGGACGGCAATCGGCTGCCCCATTTACATGGATTGGGCAAGGTGTTGACGGCTCGTGCCATCATTGACGGTGATGTCTCGGAGCCCGCGATCAGCGCCGCTTCGATCCTGGCGAAGACCGCTAGAGATAGTTATATGAATCAAATGGATACAATATATCCTGCATATGCTTTCGCAGCTCATAAGGGCTACGCGACGCCTGACCATCAGCGCCTCCTGACCCTGCACGGGCCCTGTCCCTTGCACCGCCGTTCCTTCGAGCCGGTGCGCCTGGCCTTGCGGTGTGAACCTTGACCAGGTTCGTTCACCTGCGGTTGCACACCGAATACTCGTTGGTCGACGGCATCGTGCGCGTACCGGATTTGATGGTGGCCGTCGCAGCCGCCGGCATGCCCGCAGTTGCCTTGACCGATCAAAGCAACCTGTTTGCCATGGTGAAGTTCTACAAGGAAGCGCAGGCCGCCGGGATCAAGCCGCTGATTGGAGTCGACGCTTGGATTCGGGAACCCGGGGAACGTGCGGCGCCTTCGCGCATCGTCTTTTTGTGTCAGAACCTGGTGGGATATCGGCATCTGACACAGCTGGTGACCCGCTCCTACCTCGAGGGGCAGCAGCGCGGTGCGCCCATGTTGGAGCGCAGCTGGATTACCGGCGAAGTGCTGCAAGGTCTGATCGTGCTCTCGGGCGGCGCGGAGGGCGACATCGGTAAGTGTCTCGCGCGCGGCCGCGACGACGAGGCGCAGCGTTGCCTCGAGCGTTGGCAGGCGTTGTGCGGCGATCGGTTTTATCTCGAGGTACAGCGCACGGGCCGGGCAGGCGAGCAAGTCTGTGCCGAAGGGGCCATGGAGCTCGCGCGGTCTCGCGGTGTCGCCGCGGTCGCCACGAATGACGTGCGTTTCTTGGCGCGCGCCGAGTTCGAAGCGCATGAGGCGCGCGTTTGCATCCATGATGGTGCGCAGCTCGGGGATGCAAGCCGCGCGCGTCGCTACTCCGAGGAGCAGTACCTGAAGTCACCGGCTGAAATGGCCGGGCTTTTCAACGACGCCCCGGAACTGCTGGTCAATACGCTCGAGGTTGCCAAGCGATGTTCGCTGGAGATTCGCTTGGGCGCTTCCATGCTGCCGGCCTATCCCGTGCCGACCGGATCGAGCACCGAGGAATTCCTGCGCGAAGAGTCGAAGCGCGGCCTGCAAGCCCGCATCGCCGCGTCGCCGACGCTTTCCGCCGCCGCTGCAGCAGCAGCCGCCGGTTCAGCTGCGGGCGCCGGTTCAGCTGCGGGCGCCGGCTCAGCTGCGGGCACCGGCTACGCGGCGCGCTTGGATCTTGAACTCGGCGTCATTTGCGCCATGGGATTCGCCGGCTACTTCTTGATCGTCGCGGATTTCATTCGTTGGGCACGCGAGAACGGTGTGCCGGTCGGACCCGGCCGCGGTTCCGGCGCGGGGTCCTTGGTGGCCTATGCGCTGGGCATCACCGATTTGGATCCCATCGAACACGATCTTCTGTTCGAGCGGTTCTTGAATCCCGAGCGCGTCTCGATGCCGGATTTCGACGTCGATTTCTGCATGGAAGGGCGCGATCGGGTCATTGAATACGTCGCCAACAAATACGGGCGGGAACGCGTATCGCAGATCATCACCTACGGCACCTTGGCGGCCAAGGCCGTGGTGCGCGATGTGGGCCGCGTTCTGGGTCACCCGTACGGTTACGTCGACAAGATCGCCAAGCTGATTCCGTTGGAAATCGGCATGACGCTCGACAAGGCGCTGGAGCAGGAAGAGGAGCTCAGGCGGCTCTACGACAACGAGTCTGACGTTCACGATCTCATCGACCTCGCGCGCTCGCTCGAGGGTCTGGCGCGCAACGCCGGCACGCATGCCGGTGGCGTGGTGATCGCGCCCTCGGTGCTCACCGATTTCACGCCGCTGTACTGCGAAGAGGGCAGCAGCACGCCGGTGACGCAGTTCGACAAGGACGATGTCGAAGCCGCGGGCCTGGTCAAATTTGATTTTCTGGGGCTGCGGACCCTCACCATCATCGACTGGGTGGTGCGCGACATCAACGAGCAGCGCGCCGCAAGCGCTGAAGCGCCGCTGATCATGAGCGCCCTGGCGATGGACGACGCACCGACCTACGCGCTGCTCAAGAGCACCAAGACAACGGCGGTATTCCAGCTCGAATCGCGCGGCATGAAGGATTTGATTCGACGCCTGCAACCCGACCGCTTCGGCGATATCGTCGCGCTGGTTGCGCTATTCCGGCCCGGCCCGTTGCAGTCCGGCATGGTCGAGGACTTCATCGCCCGCAAACACGACACCACCGGCGCGACGATCGATTACCTGCATCCGGATCTCAAGCCCGTCCTGGAGGCAACCTACGGCGTGATCCTGTACCAGGAGCAGGTCATGCAAATCGCGCAGATATTGGCCGGCTACACCTTGGGCGGCGCGGATCTGCTGCGCCGGGCCATGGGCAAGAAAAAACCCGAGGAAATGGCCAAGCAGCGCTCGGTATTCGTCAGCGGCGCGGTGGCGCGCGGTGTCCGCGAGGCGCAGGCCACGCACATTTTCGATCTGATGGAAAAATTTGCCGGGTACGGTTTCAATAAATCGCATTCAGCGGCATACGCCCTGTTGTCTTATCAGACCGCGTGGCTCAAGGCGCACTATCCGGCGGCATACATGGCGGCAGTGCTGTCCTCGGATATGGACAAAACCGACAAGGTGGTAACGCTCATCGACGAGTGCACCGGCATGGGGCTCAAAGTGCTGCCGCCCGATGTGAACGCCTCGGTGTATGCGTTCCGCGTTGCGGGTTCTGCAAGCATCCGCTACGGAATGGGCGCGATCAAAGGCGTAGGCGCTTCCGCGGTTGAAGCCATCATCGAGGAACGCAAAAAAAACGGCCCATTCGCGACTCTGCCGGATCTGTGCCGGCGCATCGATCTGCAGCGGGTGAACCGGCGCGTGTTCGAGGCATTGATCCGCTCCGGCAGTTTGGATCTGATCGGGCCCAACCGCGCATCACTGACCGCGGAACTCGACCGTGCGATGCATTTGGGAGAACAGAATTCTCGCGCCATCAGCGTGGGGCAGGTCGACCTGTTCGGATTGAGCGCTGCCGAGAATACGGTGGTGGCGGACTGGTCCGAGGCTGAGCGCCTGGCCGGCGAGCGCGAAACCTTGGGTCTGTTCTTGAGCGGACATCCCATTACGCCGTACGAGCCGGATTTGAAGTTTTTGGTGAGCGCGCGCCTGGCCGATGTCGGCGGGCCGAAACCGCCTGCGCCGCTGGAGGGCGCGCGCAACTGGTCCGCAGGCAAGCCCGCCACCGTGGCCGGTCTGGTTTTGGAAATCCGCCGCCGCCCCAATCGAGTGACCTTGATTCTGGACGACCGCAGTGCACGCCTCGAGGTCAGCTTGTATGAAGAGGTGTTTCAGCAGCATCGCGATATCATCGTCAAGGATGCCATCTTGATCATCGATGGTACGCTGCGCTTCGATGATTTCATCGAGGCTTGGCGCCTGCAGGCGAAGTCCTTGATGGATATCGACCGGGCGCGCGAGCGGTTCGCGCGCCGTCTGTGGCTGCGGTGGCCGGCCGAATTCGACGGTCCGCAGGGCATGAATCGCTTCGAGCAGATGCTGAAACCTTACCTCAGGGGTCCCTGCGGTGTCAGTGTGGCGGTCGCCCGGGAGGACTTCAGCGGCAAGGTCAATCTTTCCGACGCCTGGTCGGTGCGCCCGACGCGGGAACTTTTGGACCGGCTCTCGGCGCTTGTTGGGCGCGAGGGATGGTATTTAGTGTATGGTCCGCGAAATGACGTCCGCGGCGAGGAAACTAGCTCATGG
>Ga0210399_10001006_pt1 | contig 22153 bp, 14 predicted proteins | sample IncBWC14MmetaG_FD_150865 | JGI IMG/M metagenome (GOLD analysis project Ga0210399, IMG submission 150865) | Forest soil microbial communities from Barre Woods Harvard Forest LTER site, Petersham, Massachusetts, United States - Inc-BW-C-14-M | ecosystem: Environmental > Terrestrial > Soil >... | reverse complement strand
GTGCCAATACGGTCTATGAGCCCGCGATCATGGACGCACAGGGCCACTTCTGGGGCGCAACCTTATGGGGTGGGCCAGCAGGAGCAGCGACTGGAGGCACCGCATGGGAAGTCATTCCCTGATTTTCAACTGCGAGGGCAGAATCGCATTGGTTTATTCGCCGCCCCAGCCGAGTAATTTGGAGCTCCAATGCGGTTCTGTTTCGAATCCAGTCCCGGCGCGGTCGTACGAGCAAACGCGCTGCGTTCTTGCTACTCCGCTACCCAGCCTTTTCAAATGGCCGATTTAAGCGACCGATCCGGGAAATCACACGACAAGCCAAGGGGGTCAGCATCCAGACGACGATCGCGGAACCAGCTTCCTATATGCGAGGCTGGCGAGGCTACTTCGGCTTCTGCGAAACCCTTGAGGTGCTGGTCTATCTCAGTCGGTGGGTGACCGCCGCCCCTATACCGATCAAACGGGGTTCGAGGAGATCGCGCGCACTGGGCGTTCGGCAAACGCCAGACTTCTCACAAAGCCGACTTCCCGGTACCTATGGGGACGACATGCGATTCTGGATCCCTTCTTGAACTTGAAATTCGTTTGGGTTCGTCAAGAAAACGTGGGTTGAACCTTTCCAAGCCGGCACCGCCCGTGATTCCGTAACTGCGATTCTAGCTCTAGTCTCGAGCCAGGGCGTCAATGGGGTCGAGTTGCGCGGCTTTTCTCGCTGGAAGATAGCCAAACACGATCCCTGTCAGAAAAGCACAGGCGAAGGCGATGACGATCGGTATAACCGTAAAGATTACGCGCCAACCAGCGATGGCGGAGGTGGCCAAGCCACCGCCAATGCCGACGCACACACCGATCAGTCCGCCGATAAAACAGACCATCACGGCTTCGGTGAGGAACTGGAACAACACATCGAAACCGCGAGCGCCAATCGCCATGCGGATGCCGATTTCGCGTGTGCGTTCGGTGACCGAGACCAGCATGATGTTCATGACGCCGATTCCGCCGACGACAAGCGAGATGACGGCAATCGCCACCAGAAGAGAGGTGAGCGTGTTCTGGGTTGCATTGGCCGTGGCAATGGTGTCGGCCATGTTCCGGATGTCGAAGTCTTCCTTGCCGTGGCGCTTCATCAGCAGCGCACTGAGTTCAGATTGCACCGTTGTCATGTCCGCGCCCGGCGCTACTCTTATGACGAAATCGCTGAAGAAGCGTTGACCAAAGATGCGCGCTCCGGCTGTCGTGTAGGGAAGCCAGACGGAATCATCCATGTCGTCGCCCCGGGTATTCAGGCCTTTGCCGCTCAAGACTCCAATAACGAGGAAAGGCGAGCTGCCAATGAGCACGTACTGGCCCAGTGGATCCGTGCCCCTGGGAAAAAGGTTCTTCACGACAGTCTGGCCGAGTACAACGACTTGGGAATAACGCATGACGTGTTCGGCCGAGAAGAACACGCCTGATTGCAGGGGCCAGTCGTGCACAGCGGGAAAGCTTTCGCCGGTTCCGAATGCGGTGACCGTCAAGTCCTGGTCGCCAAAGCGCAGCAACGCAGACATGTCCGTTTCCGGATTCGCCGCGCTGACACCTGGCAAGGCACTCATCGACGGCAGATCTTCCGGCAGAAAACTGGTGACCATGTAGGATGACGCACGAGCCGCCGGCGCTCCCCGCCTAACGGTCAACAGGTCGGTACCCATAGCCTGGATGCGATCGAGAACGTCCTGCTTGGCTCCGTTTCCGATTGCCATCAAGGCAACTACGGAGGCGACGCCGATGATGATTCCCAACATGGTCAGCAAGGTTCGCATGCGATTATGTACGAGCGAACGAAAAGCCATCTTCAGAGACTCGCCGAGGACGGCTGAACCTGCCTTGGCATTCACTTCTGCGCCGCCGGCCTTCGCCTGAATATCCGCCTCGCCGTGTTGCTGCTGTTCGTCGGAGGTGATGCGGCCATCCGCGATGCGAATGATGCGGTGCGCATACGCGGCGATGTCACTGTCGTGGGTCACCACAATGATGGTGTGGCCTTCTCCGTGCAGTCTTACGAGAATGGCCATGACTTCCTTGCCGCCCTGGCTATCCAGCGCTCCGGTCGGTTCGTCGGCCAAAATCACCGGGCCGCCATTCATCAGCGCGCGGGCGATGCTGACACGCTGTTGCTGGCCGCCTGAGAGCTGGCCGGGAAAGTGGTCCAGGCGGTCACCCAGTCCGAGTTCCTGCAGCAAGCCGCTGGCGTGCTCGGCCCGCTTCGCCTTGGCCATGCCACGGTACACGGCCGGAACCTCCGCGTTTTCGACGGCATTGAGATCGGACATCAAGTTGTAGCGCTGGAAAATGAAGCCGAAGGTATCGCGCCGCAAGGCCGCCAGTTGATCACCGTCGAGAGTGGCTACGTTGATGCTGCGGATGGAATAGATGCCGCTCGACGGTTTGTCTAGGCAGCCGATGATATTCATCAGCGTGGACTTGCCAGAGCCGGATGCGCCCATGATGGCGACGAATTCCCCGCTGTGTATCTTCAGGCTTACTTCCCTGAGCACTGTCAACGGCTCGCCGCCGGTTGTATAGGTGCGGCTGACATCACTCAATTCGAGCAGCGCTGCGGGCATTCGTGGCCCTTGTGAGTGGCTGACGGCGCTCAATTCGAGCAGCGTTGCGGGCATTAGTGGCCCTTCTGAGCCGTCAGCGCGCTTGTCTTCTTGGGCGTTGCGGTCTTTCCGCCGATGACGACTTGCTCCTTCTCGTTCAGGCCGGCGGTGACCTCGGCTGAAAGCTCACTTTTAATGCCGATCTTGATCGTGCGCGTCTCAAGGGTGCCATCGGGTTTGAGCACTTGCACCTTGATTAGCGAGCCTTCGCTGGCATTGCCGATGGCAGCTGCCGGTACAAACAAAACGCCCTTGGCCTGCGCCAACACGATGAACACTTGCGCCGTCATCTGAATCTTTAGTTGACCCTCTGGATTGGGGATATCGAAGAGAACGTCATAGAAGACTACGTTGTTGATGAGTTCTGGAGTGGGAAGAACCTGCCGGACCTTCCCAGACCAGCGCCGGGGCGAGCCCAGGACGGTGAAATAGGCAACCTGGCCGGGTTTGACGTCGACAATGTCGGCTTCCGAAACCTGCGACCAGACAGTCACGGTGCTGATGTCGGCAATGCGCAGGAGATTCGGCGCCGACTGATTGGCATTGAGTGTTTGACCTTCCAGCAGGGTGATGGAAACGACTTCACCGGCCATGGGCGCCATGATTTTGGTATAGCCCAAATTGGTTTTGCCCGTGTCCACGGCCGCGTTGGCTTGCCTCATCTGCGCCGAGACCGAGGCGGCGTCGGCGAGAGCGGCAGCGTAGCTAGCCCGGGCTACGTCATGGTCGCTTGCGGAGATTACCAGTGCGGCAAAGAGCTCATCGCTCCGGACCAACTGCGCCTTGGCGAGCACCAGTGCCGCCTGTTTGACAGCGCGCTGCGAGGTCATGCTGGAGAGCGCCGCGTTGGACGATGTGAGCGCGGTGTCCGCCAGAGCCGGGTCAATTTCCGCGAGCAATTGGCCTTTTTCCACGTGGTCGCCGCGCTGGACCTTCAGTGATTTGAGCATGCCGGAAGTCTGGGCCCCAACATCGACATACTTGACAGGCTGAACGATACCGGCGGCCACGACCGTGCTCTCGATATCGCCACGTTGAACGGTCGCAGTCGTGTAGACAACCTTGGGTGTCGCAAAGAACGAGTGATACACGAATGCTCCTGCAACCACTATCAAAACGGTTCCGATCAGCCAAAAGCGGCGTCTCTGCCATAGGGATGCTGCACGAGGAACTTTTTGAGGAGTAGGGTGTGCATCGCTCACAGTTGGCACGAGTATAGGGACAGGATTAACCGTTATCGTTGCCATTCTCTTGGCTCCAAACCCATTGGCACAGCCCGACCTGTCGAACAGAAGTCAAACTCTAGCGTCTATCTTCCTTATAATCTCCTAACTTCTTGAAGGCTGAGCAAGATTGATCATCGAATGGAATGGCCCCTGTTTCGTCCTAATCAAGTCGACAACCGTACAGACTAGACCCGGAAGTAATGCCTTCGGATTGGTCGCTATAAACGGGCTTCGAGAAACTCTGAGCTGAGTCGGTGTGCGACGGCGCAGCGCTTCCCCAAGGCGACTTATGAGGAGTGATGCAGAAAGATCGTTGGAACTGTGTTTGATTGATGGATCGCTGAAACGCTGGAACGAGGAACGAGCATAAAAATAGCGGCTACACTCTCCCTAACGAAAGCCGAGCAGTCGGAACGTGAACGAGGATCTAAAGTTTCCGGCGGGAACCGATCATTCCACGGCAAGTACGTTCGTGCGCGACTCCGGCGCCCCCGCCATTAGCAGCCTCTCATCGCTTACAGGAGATTATTGTGGGAAACCAACTCGTTTGAGCAGCTCTTCGAAACGCGGGTTTTGATGAAGACTGTCGAAACTGCGGTCGACCCTCAGAAATAGGACTTCGAACGCGTGCTCGTTCACGGCGCGATCGAGCATATCGAGAGCGCCGCTCTTATCACCAAGAGCCGCATACACCTGTGCCAAACCGTAGGGCGAGACGTAATGATGCATTCCGCGCAATTGGAGTTCACGCAGGCTCTGCTGCGCTTGTTCACGGCGCCCCGCAAGGGCATACCCGCGGGCCAATCCAGCCGACATCAGACTTGCACCGTGGGTGAGATCTCTCGCCTTTTGAAGATGTGCGATCGCCTCGTCGTACCGCCTTAGATTCGCCAATGCCCCGCCTAGGAAATAATGCGCCGGGGCGAACTGAGGATCGAGCTGGATCACTCTCTCATACTCTTCAATCGCGCGGTCATATTGCCGCGCGTTGGAATACGCGAAACCTACAAGGGTGTTGACGATCAGTGACAGGGGATCAAGATCCCGAGCGCGTTCCATTTCGCGGATGGCTTCCGCGCTTCGCGCGCCATGCATCAAGAATTCGGCATAGCTCTTGTGCGCAATGGCTGAATTCGGATCTAGCTCTATGGCCCTGTGGAACTCTCGTTCAGCATCGGACCACTTCCATTCGTACTCGTGTTCCGCTTCGGCCAGCGTCGTGTGGGCCTCTGCCAGAGTCTCATCAAGTTCAAGGGCGTGCAGCGCTGCCGCCTTCGCTTTTGGATACGCGTCTGCCGGCGGCATGAGCAGCCAGCCCGCCAATAACAGGTACGAGTTCGCCAGGCCGGCATAGGGCGGGGCGTACGAAGCATCGCCCTGAATTGCCGTCTTAAAATATTCCACGCTCTTGCGCAGGCTGGGCTCTGAGCGCTGATTCGCCTCATAGAGCCCCATCAGATAAGCGTCATAGATCTTTGGATTGGGGACGGAACGAGGCTGCCGTCCGCGCTCCGGCGCGACTTCGAGCACCAGCGCGCGGGCAATCTGTCCGGCGACGTTGCTCTGAATCGTCAGGACGTCGGCAACTCCGCTTTCATAGGTCTCTGCCCACAGGCTCGCCTGATCTCGCGTACGAAAAAGCTGAGCATTGATTCCTACGTGATTGCCGGACCGCCGCACGCTGCCTTCTAGCACGTAATCGACGCCGCCCAGTTCACGCGCAACTTGCGGAAGCGGTTTCTGCGTTGCCCGGTAACGCATCGCCGACGTCCGTGCGATCACGGAAAGTCCGTTCGGATATTGTCGTCCGAGCAGTGTGATCATTTCGTCAGTCAGTCCATCACTGAAATACTCCTGGGTTGGATCACCGCTCAGATTGTCAAAAGGCAGCACGAGCAGCAACACACGCTGCTGCACCGGTTTCAGAACTGGCGCCGACTTCGTTCGCAGCGCATAAATCCCTGCAACAACCAGCACAAGCGCCAACATCACAGCGCTGATCGCTTGCCACTCGGCAAGGCGCGAACCTGTAGTAGTTCCGGAAGAGTTGGTTGGCACGTCTGCCGATTTCGAGATGGCTGGCGATCGCGCGTCTCCCGTCAAAGAAGGTTTAGATTCCAGGCTCACGATCGGCGGCAAAAATCGATAGCCTTGGCGCGGAACCGTCTCGATGTAAATTGGGTTTTCCGCCGAATCGCCCAGCACCTGTCGCAGCTTATTCAGTGTGGTCTTGAGGTTTGCGTCAAAATCGACGAACGTATCCGCCGACCAAAGTCCCCGGCGCAACTCTTCACGAGTGGCGATCCTGCCTGCGTGTTCGAGCAGAAGGACGAGGAGTTGGAACGGCTTTTCCTGGAGTTTGATCTTCGAACCTTGCTTTCGAACCTCTCCGTTCGAGACATCAACCTGAAACACTCCGAACTGAAAGCGGCGCGGCGGTCGCAGCGAGTTCTCCACCGGAGTCGTTACCGAATCGTGTCCGAGAATGGACGTGTCGGTCGCCATGGCTCGTCGAGTATAACCCAGCACAAACGACTGGCGCACAAAACAAGGCTATGGAAAATGCGAGCAAAACCTACGGAATTCGGGAGTCGACCTCTTCGGAAACCAGCAGGCGTTTAATAGCCGCTCTGGCCTGCGATTAACCTACTCGGTCATCTCCGACCTCAACATGCGCCTGCAGATTTACCTCCGATTTACCTGGAAATTACCGCGAGCAGCCGCGGAAGGATTTTGGATTGCACGAGCACCCGTCGAGTCTGTATCAACATGAAATCAAAAAGTGCTTGCGAGGATCCTTATGAAACGGCTGATGGAAAAGCTTGGAGTTCACGCGTGTCTAACCTCTCTCTTCGTTACAGTCTTGTTCTTCGGACTTGCGGTCGCTGCTTCGGCGCAGAGCTTCACGGTAAACAATTTGACGGCTGACGTTCCAGGCGTCGCAGCCAACACGGATCCCAATCTCATCGGACCCGTGGGGCTGTCGCGTGGAATCATCGGCAAGTGGTGGGTCCCAAATTCGGGCTCGGCGACCGCCACGCTTTACGATGGAGGTGGTGTTGCCAGCGCCCTCATCGTAAATCTCCCGCCGGTACCAGGCAGTTCGACGCCTACCCGCGCGACCGGCACCGTGTTTACTGGCGCTGAGGGGTTCAATGTATCTCCTGGGAATCCAGCCCTTTTCATGTTTGTCACCCTTGACGGCACAATTCTCGGATGGAATCCCAACGTCGATCTCTTTAATGCCGTAGTGTTAGTCAACCGCAATGGCAAAGCGTCATACACCGGGATGACTACTGCGGAAATCGGCGCCTCGCATTACCTGTACGCCGTGAACGCATTGACAGCACGCATCGAGGTCTTCGACACCACATTACAAAACGTGGTTTTCAAGGGCGATGCATTTCGAGAACCGGATCTTCCCGAGGGCTTGGCGCCGTTCAATGTGCAGAATATCGGCAGAGACATTGTCGTCACCTATCATCGGGATGGGGGAGAGAGATCCGACGGTCCCCAGGGTTGGGTCGCAGTCTTTGACGCAAGCGGGCGTTTTCTCTCTCGGCTGCATTCCCATTCCTTAAATGCACCCTGGGGAGTCGCTCTGGCTCCGCAGGATTATGGCGAGTTCAGCCACATGCTATTGGTCGCTAATCACGGCAGCGGCCAGATTGCTGCGTTCGATCCGTTTACCGGCGAGTTTGTTGGCTTCATGCTCGATTCGAACGGAAATGTAATCAGCATCGACGGGCTGTGGGCGCTCGGCTTTGCCGACGGCGGAATCGCGGACTTCATCACTGTCATGGGACCTTACAACGCATGCTATTTCACTGCCGGAACGCAGATGGGCCAGCACGGATTATTCGGCAATCTTGTTCCCGTTGATGCGGATCAAACGCACGACGAACAATAAGCACAAATAGGGCCATGACAGCACCCGCCAAAGCCGTATGGACCTGAGAGGTCAAAACACGAACTACGTTCAAAGAGGGTGGGGAGAAACTCAGCCGAGATATAAGTACCGAGAAACGGGCTTCGAGACCATTAGTCTCCGAATGAACAACCATACTGTCCCGCCGTACGAGGCCGCCGGTATGGCACATCCGAAGACATCGAAACGCTCCAAGGCAAAAACAATCCTTCGACTCGCCGACTTAGAGCAGTCGAAGAATGCGGTTCTTCACTCGCTCGGCGCAGCCAGTTCGCAAGAATCATACGGTCATGCCATCGACGAATTTATCGGGTGGTATTGTACCGAACCACGTGTGGCATTTAACCGAAGCGTCGTCCTTCGCTACCGGTTCTTTCTCGAACAGAACAACCTCGCGCCCTCCACCATCAATGTGCGCTTAGCCGCGTGAGACGTCTCGCCTCTTGGGCCCGGTGGGGTGCGGGCGGTCAACTTCGTCCGCTACTCGGGGTTGCGGAAGCATGAGCGCTGAGGATGCCGCCGAGTGCGATCATGCCCTCGCGTTGGTCATGCTTATCGAGTCAGATCTTGAATCAAAACGTGATGAGGCTCCAGCAGCTTGCCCGTGGCGTGCTGGATGGCGGCTACTGCAAGCTGGTAGGCAACCTCCGACTGCAGAACGCTTGTCTCAGCCTGGGCGACTACGGTTTGCGCCACGAGGGCAAAAAAATTCGTCTCCACCCCAAGTTCATTTTTCCTCTGTTCAGCAGCAAGATTCTTCCGCGACAATTCAAGCGCTTCCCGGCTCGCAGCCAGGCCGAGTTTCGCCTCTTCCAGCGAGTGGACGGCGTTGGCAACTTCGAGTGTGATCTGCTCCCGGAGCTGGCGATCGGTGTAGAGGTCACGGCGGCGGGAAACCAACGCATTGCCCAGGTCGGCCTGCACAGATCGATTTCGGATGGGGATGTTCAAGTTGAGGGAAAAACCGTAGGTAGGGTAGCCGAAGCCAAAAGTCTGGTTCAGCGAGTCGCCCAAACCTCCGTTCGGACTGCCCGCGACTCCATTGCCGAAATAGTTCGCGCCCAGGCGCAGATCGGGCAGCAGGTTATTGTGGGCGAGGCGAATGCTGGTGTCATCGTTTGCAAGTGCCCGCCTTTGGGCTTCGAGTTCGGGTCGCGCGGCGAAAGCTTGCTGCAGAGCCGTTGCCGCATCGATATCGAGGAGCGGTTCATCCCTTGCGGGCAGCTCAGTGAGTTCCAGATCGAGAGCGCGGAGAAAAGGATCGGTTTCAGCGCCGAGTGTGAAGCGAAGGGCATCTTCCGCCTGCTTGAGAAAGTACTCGCTCTGGATCACCTGCACGCGCCGGGAAGCAACCTGCGATTCGGAGCGGTAGATGTCGAGGGGCGGCAAAGCGCCCAGTTCCAGAGCGCGTTTGTCACGCTTGTAGCTGGTATCGGCGGCATCTTGCGACTTCTTCGCCACTTCCAAGTTTCCTCGCGCCTGCACAACTCCCCAGTACTGTGAAACAAGAGTCAGGATGGCGTCGTTAAGTTGCGCTGCGAAGGCTGCGCGGGAGATTTGCAGATTCCGCCTTGCGATGACCAGCGGTGCGCGGTTGGCGAACCGCCAGCGATTGCGCAACAGAGGCTGTGTGATCTGGAAGCTCAAGGCGGAAGTGATCGAAGGGTTGAGAAAAAATTCTGTGCTGTTCGTCGCAATCCGAGTGGCGTTGAAGCCCACCTGAACGTTAGTGCCGGTTTCAAAAGTCTGGACATAATTCAGTTGCGAGACCTGATTAAGGATGGTGAGAATGGGTGCACCCTGAAGGTTAGAATTTGCCGGAATTGTGGAGCGCGTAGCACTGAAACCGGCTTGCGCGAGCGGATCAAATGGTGAGTGCGCCCTTAACACCGAAAATTTGGAGTTCTCTACGTTCAGTTCCAGCAATTGAACATTGCTGTTATTCAGCAACATCGCGGCAATCGCATCTTGCAGCGTAAGGCGCAGCTTTCCGTCGACCACGTGATCCTGCAAATATTTCGGCGCCGGGAGCGCGTCTGAAACGGTCCGGGAATTGCTGAGGCCGTGAAAGGTTTCGCGTTGACGAGCGGACTGCGCGGCGGCGAAAGCCCCCACCAGACTCAGAACTGCGATTAATCTGAACTTCATGCCTGCATCCTCCATGGTTCGCAGATCATCGGTCGAGACAGCGCACCTCTTGTTTGGGTTGTCCTTATTCGTATCGGATTGCGTCGACGGGGTCGAGGCGGGCCGCCTTCATGGCCGGATAAATGCCAAAGACCAATCCCACGGAAATCGACACCAGGAACGCCAGCAGGATCGAGGGCGCGGTCACGATGGTGGACCATCCCGCGAGCACGGCAATCAGGCGCGACATGCCGAAGCCGAAAACAATGCCAAAGGTCCCGCCGACAAAAGAAATCATGATCGCCTCGATGACGAATTGACGCACGATGTCGGACTGGCGGGCACCCACGGCGCGACGCACGCCAATCTCGCGGGTTCGTTCGAGGATGCTGGCGAGCATGATGTTCATGATCCCGATGCCGCCGACCAGCAGAGAGATCGACGCGATCGCCACCATGACGGCATTGAACAGGCGCTCGGTACGTTTTTGTTCCGCCAGCAGTTCGGCGGGGACGATGATGCTGTAGTCGCTGGCGCCATGATGGGAGGAATCGAGGATCGCCCGCACCACCTGCGAACTCGGCACAAGCTGGTTGCTGTCTTTCAGGTTCAAATAGATGCCGTCTATTTCGTCACGGAACCAGCTGTAGGTATTCTCGAGCCGAAAAATCGCGGCGTTGAGTGGAACATAGATGATGTTGTTCAAGTCCTGGGTGGGAACACCCGCAATATCTGTCTGCGATGCAACTTGCGGACCGGCGACGCCGATGACTCGGAACCACTGCTCATCGAGCTTGACATATTGCCCGATCGGGTTCAGCGCGCCGAACAAACTGGCCCTGGCGCCCGCGCCCAGCACGCAAACTGGGGAGCCCAATTTCTCCTGCTCTTCATCAAAGAAAACGCCATCGGTCACGTGAAGGCCGGCAATCGCGATGTAGTCGGGAGTTACACCGTACACAACCGGCGTGTCCTGTTCGGCCTTGGGAATCGTTTTCGCCGGAGCGTAGCGCTTGCGGGGGGTTGCGGCGGCAATATCGCTGACGTTGTCGCGAATCACGCGATAGTCCTGAAAGGTCAGGCCGGGAGAAGTCTGACGGATTTTCTGATGAGCCTGCTCGTCGACAGTTTCTTTAGCCTCGATGATCAGGTTGCGCACTCCCATCTGCTCGATCACGGCCATGACTTTCTGCCGGGCTCCAGCCCCGATGGACAGCATAGAGACCACGGCGGCGACGCCAAAGATCATCCCGAGCATGGTGAGCAGCGTGCGGAGACGGTGAGCCAGTAGATTCTGCAGGCCCAGACGCAGGTCAGCCGCCCACCGCTCCGGAATACGCACACCTCGCTTGTCGACTGCTACCGTCGTCGTAGTCATTCAGCGAGATCCTCCGCCCATGCCTGGTTGGTCCGAAGATCCAGCAGAGTATTTCCTCGCCGCGGTGGGATTGACCAGAGCGATCTCCGTTCCGGCGTTCAACCCATCGACCGCCGCGCGACTCTCGGTTTCGATTGTCACCTTCACCTCACGCGCTTCGAACACACGGCCATGTTTCACATAGACGACGCGCTTGTTGTCATTCATGAAAACCGCCTGAAGCGGCACGTAAAGGACATCCTTTCGAGCTTCTCCCGCAATCACAAGGTGCACGGTAAATCCGGCACGAAGGCGTGGGTCCAAGCCTGGCGGCAGTTGAACGGTAACTTCAAAATGTCCGCCTTGCTCGTCTTCCCAGATATTCCGGGCGGCCATCCCACCCACCGTTTTGACCCTGCCGTCAAAAGAACTGCCGGGCAGGGCATCCAGTTCGATTGCCGCCGCCTGCCCCACCTTCACATTGCTCCGATCCCGCTCGTTGAGCTTGGTCGAAACCTCCATATCGGCGGGATCAAGCACGCGGGCGATGTTGGCTCCGGGATTGGTCTGGTCGCCTTCGCGGTAGTCGGGGACCGACGTGCCTCCCCACCAGCCGCTGGAGTCCATATTCCTTTCGATCGCGACTACGCCGTCCATGGGCGCGCGCACTTTCATCTTCTCGATGTTCTGCTGCGCCTGATCCATGGCCAGTTTTGCCTTGTGTCGTTTTTCTTCGGCGAGTCCGACGGTGGCGTGCCCGGAGACCTTGTGTGACTTGATGTCCTGTTCGAGTTGCGCGAGCGCGCGGCGTGCCTGATCGAGCGCCAACTCGTTTTTCTTGGCATCAATCGCGCTGACCAGTTCGTTCTTGCCGACTTCCAACTCCGCGCGGCGTACATCAAAACCGGCTTTCATGAGCGCCACCTTGTCGGTTGCTGCTTGCACGGCGGCGTCCGCTTTCGCTTTGAGAATCTCCTGGTCTGCCTGATTGAGCTCCGACCGGTTCTGCTCAAGCTTGAACTGCTGCTCGCTGGGGTCGAATTCGATCACGATGTCATCTTTGTTCACCCGTGCTCCCGTACGCAGAAGATGCGTGATCTGCAGCGAGCCACCGCCAATCTGGGGCGCGCCGAGCATGGTGGACCGGGTCGCACGCAGTTCACCGGTGGCGTAGATATTGGGCGCGAGGTCCCCACGCTTCACGCGGGCCACCGGAAGGTCGCCCGTCTCGGAAGTGCGGGAGGCCCATCGCGCCGCGCCAGCCATGGCAAGCAGACCCACTCCGAACAGGACCCCGAGCACCAACCACATTTTGCGCGAGCCGCTCATGGCGACAGTCCTCACTCCTTTGCGGATGGATCTTCCAACGCCACATGTTCGCCCGCCTGCAAGCCTTTGGCGACTAGAATCCGATCGCCACTGCGGTGGCTCTCCTGGATTTCACGCTCCTCGAATTTCGAACCGTGCACTACGTAGACAACCGTGCGACCGGACTTCTGAAAGGAAGACTGCACGGGAATCGTGAGTGCGTTGGCGACCTTGTCGACCACAACGCTGAGTTGCGCACTCATGCCCGGTTTCAGGCGGGCGTCGCCGGAATCCAGAAGAACCTGGACATTGAAGTTCCTCGGGAAGGGCCATCCGGCGGAAAAATCCATTGTCGCAATCGCGCTAATCAGGTCAATGCGGCCGGTAAACTGCCGGTCCGGAATCGCATCCAACTGCACATTCACGGCTTGGCCAGTCTGCAGGCGACCGCGCTCGGTTTCGTCGACGCGGGCCGCGGCGCGAATCGTCGAGAGATCGGGGATCTCGGCCATCGGCGCGCCTGGCCACGCCCGTGCACCCGCTTTGAAGGCCTCGGCATTTCCATTGTGCCAAACCTGCAGGAGCGAAACCATGCCATCCGCCGGCGCCCTCAACGTCATTTCGCTGAGAGCGCGTTCTGCTCGCTGCATGTCGAACACGGCCTTTTTGCTGGCCTGCGTCTTGCTTTCGATCGCCGCCTTACTCGCGGTGCGGTCTGATTTCTGCTTCTGTTCCGCTTCCTGCAATTTCTGCTCGGCATCAGTTACCTTCAAGCGAGCCTTCTCGCCATCGATAGCCGAAAGAATTTCCTGCTTGCTGGCCTCGAGTTTGGCCGCCTCAACGTCATACTCGTCCTTCATAACGGTCGAGACGTCTTCCTCTTCCGTTAATCGTACCTGAGCGCGAGCCTGGTCGATTTCCGCCTGCGCCGACTTCAGCAGGGACTTGTACTGGGCAAGATCCTGTTCCGTCCGAGTCTTGTCAAACTCCACCACAGGATCCGCTTTCTTAACATGGTCTCCGTCGGCGGCCATCTTGACCACCAGGAGATCACCCGCTTCCGCCGGAGCGGAAATTGCGAGCGTTCGGAGAGCTTTCACTTCGCCGCGCAACTGCAGGGACTCAACGAATTCGCCACGCTTGACTTCCGCCGTTGGGATTGTCGGAGGACGATTCGTCAGGCGGACCGCGCCCAGTACTCCCCCGCCGCAGAGCAGCAAGAGCAGCACGGTAAGCAATGCTGGATGCCGGCGCCACAATTGCTGCAATCTGGCTTTCATTCTCTTGTGCCCGGTCTTGTGCTCGGCCTTACGCTCGCTGCCTGGCCAAGCATGTCGCTCAGAACATCCACCGCGGCAGAAAGATCAGGCATCAGCTTGGCATCGTTGCCCTGAATCGAAAAAATTGCCGAAAAAGTTCGGACCTTAGGCGAGAAATCTCCGCCGCGGCCGACCGGCGCAATCTGCTCAAGTTTGGCCGGTAGCACAAGCTCCGGATAGGCATCGATTCGCACTTTTGCAGTTTGGCCGATGTGCAGGCCCAACAGGTCCTGCTGATTGACTGGAACCTGCACCTGCATGCCGGAAGGGTTCACGACTCGCATGAAAGGGACACCCGGCCTGACCTGATCGCCCTCCTGGACCTCGCCAATTCTCCCGTTCTTCCAGATCGTGTTGAGTACGACGACACCGTCCAGCGGCGCCCGGATCTGCATCGACTCGGCGTTGGTCTGGGCATTTTGCATGATTCGCCGGGTGCGGTCGCGCTGGATCTCGAGGATGCGCGTGGCGGCTTGCCCGGCATTCCGCTTCAGATCGAAGGTTTCCTTGAGTTGCGCGAGCGTGGCCTTTGCTTGGTCCAGACTCAGTTGCGCCTTCTCGACATCGATGCGAGACATGAGTTCAGCTTTCTTGATTTCGAGTTCCGCATTCCTTAGATCGCTGCCAGCCTGGTGGAGTTCGGTTTCGTCTTTTGCGCGAACCGCATTCTCCTTGGCCTGCTGTTCGGAGACCTGGCCAATCAGCTTGTCGTATTCCGCTTGCTTGTCGAGGAACTCGCGTACTTGCGCTTGCCGGTCGAATTCGACCAGCAAATCGCCGCGCTTCACGCGGATTCCAGCGGGCACAAGTTTCGTGATCGTGAGTGAACCTACCTGCTGCCCCGACAGTACCGGAGCTAAGATCGCGCGAGATTCGATGGCCTCAGTCGTCCCCTTGAGACGCAAAGTACGAGCGGCCGCAGGTCGCTGGGCGGAAAGCGGTGGTCCGTTGTGTGACGCGCCCGGTTTGCGGGCGATAAGGAACGCGAGCCCCACGAAAAGCGGCAGGAGGATAGCCGAGAAAACCGCGAACCTATTGGAAAACCCCGGAAACCGCCCTTTCCAGGGAGGTCGTTCCGAAACCACGTCCGGCGGTGTCTCGGGTGGATCAGCCACGGTCACTCTCTCGCTCGACATTGCATTACCCGGGAGAACGATGGACCTGCTTCGACTTGCATTGGAACGAGATCAAAGTATGCCCATTATCATCTGCCAAAGTGGCTATTCCAAACAGAAAAAGTGGCTTCGGCGCTGTTTAGCGCGGCATTCGGGCCAACTATCTTAGCGAGTCCAAATCGCTGGAGAAGTACGGGCTTGATAATCGACGTCCACAACTCATAACACTTCCGAGTGGGATGCAGTCCGTCTTCGACCAAGAGGTCAGTGCGGAGGTTACCTTGGGTGTCGAACATAGCAGAAGCGACATCGATGTACTGGACACGTTCTTGGGTGCGCGCGAAATACCGAATCATACGGTTTGCTGCCTTCATTCTGGGCCACTCGTTCAACCTCGACTTGGATGGCTTGATGGAAATAATGTAGATCCAAGTTTTCGGCAACGCGGCGTGAATGATTTGGACGAATACGCGGGCGTCATTGGCAACTGATTCCGGCGACTTGGAAGATCCAGCCGCGAGGTCGTTGTCACCCTCATAAACCACGACCGCACGAGGGTGATAGGCGATGACGATTCGTTTCGCATATTGGTTGAGGTCAGAATACTGCGAGCCGCCAAAGCCTCGATTGATGACATCGAGTGGTTTCATTTCATTAACCAGCGTCTCCCAGCGAGCGATGCTCGAGGAGCCTGTGAAAACGATGCCCCCCCATTTAGGAGGATTGACCTTGTCTTGCTCTTCAAACTCGCGGATCGAAGATTCCCAATCCTGAGCCTGGGCAAGTGCCGTTGAGACAAAATAATATTTGCGGCCGCCAACGCCCGCAAGACACACGGTAAGGACAATTAAGCCCGCGAGGGTTCTTCGTATTCGCTGGCTGACTGGTTGGGCCACGAACTGTAGGCTATACCGGAAAAGCTAGAAACATCAACGCCCAGAACGATTTCATCCGGAGCGCAAAGCCATTTCGCCGGACAACTGTCGTAAACGGGCGTGGGTGTTGAAAAGCTCGCTTTTCGTCCCAAACAGCCAAATTGGGGATAGAAAATGTCCGGGCAACCCGAGCGAATCGTTGATCGGTCATCGTGACGCGATTTTATTTCGGCGATTTTCTCTGGAGGGAGTTCTTCAAAGCCACGCCTGATTACAAAAGCCTTACGCCTCGGAGCTTGCGCTAAAATGGGTTCCATCGGAGATGTCGTTGGATAAAAGCCGGCGTAGACTCAACTCGATCCTTCCGTTTGGATCAGCCCGGACTCAGCTCATGGCTCCGGAGGGCCAGTGAATATCCCGCCGTAAGAGTGTGCGCCGGCCGCTACCGCTGTCGGCAAGAACATGTCGAGACGGAGTTCATGAAACTCTGGAAATACAATTTTCTCGCCACCGGAGGCCTGCAGCGGCTCGTGCTGCTCGTCTTATATTGCCTGCTCCCTTCCATCGTGCTCGCGAACACGGACTACTATCGCCACGTGGTTTTTGACAACAGTCTCCCGTCTGACACCTACTTCTACAGCGAAGGCTCGGCGAACGGGCCCAGCTTTCTTGAGCAGAAAAATTGGCGCCTGCCCGTCGAGACCAAGACTTTCCTGACTCCTCCAAACGCCATCCGGCTGCAGTGGGAGTCGCAACCCGGCGGCGGATGGGAAGCCGAAGTGCGGGTCGTCAACTTCCGTAATCGTCTCCCGGAATTTTCCGGACACAATCTCTACCTCTGGTGTTTTGCTCCACAGGCGATTTCCGCGAATGATCTTCCTTCTCTAGTGCTTTCCAACACGAGCGAGGGTCTGCAGGTGGCAGAAATCCCGGGAGCATTCAGCGAGCCTTTGCCCATGGGCAAGTTTGCGGGCGATCTCCCATCCGGGCGCTGGGTACAGGTGCGCATCCCGCTTTCTGCATTCCACACGGGTTCGATCTACGAATTCCGGCCTGAGTATTTGCGGAACGTTGTCTTTCATCAGGGGCGAGCGGATGGCGTGCGCCACACGCTCATCATCGACGAGATTCGGATTGACGACGACCCGCCAGTGAGCATCGGGGGAGCGAGTCTTCCGGCTCCTGCCAACGTTCACGCGATTGGCTACGACCGGCACGTGGAAGTGAGATGGAATCCGGTAAACGGCTCCGCGCTCGGCCGCTATGTGATCTACCGTTCGCTGGATGGCAAGGACTTCGAACCAGTCGGCATTCAGTGGCCCGGAACCCAGCGCTACTCAGATTTCCTGGGCAAGTCTGGAGTTACGGCGCAATACAAAGTTGCTGCCTCGGACACGCAGTATCGCCTCTCTTCGATGTCGAGCGCGGCCAGCGCCTCTACCCGCGAATTCAGCGACGACGACCTGCTCACTATGCTACAGGAAGCGTGCTTTCGCTATTACTGGGAAGGGGCAGACCCGCATTCCGGCATGGCCCGCGAGAACATTCCCGGCGACGACCGCATCGTGGCCACTGGCGCGAGCGGATTTGGGGTTGCTGCGCTGGTGGTTGGCGTAGACCGCGGGTTCATCACGCGCAAAGAAGGAGTTGAGCGCCTCACCCGGATCGTCGGCTTCCTGGAGCACGCGCAGCGGTATCACGGAGCCTGGTCCCATTACATGGACGGAAGCACGGGAAAAACCATGCCGCTATTTGGCATGTTCGACAACGGTGGAGACCTGGTGGAAACGTCGTTCCTGATGCAAGGGCTTCTCGCCGCCCGGCAGTACTTCCATGGCAAGACAGAGCCAGAGCAGGATCTCTACCGGCGGGTTTCGCAGCTCTGGGAGTCTGTCGAATGGGATTGGTACCGCGGAGATCCGAAGAGTGACTTCATCTATTGGCACTGGTCAGCGGAGTGGGCCCGGCAAATTCATCATCCGCTCATCGGGTTCAACGAGGTCATGATTACGTATCTGCTTGCGATGTCGTCGCCAACGCATGGCGTGCCTGCGGAGATGTACTACTCCGGGTGGGCAGGACAATCCTCGACGGCGCTCGATTATCGCAGAGGCTGGTCCGGCACTACCGATGGTGATCACTACTCCAACGGACACACATATTACGGGATCAAACTCGACGTGGGTGTCGGTACGGGCGGCCCGCTTTTTTTCACGCACTACTCTTATATTGGCTTCGATCCGCATGCCCTGCACGACCGCTATACATCGTCGTATTTTCAGAACAACCGCAACATCGCGCTGATCAACCGTGCATATTCGATTGCCAACCCGAAACACTTCGAAGGCTACGGTCCAGATGCGTGGGGCCTCACTGCCAGTGACGGGCCGGCCGGCTACGTGCCGCATGCGCCCGACGACGGCAGCGACAAGGGGACGCTTACGCCCACCGGTGCGATCGCTTCTTTTCCCTACACTCCCGAAGCCTCGATGGCGGCATTCAAGCACTACTACCGTGACCTGGGAGCTCAACTTTGGGATATCTACGGGCCGCGCGACGCCTACAATCCGGGGCAGGACTGGATTTCGACGATCTACATGGGACTGAACCAGGCCCCCATCGCGGTCATGATTGAAAACTACCGCACAGGCTTGGTCTGGAAGAACTTCATGGCAAATCCCGAAATCGGCGTCATGCTACGCAAGCTCGACGCCGTGACGGGAAAATGAACTCTCCGCTGCGAGGTAACCGATGGCAGGACAAGATATTCAACGCCGGGAAATCTTGCGGGTTATGGCCATGGCCGCAGCCGCAGCAACTTTTCCCGGTTTCACCAAGTGGGCGTTTGCCGGTTCACACCTGCCCGCCGGCGCGCTGCAGATCAAGCCGGCCAGCTATACGCTCCAGTTTTTTTCGCCGGAAGAATACGCTCTGGTGGAGCGGCTGACCGACCTCATTATTCCCAGTGATGAAACTCCGGGCGCGCGCGAAGCGGGAGTCGCCGAGTTCGTCGATCACATGATCGCCCACGATCATGACCAGCAATACAAATACCGCACCGGGCTCACGTGGATGAACGCGCACTCCGAACGAATGTTGGGGCAACCATTCCTCAAGCTTTCACAGGAACAACAGGTTTCGCTGCTGGAGCCGTTGGCCTACAAGGCCAAGTACCGCCCTGGCGAAGAAGATGGCCGCGAGTTTTTCCACGCCATTCGCGAACTGACGGCTATGGGTTTCTATAGCAGCGAGATCGGATACAAGGAGCTGGACAATCCGGCATTGAAGTTCTACGCCGAGTCGCCGGCGTGTCCACACACGGACGACCGGGAGCACAAACATCTCCCCCCGGCGAAATGGTGAGCCATGCCAAAACAAATCTATGATGTGATCGTGATCGGGACGGGCGCAGGCGGCGGCATGGCGATGAAAGCACTTTGCGAAGCGGGCCTCAAGGTGTGCGCGCTGAATGCCGGACGGCGGCTCGATCCGGAAAAGGACTTTCGCAATCACCGCAAGCCCTGGGAGATGAGGTTCCGCGGCTTCGGCAATCCGGACAAATGGGCAGAGTCGTACGGGTACATGGACAGCGAGTGGGTGGAGGGGGTTTGGGAGCACGAGATTCCTTTCACCACGGCTCCCGGCACAAAGTGGATGTGGCCGCGATGTTTTGCCGTCGGTGGCAAGACGAACTTCTGGGGAAGGTCGTCGGCGCGGTTTGGCGACCTCGATTTCCGGGCGGCAACTCTCGATGGCCACGACGTGGATTGGCCAATTACGTACGCCGAGATCGCTCCTTACTACAGCCGGACCGAGCGCATGGTGGGCGTGTCCAGCACTGTCCAGAATCGGCCGAGCAACCCGGATGGTGAGTATCTGCCGCCGTTCAACTTTCGGTGTCTGGATCATATTCTGCACGCTGGCGCGGAGAAGATCGGCGTCCCGTATCTACCGGATCGCATTTCGCAGCTGACGCGAGACCACGAGGGTCACCCGTCATGCCATTATTGCGGGGGGTGCACGACGGGCTGCGATACGGGATCGTTCTTTTCGACGCCCTGGCGCTTCCTTCCCCAGGCCGAGGCTACGAACAATCTTGAGCTGCGGACCAATGCCGTGGCCAAGAACATTCTGGTCGACGAGAACGGAATGGCCAGGGGCGTGGCGTATGTCGACCGCAAAACCAATCAGGAAGTAGAAGTATTCGCGCGTGCGGTTGTGGTCGCTGCGTCATGTCTGGAGTCTGCGCGCATCATGCTCAATTCGAAGTCGCGCCACTGGCCGAATGGAATCGCGAATTCCAGCGGACAGCTCGGCCGAAACCTTTGTGACCACCTTTACGGCGAATCGGCCAGCGGATATTTGCCACAGTTGTTGGGGCAGCCCAGTTTCCCCGATAACGTCGGCGACAACACCGTGGCCTGGATGCCCCGCTGGCAGAACCTGAACAATCCTCACGAAGAAAAATTTGTTCGTGGGTATTCGGTCTATCCCGGAGGCGGCTGCACGGAGTTTCCGTGGTATGCCAGCCAGGCGGAAGGATTCGGTTCCGCCTACAAGCGCGCAGTCAAGCGCCGCTACCCGACTCCGGTGAGTTTTACGGTCCAGGCGCCGACGCTGCCGCTGGCTTCCAACTACGTTGACCTGGACCCTGACGTCAAGGACAAGTATGGGATTCCGGTGGCGCGTATCCATTTCCAGTGGGGTGAGAACGAGCTCAAGATGTGGGAACACTCGAAGCAGGTATGCGCCGACCTGATTCGCGCGGCAGGCGGTGAATTCGAGAGCTCGGCCAAGGAGCCGTTAATGCCGGGATGGAGTCTGCACGAGACCGGAACCTGCCGCATGGGCAGCGATCCGAAGCAGTCGGTGACCAACAGCTTTGGCCAGACCCACGATGTGCCCAACCTTCACGTGTGCGACGCGAGCGTCTTCGTGACGCCCACCGATAAGACGACCACGATCAGCATCATGGCGTTCACACTGCGCTCCTGTGAACACATGATCGAGAACCTTCGCCGCGGCGACCAGTTGAAAAGAACCTAAAACTCAATCCTTAGCGCGAATTGCCCGACGCGGTTGCCTCCGGCGTCGCCGGTGCGAGCGGCGAGAACCTGTCCGAATGTGCCTTGGCAAGGCGATCCCGCACACTCAGTCAGATTTTGGCGCGGATCATCGAAGTTTGGGTGGTTGGGGACATTGGTAAAGCTGCTCTCGACCTTCAACCTGAACCTCTCCGTGAGCTGGAAGTCTTTAGCGAGCCCCAGGGAGAGGTTAACGGTTCCGGGGCCAACGAGCGACCCCACGCCGGCGTTGCCAAAGCGGCCAACGACGCCGCCGTTGGTGAGGCTTGAGCAATTAAGCGTGTTGTTTGACAAGCCAGTTCCTGGGGCAAAGCCGGGACAGGAGAATAGGTTCGGATTCCACCACTGCGTGCGAGTGTGGGAAACGTTGTTGGGATTGCCCGCAAGGTCAGGCCGGTTAAAGCCATTATTGGCGTTCCCGGAGGAATCAAATTGAATGAACGGAGTTTCGTAGGGGCCAGTTTGAACTAGGAAAATAGTGCTCAGCCGCCAACCTCCGACGATCCCGTTCAGCACTCCGTTGGCGTTGCCCAGTAGGAAGCGCCCTTTCCCAATGGGAAGCTCGTCCACCATGGTCGTGATCCAGCGATGTTTGCGGGTGCCACCGACGTTGCCGTAGTCCCCTCTCAAGTTGTATTGGTTCATCGTGTCGCCGGTAATTTCCCCGGAAAAGCTGGAACCGGGCCACGACTCGGTGTCCGCCAGGTTGCGCGCCCAAGTCCAGGTACTTTGGAAGGTGAGCCCGTGGGAATACTTGTGGATTAGCTCGGCCTGCATCGATTCATAGGTGCTGATGGCGCCGCCGGAACGCATCCTGACCTTATTCCAGGCTGGAAATGGTGTGGGTCCGGGTGTGCCATTCACAATGGGGGGCTGATTCAGATTCGGGGCCCAGGTGAGCTGATCCCCGCGGTTGGCAATATACGACACGCGCAGGGCGGTGTTGCCGTGGAGCACCCTTTCGACCGACAGGTTCCACTGGATGCTGTACGGGTCCTTTTTAGCCCTCTGATTCGCAGTGAAGAATGATTGCGTATGCAACAGGAGCCCGTTGGGGTCTTGGACATTGGGGAACTGGAAGAACCCCGGGGAGCCAAACCCAGCATTTGAATAATTCGCCTGGAAGCCGTCGTGGATACCTGCCACGGAGAAAAATACGGCTCCCAAGG
>Ga0210399_10001005_pt1 | contig 22154 bp, 19 predicted proteins | sample IncBWC14MmetaG_FD_150865 | JGI IMG/M metagenome (GOLD analysis project Ga0210399, IMG submission 150865) | Forest soil microbial communities from Barre Woods Harvard Forest LTER site, Petersham, Massachusetts, United States - Inc-BW-C-14-M | ecosystem: Environmental > Terrestrial > Soil >... | reverse complement strand
CTAAAACCTCATCATGATCAGCGAAGGAGAATTGCGAGTTTGGAATTTTGTTCTCGTTGTTGTTAAGGTCGTATTGGCCTAGTCATCAAATGTCGGAATCGTTCGTCGTTCGTCTTGCCACGCCCGCCGATGCCGATACGATTGCCTGGCATCAGGCGCGTACGTTTCGAGACATGGGTGACGTGCCGCCGAACCTGTTTGAAGAATTTCGGGCGAAAGCCCAACGGGGAATCGAAGCTGCGCTCGCTCGCGACAAATATTTCGGCTGGCTGGCCAGCCCCGGAAATCAGCCGAAGATTGTGATCGGCGGCGCAGGCGTGCTCCGGCAGAAAACTTTGCCGTATTCCGTCTCTCAGTCCGATCAAGTCAAAATCGCCGAGGGGCGGTACGGACTCATTGTTAACGTCTTCACCGAGCCAGAATGGCGAAAACGAGGTGTCGCAGCACTCTTATTGAAACAAATCATCGATTGGTCGCGAGCAAAACGTCTTGATCGCCTGGTGTTACACGCCTCCGAAGAAGGACGATCGGTCTACGAGCGCTTGGGATTCGTCGCAAAAAGCAACGAAATGCGATTGGCCCTCGATTGACCGCCCTAAGTCGGATTGAATTCGGAGTTGGACAGCCTGCCCCGAGAGCTTTTCGGGGTTGAGCGTTCGGCGTTTTCTTCTTTTCGTCTTTAATCCCGAAGCGTCTTCATCCCGTGCCGGATGATCCGGTCGATCAATTGCGGATAAGGCAGGCCCGCCTTGTCTGCCGAAAGCGCGAAGTCCTCGTCCGCCGCGAGATGGGGATTCGGGTTCGCCTCGATGAAATAGATCTCGTTGGCCACCGTCAGCCGCAGGTCGATGCGCGCGTAGCCGTCGATCGTGAGTAGACGGTAGATGCGTTTGCACGTCTGCTCGATGTGGGCGACGAGCGCCGGGTCGAGCCCCTGGGCGAACCGATTCTGTAAGCCCCAGCGTTTGCGATATTCCTCGTCCCACTTCGCGCGATAGGTCGCAATCTTCGGCTCGTCCGGCGGCACTTCGCGGAAGACCAGTTCGCGGATCGGAAAGACGCTCAGTCGCAGATTGCCCATCAGGCTCACATAGAGTTCACGGCCCGCGATGTATTCCTCGGCGATGACGTCGGCGTCGTGTTTCTCGTGAATAAAGGCCACGCGCTCGCGGAACTCCTCGTCGGTCTCAACGAATGACGCTTGCGAAATGCCGTACGACGCCTCTTCTTTCACCGGCTTCACCAGGATTGGGAACTTGAGCTGCTTGGGCCGTGCAATGCGCTGGCCGCGCGAGATGACCACGAAGTTCGGCACGTGGATGCGATGATAGCTGAGGATTTTTTTTGAGATGCCTTTGTGCTTGCAAAGGGTGAGACCGGTCGCGCCGCAGCCGGTAAAGGGCACGCCCTGCATTTCGAGCAATGAAACGATGTTCTGGTCGAACCCGGGGTTATTCTTGAACTGTTCGACAAGGTTGAAAAGAACATCGGGCGCGAAGTTCTCTAGTTTTTGCCGCACCAGATCGAGATCATCAAAGATGGCGAGATGCTCCGCCGTATAGCCGAGCGTGCCAAGCGCGGCCATGACGTTCGCCTCGGTTTTCCAATCCTCCGTCTTCATCTCCTTGCTCAAGTCCTGATCGATCTTGGTGGGACTGATGCCGTCGAAAAGAACGAGGACCTTTAGTTTCTTTTTCACGCTATTTGGTGCGCTTGAACTTGCCGGTGAAGAGATAATTCATCACCAGCGTCGTGATGAAAGCGGAGACGCGGAAATCCTGCTGCGGGTCGTCGTTGAGCACGTGGAGCCCGAGCTGGTCGCAGCGTTCGATGAGCCGCGCGAGGAGTTTGTTCACCCGAAACTTTCTCTCATTCGTCCACTGACACACTGAGTTCATCAGCCGCCGCCGCCGCTGGCGCAGATAACTGCTTGCTTTGATCCCCGCTGGCGCGGAGAAGAGTTGGCGCAGATCGGCGTCGTAGAAATCCGGATAGGTATCTTCGTAGAGCTTTCGTTTGCGCGCGTAATAGGTCTTTAGCTTGAGATTCAGACAATCGTACTCGGCCACGCGATATTTCGGCGCATTCACCGGTGGCTTCCCCGCAAGCGATTTCATTAACTCATCGACGTATTCAAGTTTCTGGAGCGCCTTCCAGCCCGTATAACGCTTGCGCCAGTCGAGCTCGGGCGTGAGCCAGATCGCGAAGGTCTCCGCGAAATCTTCATCCGGATGAGCCTGCGCGTACCAATCGTCGAGATGCATCACGTAGCTGCGGCTGAACGGGCGCGGCCGGTAAGTATTAGGCGTCTCCTCGTCTGACGTTTGCCCGAAAATCTGCTGCCACTTCGTCTTTCGCTGAAGCTGGTAGGCGTAGCTGTAGGCGTGCGCGGCCTCGTGCCGCATGAGTTTCATGAACCACTCCGGCGTTTCGCCCTCGACCTCGAGCATCATCGTCCGCTCCAGCGCGCGCAGCCGGTCGTGCACGAGAAAAAACGGCACAAAAATCGCCGGGATACCGATCGGCACGAACCATTCATCGCCGATATGAGTTGGCGGATGAAAGAGCAACCCGTGGGCCGAAAGCTCGTCGTAGAGCTGCCGGATGAGCGGTTCGAGTGTAGTGCCCTCGAGCCGCAACCCGAGCTTGGAAATGCGGCGCTCGAGCAACTGCTCGTCAGTCAATGCTGCCCAGTCGGGAGCTTCCATTCGGGAATAGTCTTAGGCCTTTTGCCTCAACCCCTCAACAACCCTGTCGCGCCGAGGCGATGCGAAGGCGGATCAACCTGTCAACTTCCGTTCGGCCGCTTCCATTTTGCGCAGCGTATTACTAGGAAAGCGCCGCGACGCGTTCACCGCTGGTCCGAATCTGGATGCGCAGCTAAATTATCTTCTCTCAGATTAACTTCTTCATGGCCTTCTGCGGGCACTGCCAAATCGAAAGAAGCCCCTCGGGTCATATCAAGAGCGAAGCTGTAAAAGAACGGAACTGTCCACATTTGAGCGCCGTCACGAGATCGGCGAAATAAAAAGCCAACTCTCTCCAATCGCCGGACGATGTCGTCAGCCCGCGACCCAAGAAGATGGCGAAGCGTTTCGTCATTGTGATCAGCCTTGCCTCCTCGGAACGCTTCTATGGGTTCTCGAAGATCTGGATATTCGGCGAAGATTCTCGTCTCCAAGTTGTCCTTGGCTACTTTTCGAACTGCGCGACGAAGCGCATCCTCAGCAAACAACTGGGTTCCGGGGAAGATCCTTCCTTCGCGTTGCATTTGCTCGAGTTGAAAAATCCGAGCCGCGTCAATGACAGACAGCAGATCACGCGGCGTTGCAACCCCATTGCCATCGGTAATGCGATCGACTATCCACTTGAAGGTTTCGGCTGCACGACCCTTGTCTACCTTCGCGGGAAAGAGGGAGTAAAAAATCTTTCGTCGCAATTCTGGGGTTAGCTTGGAATCGGCGTCCAAGCCCAAAAACTCGACTATCGGTTTATTGGCGACGAATCTTCGAACAACCAAAAGCAAAAGATCCTCAAGCTCCCATCGAATAGGCCCGGCCGCTTTACTCCTGACATGTGTTAGTGCTGGAAAGTGTCCGATCGACGTCACACGTTGGTACACATCGTCACGGAGAAAAACCTTCAGTCGCGCACAAGGGAAATCGCTCATATCTCGATAAGCGAGCAAGAGGCCTTTTAGGACTTGGTTTTCTCGTGCTTCGTCGCCCAAGATAATTTCGTCGAGCCGATCCAAAATGAGCCATATCCGCCGGTCGACCGTGCTTAGCGACTCGTTGATAGCCGCAATCATGTCGTTAAATGGGATAGCCGCAGCGCTGCCCCCAGCCTTCAACTGATCTTCATCAAATTCTAGAGCGACTCCGCTAGTCCAACTAACTTTTAGCTGTTTCAGGGCGCGCGCTTTTGCGACAGCGAAGGCAAATGCCGCCTTTAGCCCCGATTCCTTCTTGGGAATAATCCCATAGCGATCAATCTCGGTCCCGATTTGCTGACGCAGGTCAGGATTGATCAACTCGCGGGCTCCTCTCCAAAATTGCGCAAGCAAGTAGAGGCGCCACGCCACGCGCAGTTCGTCGACATCCGGGAATTCGTCATTTCCAATAGCGACGAGAATGTCGCGAAATTCAGGGTCACCCGCCGGATTTGTTACCAGCTGCAGTTCGACGTTAGAGATGGTTTCATATTTATGTTTGCTGTCACGAATCTCTTTCCACAACGCCGATTTACCCGCTCCTTTGGCCCCTAAAATAAGATCTTTTTGATCGTTAGTGAGCTCGGTGAGAACTGGGTGTCTCACAAAGCATTCCGATAGGAGATTATCATGTTCGGCGACAATCCCACCTAACTGGAGCGCGCGTAAAAGTTCGTCTTTATTGGGCATAACCGCTTCCTGAAGAATTTCTTAGCAACACTGGGGGAAGCAAATTGTTTTTATAGAACAGTCGAATTGGCACGATTTGGTTTGATTGAATCGAGCCGATTCCATAAACGGACACGCGATGGGCGCGCTGCCGACAAGCGATCGCGAAAAACGCTGGCTGTTTGTCGTTGAGATCGCAGTCGTCGCCGGGGTTTTTTATCTGGCCTGGCGACACCTGCTTCCCGTCAGCAAAGTGCCGTATCTTTTTGTTTTGGGTTGGATTTCGCTGCGCTTGCGCGGGCAACGTTGGAAGGACGTCGGGTTCACGATCGCTCCCAATTGGCCCATGCTGCTTTTCGTCGGATTACTGGTCGGACTCGGCATGGAAGCTCTCGAGTTGTTCGTGACGCAGCCGGCGTTAACAAAGTTGCTTGGAAAGGGACCCGACCTGAGCCAGCTGAATTCATTGGTCGGCAACGCGAACAAGCTTGTGGTCGCGCTGGTGCTCTTCTGGGTGGTGGCAGCGTTCGGCGAAGAACTCGTTTATCGCGGCTATCTCATGAACCGAGTGGCCGGAGTTCTTGGCGGTTCCAGTGGAGCATGGATTGCCAGTTTCATTTTCATGATCATCCTCTTCGGTCTCCATCATTTTTCACAAGGCGTCACCGGCGTGTCCGAAAACATGGTAGACGGCGCGATTCTCGGACTCTTGTATTTGGCCACCGGCCGCAATCTGCTCGCGCCAATTATTGCCCACGGCATTCAGGACACGGTCGATGCGCTGCTCATCTACTCCGGTCATTATCCCGGGATGTGAGCCGATAGATCGGTGCTACAGCTGAACGATTTCCACGCCTTCCGTTCGCTCCCGAAGTTGGCGGGAAAATTACAACTTGGCGTAAACGCCGAGCAAAGGACGTGGCGATGGCGTTCTCGAACGGAAATCGCTGACGAAACCGTCCCGGGTGCGGATCTCGACGTGACCGGCGGTGCGATTGGCGCCGTACACGAGCACCGAACCGAGCGGCGCGGCGAATGGATCGCTCACCGATAATTTTTTGAATCCGTAATTACTGACGAGGTCTTGGGCGGCGTCTTTCGCGAATTCGCTCTTCGGGCGGGAATCGATGACGCCGGAAGCGAGCAATGCCTCTTTTACATAATGCCAGCACAGCGAGCGCGAATGCGCATGCGCCCGTTCCTGCGCGATCGTCGCCGCTTGCATCAGCTTGCGATCGATGTGCCGATCGACCTTGGCCAACGGGTAAACAATCCGCTTTGGATAATACTGCGTGATGACAGGCGCTGATTCTTTTTTGCCCGCCGGGGTTTTGAAGCTGAAATGGGAAGTAGGCCGGGTCGGCGCACTTGTGCTTTGTTGATCCATTGGTCGCACTGGCTCTGCCGCAAATGTTCGCACCGAATCTTTAGTGATTACTTGTGCCGGCTTTTTTGTAATCACTGGCACTGTTTCTTTCGTTATCACCTTCGCCGGTTTCTTCGCATTTACTTGTGCCGGTTCTTTCGTGATCGCTTGCGACGGCTCGTACTTGGTCTCCGGCTCGGAACCCGTAAGATGCAACGTTGACGGGGCCAGTGTCTGCGCTCGCGCGGCCGGGCTGAAAATGACGAGAAGCGATGTAGTTGCCAGCGCTAAATAGACCGGTCCCCGCACGGAGGTGAGGATTGCCGGGAATTGTGCAATTGGGCAAGCGTTTTTTTATTTAAAAAGATTTGGCCGGAGAAGCTTGTGCCGAAACGCGTGACGCCGGCCGGGCCAATAGAGCCATGGGAACGCTGCCGCATCTCAATCCACATTGATCTGCGGCTGAGACAGCCGCCACTGCAGTTCAGACGACTTCACCGTCGCCAATGATGCGGTTATCGATCTTGGTGACGCCGTCGCGATGATGTGATCGATTGACAAGTCGCCGGACTGGCCTATAGAGAGGGCCCACTCGCCGCGGCGAGTCGTCCTCAGAAGTTCGCGCGCTAAGGGCTAGCGCGCCGGGGCTATTCCGAATCTGAAGTAGAAGCTGCATTCCTGCGGCTTTCGGCATCGAGAATGGCTTGCTCCACCCGAGGCTCGGCAACATCGGAGCAACGCTGGAACACCATGAAACTATCTTACACGGTCATATTTTTATTATCGTTGGCCTCCACCGCTTTCGCGCACGAGGAATCGGTCCTTGCGCGAGTCACCAGTTACTGGGCAGGTGAAGGCTCCCAATACGCTAGTACCGGCGCACGGTTGCGCCCTGGACATTGCGCAGTAGATCCAAAACGAATTCCGTATGGGAGCAAAGTGGTGTTCCCTGATCGCGCCTGCACCGCGGTCGATACCGGACCGGCGGTCATTAGCCGCAAAGCCGCTCGTCTATGCGGACGAACTGCGAGCCAACTCAAGGCCATCGTAGTTGACCGATTTTTTGAAACAAAGCGAGAGGCGATGGCGTGGACGAACGCGCATTCCGAATTCATGATCCTTCAAGTTGTTCCACGCGGGTCTTACTCAGAACCGACTGAGCCGGAGGCGATTACCACCAAGAGTGCCCTTTGCCGCCGAGGACTCCGAAAGGGTTGACTCGTGCGCTCCCGGTTAGCCGACCTCCCGCCAGGCTTTTTCGCGGGGCGATGATTCGGGTGTCAAAATATTCATAATTGTTTCTACCACGACAATAGGGACTTATGACTATGTTGCGCCAGGACTCTGGACAGGAATCCAAACGACTGTAAACTGGTAGAGATGAATACGATCAACGCGCCCACACGCGCCGTCCGCCACGGCGGGCAGGCTGCATAAAGGCTCGCTAGATCTCACCAAGTTGGAGCCCGCAATTCGCGGCACCCCAGTGGTCGAATCTTACCACGCGCGGGTTTTTTGCGCCGGTCCTCTCGAACCGAACTTGGGAATCACACTTAACAATTTAGAAATTTATGAAACCAACACTTCAAGTCAGCCCCGGTAAGCATGCTTCCGGGAGTTTTCCGTTAACCGATTACTCGTTTCAAGCGACCGCAGAAGCGCAGGCGAGTTCTTCCGCCGATCTTCCGGCAACGAAGTCGCCCGCCTTCCACAAATTAAGCAGCGAATTCTTTGCCACTGAAATGAGTCGCGATTACGTGACTAATTTTTTGCTGTTCACTGTTATCGGAGGAATCTCAGCATGGCCGATTATTTCGATGGTCATTGCCGTGACTCGCCTGGTCCGCGGATGGTGAAGTACATCGCGCGAAGTAAACTCTGGGGGCGCACGCGCCCTCGCATGCTGGTTTCGGTGCCTCGCCGAAACAATCTTTCATAAAAGTTCGCGATGGCGAGGACGTCCTCGCCAAGATGCGGGGTCCGAGCCGGGACCAGCGGTGCAAGTTTATGGATGAAGCGTGTGACGCCGTGCCGATCCAGTGCTTTCGTTTGAGGAATGTCGCAATCAAACAGCAAACCACTGTGCGAAACAGAATATCTCCTGCCTTCTCCCGCGAACGCGCGACGGCTGCTTGCCGCGATCAAGGAGGTTGAAAAACCGGAGAGTCTTCGGCGAGGCGCCGAAGACGACACGCGGGGCGCGTGCGCTCCCCAGAAGTCCGCCGCCGACACGGCCGCCGCTACAGCTCAGACGACTTCTACGCCTTCGGTAGCGGTACGTTGAAGATAAAGGTCGCTTAATCGCTTTGTCATCGGGCCGACTTTTCCGTCGCCGATCAGGCGGTTGTCGAGTTGAACAACGCCGGCGAGCTCGCCCATGGTTCCAGTGCAAAACATTTCGTCTGCGCCGTAAACGTCGACCGGCGACAAATCGGTTTCGACGCAGCGGATTTTTTCGGCGCCGCAAATTTCAATTATCGTCGCGCGCGTAATTCCTTCCGGGCAGGCGACCGCGCGGCTCGTGGCGAGATCGCCCTTGCGGACAATGAAGATGTTGGTCGCATTGGTTTCGGCGACAAAGCCATTAGTGTCGAGCATGAGCGCGTCATCGGCGCCGGCGTTGTTCGCTTCGATCTTGGCGAGAATCGAGTTCAACAAATTCGCGTGATGAATCCGCGCATCGAGAACCTCTGGCGGCGGCCGCCGCACCGTTGAGGTGACCAACTTGAGACCGTTCTTCGAATAAACGGGAGCTTTGTGTTCGGCGAGGATGATCAAGGTTGATCCGCTTTGATTTAACCGCGGATCCATCCCGGAAGTAATTTTCACGCCGCGCGTGAGCGTGAGGCGAATGTGCACGCCGTCGCGCATTTTATTTGCGGCTAGTGTGCGCCTGATTTCATCGATGATCTTTTCGCGCGGCGGAATTTCCGGGAACGACAACGCGCGCGCGGAGCGGTCGAGGCGATCGAGATGTTCGTGCAATTTGAAGATGCGGCCATTGTAAAGTCGCAAACCTTCCCAGACCGCGTCGCCGCCTTGCACCACGGAATCGAACGGACTGATTCCCGCCTCATCGCGATGGACGAGCCGGCCGTTGATATTTACGATCAGGTCCCGGTTCGTCGGGTTGAATTGCTGCAGCATTTCCAATTGTAGCGGCGGTCTATGACCGTCGCATTTTCATCCGACGCTCATAGAGCTCCGCTACAGCAGTCGATATTGATACAGCCGATCATAACGTTCGCGACATTGCTCACAAATTTCGCGGAGGCGATCCGGAACAATGCCTTCTCTCGGTTTATATGGTTGAAACGATGTCGATCTTGCCACTTCGTCGTACCAATATTTCGCCCAGATGCCGTCGGTATCGCGCAGGCCAGGCGGCCAGGAGAGCATTGCGTTGTCGAATTCGACATCGACCGCGTCGCAAAGGAGTCGCAACATTCGCTCAGGATTTTCCAGCACATCTTTTGCATCAATGACGATTGGTAGGGACGGCGCGCTGGGCCGTCCGTGGACATGGCGACGCGATGTCCCTACCACGAAATCAAAAATCTGCAGCTGCTGCACAAAGCCGAGGTCTTCCAGCGTCGGGTTGGGATTCTTTTTGATGTAAGAGAGAATCACCTCGCGCGGATCGCGGATGAGAAAACAATTCGTGACCGCACCGAGCCATTGTCGATCTACTTGCGGCAAGAGGTGATGTGTCATCTGTTTCTGGTAAAGAATGCGTTTGCCGTTCGGAATTGACCCGGTTAATCGGTCGACCGCTTTCCGCCAGTCGGTCTCGCCACTCGCGATTACTTGATCCGCGCCGGGATGTTTCATGCCGGTCCTCTTCAGATAAAACGCGTAGAACGGTTCGTCGATCACGGCGGTGTCGGCGCGATTCCCCCACGAGCGCATCATGGCGGTGGAAATATTTCGCGGCCCCGACCACATGGCGATGCGGATCGGAGCATCGTGGGATCGAATTTTCAATGCGGCCAAGAGTTGCGCCTAATGTCGCGAAATGGCAACTGCGATCACTTTCACCGAAGGTGAAATCGTGGCTGTGAGCCCGACAGCGGTGATAAACGCCCTGTAGCCACGCGCCTGTGGCGCGTTCAACTTCTCAATGTGAAAAAGCTCGCCTAAATCGAGTGTTCTTACGCAACTAACATACATAGATGAAGCCTGTTATTTAGCCCATTTGCCCAATTGGGGGGCGCACGGGCTGCTGCAATTAATAACATGAAGCGATTCGTTGCGTCGATAGCGCCCGTGTTCTTGTTTGTGCCGCTCGCTTTTGCGCGCAGTCGCACCCCGCCTGCGCCGCGCGAGCAATCATTGCTGGCCCGAGTGACGGTTTACTGGGCCAGCGGCGGGCGTGGTTCTGATCGGGATACGCGGCGGCACAAATGCGCCACTGGCGTGCGATTGCGGGTTGGACATTGCGCGGTCGATCCGCGCCGGATTCCTTATGGCAGCAAAGTCATCTTCCCGGACGGCGTTTTCACCGCGGTCGATACCGGCGGCGCCGTGATCACCCGTAAAGCGGCCCGGCGCGCTGGCCGGACAGCTCTCGAACGGAGTGCACTCGTGATCGATCGTTTTTTTGAAACCAAGGGGCAAGCTCTCGCTTGGGCGAAGGCGCATCCGGAATTCATAATGGTGCAAGTTCTTCCGCCGAATTATCGCCCAGCAACAGCGCAGCCCGGAAAGCTTCCGGGGCAACAACCGAAGGTTCAAGCCACGCAGGTCGCGGCCTTAGCTGCCCCGCAAACCAAACGGATCGCCGACAATGAATACCTTAGCGCACCATTTGGTCGGATGCGCCGCCACTGACGTTTGTAAGAGCCGGCTTTCCCGGTCTGCCGGGCGCAGAACCTAGCGCTGAGCCGCCGGGGTCCGTTCAAAACGCGGAAACTAGTTCGACCATTTGTTGTCGCTGCTTTGCGGTCGGAAGGCGGCCGTTTCCGGCCTCCATGTTGTCCTGCAAATGCCGCACATTGTCCGTGGCGGGAATTGCACAGGTGACGGCCGGATACGCCACGATCCATTTCAAGAAAAACTGCGCCCAGGATCGACAATCGAACTCGGCCGCCCAATCGGGCAACGCTTTCGCCCGTACGCGAGCGAAGATATCGCCGCCGCCAAACGGGCGATTGATAATGACGGCAACGCCACGCTCCTGCGCGAGCGGCAGAATTTTCTCCTCCGCCTCGCGCTCCATGATGGAATAATTGATCTGGAGAAAATCGAGCTTCTCGCTCCGCAGAACCTTTTCTACTTCGCCGAACGCGCCTGCATTGTAATGCGTGACGCCAATGTAGCGAAAGCGACCTTGCGCTTTCCAATCGCGCATCGTCGCAAGCTGCGTCGTAACATCGACCAGATTGTGCACCTGCATCAAATCGATACATTTCGTTCGTAAGCGCTCGAACGAGCGTTCCATCGACTCAATTCCAGCTCGGTTGCCCCGTGTCCAAACCTTCGTGGCTAGAAAAAGTTTTTCGTAGAGCACAAGCCTTGTTGCCAGCGCGCCGATCACTTCTTCGGAGCGTCCATACATCGGCGAGGAATCGATGACACGCGCGCCCATTCTCACGAATAGCGAAAGAACATCACTGAGTTGCTTTTCATTTTCCGGCGTAAGATCGACATCGAACACTTTCCACGTGCCGAGTCCGATGACGGGAAGTTTTTCACCTGAAGCGGGGATGGAGCGCATCAGCATCTCTGATGATTCGCTTTTCGTCTGCGCGCGTGGTGCGTTGATTGGAAGAAGCAACCCGGCCGTGGTCGCGCCGATCAACTTTGCCGCTTCACGACGCGTTATCCGGCTCATGTTGAACAATACAATAAACCTGCGTTCGTAATCACGAAACATTGAATACGACTCGCCGCCAATTCATCAGAGTTTCGGCTGCCGCTGGCGCGAGCGCCGCCTTCGGCGCAAGATCGACAACTTTGTTCGCGGAAAAACCGGTGAAACCTTTGCGCATTCTCATACTCGGCGGCACCGGATTCACCGGACCGGCTCAGGTTCGTTACGCGCTCGGCCGCGGGCACAAAGTGACGACATTCAATCGGGGAAAAACGCATCCCGGGGAATTGCCGAGCGAAGTGGAGCAACTGGTCGGCGATCGCAACGGAAAGCTCGACGCCTTGAAAGATCGACAATGGGATGTTGCAATCGATAACCCGACGACGCTGCCGGCTTGGGTGCGTGACGCGGCTCAGATTCTCAAGGGAAACGTCGATCGCTATGTGTTCATCTCGACAATTTCCGTTTACGCCGACACGAGCAAAGGTGTGGATGAAAGCGCACCGCTTCAGAAATACGAAGGTGCCGATGCATTCAAAGAGACGCTCGAGGCGATGCGTGCATCCGGCTACAAGACCTACGGACCACTCAAGGCTTTATCAGAAAAAGAGGCGGAGAAATGGTTGCCAGGAAAGGTGCTGATCATTCGACCGGGATTAATTGTCGGGCCGGGTGACGAGACCGACCGTTTCACTTATTGGCCGGTGCGAATTGAGCGCGGCGGCGAGGTGCTTGCGCCCGGGGCGCCTACCGACCCGGTGCAATTTATCGACGCACGCGATCTCGCCGAGTGGACGATCCGAATGGTCGAAAGCCGGGAAACGGGAACTTACAATGCGACCGGTCCGGCCAAGCCGCTCGGGATCGGAGACATGCTCGGCAAAATTAAAGCCGCGCTAAGCGCGAACGCGAATTTCACGTGGGCGAATGCCGAGTTTCTCAAAGAACAGAAGGTTCAGGCCTGGTCGGACATGCCGGTTTGGGCAGGTGACGAACTCGGATTGGCGCGAACAAAGATTGGTGGCGCTTTAACGAAAGGTCTGACGTTCCGTCCACTCGCCGACACGGCGCGCGACACGCTCGCCTGGTTCAAATCGCAATCGCAAGATCGGCAATCGCACTTGAAAGCGGGTCTCGCGCCAGAGCGCGAAGCCGAAGTGCTCGCTGCCTGGCACAAGCAAATTGGAATGACGAAATCCGGATGACGAATTACGAAGCCCGAATAAATGGCGGCGATTTCGTTTCGTCATTTGGATTTGTCAGTCCCTCGTCATTACTCATTTTGGATCTTCGATGAGGCGCGTCCTCGAAAAAGTCGTCGATGTTCGCGCGCAGGAACTTCGCGCTCTCGGGCTCGCGTTTGTTTTTAACTTCGTTGTTCTCGGGAGTTATTATGTCGTCCGGCCGATTCGCGACAATATCGGCGCCGAGGGCGGGCTCGAGAATCTTTCATGGATGTTCACCGGCACACTGGTCGCGATGCTGATCGCAAACACGCTCTTCTCGGCAATCGTCGCGCGCATGTCACGCCGGCGTTTCATCCCGATCGCCTACCGGTTTTTTATCGCAAACCTCGTTCTTTTTTACCTGCTGATGCGCACGCTCACGGCTGCGCAGAATGTGTGGGTCGGCCGCGCTTTCTACGTTTGGGTAAGCGTGTTCAATCTTTTTATCGTCACGGTCTTCTGGGCGTTCATGACCGATGTCTTCAACAGCGAGCAGGGGAAACGGCTTTTCGGTTTCATCAGCGTGGGCGGCACACTTGGCGGAATTGTCGGCGCGACTATTACTGCGTCGCTGGTTCGGAAAATCGGGACACTCAATCTGCTTTTTGTTTCGGCTGTCATGCTCGAGTTAGGCGCTTGGTGCGTCCGATTCTTCCCGGCGGAGTTTAAAGGCCGGCATCGCGACGCAACCTCGGATAAAGCGAAAACGGACGAAGCGCTCACCGATGCCGAAGTTTCACAAGAACCGCCCGAAGATTTGAGCCGTGCTGGCAGCGGCGATGCCGAGAAACCGATCGGTGGCGGGATCATTTCGGGAATCTCACACGTTTTTCGCTCGCCTTATTTGCTGGGCATTTGCGCCTTTATGTTGCTGCACGCCATCACCTCCACGCTCGTCTATTTTCAACAGGCCGACATCACCGCCCACCAATTCCACGAGCGCGCGGCCCGCACCGCGTTTTTCGCGCAGATCGATCTTTCGGTAAACCTGCTCACCATCGGTGTGCAGCTTTTTCTTACTGGTCGATTACTGAAATGGTTCGGCGTCGGCCTCACCCTGGCATTTTTGCCGGCACTGAGCATGATCGGCTTCCTCGCCATGGGCTTTGTACCGGTGCTCGCGCTGCTCGCAATTTTTCAAACGCTGCGACGAGCTGGCAATTTCGCCGTTACGCGTCCGGCGCGTGAAGTCCTCTTCACCGTACTGCGGCGGGAGGACAAATACAAAGCCAAGAGCTTCATCGACACGTTCGTTTACCGCGCCGGGGACCAGATCGGCGCGTGGTCATATCCCCTACTAACCTGGCTCGGTCTCGGTCTGACCGGCATCTCGTTTGTCGCCGCTCCCCTCGCTGTACTCTGGTGCGGCCTCAGCCTTTGGCTGGGGAGAAAACAAGGCATATTCGCTCGCGCGCAACAGCACGCCGATACCTCGGACATCAGCAACATCGCTGCCCCGCTCGACAAACCATCCGCTGCCTAGCGCGGGGTGCGGATGATCGAGAGCTGACCCGACCCGTCGCTCTATCAGCTAAAGGGGGGCTATGACTTGGCGTAAACCCCAAGCAGCGGCCGCGGCGACGGCTTCTTCGAGCGAAAATCGCTCACGAAACCCGCCTTCGTGCGGATCTCGACGTGACCCGCCGCGCGCTTGGCGCCGTAAACGAGCACCGCGCCCACCGGCGCTGCGAATGGATCGCGCACTGCGAGTTTTTTGAATCCGTAATTGCTCACCAGCTCTTGCCCGGCCTCTTTCGCGAGTTCACTTTTCGGACGCGAATTCACCACGCCGGCGGCGACCAGCGCCTCTTTCACGTAATGCCAGCATCGCGAGCCCGAGTGCGCATGTGCGCGTTCCTCCGCGATCGTCGCGGCGCGGCACAGCTTCGGATCGATCTTCGGATCAACCTTCGCCAGCGGGTAAACGATCTTCTTCGCCTGATATTGGGTAACGACCTCGGCCGACTGTGTTTTTCCTTGCGCGTCTTTGAAGACAAAGCGCGGCTTCGAAGGAGCCAAACCATCGGCTCCAACGGCCCTGGCAGCGAGCAGAACTGAACCAGCGATGACGATAGAAAGGGCGGCGAAATTCCGCATAAAAGCCGCCTCTAATGCAGCAGGACTGCTGCCGCCGCAACCGGTATTTTGACAAAAGTCTTAATTCTTTCGAGGCATGTCAGCCCGGCCGCTGCGGCGACAATCTCCATTGGTGCCGTGACCAGCAGCGAAATAATAGTCGTTTCTTCCAGCGCGAGAGGAACTTATAACCGGAATCATCCCGGCCTGCTCGACAGGCATGAAAACGGCTGTAAGGAGCGTGGAAATGAAAACGACCAACGCGCCAATTAGCGCCGCCCGCCGTAGCGGGCAGGCTGCATAAATGCGCGTTTAGGTCTCGCCAAGTTGGAGCCCGCTTTCGCGGGACCCCAGTGGTTCGAATCACCGACGCTCTGCGGCGGGGTTATTTCCAAATCCAAAGCACCGAACGATTAGAAGAAACTTATGAAACCAACACCTCAAGTCAGTTCAAATCAGCGCCACCCCCGTGGCGATAATAGCGCATCCCGCGATCACCGGAGCTGTCCATTAACGGATTACTCCTTTCAATCGACCGCGGAAGCGCTCAGCCGCTCCTCTGTACGCGCGGAAAAGGGAATCGCCGAGCTGCGCACGTTCCGCAAAGTTAGCCGCGAATACTTCGGCGCCGAAGCAGGCGGCGAGCATCTCAAAGAAGGAATATTCTTCGCCTCGATCGCATGCGTAGCAGCCTGGCCGATCACTGTGATGATGTACGAGCTGACGCGAATGATGATATAACTCGGGAGCGAAGAAATCGCATTTCGATGCTGAAATCGGTTTGCCGTTGTAGGGCAGGCGCGTCGCCTGCCGAACGAAAGACAACCGGAGCGGTTGCCCTACAATTCTGGTACCAAGCCCGCGGCCGGCCATAGCAATTGCTCATCGAGACGAATTTCTTCTAGAATGCCAGATTCTCCTGGTTCTCGTTGGAAGTAACAGCAGCTAGTCCTCCAAATTTCTTCATCAAGTCGTCGAGCTTGGCGATGTAGTAGTCGATATTTTCGTCGCGGTTTTGCGGATCGAAGCTTGAAGCGAGCTTGGCGTTTTCGTAGGCGGCCAGTTTTTTTCCAGCGCCGGTAATGTAATAGCTGATCTGGTCGCCGGGCCGATAATTGCGCCCGCTGGCGAGCGCGAGCTCGTAGGCAGCGGCGCGGTTGCGCGCGGAGCCGGCGATCTTCGCACGATATTTTTCGAGCGAATCCTGGAGTGTATCGGTCTTCATCAACATGTCGATGTTCCATTCCCGGCCGCGAATCTTTCCCTCGAATTCATCTCGCAGTCGGCTAATCGCTTCTGGTTTTCCTTCCATCAGAAGCTTGATCATCTCCTCGAGGAAAACGCGCTGGAATTTCTCGAGCCCCCGTGATTTGAGCGCGCCACCCTTGATGATCACGTCCCCCTCGCACGTGAGCAGCGCGTAATTTTTCGCCTTGTAGCTGAACATTGCGTCGAACTGCTCGTCGAACTCGACCTCGATGCCTGGTGGCAATTCTTTTGCCAGGCCACTGCGTAATTTGCCGATGTCCTCTGCTGTAGTGGCAGCCGTGTCGGCTGCATTGGGTTTGCTCTTCGCACTCGGCACGCCTCCCTCCACAGAAGAAGGTGGTACGAAATAAATCCCGTCGGTATCAACTTCAACGACGTGCGCACCTTGTCCGTTCAGCCAATCGATCATTTTCTTCAACAGATCGCGCCCGATCTGCGTGACGCGCGCAGCGGCGTCGAAATCGGCGAAATGTCCCTGCGCAAATCCGAGATAGCCGTAAAAGCTGTTGATCAGAATTTTGAACGTGTTTTGAAGCGCATGAAAATAGCGTTGTCGCGCCGGATCGTTCGATGCCGCGCGCATGCTTGCTTTCGCTTCAAGTCGGAAATTGCGCAGATCAGTTAGCAGATGCCGGAAAATCTGGAGTTGATCAGTCGCGGGAAAGCAATTGAACTGCAACATGATCGATGGATAAAGCGACGCTACGTCACAATGCCAGACGTTGCGCGCGACACCGGCGAAGAAGATGTCGGTATAACCACCCTCGAACGTGCGCACCATCGGCATCTCCGGAATGGAATGACGCTGCCGGAAATATTCACGCAAAAAGAGCGCGTTGATCCGAGTAGCGTTGCCGCGCACGATCACATCCTGATAATTGTATGGGAAAATCTGCGCCTGGATGAAATAACTCGGACTGAGAAGCTCGGCGAGGGCGCGCGTTTCGCGGACGGCGCAAAGCACACGCTGCCGAAACTTTTCGTCATTCCCGATGTAGGCACGTTGCAATTCCTTCCCGGTGAGCGACGAAAACTCTTCGCTATCGCAAAACCCGAAATGCCGCGCCACATCGACGCGCTCGAAGCCCGATAACGTACGCATGCCGACATCGTAAAATTGCGCGAGCAAAAACGTGTCGACGAAATGCCGGCCATCGATCGTGAACTTCGGGTAATCGATGGTCTTCTCAGCAATCTGGAGTCGCGACGGACGCGACCGCAAGAATCCGTCGCTGCGTCCCCAATCGAGCTTCGTTTTTGTTTTGCGCGCACGAGCGACGAGATATGGCAGATCAAAGCGGAACAAGTTGTGACCTTCGATCACATCCGGATCGCGTTTTTTGATGAGACTCGTTAGGCGTTTGAGCGCGTCTCTCTCCGACTCTTCGACGTTTTTTGGATCGACAATTATCAGTTCCTCCCAGCCCGAGTTGTCAGAGAGCGCGATGCTCATGACGTGATCGGTGGGACCAGGGTCAGCGACCCCGGCTACAGGCTCAGCGAATGACAGGACTTCGAGTTGCATCCGCTTGAGCTCCTCGAACGGCAACTCTTTGAAAAGCGTTCGACCACTCGCGGTGAGATAATGTTGAACCGGATCCGTGAACGCAAAGAAATCGCGCCCGGCTTTTTTGAGCCCGTTACGCAGCGCAATCAGTTCCTTCCAGCTATCGACGGTGACGCGCCAACCGTATTTCAGATCGCCGGCAAGTTTCTCAGCCTCAATGCCAAGATCGACAACGTCGGAGTCGCACCAAACGAATGGATGGAACGGCTCGACGTCGGCAGTTGTCGAACCATCTTTTTCACGCCGGTAAACTTTTACCGTGCCAGTCTCGCCCAACTCGACGGCAACAATGCGCGGCGTCGAATCAGCGCCGAAGAGCATCGTGTTCTTCTCAAAATCCATGAGTCATCCACAGATTGCGCAGATTTTCACAGATTCAAAATCCGAAGGACCAATGTCTGAAAATCATCTGCTTTAACTTCTTTAATCTGTAGATAAGTCAGAAACGTTCGTTTCGGCCGGCGCAAGACCAGTATGCGAGACGCGTGCGCTACCTTAACGATTCTGTTATAAGTTCAGGATGAAGACTTGTTCGTTGTCGATCTTGGGTCTGATCTTTTCGGCCTCCGCGTTCGCGCAACAGCCGTCGCTCGAAAACATCGCGGCGAGTGAGCTGCCCTCGTTGCTGGCAATCTACAAGGATATTCACAGTCATCCGGAATTGTCGGGACACGAAGAGCAAACATCGGCGCTGGTGGCAAAGGAACTGCGCGCGGCCGGCTGCGAAGTAACAGAGAATTTTGGCAAGTACGATAAGCCGAATCTGAAATGTTACGGGGTTATTGGCGTCATGAAAAACGGCGCCGGGCCGACTATTCTCGTCCGCACAGACATGGACGCGTTGCCGGTGCATGAAGAGACCGGCCTGCCGTACGCCAGCAAGGTGACGACAAAAAATGACGAAGGAAGAGATATCTCCGTAATGCACGCCTGCGGACATGACGCGCATATGTCTGCCTTCATCGGCACAGCCCGAGCATTGCAGCGATTAAAAGATCAATGGGCTGGCACAATCATCTTCGTCGGACAGCCGGCAGAGGAAGCGATCGGCGGTGCCCGCGCCTTGCTCAGGGCAGGGCTATACAATCGGTTCGGAAAACCGGCCTTCGCCCTCGGATTTCACGACAAGGCCGACTTGGAAATCGGACATATCGGTGTCACGGAAGGTTACACCTACGCGAATGTTGACTCGGTGAATATCACAGTTCACGGCATCGGCGGGCACGGCGCGTATCCGCACAAGACAAAGGACCCGATCGTCCTCTCGGCTGAGATCATCAACGCGCTTCAAACGATCGCCAGCCGCGAAGATAATCCGCTCGATCCAATTGTCGTCACGGTCGGCTCAATTCACGGCGGCACCAAACACAACATCATTCCTGACGAAGTGAAGATGCAGTTAACGGTACGCACCTACAAATCCGACGTGCGCGAGCGCGTGCTTGGGGCGATTGACCGGATCGCGAAGGGTTGCGCGATTGCAGCGGGAATTCCGGCAGATCGCGCGCCGACCGTTGAAGTTCTAAAGGACGAATTTGTTCCAGCAACTTACAACAATCCGGAATTGACGAAGCGGCTGGTCGCCGTCTGGAAGAAGGTACTCGGTCCGCAAAACGTCGATATGGTTGATCCAACCATGGGCGGTGAAGATTTTTCCGAATACAGTTTGCCCGATCACTCCATTCCGGCGGTCGATTTTCATATTGGCGCGGTCGATCCCGCGAAGATTGCCGAGTTCAAGAAAGCCGGCAAAGAATTGCCAAGCTTGCATTCGAGCAAATTCGCGCCGGTGCCTGAACCGACCATTCGCGTCGGTATCGTCGGTATGACGAGCGCTGTGCTCGAACTGATGAAGAAATAATCGCGCAACGCGCGCTTATTTCACACGAATGTTTTTCCGAAGGAAGGTCGGGACGTCCAGGTCCTGACCCTCCACAATCGTCGGCTCGCTTTTTTCAAAGCGGCCACGCGTGACCGGCTCAAATTGCAAGACCTCCTGCTTGGCTTGGACGGATTTTTCCGCGGCTGGCTTCGCTTCCTCGGTGGGCAACTGTTTTTCCTTTGGAGCGATCAACCGCGGCGCATTAGCGGGCTTTTTCGCTACTGGCACTGGGGGCAGCGGTTCGATCGCAGCCGGCGCCGGTTGCTCAAATGGAACGAGATCAGCTGGCTTCGAGCGCGTTTCAGTGACAGTGGGTTCTGGCACGACCTCGCTCTTCGGCGGCGGTTCCTGCTGTTGTTGCCAGACCGGTGGCATCGAAACGCTGGTCTGCGCCGACTTGGTCTGCTGGATTGAATCACTATTGGCAGCGAGCGAGCTGATGATGGTGACGCTCAAGCGGTTTCCCATTCGCCCGTCCACCGCCGTGCCAAAAAGAATCTGCGTCTGGTCATTCACGTGGCGCCCAAGCTCGTGCATCAAAATTTCCACTTCCGATAACGTCATGGCGGGCCCGCCTGCGATCTGAACGAGCACGTGCGCGGCGTTCGCCAACGCGCGGCCGCGATCCAGCAGCGGATTTTTGAGCGCCTGCGCAAGCGCGTCGTGCGCGCGGTTGTCGGAATCGGATTCACCGAAACCAAAGAGGCAACGACCGTCGCGACTGCGCAACGCTGCCAGCAAATCATCGAAGCCGATGCGGATGAGTCCAGGCCGCTGGATTAGATTTACGATCGAGCGCACGCTTTGACTGATGGTGATGTCGGCGACGGCAAAGGCCTGATGAATGCCCGCTTTCGGCGCGACCATGTCGCCCATGCGATCGTTCTCGAAACAGATAACGGCGTGAGCGATTTCGTTTAGCCGCCCAAACGCTTCCTGGGCTTGGGCGCCGCGGCGTTTGCCCTCGAAGGAAAACGGCAACGTCGCAAAAGCGATGACGAGTGAGCCGGCTTCGCGCGCGAGCTGTGCAACAAACGGCGCAGCGCCCGAACCAGTTCCACCACCGAGGCCCGCGCAAATAAAAATCATTCGAGCATCAACCAGCGCCTGCCGGATCTCGTCGGCCGATTCCACCGCCGATTGATAACCAAGTTCCGGATCGCCACCGGCGCCGAGACCGCGCGTAACCGAGCGACCAAGTTGCACTTTCTGCGGGGCCACTGAACTGGCCAGCGATTGTGCATCGGTATTAATCGCAATCAGGTCGGCTCTCTCCAAGCCATCGAGCAGGACGCGATCAAGTGCGTTCGAACCAGCGCCGCCCACGCCCACCACTTTGATCGGGACGATTTCTTCCTCACGTTCGGGCAAACTGTAATTTTTGCTGAGCTGAATCATTGATTGTTCATTCTAAACCTGGAGGGACGGGCGCTGGGCCGTCCCTGAAATGGTGGGATGCCACGGCGTGCGTCCCTCTAAAATAAATTCTTGTCTGTTCATCGCATGCCGCTGAAAAATTTTCCGATAATTCGGCCGATCCCCCGCCGCGGCCGGTCGGCTTGCACTGCTTGCGCGTATTTGATCAGTCCGATGGCGGTGGAGAATTGCGGGTTCTCGAACGCGGAAGTAAGTCCCGACATGGTTTGCGCGTGCGCCACGTGCGCCGGCATTTCAAAGACCTCTCCGGCGAGATGATCAATACCGTTAAGAAGACTGCATCCGCCGGTGATGAAAATGCCTGCGCCGAGGTAATTGATGAACGATTCCTCCTCGAGTTTGCGTTTGAGCAGTTCCAAGGTTTCACGCAGACGCATATGAATAATCGTGTTGAGCGTTTCGCGTTCGACTTCTTTGCCGGCAAAACCGGAATCGTCTTTCAACAGGATCGTTTCGCCCGGCAAGCAATTACCGAGAACGACGCTTCCCTCCTCGACCTTTAATTTTTCGGCACGGGTCATGGGGATGCGCAGTCCCATCGAGATGTCGTTGGTGATGTGATCGCCGCCTACGGCGAAGACGCCGCTCTGCTTCACCGCTCCATCGACATAAAGAATATAATCGGTCGTGCCTCCGCCAATATCGATGACAAGGGCGCCGAGATTTTTTTGGTGCTGGGTGAGCACAACCTGCGCGGAAGCAAGCGCGTTGAAAACCACGTCCTCGACATCAAGCGGCAGCTCTTTCACGCACCGGATGGTGTTTTGAATGCGGGTGCGCACTCCGTGAATGATGTGAAAATCGGCTTCCAGTTTTTCTCCGAGCATCCCGATCGGATTGAGAACGCCATCCTGTCCATCGACATGGTAATGCTGGATGATTGAATGCAGGAAGGCGTTTTGTGCAGGGATGCTTACTTCTCGCGCGCTGATTTTTACATCCTCAACGTCCTGCTCATCGATCTCATCATGGTCTTCTGGACGTGTCACGCAGCCGCGGTTATTGAAACTTTGAATGTGGGCCCCGGCCACGCCGACGTAAACGCTCCGAATCATGACGTCGCTCTTTTGTTCTGCCTCGACCACGGCTTCGTGCACGCATTTCATCGCGGTCTCAAAATCGACGATCTCGCCCTTGC
>Ga0210399_10001003_pt1 | contig 22163 bp, 22 predicted proteins | sample IncBWC14MmetaG_FD_150865 | JGI IMG/M metagenome (GOLD analysis project Ga0210399, IMG submission 150865) | Forest soil microbial communities from Barre Woods Harvard Forest LTER site, Petersham, Massachusetts, United States - Inc-BW-C-14-M | ecosystem: Environmental > Terrestrial > Soil >... | reverse complement strand
TCCGCGCCGCCTCCGCGCGCGGGGAGGGGTGGTCTCGGTCCTGAACCCGCACTCCTCCTCAACCCCGGGGAAGCCGCCCGCTCCCGTGGAGGTGCGGGGGCGGGAAATGGTCTATGAGGAAGCGAAGCAACGAATCGTCTACACCGGGGAGGTCGCCATCCGCCAGGGGGACATCCGGTCGAAGAGCCCCGAGGCCACCGTGTTCCTGTCCCCGGACGGCTCGGCCGTTAAGACGGTGGTGGCGGGGGAGCCGGTGGAGGTGGTGCAGGGGGAGCGCAAGGGTGTGGGGGCGCGTGGCACCTACACCCCGGACACCGAGACCTTCAATCTGGTCGGAGAGAAGGTGACCGTCAACGACCCCACCCAGCAGGTGGAGGGCCGATCTTTGACCTTCCATGTGGGCGACGATAGGATCCTCGTCGATGGCCGGGAGGAGGTCCGCACCGAGTCCATCTTCAAACGGGCTCCCCCGAAGAAATGAGATGACGATCCTCCGAGCCGCCGCTCTGACCAAGTCCTACGGCCGGCGCGTCGTGGTGGGAGAGGTGAACCTCGACATCCAGAACGGGGAGGTGGTGGGCCTTCTGGGCCCGAACGGAGCGGGTAAGACCACCACCTTCTACATGGTCGTGGGCCTGACCCGGCCCGACCGCGGCCAGGTCTTCCTGGGCGACGAGGACATCACCGCCCTTCCCATGTACCTGCGCGCGAGGGCGGGAATCGGCTATCTGCCCCAGGAGGCCAGCGTCTTCCGCCGGCTGACCACGGAGGAGAACGTGCTCGCCATCCTGGAGATGCTGGGCCTGCCCGCTTCCCAGCGCCGGCCGCGCGCGCGGAGCCTGCTCGAGGAGCTGGGCATCCTGGCCAAGGCCCGTCAGCCCGCCTACACCCTCTCCGGGGGGGAGCGCCGGCGGCTCGAGATCTGCCGCGCCCTGGCCACCTCCCCCTCTTTCATCCTCCTGGACGAGCCCTTTGCCGGCATAGACCCCATCGCGGTCATCGACATCCAGAAGATCATCGCCCACCTGAAGGATCGCGGGATCGGTGTCCTGATCACGGACCACAACGTCCGCGAGACCTTGAAAATCACGGACCGGGCCTATATTCTGAGGGACGGCAATGTATTCCGTTCCGGGACCCCTCGCGCGCTGGCCTCCGATCCGGAGGTACGCCGGGTTTACCTCGGCGAGGCCTTCCATCTCGACGACCGTGGCCCCGAGGCCTGAGGACAGCGGAGCGCGACGCTCCGGGGTCTGAGCTTGGCCATCCACCAGAAGTTGGGGCTCTCCGCCCGCCTCTCCCAGAGGCTCATCCTCACCCCCTCCCTCCAGCAGGCCATCAAGCTGCTCCCCCTGACCACCCTGGAGCTGGCGGAGGTCCTGGAGCAGGAGGTGATGGAGAATCCCCTGCTGGAGGAGGTGCCCGCCCAGGAGGTCGCCGCGGAGGAGGTGGCCCAGGAGGAAGCCAAGGAGGAGCAAGCCCGGACCGATCCCCTGAAGGACATCGAGATCGAGAAGTTCTTCGAGGATTACTTCGACGACGGGGCAGCGCGGCGCAGCCGGCCCTCCGAGGTGCCGGAGATGCCCCCCATCGAGAACACCCTCACCGAGTCCCCCGACCTCTACGACCACCTCCTTTGGCAACTCCACATGTCGCCGTCGGACGAGCTCACGGTCGAGATCGCGGAAGCGATCATCCACAACCTGGACGAGGACGGGATGTTGCAGGCCTCCCTGGAGGAAATCGCGAACATGGGCCCCTACCCGCCGGAGGAGGTTCAGAAGGCCCTGGACGCGGTCCAGGCCCTGGACCCGCGGGGGGTCGCCGCCCGGGACCTCACGGAATGCCTCCGCCTCCAGCTTAAGTTCCTCGGGTTGGAGGGCTCTCCCGCCGACGTCATGGTCCGCGACTACCTGAAGCAGCTCCAGAGCCATCAGTACGCCGAGATCGGCCGCCAGATGGCGCTCACCCCCGAGGAGGTGTCCCAGCACCTGGAGATCATCCGTCGCGAGCTGGACCCCAAGCCGGGCAGCAAGTACTGTCCCGACCGCGCGACCTACATCCTGCCTGACGTGTTCGTGGTCAAGGAGGGCGACGACTACAAGATCGTGCTGAACGACGACGGGCTGCCCAAGCTGCGAATCAGCCCCACCTACCGGAGGATGCTGGACGAGAAGGAGGCGGGCTCGGAGGAGACGCGGAACTACGTGAAGGACAAGCTCCGCAGCGCGCTCTGGCTGCTCAAGAGCGTCGACCAGCGCCAGCGCACCATATACAAGGTCGCGGAGTCCATCGTGCGCCACCAGCGCGCCTTCCTGGACCACGGCGTCACGCAGCTGAAGCCGCTGGTCCTGCGCGATGTGGCCACCGACATCGGCATGCACGAGTCCACCGTCTCCCGGGTGGTGGCCAACAAGTACATGCACACTCCGCGCGGGGTCTACGAGCTGCGCTTCTTCTTCCACAGCGGGATCACCTCCACCATGGGGGAAGCCATAAGCTCCGTGACCATCAAGGACCGAATTCGCAAGATGATCGACAACGAGGACACCGCCCATCCCCTTTCCGACTCCCGCATTGCCGAAGTGCTGGAGGCGGACGGCCTGCCGCTGGCCCGGCGGACGGTGGCCAAGTACCGGGAGGAGTTGCGCATCCCCCCCTCCAACCTGCGCAAGGCGGTCCACTGAAACCCGCAGGGAAGCGCCGGCCGGGAGGTGAGGGGATGAGGATCGAGTTCACGGGGCGTCATGCGGAGGTACCCCCGGAGATAAAGAGGCTGGCAGAGCGAAAGCTCGCGAAGCTGGCCCGGGTGCTTCCTAGCGGCATCATCCGCGCCCACGTGATCGTGACCACGGACAAGCACCGGCAGATCGCGGAGGTCAGCGTTCACTCCAAACACCTGGACCTGACCGCCGAGGAGGCGAGCTCGGATCTGGGAGCCTCGCTCTCCACCGTAATCGACAAGCTGACGCGTCGGGCCCAGCACCAGGTGGGCAAGTGGCGGACGCGCAAGCGGGCGGGGCCGGACCGCACCCGACTCCGCCCCCCCGAGGAGCAGCCGGCGGAACTCGGGCCCCGGGTCATCCGCAGCCGTCGCTTCCCGTTGAAGCCAATGACCCTGGACGAAGCGGCCCTCGAGGTGGGCCACAGCCCGGAGGGCTTCCTGGTCTTCCGCGACGCCGCCACCGAGCGGGTGAGCGTGCTCTACAAGCGGAAGGACGGAAACCTGGGCCTCATAGAGCCCGAGGCCTGATGCGCGGGGTAGCCTCCCCGCGCCCCCGGTCGGCGGAGTCGGCCCGGAAGGGGAAGGGTCGGCGGGGGGGGAAGGGGGGGCGGGCTCTCCCCGCCCCCGCCGGGACCGCGGTCTCGGTGCGGGACCTCCTGGGACCGGAGGCCGCGGCCCTGCAGCTCCGCATCGCGGCGGGGCGGGCGGGCCTCGATCACGAGGTCCAGCAGTCCCGGGTCCAGCGGCCCGGCCTCGCCCTCACCGGCTACACGGACTACGTCCGCTACGGCCGCGTGCAGATCATGGGGGCGAGCGAAATCGGATACCTGCGCAAGCTCAGCCCCCGGCGCCGGGCGGCCATCCTGGCCAAGCTCGCCCGCTGCCGGATTTCCTGCTTCGTGGTGACCAAAGGGCTCGCCCCGCCCCCGGAGCTGCTGGCCGCCGCCGAGGCCCGCGGCATCCCGCTGCTCCTCACCCCCCTGGAGTCCACCCCCCTCATCAAGCACCTCTCGAGCTTTCTGGACGAGCGGCTGGCCCTGCGGCTGCATCTCCACTCGGTGCTGATCGATGTGTTCGGCCTGGGCGTGCTGATCATGGGCGAGAGCGGGATCGGAAAGTCGGAATGCGCGCTCGACCTCATCGACCGCGGCCACCGCCTGGTGGCCGACGACGTGGTGGAGATCAAGCGCATGGCGGACACCTTGGTGGGATCCTCCCCCGACCTCACCCGGTACCACATGGAACTGCGCGGGCTGGGGGTGATCAATATCAAGGACCTCTACGGCGTCTCCTCGATCCGCCTCTCTAAACGGGTGGAGCTCGTGCTGAACCTCGAGCGCTGGGAAGCGGGCAAGGAGTACGACCGCTTGGGGCTCCAGGGCGAGACCTTTCTGATTCTCGGGGTGGAGGTTCCCCTCCTCCGGATGCCGGTGGCCCCCGGGCGCAACATAGCCATCCTGGCCGAGGTCGCCGCCCGCAACCAGCTCCTCAAGGAGCGGGGCTATGACGCTGCCCGGCGCTTCGCGGATCGGGTGGACGAGATGATTGAGGGGGAGGGAGAGCCGGTCCTGGGGCGGGCGGCGGGTGCGCGCCCGCGGCGGAGGGCGCGCGCGAGGAGCCGGGCGTGAGCCCGCGGCCGGGGGCCGGTCCCCGCATCCTCATGATCACCGGCCTCTCCGGCTCCGGGAAGACCCACGTCTCCCGGGCCCTCGAGGACATCTCTTGGTTCTGTGTGGACAACCTGCCGACCCCCCTCATCCCGCGCTTTGCGGAGCTGATCCGCGGATCCCGCCAGCTCCAGCGCTCGGCCCTGGTCGTGGACGTGCGCGAACCGGGATTTCTGAAGCGCTTCCCCCAGGTCTACCGGAAGCTCCGCGAGAAGGGGGTAGCGGCCAGCCTCCTCTTCCTGGAGGCAGATGAGAAGGTGCTCGTGCGGCGCTTCAGCGAGACCCGCCGGCCCCACCCCCTGGCCGTGAACCAGCCCGCCATCGACGGGATCCGGGAGGAGCGGGAGGCCTTGCGCCCGATCCGCAAGATGGCGGATCTCATCCTGGACACCTCCCAATACACCGTGCATCAGCTCCGCGACTACATCCGGGAACACTACGACGTGCGCGGGGAGTCCCCTCTGGTGGTCTCCGTGGTCTCCTTCGGCTACAAATACGGTGTTCCCTCGGAGGCCGACCTCGTGTTCGACGCGCGCTTCCTTCCCAACCCGAACTTCGTCCCCTCCCTGAAGTCCTTGACCGGTCACCACCCCCGGGTGGTGCGCTTCCTCCGCCGGCAGAAGGAAACCGCCACCTTCCTCGCCCGGCTAAGGGGCTTCCTGGCCTACGCCCTGCCGCGCTACTTGAAGGAGGGAAAGACGTACCTCACGATCGGGATCGGTTGCACCGGGGGCCGGCATCGTTCGGTGATGATCGCGAACGCGCTGGGGGCGGCGCTCCCCCGCGGGCACTACACCATCCACGTTTATCATCGGGATTTGAGGCCCGCATGAGGGGGGCAGGGGAATGATCGGCATCGTGGTGGTGACCCACGGGCGAGTGGCGGAGGAGCTGGTCCAGGCCGCGCGCGCGATCGTGGGAGAGATCCCCGCCATCGCGGCTGTCTCCATCGGCTGGACCGACGACGCGTCCGTGGCCAAGGAGGCGATCGCGCGGGCCCTGGCCGAGGTGGGGGGCGGGGATGCCCTGATTCTCACCGACATGTTCGGGGGGACCCCCACCAACCTCAGCCTGCCTTTCCTCTCCCCACGCTTGGAGATTGTGACCGGCGTGAACCTTCCCATGCTGATCAAGCTCACGACTCTACGGGAGGGCGATCTCCTGGAGGTGGCGCGGGCCGTGCGCGAGCAGGGGAAGGGGGCCATCTACGTTACCAGCGAGGTCCTCGAGAAGAAGCCGACTTGACCCGGAGAGAGGTCCGGATTACGAACCGGCTGGGGCTGCACGCGCGGGCGGCCGCGCGGTTCGTACACACCGCGAACCGCTTCTCTTCCCACATCACGGCCAGCCGGGAGGGGAAAACCATGGACGGGAAGTCGATCCTGGGCATCCTGCTCTTGGCCGCCTCTCAGGGGACGGTCTTGGAGCTGGCCGCGGACGGGGACGACGAGGTGGCGGCGCTAGACGCCCTGGTCAAGCTTGTGACCAGCGGCTTCGGGGAAGATCGGTGAGCAGGGCACGGGGGTCCGCCGCGTGGGAATGATGGAGCTCAAGGGCACGGGGGTCTCGCCCGGGATTGCGGTGGGGCACGCCCTCATCGTGGAGCGGGACGCCGCCCCCGCCTTCCGCCTCATCCTCGCCCCGGAGGAGGTGGAGCGCGAGGTCGAGCGTCTGACCTCGGCGGTGGACGCCTCGCGGGCTCAGGTCCAGGCGGTCAAGGACCGGCTCTCCCGGGAGGCCGGGCTGCCCCACGCTTACATCTTCGACGCCCATCTGCTCATGCTCGAGGACCCCCTCCTCCGCGACCGCGCGCTGGCAGTCATCCGGGACGACCACGTGAACGCGGAGTGGGCCTTGCGCACGGTTGCCGACCAGCTCCACGCCCTATTCAACGAGTTCACGGACGCCTACCTACGGGAGCGGAGCACCGACCTGGACGACGTGCTCGGTCGGGTCCAGCTGAATCTGGCGGGCGAAGCGGACGCGCTCTCCCTGTCGCGCTTGCCCCGCAACGTCGTGCTGGTGGCTTCCGACCTGACGCCCTCGCAGGCGGCGGAGCTCGACTGGAAGAAGGTCCTGGCCGTGGCCACGGATGTCGGTTCCTCCACCTACCACACCGCCATAATCGCCCGCTCCCTCGCCATTCCCGCGGTCGTGGGCCTGAAGGATGCCACCCGGCGGATACCGCCCGGCAGCCTGGTGGTGGTGGACGGAACCCGGGGCGAGGTCGTGGTGGAGCCCTCGGGCCCGACCCTGGCCGGCTTTCGGGCCACCCAGGAGCGGGACCGCCAAGAGGAGCAACGGCTGCAAGGCACGCGGGGCCTGGCCGCGGTCACCCGCGATGGCGTCACCGTCCGCCTCCAGGCCAACATCGAGTTCCCGGAGGAGGCGGCGACCGCGCTCCTCTACGGCGCGGAAGGCATCGGCCTCTTCCGCTCCGAGTACCTCCTGGGGCGCGCACAGCGTTGGCCCTCCGAGGAGCGGCAGCTGGACGTCTACCGACGCCTGTTGGACCAGATGCGGCCCTTTCCGGTGACGGTGCGCACCTGGGACGTGGGCCTCGAGGAGCTGGCCCCGGGGGGGCCGAGCTGCCCCAACCCCGCGCTCGGAGAACGGGCTCTCCGCCTCCTGCGGCGGTCCCCGGAGCCCTTCCGCGTGCAGCTGCGAGCCCTCCTGCGGGCCGCCGAGCACGGCCCCCTACGGGTCATGTTTCCCTTCGCGGGCGGCCCCGCCGACCTCCGGCTCGCCCTCGACACTCTGGAGGAAGCGCGCGCGGAGCTCCGTCGCGAGGGTCTGTCCTTCTGCGAGGACGTGTGCGTGGGTCTGAACCTGGAAGTCCCGAGCGCGGCCCTGACCGCCGACCTCCTGGCCCCTGACGTGGAGTTCTTCAGCGTGGGCACCAACGACCTCATCCAATACTTGCTGGCCGTGGACCGGGCGGACCCCCGGGTGGCCGCCCTTTACCAGCCGCTCCATCCGGCCGTGCTGCGCATCATCCACCAGGTCGTGCAGGCGGCGGACGCCCAAGGGGTACCCGTCTCCCTCTGCGGGGAGATGGCCGCCGATCCCCTGGCCGCTCTCCTCCTCCTCGGTCTGGGGGTGCGCGAGCTCTCCATGACCCCGGCCGCCATTCCCCGGGTCAAGGCCGCCCTGCGCGAGGTCCGCGCGGACCGGGCCCGGGAAGTCGCCCTCTACTGCCTGTCCATCCGCACCGCGGAGGAGATCGAGGACACGCTTCGACGCGAGCTGGCGGGGGCCCTGCTCCCCGCCGAACTACCAAAGGAGTGACAAGGTGTCGGAGATTCCAAAGAGGGTAGAGAAGCCGTGGGGCCACGAGATTTGGTGGGCCCTCACGGACCGCTACGTCGGCAAGATCCTCCACGTCAAGAAGGGGGAGAGCCTCTCCCTCCAGTACCACGAGGTCAAGGAGGAGACGATCCGGGTGCAATCGGGACGGCTTCTACTGGAGACCCGGCCCCCCGGCCAGGAGGGCGAGCTACGGCGGATCGAGATGGAACCGGGCGATGTCTTCCACATCGCGCCCGGCGTCCTCCACCGCATGACGGGCCTGGAGGACTGCGACATTTTCGAGGTCTCCACCCCCGAGCTGCAGGACGTGGTGCGGCTGGAGGACCGCTACGGTCGGGCGGGAACGAGCAAGCCCTGACCGGCGGCCGCGAGCGGCTCGGGGGTCCGCTGCTTCCTGCTCTCCCGGGAGTCGTGCGGAGGCTAGTAACGCTTTAGGTCCCGGATCGCCGCCGCGATCGTCGAGACCTGGGGCAGGATGGCGTCCTCCAGCACCGGGTTGTAGCCGACAAAAGTATCGAGGGCCCCGATGCGTCGAACGGGGGCATCCAGGTTCTCGAACAGCTCGTCCGCGATGCGGGACGCGATCTCCGCTCCGTAGCCCCAGGATCGCGCGTCCTCGTGGGCCACGATGACCTTGCCCGTCTTGCGCACGCTCCGGGCCACGCTCTCCCAGTCGTAGGGTGAGAGCGAGCGCAGGTCCAGGATCTCGGTCTGGATCCCCTCCGCCTCCAGCTGCCGGGCGGCCACCAGCGAACGCTGGACCAAGGCCCCGAAGGTCACGACCGTCACGTCCGATCCCGTGCGCTTCACCGCCGCCTGGCCGAAGGGGATCCTGTATTCGGGGCCCGGATACTGGCCCTTGTTGTAGGTCTGGCGGTAGAGGTGCTTGTGCTCGAGGAATAGGACGGGGTCGTCGCAGCGGATGGCGGTGCGGAGAAGGCCGTTCGCATCCTGGGCGTTGGAAGGTATGACCACGCGCAGGCCGGGAATGTGGGTGAACAAGACCTCCCCGCACTGACTGTGGTAGATGGCGCCCCCCTGCAGGTAACCCCCGTAGGTGACGCGGATGACGACCGGGCACTTCCAAGCCCCCGCCGAGCGCCAGCGGATGAGGGCGAGCTCGTTACGGATCTGCTGGAAGGCGGGCCAGATGTAGTCGATGAACTGGATCTCCACCACGGGCTTCAGCCCCCGGGTGGCCATGCCGATGGCCCGGCCCACGATGTTGGCCTCTGCGAGCGGAGAGTTGAAGACGCGCTCGGAGCCGAACTTGCGCTGCAGGTTGTAGGTGACCTTGAAGACGCCGCCCTTGCCCTTCACCAGGGGGAGATTTTCCTCGCGGCTGCAGTCGGCCACGTCCTCCCCGAAGACAACGATGCGGCGGTCACGGCCGAGCTCGTCGTGGAGGCAGGCGTTCAGAAGGTCCACCATCGTCTTGGGATCCCCGGTGGGGGCGGGCTCCGTGGCGAAGGCATCGGAGGTGGGATCCACATCAGGCGAATAGACGTGGAGGGTCACGCTCTCCGCCTCGGGGGAGGGCGCGGCGAGGGCGGCGTCGGCGGCCGCCGCCACCTCGCGGTCGGCGTCCTCGCGGAGGGCGGCCAGCTCCTCGGCGGTGGCCACGCCCTCCGCCAGGAGGCGCTGGGGGTAGGAGACGAGGGGGTCGCGGCGGGCGGCCTCCTCCCGCTCCGCGGGAGGCCGGTAGAGGGTCTCGTCGTCGGAGAGGGAATGAGAGTAGGGCCGGATCACATGGGCGTGGACGAGGGCCGGGCCCTGGCGCGCCCGGCACCAGGCCACCGCCTCCTGGAGGACGGTCAGGCTGGCCAGGGGATCGCAGCCGTTCACCTCCCGCACGAGCAGGTTGGGAAAGGAAGCCAGGAGGCGCGAGACGCTACCCCCCGCCGTCTGCACCTCCACCGGGACCGAGATGGCGTACCCGTTGTCCTCCACCAGGTAGAGGACGGGCAGACGGCGATTGCAGGTGGTGTTCAGGCTCTCCCAGAACTCGCCCTCCGAGGTGGTGCCGTCGCCGGCCGAGCAGTAGACGACCTCGTCGCTCGCGAAGGCCAGGGGCGGGGCAAGCGCCCCCGCCTCCCGGGCCAGATAGAGGCCCGCCTCCGCGCAACCCGTGGCCTGGAGGAACTGGGTGCCGGTGGGAGAGGACTTGGTCACCACGTGCAGTCGGGAATGACCCCAGTGGGACGGCATCTGGCGCCCTCCCGAGGTGGGGTCGTCCTTGGCCCCCACCGCCGCCAGCATCATTTCCGTGGGCGTCATCCCGAGCTGGAGCATGAGGGCCCGGTCCCGGTAGTAGGCGTAGAACCAGTCGTGCCCGGGCTTCAAAGCCAGGCCCGCGGCCACCAGCACCGCCTCGTGCCCGGCCCCGCTGATCTGGAAGAAGATCTTGTTCTGGCGCTTGAGCTGGATTTCCCGGTCGTCCAGCCTCCGGGAGAGATACATAGTCCGGTAGATTCCGAGAAGGCGTTTGCGGTCGAGCACTAGGTCTTTGTCGAGAGACTGGATGGCCAAGGCATCCCTCCCCGAGAGCGGCCGCGCGAGCGTCCGATCCGGGCGCGAAACCGGCCAGAGCCCATATCTTACCGCAGGGCCCCCGAATTGGTACCCTCGGCCGCCCCCGGCCTATTCCTCCCGCAACTGCTGCCCGCGAGCAACGTGACCCCAGGTCACGACGCCGACCGGGAGCGCCTCAGCCGAGCAGCAACTCGCGGAGGAATCCGGGGCCCAGGGCCGTCCGGGCCGGCACGAAATCACCCGCGATGCCCACCAGCCGGTCCGCGAGGTCCGGCTTCCGGGTGAGGCGGCGGGCCACCGCGTTCCCCAAGGCGGGCCAGGTCACGACAAACTGGATCAAGTGGTTGAACCGGAACTTGTCCCGCGTCGCCTCCCGCCGAAGCCGGTCATACTCCGTGAGGTCCCGCGTGCGGCCCCCCTTGAGGGCCCGGTCCGCCACCTCCGCCGCGAGCTCAGCGCTCCGCAGGGCGAGAGTCACGCCCTCTCCGGTGAAAGGATCGAAGAACCCGGCGGCGTCGCCGACGAGGAGGGCCCCGGGGGCGGAGACCTGGCGGGCCTCCAGAGCCAGGGGGCCGATCGCGCGGGGGGAGGCGAGGAGGCGGGCCTGGGCGAGCCGCTCCGCCAGACGCGGCCAACGGAGAAGCGTCTTTCGATAAAACGCCTCCAGGTCGCCCGCGGCCGCCGCCATCCCGCCGCGGTCCAGGACGAAGGCCACGTTGGCGCAGGTCGGGGAGAGGGGGGCCACCCCGCAATAGCCGCCGCCGCCCACGTGCATCTCGCCATGGTCGGTGAGACCCTCCATTCCTTCCCAGTGGCCCCGCACCGCGAACTTATGCCCGCGGGGAGACTCGCGGAGCAGGCCCAGGTCCCGCGCCACGCGACTGCGGCGGCCGTCCGCCCCCACCACCAGCCGCGCCTCCGAGCTCTTCGGGCCGTGGCCGTTCTCCCAGGCCACGCCTACCACCGATCCCCGGTCCCGGAGCAGGCCGGTGACCCGGCTCCCTTCCTTCACCTCCACCCCCGCGGCTCGCGCCCGCCCCAGGAGGGCGAGGTCGAGGGCGTCGCGGCGCACCGCAAAGCCGGGCTCCCGACCGTCCCCGTAGTGGCCGGCGAAGGTCGTGCCGTCTGAAGAGGTGAGGGTCATGCCCCGCAGGGCATGCGGACGAAGGGCCCGCACGGCGCCGTCCGCGTCCAACGCCCTGAGCAGACGCCAAGCCTCGGGCGAGACGCCCTCCCCGCAGACCTTGTCCCGGGGGAACCGTGCGGCATCCATGAGCAGGACGTCGTGGCCGCGCTGGCGCAGCAGGAGGGCCATGGCGGAGCCGGCGGGGCCCCCGCCCACCACGATCGCGTCTCTCATGGCTCGGGCCCGCCATTGCCCCCGCGCTCCGCGACCGCCACCAGCCGGTAGGGAAAGCGGCGCCAAATCCGGACTCGGCGGAGGTCGGCGGCGGCGAAGGCCTCCTCGAGTTCGTGGGGGCGGAAGCCCCGTTGCACGGACACCAGCCCGTCGGCCACGCTGACCGGGCTCCGGAAGAGGAACGGGAAGACGGCCTGGCCGAAGAGCAGGGGCACGCGGGCCCGCCGGAGGTCGTTCACCACCAGGGCGCGGCGGGCGAGGGAGAAGAGCGCGCGCAGCACCCCCCCGACCTCGGGTTCGTCGAAGTGATGGAGGAAGAGGGAAACCGTGACCACGTCGAATGAGAGGGGGGCGAAGGGCAGTCTGCGCACGTCCGCCACTACCCGGTGGACGCCCGGGGGCGCCTGCCGCAGGTGGAGCAGCTTGAGGTCCACGCCCACGACCATGATCCGCGAGGGAGTCGTCCGTAGCAGCCAGGCCGGAAGGTCGGCGGAGCCACAGCCCACGTCCAGGACCCGCGCTCCCTCCTGGAGGAAGGGCCGCACCGCGCGCAGCAGGCTCCGCCGGCCGCCTAGCCACCGGTTCACGAGTCTTAGGTCGCCTAGGCTCCGCAGCGCCTCCTCCTCCGCGACCCCGACGTCGAGGCGCTCCGCCTCCCGCGAGCGCTGGCGGAGGTCGATCACTACCGGAACTCCATGAGGGCGAACTCCGCGCCGAAGCCGGGCCCGAAGGCGCCCAGGACTCCCCGGGCCCCTGGGGGCGGGCGATGGGCGCGGAAGATCTCGTGGAGGACGAAGAAGACCGTCACCGAGCTCATGTTCCCATGCTCGGAAAGCACGGCTTCGGTGGGGGCGAGATCGGTGGGGCCGAGGCCGAGGCACTCGCTCATGAGCTCGATGATGCGCCGTCCCCCCGGGTGCAGGATCCAGCGAGCGATGTCCTCCCGGCGTAGCCCCCGCGGCTTCAGGAAGGACTCCACCGCGCCCACTACGTGCCGTCGCAGGAAGGGGGTCAGGCCCTTATCAAGGACGATTTGGAGACCCTGGTTCCGCAGGCGAAAGCCCATGAGATGGGTCGTACCGGGGAAGAAGAAGCTCTCCGTGTCGAGAATCTGGCCGAGCGCGGGGCCGCGGGCGAGCGGATGCTCCCGACCCACGAGGACGGCGGCTGCCCCCCCGTCTCCGAAGATCGCGGAGGAGACGACGTTGGTGGGGGAGCGGTCCCAGCGCTGGAAGGTGAGGCTGGAGAACTCCATGGCCAAGACAAGGGCGGTCCGGGAGGGGTGGGCGGCCAGGTAGTCGGCGGCGCGGGCCAAGCCCACGACGCCGCCCGCGCAGCCGCTCTCCGTGATGGGGAGCCTCACCAGCCGCGGGCCCATGCCCAGCTCGTTGGCCACATACGCTTCCAGGGCCGGGATCATGAAGCCCGTGCAGGAAACGCTCACCACCAGGTCCACGTCCTTAGCGGCCAGGCCCGCGGCCGCCAAGGCCCGCCGGGCCATGTCGACCCCCGCGGAACGGGCGATGGCGCAGTAGCGGTCGTTCTGGGCCTCGAAGTCGCCGGGGGCAAAGGCCTCCGAGATGGGAACCACGCTGGCCCGCCGCTTGACCCCCGCCGAGGCGTACACGGAGAGGAGGCGGGAGGCGTCTCCGTTGCCGCTCTCCTCCAGCCAGGAGCGCACCCACCGGGTGACGACCTCCTGGTCGTAGCGGTACGGCGGAAGGAACCGCTCCACGGCGAGGAGGGTGGGCATGTACGGGACGCTTCTCTCGGGTTTCCGGGACGCTCTGGGCTAGGAACCGCCTGGCCGGCTCAGAAGGGCACGTCGTCGTCGGAGGCCTGGAAGTCGCTGGCGGGGGGACTGCCCGCCACCTCCGGCGGGGGCGCCGGCCCCCCGCCGCGGGGGCCGCCCTCGCCACGGGAGCCCAGGAGCACGAGCTTCGAGTTGGGGCCGCTGATCCGAATCTTGGTCGTGTTGCGCTTGTTGCCGTCCTTGTCCGTCCACTCGTCGTAGCGGATGCTGCCCTCGAGGTAGACCTGGCGACCCTTGGTCAGGTAGTCACGCACAACCTGGGCCGGCTTGCCGAAGACCTCGACCCGGTGCCACTCCGTGCGCTCCTGCTTCTGCCCGCTCTTGTCCGTCCAGGCCTCGTTGGTGGCCAGGGAGAAGTTGGCGATGGGCTCTCCCCCCTGGGTGTAGCGGATCTCCGGATCCTTGCCCAGGTTGCCGATCAAGATGACCTTGTTCACGCTGGCCATGAAAACCGTCCCTTCTCGAGCCTCGCTGCCCTCGGCACGCTAGCGAGGGGTCAGCTTTTCCCGGGCCTTTTGGGCGGCGGGGGTGTTGGGGAAACGATCCACCACGTAACGCCATTCCACCATGGCCTGGCTTCGTCGTCCAAGCTTCTCCAGGGCCACTCCCTTCTTGTAGCGGGCGTCCGGCAGCTTCTCACTGGACGGATAGTCCCGGAAGAAACTGTTCCAGGCCTCGACCGCTTCCGCGTACTTTTGCTTGCCGTAAAGGCATTCGCCCACCCAGTACTGAGCGTTCCCGGCCAGGCTCTCCGTGGGGTAGAGCCGTATGACGTCCTGGAACTCTTGGGTGGCCAAGTCGTAATTGCCCCGCGCGTAGTCCGCGTAGGCTTGGCTGTAAAGCTCGCGGGGGGCGGGGGGGCTGGCGGCGGGAGGGGTTCCGGGCGCGGCGGGCCCACCCGCGCCCCCGCTGACACCCGGCGGGGTCTCCGCGCCCCCCACCACCGCGGGGGCGGCCTTCAGCGCGCGCACGCGCTCGCCTATCTCGGCCACGCGGTCCGTGAGGTCCTTCATGGTGGCGGCGGTGGCCTCGGATTGGATCCGCTGATCTTGGAGGCTCTTCTTGAGGGAGACGTTCAGCTCAGCCAGCGCTTCGTTGAGGCGCCGGAGCTCGCGCTGGCTGTCTTCGAACGCGCGTTGCAAGTCCAGGAGCTGGCCCTGGAGGCCACTCATCTGGGTCTGGAGGCGGTCGACCTCTTTGCTCGCGGCCCGGGCGGGGCCGGACAAGATCAAGAGCGCCGCCACAAAGGCGAATCGACGGATCACAGCTATCCTCCCAAAGCCTGTTTCCACGACCGACATCCGATCATATCAGAGGGCCGGACGGTGGAGCTCGACGTTCCGGACGCGGCCGGCCTTCAGCGAGCGACCGCGAAGTGGTCTCGGCGGTTCCGGGCCCAGGCCGCATCGTTGTTGCCGGGATCGAGAGGCCTTTCCTTGCCATAGGAGACGGTCGAGAGGCGATCGGCCGCCACCCCCAGGCTGGCCAGGTAGTCCCGGGCCGCGCGCGCCCGTTGCTCGCCCAGGGCCAGGTTGTAGTCCACCGTTCCTCGCTCGTCGCAGTGACCCTCCACTCGCACCCGGACCTCCCGGTGGCTCTGCAGCCAAAGCGCGTGCTTCTCGAGGATGCCCCGCGCGGCGTCGGACAGCGTGGCCCGATCGTACTCAAACTGGATGTCGGCCAGCGGCCCACCCTCGCCCGAGGCGTCCGCGGCGCTGAAGTCCTGGCCGCGGGGCCCCTCGTCGCCCGCCGGCTGCACATCGGGGCCGGAGTCCACACGTTGGGTGGGCGGACGCGTCGCGGAGCCTGTCTGGCCGGGCTGAGCGGTGCTGAGAACGGGCGGCCGCTTCCCGCCACAACCCCCGAGGAGCAGTGAGGCGGCCACGGCCAAGAGCAGTAGCGATCGATGGCGGTTCATGAGCCCTCCCCTTGGAAGAAACCTCGCGCCCCCCACGGTGCCATCCGTGACGCGCATCAGGGCCCCCAGTCGGGTTGCGCGTTGTTGCCGGGTCCGGTCGACAGGGTCTGCAGGCTCCGGCCATCGCGGTCGGCCACCGTGATCTGCCAGGTCCCGCCCCGATTGCAGGCGAACACCAAATGCCGGCCGTTGGGGGCCCAGGCGGGGTATTCGCAGCTGCCGCGCCCCTGTGTGATCTGGCGGACTTGGCGGCTGGCCAGGTCCACGACCGCGATGTCGAAGCCGCCGCTCTCCAGGCGCGAGGTATAAGCGATCTCGGCGTACTGCTTCGAGGGGTTCCAAGCGGCGGCGTCGTTCCAGTTTCCGACCGTGGTGAGGCGGCGCACGTTCAGCCCCTCGCTGTCCATGAGAAAAATTTGGGGCGTGCCCCCCCGGTTGGAGGTGAAAGCGATCTCCTGGCCGGTGGGGCTCCAGCAGGGTGCGGTGTCGGAGGCGCTTGTGCTGGTAAGGCGGTGGGCCCCACCCCCGTCCGTGTTGACAACCCAGATGTTCATGCTTCCGCCACGGTTGCTGGCGAAGGCAATGCGCTTCCCGTCCGGGCTAAAGGCAGGGGCGAAGGCCATGCTGTCCCCCTTCTCGCCGCTCACGTTGGGCGTGCTCTTCCCCTCGAAGATGGAGGCCAGGAAGATGCGCGGGCTGCCCTGGCGGTAGGAGACGTAGGCGATGGAGCGGCCGTCGGGGCTCCAAGCGGGGAGGATGTTGAGGGAGCTGTTCACGGTCACGCGCCGCGGGTTGAACCCGTCGTAGTCCACGATGTAAAGCTCCTTCGACCGCCTTTCCTTGCCGGCGTCCCGATCGGAGGTGAAGGCGATGCGCGTCCGGGCCACCCCCCGGTACTGGGTGAGGGCCGTGATGTCATCGGAGGCCTGGTGGGCAAAGACCCGCGGATTGTCGGGGCGGCCGGAGTAGCGCTTGGCGAGCATGCTCTGGCCGGAGTCCACGAAATAGACCCGCAACTCCAAGGTGAGCTCGCCCGAAACCACCTCCGCCCGGGTCACAACCAGGAGCTTCGCCCCGATGCCCTTCCAGTCCTCGAACTTGACCGCGTCGGGGTTCAAGGCGGGGATGGCGCCAAAGAGGCTCTCGGGCACGAACTGGAACAGCTCCTCAAACTTGAGGTCGCTCCTGAGGACCTGACTGATCGTGCGACAGGCCTCGGTCGTGGCTTCGTCGGGCTTGCGGGGGATGCAGTCGGGCACCGCGAGCCGCGGGGCCCCGGGGCCGCCGATCACGATCCTGGCGTCGGGCGGCGGTGCCTGGGCCGCAGTCAGCCCGAGCAGTGAGGCCGCAAGCGTGAGGCCGACCATGGCCGACCTACGAAGTCGGCTTGAAAAGCGCCTGAATAGTCTTTCGGTTCGTTCCATAGTCCTTGGGGAGCGGGCCGAACGGGGCCGCAGAGTAGATGGCTCGCAGGGCAGCGTTGTCCAGCAGGGTCGCGCCGCTCGGCTGTGTTACATGGACCTCGGCGACTTGCCCGTCCGCGAGGATGGTGAAGGTCACGCCGATGGGTTGGGTGAAGCCGACCTTGATCTCCTGCGTCCAGATCATCCAGATCTTCTGCTGGACCGTGGCCAGGTACCAGTCGCCCCCGGAATCGGTGCCTTCGGGCACGCCCGGGCCGGGCGGCCCGATCGCCAGCCCGGGCGTCTGGCTGGGAGCCCCCGTGCCCGGGGCGGCGGCGGCCGGGCGCATGGGAGCCTTCTCCAGCTTCCGTCCCTTCTTCGCGTCGAGCTCGGGGAGTCCCTTCGTGTGCCGCGGCTCCTCCTTGGTAGGAGGCTTCAGGACCTTCGGCGGGGGCTCCGCGGCCGGGGGATTTGGGTTATCCACGGGCGGCGCGGGAGCGCCGGCGGGTGCCGGCAGCTCCAAGGGCGCCCCGCCTCCGCGGGGGAGGGGCACCGCGAACCCGTCGGCCACCCGGAGCAGGGGCTCGTGGGGCAAGAGATAGGGCGCCGCCACTGCGCCCCCCACGATCAGGAGGTGCACGACGAGCGAGAGCCCGAGGCTGCCCGGGAAACCCGCGTCCATCGCCTCCCGCTGGAGGATGACCCGATCGACGGCGTCGTTCACGGCCTCTCCTTGGGCAACGCGTATACAAAGCCGATCTGATCCACGCCCGCCTTCTTGATCTTGTCCACCACCTCGATGACCTTGCCGTAGCGCAGGGCCTCGTCGGCGCGAAGATAGACGACGGTTTTCGCCCGCCCCGTCATCAGGGAGCGGATCTGGTCCTCTAGGAGGACGATGTTCACCGGGCGGTCCCCGACGTAGATCCGGCCGTCGGCCTTGATCGACACCGTCACGCGATCCTCTTCCGGGATCTGGGGCTGGTTGGCCACGGGGAGGGCGACGTCGATGCCTCGGCTCATCATGGGCGCGGTCACCATGAAGACGAGGAGCAAGACCAGGACGACGTCGACCAGGGGCGTGACGTTGATCTCGCCGAGAACGGGCGCGCTCTGGCGCCCGCGGAAGCCACGGTAGATGGATCCTGCGCGTCCTCCGCCTTCACCGCCGCCTCCGCCTCCCCCCATCATGCTAGGTAAAGTTACGCTCGACGATGTTCAGGAATTCCAGGGCGAAGTCGTCCATCATCGCCGTCAGCACCTTGATACGACTGCTGTAGAAATTGAAGAACACCGCGGCGGGGATGGCCGCGGCCAGGCCCATGGCGGTGGTGATCAGGGCCTCCGAGATGCCGGGAGCCACCACGGCCAGGTTCGCGGAGCCCATGCGCCCGATGTCCGCAAACGCGGTCATGATCCCCCAGACCGTGCCGAAGAGGCCCACAAACGGGGTGACGCTGGCCGTGGTGGCGAGAAAGCTGACCCGCCGCTCGATCCGCGTCACCTCGACCCCGGCCGCGCGCACCAGCGACCTTGAGAGGGCTTCCAGGCTCTTCACGGTGGGGCGGGCGGCGGGGGTGGCGCTGGCACCCGATCCGCCCCGCACCTGCTGGTTCACCTCTATATACCCGGCCTGAAAGACCCCGACCAGCGGGCTCGCCTTGAGCTGGAGACAGACGGAGTTCACCTCCGAGAACTTGCTGCTCTTCCTGAAGATCTGGAGGAAGGTCTGGGACTGTGTATGAGCCCGGTGCAAAACGATTCCCTTGTAGATGATGATCGCCCAGGAGACCAACGAGAAAATGAGCAGGATGACGAGGACGACCCGGGCGACGGTCCCACTCTGGGCGATTAGGCTGCCGGGTCCCCCTGAGAACGCGGTGGCCTGGGCTAGGATCGGGAGGGGGGACAGGAGCACGCACACCTCTCTAAATAGCGCTGTCGGTTGAGGATGCCACAATAGCTTGTGGCTGTCAATGCTCTTCCCCTCTAGTCCGGAAACTCCTCCCGACCGGCCCCAACCTGACCTCCCCTCGATGCATCATGCATTTACAGCCCCCGGGCACTGTGCTATTCTCCGCGGGGACTCGTGCGAAATGCTTAAGTTGCTTAGAATCAATAACATCGCCCTGATCGCCTCGCTTGAGCTGGAGCTCGGGCCCGGCCTCACCTCCCTCACAGGCGAAACGGGAGCGGGGAAGTCCATACTGATAGACGCCATGAGCCTCCTGCTGGGCGAACGAGCCTCCGCCGACCTCATCCGGACGGGTGAGGAGAAAGCGACGGTCGAGGGGGTCCTAGAGTCGGCCGAAGCGCGCGCGTCCCTCGAGGTCCACGGCCTGCCCGTCGATGGGAACGAGATCGTGGTGCGGCGGGAGCTCCAGGCCACGGGCAAGGGTCGGGCGACGATCAACGGCGCCCTCGTGCCCCTCTCCGTGCTCAAGGAGTTGGCCCCCCTCCTCGCCGCGATTCACGGACAGAACGAACCGCAGGGGCTGCTCGATCCCGAAACGCACGTCGACCTCCTCGACCATCATGCTCGCCTCACGGGCGGCGAGGCCGTGGGCGAGGCCTACCGGCGACTGCGGCAGGTCGAGGGGGCGCTCGAGGCCCTGCGGCGCGACCGACGCGAGGTCGAGCGCCGCCGGGAGATGCTCGAGTACCAGGCCGGCGAGATCGATAAGGCCGGTCTCGCCGGCGGGGAGGAAGAGGGGCTCCGCCGGGAGAAGGTCCTCCAGGCCAACGCCGGCCGGCTCGCCACCCTCTCCGGCGAGGCCTACGCCCTCCTGTACGAGGCCGAGGATGCGGTCGTCACCCGGCTCGCCCAGGTGTATCGCAGAGTGGAAGAGCTGGCCAGCATCGACCCTGCGTTCGCCCCCCACATGGAGGCCCGGTCGGCGGTTGGGGCCCAGATCGAGGACCTGGCCCTCTTCCTGCGCGACTACCAAGAAGGCCTGAGCGTCAGCCCCGGCCGTCTGGACGAGATCGAGTCGCGCCTGGCCCAGATCGACCGCCTCAAGCGCAAGTACGGGGCCACCCTGGAGGAAGTACTGGCCTTTTCCGAGCGCTGTCGGCGCGAGCTACAAGAAATGGGAGCGCCGGAGGAGCGGGAGCGGGCGCTCGAGAGCGAGAGCTCCGCCCTGGCCACCCGCTACTTCGACCTCGCCCGGGAGCTGTCTCGCCAGCGGCGAGCCGCCGCCGCCGACTTGGAGCGCAAGGTTCAGGCTGAACTCGCCCTCCTGGCCATGGAGAAGACTCGCTTCAAGGTGCTCTTCCGGCCGGAGACGTCCCCTCCAGATGCCGGGGAACGCTCGACTTGGACGGAGCGGGGACTGGAGGCGGTGGAGTTCCTGCTCTCCCCAAACCCGGGGGAAGAGCTCCGGCCCCTGGCCCGGATTGCGTCCGGCGGGGAGCTGTCCCGGATCCTGCTCGCCCTCAAGTCGGTAGCCAGCCTGGACACCATCGGCAAGACCCTAATCTTCGATGAGGTGGATGCCGGCATCGGCGGACGCGTGGCGGAGGTCGTGGGCCGGAAGCTGCGGGCCATGGCTTCCCGGCACCAGGTCCTCTGTGTGACCCACCTTCCCCAGATAGCGTCCCTGGCGGATCGTCATTGGGCGGTGCGGAAGCGCGTGGAGCGCGGGCGGACCCTAACGGAGGTGAGAGCTCTGTCCAAGGACGACCGGGTGGAGGAGATTGCGCGCATGCTGGGTGGTGCGACCATCACGGAAACGGCCCGGGACCATGCTCGGGAAATGGTGAACCAAAACCTCAAGCGCTGAGGGCGACCTTTTGATCAACAAAAGAGAAAATACGTTCTTCATCGAAACCTTCGGCTGTCAGATGAACGTCAACGACTCTGAGAAGGTGGCCGGGTTGCTCCAGGCTGAGGGCTATGCCTCGGTGGGGGAGCCGGCCCGGGCCGACGTGGTTTTCATCAACACCTGCGCCGTGCGGGAGGGGGCGGCCGAGAAGCTCTACCATTCCCTCGGCCGTCTACGGCAGCTGAAGACCCAGAACCCCCAACTCGTCATTGGCGTGGGCGGGTGCGTCGCCCAACTCCAGGGCCAGAGGGTCCTGAAGAGAGCGCCCCACGTCGATGTCCTGGTCGGCACCCACAACTTCAGTCGGGTACCGGAGCTCATTCGACAGGCCCGAGTAGGACTGACTCCGGGCGTAGACCTGGATCGGGGAGCCGACGCCTTCACCGTCCCCTCGGGCGCCATCGCCCACACGAGCACCGTCCGGGCCTACGTCACAGCCATGGAGGGCTGCAACCACGTCTGCAGCTTCTGCGTCGTTCCCAAAACGCGCGGGCCGGAGGTGAATCGGCCTTCCGAGCAGATCGTGGCCGAGGTCAGGTCGCTCGTCGCACGGGGCTTTTCGGAGGTCATGCTCCTCGGACAGACCGTCAACGCCTACCAGGACGGCGACGTGGACTTTGCCGAGCTCCTAGCCCGGGTGGACGGTGTGGGCGGCCTCCGGCGGATCCGTTTCACGACCTCCCACCCGGGGCATGTCACCCCGCGCCTGGCCGACGCCCTGCGCGACCTGCCCAGGGTGTGCCCCTACCTCCACCTACCCGTCCAGTCCGGCTCGGATCGGGTCCTGACCCATATGCGGCGGGGCTACACGCGCCAGAGGTACCTCGACACGGTGCGACTCCTGCGGGATCGGGTTCCGGGCCTCGCGTTCTCCAGCGACATCATCGTGGGGTATCCCGGCGAAAGCGAGAGGGACTTCGAACAGACCCTGGATCTGGTAGAGGCCGTTGGCTTCGACGGAGTGTTCGTATTCGGCTATTCCGCCCGGCCGGGCACGTCGGCGTTTCGCGTCCCCGACGACGTGCCGGAGGCGGAGAAGCGGCGGCGGGTGACGCTCCTCAACGACCGCCAGCAAGAGACCCAGGCGCGGCGAAACCGGGAATGGGTTGGGAGTCGGGTCGAGGTCCTTGTCGACACCATCCGGGAGGGGGGAAGCGTCTCAGGTCGGACGCCACACTTCCGGATCGTGCATCTGGAGGGCTCGGCCGCCTTGCTCGGCCAGTTCGTGGAGGTCCAGGTTACCGGGGCCGGGGCCAACTCGCTGAGTGGACGGCCGTGCGGGCGGCTCTCGTCCGCCCCAACTCACGCAAACAATTCATTGACAGCAAGTTCCGGCAATCCTATATTGTGAGCCGCGGGCCCGTTGGAGGCGGCATGGAAATCGAGATGACCATAAAGGGGCTCATGATTGACCCCATCACCAACATGCCCATTATCGTCCTCCGCGACCGAGAGGGTCAGCGGATCCTGCCGATCTGGGTGGGCGTGTTCGAGGCGAACGCCATCGCCCTGCAAATCGAGAACGTACAGACCCCCCGCCCCATGACGCACGACCTGCTGAAGAACGTGATCGACGACTTAGCAGGACAAGTCGAGCGAATCGTGGTCTGTG
>Ga0210399_10001002_pt1 | contig 22164 bp, 21 predicted proteins | sample IncBWC14MmetaG_FD_150865 | JGI IMG/M metagenome (GOLD analysis project Ga0210399, IMG submission 150865) | Forest soil microbial communities from Barre Woods Harvard Forest LTER site, Petersham, Massachusetts, United States - Inc-BW-C-14-M | ecosystem: Environmental > Terrestrial > Soil >... | reverse complement strand
GCGAGCGGGTGCTCGGCAGCGTGGTGCTGGCCGTGATGGCGGTGCTCGCGGGGGCGCGGATCGTGCGCGCGCACGATGTTGCGGCCACGGTCGAGGCGCTCAGAGTGGTTGCCGCGGTAAGAGGGAACTGAATGGCCCGACGATACTTCGGAACGGACGGCGTCAGGGGCCGCGTAGGCGAGCACCCGATGACGGTCGACTTTGCGCTCCACCTGGCCAGTGCCGCGGCGCGCGTGCTGGCCCCCGAGGGTGGCACCGTGCTGATCGGCAAGGACACGCGGCTGTCGGGCTACATGTTCGAGTCGGCGCTGGAAGCGGGCTTCGTCGCCGCCGGGGTCGACGTGATGCTGATCGGGCCGCTGCCGACCCCCGGCATCGCCTACCTGACGACGCGCTTCGACTGCGATTTCGGCGTGGTGATCAGTGCCTCGCACAACCTCTACGACGACAACGGCATCAAGTTCTTCGATGACTCGGGCGCCAAGCTCTCCGACCAGCTGGAGGACGCGATCGAGAGCGAGCTCGCACAACCGCCGCTCACGCGTACCTCGCGCAGCCTCGGGCGCGCCACGCGCGTCGACCGCTCGCGCACCGTATATCAGGACTTCTGCGCCTCGACCATGCCGGCCGGGATCGACCTGTCGGGGCTCAAGATCGTCGTCGACTGCGCCAACGGCGCTGCCTACAAGGTGGCGCCGCGGATCCTCGCCGACCTGGGCGCCGAGATCGTTCCGATCGGCTGCTCCCCCAACGGCCGCAACATCAACGACGGCTGCGGATCCACCGTACCGGATCTGCTGCAGCTGACCGTGCCGGGCGTGCGCGCCAACGTCGGTATCGCGCTCGATGGCGACGGCGACCGGCTGGTCATGGTCGATCACCTCGGCCGCATCGTCGACGGTGATCAGCTGCTGTATGTCATCGCGCGCGCGCGCAAGCAGGCGGGAACGCTGCAGGGCCCGGTGGTTGGCACGGTGATGAGCAACCTGGGCCTCGAAGTGGGGCTGCGCGCGAGCGGCATCGAGTTCCGTCGCGCCGCGGTCGGTGACCGCTACGTGCTCGCCATGCTGCGCGAGCTGCAGGGAAGTCTCGGCGGCGAGACCTCGGGACACATCCTGTGCCTCGACAAGACCACGACCGGCGACGGGCTCGTGTGCGCGCTGCAGGTGCTGGCGGTCATGCAGCAGAGCGGGCGCCCGCTGGCCGAGCTCGCCTCCGGCATGCAGAAGTACCCGCAGGTGCTCCTCAACGTCAGGGTGGCGAAGCGCTTCGACCCCGCGGCGGTGCCGGCGGTGCAGGAGGCCCTGGCGCGTATCGAGCGGACCATGGCGGGTGAAGGGCGGGTGGTGCTGCGGCCTTCGGGCACCGAGCCCGTGATCCGCGTCATGGTCGAGGGCCGGGACGAGGGTGCAACCCGGGCCGCCGCCACCGAGCTCGCCGACGTGGTCAAGGCTGCCGCCGGCTAGCGTTGCACCACCCCCCCTCGGTCGCTATCATCCCGCGCCCCGTTGGGGGTCGAGCCCGTCTCAAAAGCTGAATCTCATGCGCCGTCCGATCGTTGCCGGGAACTGGAAGATGCACGGCTCGCGGGCCGAGAACTCGCGGCTGGCCGAGGAGCTCCTCGCCCAGGCCCCGGCCTCGGCCGCGGCCGACTGTGTCGTGTGCCCGCCGCTCGTGTACCTGCAGGAGGTCGGGCGGCTGCTGCGCGACTCGCTGTTCATCCTGGGAGCCCAGGACGTGTGCGCGGATACGCATGGGGCGTTCACGGGCGAAGTCTCCGCCGCCATGCTCAAGGACGTCGGCTGCGAATACGTGATCGTCGGTCACTCGGAGCGGCGGCTGCTCTATCGCGAGAGCGATCAGCTGGTGGCGCGCAAGTTCTCCGCAGCGCACGCCAAGGGACTCATTCCGATCCTGTGCGTCGGCGAGCAGCTCGCCGATCGCGAGGCGGGCCGCACGCGCGAGATCGTCGCGCGGCAGCTCGACGTGGTGCTGGAACTGTGCGGCGCCGGCACGCTCGAGCGCGGCGTGATCGCCTACGAGCCGGTGTGGGCGATCGGAACCGGCCGCACGGCGACGCCCGATCAGGCCCAGGAGGCTCATGCGTTCATCCGCGGCCGCATCGCAGCCCGGGATGCTAAGATTGCCGCCGCCACCCGCATTCTTTACGGCGGCAGCGTCAAGGCGGGCAACGCGGCCGAGCTGTTCAATATGCCGGACGTCGACGGCGGCTTGATTGGTGGCGCCTCGCTCAAGGCGGAAGAGTTTCTGACAATCCTGGCCGCAGCGCGGCCGGGATGAGTGGATGCATCCGATGTTACGAATGTTGTTGACGGCAGTTCAGGTGTTTTCCTCGTTTGCGATCGTCGGCCTCGTGCTGCTTCAGCGCGGCAAAGGGGCCGAGGCAGGCGCGGGCTTCGGCGCCGGTGCGTCGGGCACCGTTTTCGGCGCGCGCGGCGCCTCGACGGCGCTGTCGCGCGCCACGGCTGTCTTTGCCGCGATCTTCATGATCAACAGTCTCGCGCTTGCTTACCTTGGCACGACCGCTGGCAAGGAGCGGCCGAAGACGATCCTCGAGGAGGCCGCGGACACCGGCAAGACGGCCCCGGCCACCGGTGGTGCGCCGCCGCCGGGCAGTGCGCCGGCCCAGGCGCCGCCGGCCGCGCCCGCCACGGCGCCTGCCTCGACTCCGGCGCCTGCGCCCGCACCGGCACCAGCGCCCAAGTAGCACGCAGGCGCGCAGGCGCCACTCTCGATGTTTGCCGACGTGGTGGAATTGGTAGACACACTAGCTTGAGGGGCTAGCGCCGCAAGGCGTGTCGGTTCGAATCCGACCGTCGGCACCAAAAACGACGACCGCGCTGCTACAATAATGGACTCTTGTCGGGGCGGGTCGGTGCGATCTGCCTTTTTAACGGCGCTCGCGCATGCTGCTGAATTACCTGCCCATCCTGATCTTTCTGGTGGTGGCCGCCGCGCTCGCCGCGGTCCTGCTCGCGCTCGGCACGGGCCTCGGGCGCTACTTCGCCCGTTTCCATGGCGACCGCGCCAAGCTCTCGCCCTATGAGTGCGGCTTCGAGGCGTTCGAAGACAGCCGCATGAAGTTCGACGTGCGCTATTACCTGGTGGCGATCCTGTTCATCGTCTTCGATCTCGAGATCGCGTTCCTGTTTCCGTGGGCGGTGGCGCTCGGGAAGATCGGGCTCGCCGGCCTCATCGCCATGGGCATCTTCCTCGCCATCCTCGTGGTGGGCTTCATCTATGAGTGGCGCAAGGGAGCGCTCGAGTGGGACTAGCGGTCGCCGAGGGCCCGGAGACCTTCGCGCAGCGCGGGTTCGTCACGACCCAGCTGGATTCCCTCATCAACTGGGCGCGCACCGGCTCGCTGTGGCCGATGACCTTCGGGCTCGCCTGCTGCGCCGTCGAGATGATGCACGCGGGGGCGTCGCGCTACGACCTCGACCGCTTCGGGGTGGTGTTCCGGCCGAGCCCGCGCCAGTCGGACGTCATGATCGTGGCCGGCACGCTGGTCAACAAGATGGCGCCGGCGCTGCGCAAGGTCTACGACCAGATGGCCGAGCCGCGCTGGGTGATCTCGATGGGCTCGTGCGCGAACGGCGGTGGCTATTACCACTATTCCTACTCGGTCGTGCGCGGCTGCGACCGCATCGTACCGGTCGACGTGTACGTGCCGGGCTGCCCGCCGACGGCCGAAGCGCTGGTTTACGGCATCATCCAGCTGCAGAAGAAGATCGCACGCACCAGCACCATCGCGAGATAGGCGGATGAAGGGGACGGACGACAAGAGCGAGTCGGTCGAGGCACTCGCGGGGAAGGTCGACGCGCGGCTCGCGACGAGCGTGCGGCGTGTGCCGGCGCTCGCGCGTGAGCTCGCCTACCAGGCCGACGCCGCGGCGCTCCTCGAGGTGTGCCGCACGCTGCGCGATGCGCCGGACCTGAGATTCCAGATGCTGATCGATCTGGCCGGGGTCGATTACCTGCACTACGGCCTGGATGACTGGCAGACAGACAGCGCCACCCGCTCGGGCTTCAGCCGTGCCCGGGGCGCGCAGCAGAGTGCGCCCGACCCGGACGCTGCCGGCCGCTTCGCCGTCGTCTATCAACTGCTCTCCATTGCCCACAACCATCGCCTGCTGCTGCGCGTCAGGTGTCCGGACACGGCCGAGCCCGCCGTCGATTCGGTGATCGACGTCTGGGCGAGCGCCAGCTGGTTCGAGCGCGAGGCGTTCGATCTCTTCGGCATCGTGTTCCGCGGTCACCCCGACCTGCGGCGCATCCTCACCGACTACGGCTTCATCGGCCATCCGTTCCGCAAGGACTTCCCGCTGAGCGGCAATGTCGAGGTGCAGTACGACCCCGACAGGCAGCGCGTGGTCTATCGCCCGGTGAGCATCGCTCCAAGGGTGCTCGTGCCCAAGGTCATCCGCCACGACCACCGTTACGAGCCGGCGCTCCGTGACCCGCAGGGGCCGCGCTGATGTCCGCCGCTCCCGTCAACGAGATCCGCAACTACACGATGAACTTCGGGCCGCAGCACCCGGCCGCCCACGGCGTGCTGCGTCTGGTGCTCGAGATGGACGGCGAGGTCATCCAGAAGGCCGATCCCCACATCGGCCTCCTGCACCGCGGTACCGAGAAGCTCGCCGAGTCCAAGCCCTTCAACCAGTCGATCGGCTACATGGACCGGCTCGACTACGTTTCGATGATGTGCAACGAGCATGCGTACGTGCTCGCCATCGAACGGCTGCTCGGCATCGCGCCCCCGGAGCGCGCGCAGTACATCCGCGTCATGTTCGACGAGATCACGCGCATCCTCAACCACCTCATGTGGCTGGGCTCGCACGGCCTCGACATCGGCGCGATGACCGTGTTCCTGCTCGCCTTCAAGCAGCGCGAGGAGCTCATGGACGTCTACGAGGCGGTGTCGGGAACGCGCATGCACGCGACCTATTACCGCCCGGGAGGGGTCTACCGCGATCTGCCGGACTCGATGCCCAGGTACCAGGTGACGCGCTGGCACTCGGCCCGGGACGTCGCGCGCATGAATGAGGCACGCAGCGGCACGATGCTGGATTTCATCCAGGCGTTCACCGAGCAGTTCCCGGCCGCGATCGACGATTACGAGGCCCTGCTCACCGACAACCGCATCTGGAAGCAGCGCACCGTCAACATCGGCGTCGTGACGCCGGAGCGCGCCATGCAGCTTGGCTTCTCCGGCCCGATGCTGCGCGGCTCGGGTGTGGCCTGGGACCTGCGCAAGAAGCAGCCCTACGAGGTGTATGCGGGCCTGGACTTCGACGTGCCGGTGGGCGTGAACGGCGACTGTTATGACCGCTACCTGGTGCGCATCGAGGAGCTGCGCCAGTCGAACCGCATCGTCCGCCAGTGCCTCGAGTGGCTGCGCGCGCACCCAGGTCCGGTGATGATCGACGACCGCAAGGTGCGCCCGCCGTCGCGTGAGCGCATGAAGGAGGACATGGAGTCCCTCATCCATCACTTCAAATTCTTCACCGAGGGCTACGAGGTGCCCGAGGGCGAGACTTACGCGGCGGTCGAGGCTCCCAAGGGGGAGTTCGGCATCTACCTGATCTCCGACGGCGCCAACAAGCCTTATCGCCTCAAATGCCGCGCGCCCGGCTTTGCGCACCTGGCGGCGCTCGAGGAGATGTGCAAGGGCCACATGCTCGCCGACGTGGTCGCCGTGATCGGCACCCAGGACATCGTCTTCGGGGAGATCGACCGGTGAGCAACGGGCGCAGTAACGTCGGCATCGCCGGCACCGCGCTGGTCAGCAAGCTGACGCTGCTCTCCGAGGAGACCCGCGCCGAGATCGACCGCTGGGTGGCGAAGTTCCCGCCCGGGAGGCAGCGCTCGGCGTGCATCGCGGCGCTGCGCGCGGCGCAGGAGCAGAACGAGGGCCATCTCACCCCCGACCTCATGGATGCCGTGGCCGAGCACCTCAAGCTCCCGCCCATCCAGGTGTACGAGGTCGCGAGCTTCTACTCGATGTTCGAGATTCACCCCTGTGGGCGTCATCACGTCAGCATCTGCACCAACATCTCCTGCATGCTGAATGGCGCCGAGGCGCTGGTGGCGCACGCCGAGAAGAAGCTCGGCATCAGGCTGAACGAGAGCACGCCCGACGGGCGCATCTTCCTCAAGCGCGAGGAGGAGTGCCTGGCGGCCTGCAACGGCGCGCCGATGATGATGGTGGATCACGTGTTCCACGAGAACCTGACGCCCGAGAAGCTCGAGCAGGTCCTGGATGAGCTGAAGTGAACGACCTCGAGCGCAAGTACGCCGACAAGATGAACCTGGTGGCGTTCGAGCCCCTGAAGCTCGAGCGCCCCTGGACGCTCGCCACCTACCGCTCGATCGGCGGCTACGAGGTGTGGGAGAAGATCCTGGCCGAGAAGCCCGACCGCGGCGCGATCATCGAGCAGGTCAAGGCCTCGGGGCTGCGCGGACGCGGTGGCGCCGGTTTTCCCACCGGCACCAAGTGGAGCTTCATGCCGCGCAATTCCCCGGTGCAGAAATACCTGGTATGCAACTCCGACGAGAGCGAGCCCGGCACCTGCCACGACCGCGACATCCTGCGCTTTAACCCGCACGCCCTCATTGAGGGACTGGCGATCGCCGGCTACGCCACCAATTCGACGGTCGCCTACAACTACATCCGCGGGGAGTTCCTGGGCGAGCCGGCCCCGCGCTTCGAGGCGGCGCTCGCCGAGGCCTACGGTGCCGGGCTCCTCGGCAGCAACATCCGCGGCTCGGGCGTCGACTTCGACCTCCATGCCTTCATCGGTGCCGGCGCCTACATCTGCGGCGAGGAGACCGGACTCCTCGAGTCGCTCGAGGGCAAGCCCGGCAAGCCGCGCTTCAAGCCGCCGTTTCCGGCGAACTTCGGCCTGTACGGCGCCCCCACGACCATCAACAACACGCTGAGCTTCGCCTCGGTGCCGACCATCCTGCGCAAGGGACCGGCATGGTTCTCGGCTCTCGGGCCAGCCAACTCGGGCGGCACGCTGATCTTTTCCTTCTCCGGGCACGTCGCAAAGCCGCGCAACCTCGAGCTGCCGCTCGGCACCCCGTTCGCGGACCTGCTGGCGCTGAACGGCGGCATGCGCGGCGCAGCGCAGCTCAAGGCGGTGATTCCCGGCGGGGTCTCGGTACCGGTGGTGCCGGGCGAGATCATGATGAAAACCAACATGGACTACGACTCGGTGAAGGCGGCCGGCTCGGCGCTCGGCACCGGCGCCGCCATCATCATGGACGAGACCACCTGCATGGTGCGGGTGCTGGAGCGCGTGTCGCGCTTCTACATGTCCGAATCCTGCGGCCAGTGCACGCCGTGCCGCGAGGGCACGGGGTGGATGAACCGGCTGCTCCGGCGGATGCTCGCCGGCGAGGCGCGGCGCGAGGAGCTCGGACTCCTGCTCGACGTCGCCAACCGCATCGAGGGACACACCATCTGCGCGTTCGGCGATGCGGCCGCCTGGCCGGTGCAGAGCTTCCTCAAGCACTACCGCCACGAGTTCGAGTACATGATCGATCACGGCGGCAGGAGCCTGGTGACCGAGAGCCTGGGAGCGCGCGCGGCCTGAGCGCTGCGCGAGGACACATGACGGACGAAGTGTTCAGCATCGAGGTCGACGGCGTGCCGGTGCAGGCAAGGAAGGGTGAGATGATCATCCGCGCCACCGACCGTCAGGGCATCTACGTGCCGCGCTTCTGTTTCCACGAGAAGCTCTCGGTCGCCGCCAACTGTCGCATGTGCCTGGTGGAGGTGGAGAAGGCGCCCAAGCCCCTGCCGGCGTGCGCTACGCCAGTCACTCCGGGAATGAAGGTATTCACCAAGAGCCCGCGCGCCATCGGTGCGCAGCGCGCGGTGATGGAGTTCCTGCTCATCAACCATCCGCTCGACTGCCCGATCTGCGACCAGGGCGGCGAATGCGAGCTGCAGGATCTGGCGGTCGGCTTCGGCCGCGACGCCTCGCGCTACAACGAGCGCAAGCGCGTGGTGCAGGACGAGAACTTGGGTCCCCTGATCGCCACCGACATGACGCGCTGCATCCACTGCACGCGCTGCATTCGCTTCACCGAGGAGATCGCCGGCATCCAGGAGCTCGGCATGATCGGGCGCGGCGAGCACATGAAGGTGCGCACCTATATAGAGAGTGCGGTCAATCACGAGCTGGTGGGCAACGTCATCGACCTGTGTCCGGTCGGCGCGCTGGTCTCCAAGCCCTATCGCTTCAGCGCGCGTGCCTGGGAGATGGCCTCGACGCCGCTCGTCTCGCCGCACGACGCCGTCGGCTCCAACCTCTACGGCCACGTGCTGCGCGGGCGCCTGATGCGCGTCGTGCCGCGCGAGAACGAGGCGATCAACGAGACCTGGATCGCCGATCGCGACCGCTTCAGCTACGAGGCGGTGTACAGCCCGGACCGCCTCGAGCGTCCCCTCATCCGCCACGGCGCCGACTGGGTCGAGAGCGACTGGGAGAGCGCGCTCGAGCAGGTGGCGCGCGGCCTGCGCGAGCGGGCCGGCGCCTGCGGCTTCCTGGTGAGCCCCTCCGCGACGCTGGAGGAGCTGTATCTCACCGGGCGCATCGCCCGCGGCCTCGGCACTCACAACATCGATCACCGCCTGCGGCAGCGCGACTTCCGCGATTTCTCGGCTGACCCGGTGGCGCCGGGGCTCGGGATGCGCATCGCCGACGTCGATGCCCTGAATGCGCTGCTGATCGTCGGCTCGAACCTGCGGCGCGAGGTGCCGATCCTCGCGCACCGCGTGCGCAAGGCCGCGCGCCGCGGCGCGCAGATCGCCTTCGTGAACCCGGTGCGCTTCGCCTACCAGTTCCCGGTGGCGGCGTACCTGTCCTCGGTGCCGCGCACGATGGTGGGCGACCTCGCGGCGATTCTCGCCGCGGTAGCCGCGGCCGCAGGCAAGCCGGTACCCGCGCACCTCGCCGCCGCCACCGCGGCGGCTCAGGTCGGCGCGGAGCATCGCGCGGTCGCAACCGCCCTCGTGAGCGGCGAGCGGCGCGCGGTATGGATGGGGGCGCTCGCGCTCCGCCACCCGCAGTTCGCGGACCTGCGCGCGCTCACGGCCGCGCTCGCACAACTCTCCGGCGCCTCGTTCGGCGTGCTCGCCGAGGGCGGCAACGGCGTGGGCGCGTACCTGGCCGGTGCCGTGCCGCACCGTGAGGCGGGCGGCAAGCCGGTGGCGCAGCCGGGGCTCACGGCGCGCGACATGCTGCGCAAGCCGCTCGAGGCCTGCGTGCTCGTCGGCGGCGTCGAGCCCTCGACCGATGCGCTCGATCCGGACAGCGCCAGCGTGTTTGCCCGCACCGCCCTGGTGGTGGCGCTGACGCCGTTCGCCGGCGAGGAGCTCAAGCGCATCGCGCACGTGCTGCTGCCGATCGGCACCTTCGCCGAGACCTCGGGAACCTACGTGAACTGCGAGGGGCAGTGGCAGAGCCAGAGCGGTGCAGCCGTGCCCCTCGCTGAGGCGCGCCCGGGATGGAAGGTGCTGCGGGTGCTCGGCAATCTCCTCGACCTGCCGGGCTTCGAGTACCAGTCGTCGGAGGAGGTGCGTGAGGAGCTGCGTGCCCTGTGCGCGGGGTCCGCCGCGCAGGACTACCGGGGCGTCCACGCCGTGACCCCCGCCGGGGCGGCGAGTGCCGCGGCGATGGCCGGGGAAGTGCGCGTGGTCGATGTGCCCATGTATCAGACCGATGCGCTGGTGCGCCGGGCGCCGTCACTGCAGAAGACGCGCGAAGGGCGCACCGGGCCTGCGGCTTACTGAGGAAGCACGGTGGTGAACCTCGCCAACCTCTGGTCCGCGCTGCTCGACTTTGCCCGTTCACCCATCGGGCATTCGACCGGCTGGATCGTCGTCATCACGGTGGTGCTGATCATCAGTGTGGCGCTGCTCACCTTGTGGGAGCGCAAGGTCATCGGCTGGATGCAGCTGCGCCGGGGGCCTAACCGGGTGCGCATCTTCGGTCTGCTGCCGGGAGTAGGGCAGCCGTTCGCCGACGTGGTGAAGCTGCTGCTGAAGGAAGTGATCATCCCGGCCAACGCCAACAAGTTGCTGTTCCGCCTGGCGCCGATGATCGCGCTCGTGCCCGCCTTCGCCGCCTGGGCGGTGATCCCGCTGTCGCCCGAGGTGGTGGTGTCGCAAGCGGACGCCGGGCTCCTCTATCTCCTGTCGCTCACCTCGATGGGCGTGTACGGCGTCATAGTGGCCGGCTGGGCGGCCAACTCCAAGTACGCGTTCCTCGGTGCGATGCGCTCCGCGGCGCAGATGGTCGCTTACGAGATCGCCATGGGCTTCGCCCTGGTCGGCGTGCTCATGGCAACCGGCAGCATGAATCTCGGCACCATCGTCCGCACCCAGGAGGGTGGCATTCTCGGGTGGAACTGGCTGTGGCTGTTCCCGCTGCTCATGGTGTACTTCATCTCGGGTGTCGCCGAGACCAACCGCGCGCCCTTCGACGTGGCGGAGGGCGAGTCGGAGATCGTGGCGGGCTTTCACGTCGAGTACTCGGGGATCGCGTTCGCGCTGTTTTTCCTCGCCGAGTACGCCAACATGATCCTGATCTCGGCGCTCACGGCGGTGTTCTTCTTCGGCGGCTGGCAGGGCCCGCTCCAGGGCTACCCCGGCATGCACGGCGCGCCGTGGTGGATCGCGTGGCTCGCGGCGCCGAGCTTCCTGTGGTTCGGACTCAAGATCTTCGTGTTTCTGTTCCTGTTCCTGTGGTTCCGCGCCACCTTCCCGCGCTACCGCTTCGACCAGATCATGCGGCTCGGGTGGAAGGCGCTGATTCCCGTGACGCTGGTGTGGATCGGCGTGGAGATGGTGCTGGCGGCGTACCACCTAGGGCCGTGGGCGCGGCCCTGGTATCACTAGAGAGGACGCGATGGCCATCAATCCCCTCAAGACCTTCCTGCTGCCGGAGCTCATCAAGGGACTGATGGTCACGGCGCGCACCCTCGTTTCGAGCAAGTACACGCTCAACTACCCGGAGGAGAAGACGCCGCAATCGCCGCGCTTCCGCGGGCTGCACGCGCTGCGCCGCTATCCGAACGGCGAGGAGCGCTGCATCGCCTGCAAGCTGTGCGAGGCGGTGTGCCCGGCGGTGTGCATTACCATCGATTCGGACGTGTCTGCGGACGGCACGCGGCGCACCACGCGCTACGACATCGACCTCTTCAAGTGCATCTACTGCGGCTTCTGCGAAGAGGCCTGCCCGGTGGATGCGATCGTGCTGACGCGCATCCACGAGTACCACATGGAGCGGCGCGGCGAGAACATCATGAGCAAGGACAAGCTGCTCGCAGTGGGCGAGCGCTACGAGGCGATGATCGCCGCCGACAAGGCCGCGGACGCCCCGTACCGATGAGTACACGCGCCGACAGGGCCGCCGCGGGCGGTGCCGCATGCTGATCCAGCTGCTGTTCCATCTGTTCGCCGCCATCCTGGTGCTGGCGGCGCTCGGCGTGATCGTCTCGCGCAACCCGGTGTACTCGGCGCTCGCGCTGGTGATGTGCTTCATCACCTCGGCCGCCATCTGGCTGCTGATCGAGGCGGAGTTCCTCGCGGTGGTGCTGGTGCTGGTCTACGTCGGCGCCGTGATGGTGCTGTTCCTGTTCGTCGTCATGATGCTCGACATCAACCTGGCGGAGCTGCGCCAGGGTTTCACGCGCTTCGCCTGGCTCGGCTGGCTGACCGCGCTCGCAGTCATCGCGGAGATCACCGGTGTCGTGTGGGCGCGCGGCGGACTCGGGCTCGATGCCAGCCACGGCGGTGCCCCCGAGCCGGCCGACTACAGCAACACGCTCGCGCTGGGGAGCGTCCTCTACACCCGCTACGCCTACCCCTTCGAGCTCGCGGCGGTGCTGCTGCTGGTGGCGATCGTGGCCGCGATCTCCCTCACCATGCGCCGCCGCGCGGGCCTGAAGCACCAGGACATCAGCCGCCAGGTGGCGGTGCGGCGTGAGGATCGCGTGCGCCTGGTCAAGATGGACGCGGACAAGCGCCCGTGATCACGCTCGCACAGCTGCTGACGCTCTCGGGGGTGCTGTTCTCGCTGGCGGTCGCCGGCATCTTCCTCAACCGCAAGAACGTGATCCTGCTGCTCATGTGCGTCGAGCTGCTGCTGCTCGCAGCCAACTTCAACTTCATCGCCTTCTCGCGCTATCTCAACGACATCAACGGCCAGGTGTTCGTGTTCTTCATCCTGACGGTGGCTGCGGCCGAGTCGGCCATCGGGCTTGCGATTCTGGTGGTGCTGTTCCGCGAGCGGCGCAGCATCAACGTCGAAGACCTGAACACCCTGAAAGGCTGAAGGCGCATCCCGTGAATCCCAACGTGCTGCTCGCCATTCCGCTGCTGCCGCTCGCCGCCGCGATCGTCGCCGGCCTCGGCGGGCGCCTCATCGGGCGCGCCGGGGCGCACACCGTGACCTGCCTCGCGGTGGGCGTGTCCTGTGTGCTGTCCGTGATGGTGCTCAAGCAGATGTGGTGGGACGGCGTGCCGGCCTACGACGCGCGCGTCTATACCTGGCTGGTGAGCGACTCGATGCACATGCAGGTCGGGTTCCTCATCGACCGGCTGACCGCGCTCATGATCACGGTCGTCACCTTCGTGTCGCTGTGCGTGCACGTCTACACCATCGGCTACATGGCGGACGACCCGGGCTACCAGCGCTTCTTCAGCTACATCTCGCTGTTCACCTTCTCGATGCTGATGCTGGTCATGTCGAACAACTTCATGCAGTTGTTCTTCGGCTGGGAGGCGGTGGGCCTGGTTTCCTACCTCCTGATCGGCTTCTGGTACACGCGCCCGAGCGCGATCTTCGCCAACCTGAAGGCCTTCATCGTCAACCGCATCGGTGACTTCGGCTTCGTGCTGGGGATCGCCGGCATCGCCTACTACACCTATTCGCTCGACTACCGCGACGCCTTCGCCGCCGCCCCGCACATCGCCCGGGCTCTGCTGCCGCTCACCGGCACCACCAGCGTCAACGCGCTGACGCTCATCTGCGTCTGCCTGTTCGTGGGCGCCATGGGCAAGTCCGCACAGGTGCCGCTGCACGTCTGGCTGCCGGACTCGATGGAAGGCCCGACGCCCATCTCGGCGCTGATCCACGCCGCCACCATGGTGACCGCCGGCATCTTCATGGTGGCGCGCATGTCGCCGCTATTCGAGTACTCGGATGCCGCACTCTCGGTGGTGATGGTCGTGGGCGCGCTGACCGCGTTCTTCATGGGGCTGCTCGGGGTGGTGAACAACGACATCAAGCGCGTGATCGCCTACTCGACGCTCTCGCAGCTCGGCTACATGACGGTGGCGCTCGGGGTGTCCGCCTACGGCGCGGCGATCTTCCATCTGATGACCCATGCCTTCTTCAAGGCGCTGCTGTTCCTCGCGGCCGGCTCGGTCATCATCGCCTTGCACCACGAGCAGGACATGCGCCGCATGGGCGGCCTGGCGAAGTACATGCCGATCACGGCGGTCACCTGCTGGATCGGCGCGCTGGCTCTGGTCGGCACGCCGTTCTTCTCCGGCTTCTATTCCAAGGACGCCATCATCGAGGCTGTCGGGGAGTCACACCGCTGGGGGGCGGGTTTCGCTTACTGGTGCGTGCTGAGCGGCGTGTTCGTCACCGCGCTCTATACTTTCCGCCTGCTGTTCCTCACCTTCCATGGCCCGGAGCGTTTCCGCGAGGCGGCCGCGCACGCTGACACGGAGGACGATCACGAGGGCGGGCACGGCGGTGACCCCCGCGAGAGCCCGTGGGTGGTGACCGTGCCGCTCATCGCGCTCGCCATCCCCTCGGTACTGATCGGCGCCTTCACGGTGGCCCCGGTGCTCTTCGGCAGCTACTTCGGCCACTCGATTTTCGTGCTGCCGGCGAACGATGTTACGGCCAGGGTCGGCGAGGACTTCGGTGGCGCAGTGGCCTTTGCGCTCCACGGCCTCCTCAAGCCGCCCTTCTGGTTCGCCTCTGCCGGGGTGGCGGCCGCGTGGCTGTTCTTCCTGAAGCGTCCGCAGCTCGCCGATGCTGCCGCGCACCGCTTACCTCTCGCCTACCGGATCCTGAGCGAGAAGTATTACTTCGACTGGTTCAACGAGGAAGTTCTGGCGGCGCTCACCCGCGGCATCGGCCTGGGTCTGTGGAAGGGCGGTGACCAGGCCCTGATCGACGGCGCGATGGTCAACGGCACCGCGGAAGGCGTCGGCTGGTTCGGTGGCGTGCTGCGGCGGGTGCAGAGCGGCTATCTCTACTCCTATGCGTTCTGGATGGTCATCGGGCTCGCGGTACTGCTGGGCTGGTACCTGACTCACCCCTGAAGAGCCGCACGCGCATGCCGCACCTGCTCTCCATCCTCATCTGGCTGCCGATCGCCGCGGGCTTGGGGGTCCTCGTGCTCGGCGACCGTAACATCCGCGCCGGCCGCTGGCTCGCGCTCGTTGCATCGCTCGTGACGCTCGCCCTCACCGTGCCGCTATGGGCACACTTCGACACCGTTACGGCGGCGCTGCAGTTCCCCGAGAAGCTGCGGTGGATTCCGCGCTTCCAGGCCTACTACGCCCTCGGCATCGACGGCATCTCGCTGCCCCTGATCGTGCTCACGGCCTTCATGACGGTTCCGGTGGTGATCGCGGGCTGGACGGTGATCGAGAGCCGCCCGGCGCAGTACTACGCCGCGTTCCTCATCATGGAAGGACTCATGATCGGGGTGTTTTCCGCGAGCGATGCGCTGCTCTTCTACTTCTTCTGGGAAGCGATGCTGATCCCGATGTTCCTCATCATCGGCATCTGGGGCGGTCCGCGCCGCGTCTACGCCACTATCAAGTTCTTCCTCTACACCTTCCTCGGCTCGGTCTTCATGCTGGCCGCGCTCATCTACATGTACGTCAAGGCGGGCGACTACTCGATCGCGAGCCTGCAGGCGCTGCCGCTCACGCTCGTCGAGCAACGCTGGATCTTCCTCGCGCTCATGCTCGCCTTCGCGGTCAAGGTGCCGATGTTCCCGGTGCACACCTGGCTGCCGGACGCACACGTCGAGGCGCCTACCGGCGGCTCGGTGATCCTCGCCGCCATCATGCTGAAGATGGGCGGCTACGGTTTCCTGCGCTTCTCGCTCCCCATCGCGCCCGATGCGAGCCGCGAGCTCGATCTGCTGGTGATCGTGCTGTCGCTCATCGCGGTGATCTACATCGGCTTCGTGGCGCTGGTGCAGCAGGACATGAAGAAGCTGATCGCCTATTCCTCGATCGCACACATGGGCTTCGTGACTCTCGGCGCCTTCGTCATCTACGAGATCGTGCGGGCCACCGGCTCGAGCCACGGCGCCGGCATGGGGCTCGACGGCGCGATGGTGCAGATGATCTCCCACGGGCTGATTTCGGGGGCGCTGTTCCTGTGCGTCGGGGTGCTCTACGACCGCGTGCACAGCCGCCAGATCGCCGACTACGGCGGCGTGGTCAACACCATGCCGGTGTTCGCGGCGTTCATGGTGCTGTTTGCGCTCGCCAACACCGGGCTCCCCGGCACCTCCGGCTTCGTCGGCGAGTTCCTGGTGATCATCGCGAGCTTCAGGGCGAGCTTCTGGTATGCGGCGCTCGCCGCCGTCACTCTGATCCTCGGCGCCTGCTACACCCTGTGGCTGGTGAAGCGGGTGGTGTTCGGCGCGGTCGCGAATCCTAAGGTCGCCGCACTCGAGGACCTCAATCCGCGCGAGCTCGTGGTGCTCGGGTCACTCGCGGCTGCGGTGCTGGCAGTGGGAGTCTGGCCGGCGCCGCTGCTCAAGGTGATGCAGCCCACCATCCACCATCTTCTCATCCAGGCGATCGCGACCAAGCTGTGAAGCCATGCCCGAAAACCCGATGAGCCTCCAGAGCCTGGCGCCCGCGATCGCGGAGATCTGGCTGATCGCCGCGATCTGCATCGTGCTGCTGGTGGACGTATTCGCCGGCGAGCGCCGCCGCGGACTCACCCCCACGCTGACGCTGCTGGCGCTGGCGCTCGGCGCCGCGCTGACGGTGCAGTACGGCGAAGTGGCGCGCCGCACGGTGCTGCTGGATGGCATGTATCTCGCGGACGAGCTCGGCTGGGCGCTGAAGCTCGCCGGCTTTCTGATCGTGGCGCTGGCGCTGCTCTATTCGCGCAGCTATCTCGAGAATCGCGGCATCCTGCGCGGTGAGTACTACGTGCTGTCGCTCACGGCACTGCTCGGGATCTTCGTGCTGGTCTCGGCCAACAGCCTGCTGACCCTCTATATCGGCGTGGAGCTGCTCGCGCTCTCGGTGTACTCGATGGTGGCGTTCGACCGCGACTCGGGAGTGTCGGCCGAGGCCGCCATGAAGTACTTCGTGCTGGGGGCGATCGCCTCGGGGGCGCTGCTCTACGGCATGTCGCTGATCTACGGGCTCACCGGGACGCTGGACCTGGGCGAGATCGCCGCGCGGCTCCACGGCCCGCTGCACCCGGGCATCATCCTCGGGCTCACGTTCATCGTGGTCGCCGTGGCCTTCAAGCTGGGCGCCGTACCGTTCCACATGTGGCTCCCCGACGTGTACGAGGGCGCGCCGACCAGCGTGACGCTGTTCATCGGCACGGCTCCCAAGATCGCGTATTTCGCGCTGGCGTTGCGCCTGCTCACCTACGGGCTCGGCGGCGCCGTGGCCGAGTGGTCACAGATGCTGGCCGCGCTCGCGGTGCTGACGCTCGTGGTCGGCAACGTCGTGGCGATCGTGCAGACGAACCTGAAGCGCATGCTGGCGTACTCCACCATCGCCAACGTGGGCTTCATCGTGCTCGGCTTCGTCGCCGGCACGCCCGAAGGCTACAGCGCGGCGCTCTACTACACGCTGGTGTACGTGCTGGTGGCGCTCGGATCCTTCGGTGTCATCCTGCTCGCCGCCTCCAAGGGCTTCGAGGCTGACCGGCTCGACGACTACAAGGGTCTGTATCAGCGCGATCCCATGCTGGCGCTCGCCATGATGGTGCTCATGTTCTCGACGGCGGGCGTGCCGCCGTTCGTGGGCTTCTGGGCGAAGCTGCGGATCTTCCAGGTGCTGTGGGAGTCCCACCACCTGTGGCTGGTGGTGCTCGCGGCGGCGATGTCGGTGGTGGGTGCCTACTACTACCTGCGCGTGATCAAGCTCATGTACTTCGATCCGCCGGCCGACACCCTGCCACCGACGGCACGCTCCACCGGGGTGCGCTTCGCGCTCGGCCTGAATGCGCTCGCGGTGCTGCTGCTCGGCCTGCTGCCGGGTCCGCTGCTCGACCTGTGTGCAAGGCTGATCCGCTGAGCGCAGCGAGCGCCGCGCGCGGCAGGAAGCCGCTTCCCTCGTACAGACTCAACTACGGAGACCTCGCCATGAAACACCTGCTGCCGCGCCTGCTTTGCCTGCTCGCCATCGCCCCGCTCGGCGCCGCGCAGGCGGCCGGCCCGCCCGACTACCGCATCACCCACCAGGTCTCGCTTCCCGGGGACGAGGGTTGGGACTACCTGCTCTACGATCAGGGCGGCCGCCGCCTGTTCGTGTCCCACGGCACGCGCGTGCTGGTGATCGATGCCGACAAGCTCACCGTCACCGGCGAGATTTCCGACACGCCGGGGGTGCATGGCATCGCGCTCGCCCCGGACCAGGGGCGCGGCTACGTGAGCGCCGGCCGGGCAGGCAACGCCGTAGTGTTCGAGCTGAAGTCGGCCGCGCGCTCCAAGGACATCAAAGTCACCGGCGATAACCCCGATGCGATTCTTTACGATCCCGCCACGCACCGTGTGTTCACTTTCAACGGGCGCGGACGCAACGCCACCGCGATCGACGCCACGACCGACCAGGTCGTGGGCACCATCGCGCTCGATGCCAAGCCCGAGTTCGCCGTCAGCGACGGCAAGGGCCGCGTGTATGTGAACCTCGAGGACAAGAACAGCATCGCGGTGCTCGATCCGCAGAAACTCTCGGTCTTGAGCGTCTGGCCGGTGGCCGGGTGCGACGAGCCGTCGGGGCTCGCGCTCGATGCGGCACACGGGCGGCTGATCACGGTGTGCGACAACAAGCTGATGGCGATCGTGGACGCGACCTCCGGCAAGCTCCTCGGCACCGCACCGATCGGCGGCGGGGTGGACGCCGCCGCCTTCGATCCCGGCACCGGACTTGCGTTCGCTTCCTGCGGCGAGGGCGTCCTGACGGTGGTGCGCATCGGAGCCTCAGGTTCCCCGCAGGTAGTGCAGTCCGCTGCCACTCAGCGCGGCGCCCGCACCATGGCGCTCGACCTCGAGAAGCACCGCGTGTTCCTCGTGACGGCGGACTTCGGACCGCCGCCGCCCGCCACGGCCGCGCAGCCGCACCCGCGGCCGTCGCTCGTCCCGGGCTCGTTCCGCCTGCTGGTGCTCGAGTCCGGCTCGTGAGCCGCTACCTGCGGCGCGCGCCGCCCGCCTGCGCCGTGGTGCTGGCCGCGCTCTGGCCGCTCGCGGCCGCAGCGGCCGGGGCCGCGCCGCCGACCGCGGACGCCTCTTACGACGCCCTGGCACACGACATCTTCAAGCAGCTGATCGAGATCGACACCAGCGATTCGACCGGTAATGTGACGACGGCCGCGGAGGCGCTCGCCCAGCGCTTCCGTGACGCCGGCTTCCCGGGGGCGGACCTGGCATTGCTCGGGCCGAAGGACAGCAAGAAAAACCTCGTGGTGCGCCTGCACGGCAGTGGTGCGCACAAGCCCCTGCTGCTCATCGGGCATCTCGACGTCGTCGAGGCGAAGCGCGCGGACTGGACCACCGATCCCTACAAGCTCATCGAGAAGGACGGGTACTACTACGGTCGCGGCACGATCGACATGAAGGACGGCGATGCGGTCATGGCGGCCGCACTGATCCGCATGAAGAAGGACGATTTTCACCCGAGCCGCGACATCATCGCAGCGTTCACCGCCGACGAGGAGGGCGGGTGCTGCAACGGCGTGAGCTGGCTGCTGAAGAATCACCGCGAGCTCATCGACGCCGAGTTCGTGTTGAACCAGGACGACTGGTCGGTGATGGCGGTGCACGGCGCACCAAGGGTCGCGCGGCTCATCGCCAGCGAGAAGCTCTACTCCGACTATCAGCTGAGCGTGACCAACCGCGGTGGCCACAGCTCGGTGCCGCGCCCCGACAACGCGATCTATGAGCTCGCCCGCGCCCTCACGCGCCTCGCGCGCTTCCAGTTCCCCTTCGAGCTCAACAGCGTCAACCGCGGCTATTTCGAGCAGCTGGCGGAAGTCTCGACGGCGCAGGACGCCGCCGACATGCGCGCGCTCCTTAAAGACCCGCCGGACGCGCTGGCGATCGCGCGCCTGTCACGCGACCCGGACAACGTGTCGGTGACCCGCACGACCTGCGTCGCCACCCGCCTCGCGGCCGGCCACGCCAACAACGCCCTGCCGCAGCGCGCCGAGGCGGTGGTGAACTGTCGCATCTTCCCCGGGCATTCCAAGGAGGAGATCCGCCAGACGCTCATCAAGGCGCTCAACGACCCGCAGATCAGCGTGCGCTACGTGGCCGACGACGGCTCGATCTTCGAGCGCGGCACCGACGAGCGCGCCGTGGCGCCCGCGCCGCTGCGCCCCGAGGTGATGAAAGCGCTGACGACGCTCTCGCAGTCGGCGTGGCCGCAGGCGAAGGTGATCCCGTTCCTCGACCCGGGCGCCTCCGATGCCAAGTACACGGTCGCGGCGGGGCTGCCGACCTATACCTTCGGCGGCGTCGCCGTGGACCGTGATGACGTGCGCGCGCATGGGCGCGACGAGCGCCTCGCGGTTGCCGAGTTCTACAAGTGGAACCGGTTCTTCCAGCGCTACCTTGCGTCGCTCAGCGCGCAGTAATCGCGGTTGCGGCGGACCCGCCGCGTCAGGACATGCGCCGCGAGACGGCGATGACGCCGATCAGCACGATGACGACGTTGAGAATCCACCACGCCATCTGCTTGTGGATGAGGGTGCTCGCCCCGCCCGCGGACTGAGAGGGCGGCGCGGCGGTCGCGCCGCCCGGGAGCCGGCCGTCGAGCACCTCGCGCACCCCGTCGTGGGCCACGACGATCGAAAGTCCTGCCGGCGCCTTCGTGGTCAGATCCTGCAGCGGCACCGCCCAGGTGCCCTCAGGGCGTGCCGTCACCGGGACAACGTGGCCGCCCACGCTGACCGTGAGCTCGACGCCCGGCAGGGGCTGCAGATCGGCCGTGCGCAACACGCGCAGCACCAGCGTATCGCCCGTCGTCACGCCGTCGACCGTGACCAGGGCCGAGCGCGCCACCGGGGCGAAGACGGCGCCTGCGGACGAGCCGGCCAGCGCGGCCGTCATGCACGCGAGCGCGCTGGCGGCGGTCAATGCCAGGAGTCTCAGCACGCGCTTCATGTTAGCAGGTCGATCGCCTAACAACTCGGGAGTGCGCCGGTGCAAAATAGCCAGTGGCGCGCCGTGCGCCCTGGTGAGCGAGTGTCCCGATGCCGAGACCGAGCAAAGCCGCAGGCAGGCCCGCGGCCGGCCAGACAGAGGCAGACGCGACGACAGGTGCGGGCGCGCCGCTGCGTTATCAGCCCGGGTTCGGCAACCACTTTGCGACCGAGGCGTTGCCGGGAGCGCTGCCTGCGGGTCGCAATTCCCCGCAGCGCTGCGCGTACGGGCTTTACGCCGAGCAATACTCCGGCACCGCCTTCAGCGCCCCGCGGCACGCCAACCGGCGCAGCTGGCTCTATCGCATCCGTCCGGCAGCCGTACACGAGCGCTTCGTCCCACTCGATCCCGGCAGGCTGGTCGGGCGCTTCGACGAGGTGGCCCCCTCGCCGAATCAGCTGCGCTGGGATCCGTTGCCGGTGCCGCGCGCGGCGACCGATTTCGTCGCCGGGCTCGTGACCATCGCCGGCAACGGCTCGCCCGAGCAGCAAAGCGGTTGCGGCATTCACTGGTATGTAGCCAACCGCTCGATGGGCGGACGCTACTTCTGCAATGCCGACGGGGAACTGCTCATCGTGCCCCAGCTCGGTGCGCTGCGCCTGAGGACCGAGCTAGGGCTCATCGACGCGGCGCCGCAGGAGGTCGTGGTCATTCCGCGCGGACTGCGCTTCGCGGTCGAGCTCGCGGGGAGCGAGGCGCGTGGTTACGTGTGCGAGAACTTCGGTGCGCCGTTCCGGCTGCCGGACCTGGGTCCCATCGGCTCGAACGGTCTCGCCAATCCGCGCGACTTCGAGACCCCGATCGCCTGGTACGAGGACCGGGAAGGCGATTTCGAGCTGGTCGAGAAATTCGCGGGTCAGCTGTGGAGCGCGCGCATCGGACACTCGCCGCTCGATGTGGTGGCGTGGCACGGCAACCACGCCCCTTACAAGTACGACCTGCGGCGCTTCAACACCATCGGCTCGGTGAGCTACGACCACCCCGATCCGTCGATCTTTCTCGTGCTGCAGTCCCCGAGCGACACGCCAGGCGTGGACACGATCGACTTCGTGATCTTCCCGCCGCGCTGGCTCGTCATGCAGGATACCTTCCGGCCGCCCTGGTTCCACCGCAATGTGGCGAGCGAGTTCATGGGTCTGATCAGCGGCAGCTACGACGCCAAGGCCGAAGGCTTCACCCCCGGCGGCGCTTCGCTGCACAACTGCATGAGCGGCCACGGGCCTGATGCGGCGACCTTCGCCAAGGCGAGCCGCGCCGACACCTCGCGGCCGCTGCACATCGCCGACACGATGGCGTTCATGTTCGAGACGCGCACGGTGATTCGCCCCACGCGCTTCGCGCTCGAGGCGCCGCAGCTGCAGGGCGACTACCAGCGCGCCTGGCGTGACCTGCCCAAGGGTTTCTCCCACTAGCCGCCATGGTGGCAGTCGACGCGACCCACGATCCGCAGCTCACGAGCTGGGTAGCCTCCGCCAACGCCGCGGGGAGCGACTTTCCCATCCAGAACCTGCCGTTCGGCGTCTTTCGGCGTGCCGGCAGCCGCGAGTCCTTCCGTGGCGGTGTCGCGATCGGCGCGGAGATCCTCGATCTCGGTGCGCTCGCCGCCGCGCAGCCCTTCAGCGGGCCCGCAGGGCAGGCACTCGCCGCATCCGCACAGCCGGCGCTGAATGCCCTCATGGGCGCTGG
>Ga0210399_10001001_pt1 | contig 22168 bp, 29 predicted proteins | sample IncBWC14MmetaG_FD_150865 | JGI IMG/M metagenome (GOLD analysis project Ga0210399, IMG submission 150865) | Forest soil microbial communities from Barre Woods Harvard Forest LTER site, Petersham, Massachusetts, United States - Inc-BW-C-14-M | ecosystem: Environmental > Terrestrial > Soil >... | reverse complement strand
GTCGACGCCTTAATACAAATCTCCGCAAGGCGACGGGGAAACGTCGCGTAATGCAGCCCCTTGAAACTTTCAGTCGGCAGCGTCCAGACGGAGCGGAGCATTCGAGTCTTGACTAACCCCTTAAGCGCCCTGCCAAACGATTCGTTGTTTCGGTTGCCACTCCTGGCCGCGAGCGTCTTTGGGCCGGTTCCCTTGCCGCGGGAATGCGAGTTTCCGGTTGTGGGTTCTTCCGCTGCCTTGAAATCCCAAAAGTATTTTGGCCGCTTGGTGAACTGCAGCACGTATTCATGGGCGATAGTCGAGCGGTCTTTCTGGCTTTCCGGGACGCAGTTCGTCTTGTGCCAGATGTTATCAGCTCGCAGAATCCATCCGTCTTCTGCCAGCGCAATCCCTACAAGCCAGGCGATGGGGATTAGAGACTTGTGTTTGTAGCCAGGTGGAGGCGAGCGAAAGCCAGGTTTCTGAGAATTCCTCATCGCCCAACCAGATGGGTCTTTCCATCCCGCGTTGCCGCCGCTCGCGTGCGTATTCCCAAGGTTGAGCCAAAACACGCCATCATCACGTAGCACCCGCCAGAGCTCCCGCGACACCTCGACGCAATGCCGAACAAAAAGTTCGGGTGTAGGTTCGTTTCCAAACTGCCCCATGAATGCGCCGCAGTTCTCGCAGAGGAGGCCGGTTTTGATGTCTTCGGGCTCGTAGGTGGATTTGCCCTTGTGAAACTTGCCGGGTAGTCCCCACTGGTGGCAACAGTCGCGCGTCTCACCCCAGACGGTCGGAGGCAAATTGTAATCACGCTTCCAAAGGTACGGGAACGACGTGCAGATCGCTTGTACGGATTTAGGCGGGAGGATTCGAAGCATCTCGCGGGCATCCCCACAGAGGATTGTAACGGGTTCGGCGCGAACTTCTTGTTTGAACAGCGCAACCATTCAATGCCCCTTGAGATGCCGCGCCGCAATCAATCCGACCAGCAGCCCCGTTTTGAGTCCGCTGGCGAAAATCACTTCAAGCTCAACGCTCTGATCCGCCACCGCCAGCAGATTGAGCGGTTCATACCCCGCGACGCCAGCCAAGCCGAGATAGAGTTCATGCGCTATTCTATCCGCCGTGGGGCTGGATAAGTCGGCTTCCAGCGCCTTGATTTCTTCGCTTCCGCTTTGGCGAACAGCGGCGGTTAGGGCGGCGTCGAGTTCCTTGCTCATAATCTCACTTGGCCCGATGCGTGTGGGCGCCACATCGGACCCGCCGGCGTCCCGGCCCGCTTTGTTCGTCCCGTATCTCCTCGAAACCGACTCACAGGACTATGGGGCGCCCTCACAGCACACTCCTACACCCTTCCCGCCTTTCGCTAAGTCTAGGCTCAGGCAGATTGCATCCTGAGCTTGCCCTACCCTGCGAAGTAGCTCGGCGGTAACGGCTGGTGTTGAACGCTCCCGTTTTTGTTGTTGGGTATATCAATTTCTTGCCGCTGTGCGTGCGTTTTGTTCTGGGTGAAGCGTTAAATCGTGCCTCACAATACCTTTCAAGTCGTCATAAGGAATTCTGCCGTCCGGTCCCGGATACCCCTTACAAGCGAAGTTAAGCTTAAGTGGGCCGTTCTTGCCAAAGCAACGGTCACACACTACCGCAATTGCCCCGCCTCTCGCTCCACAGGTAAAACATTCCCAGCCTTTCTTTGGGTCTGGGGCCTCTTTCTCGATGCAGATAATATTGCGGGCGTCCCCAGTTTTACCGCAAACGCAACAGGGTCCAAGCTCACTCGGATCTGGAACTCGCTCAATCGTCATAGCCGGAAGGATACCGCGAAAGCGGGGTTGGGACAATAACCCAAATGGGCCAATCAGGTGAACGGAGCGGATTTGAATAGAACCCCGCCGCTGTTCACCCAGAATCGAATTTCGCCAAGGGTCGAGTTGTGCCACAAGGCCCACTCGCCGTTACCCAAATCCGAGGTAGTAGGATCAGCGGTCTTCTCGTACCAAAACTGCTTACCCCGAAACGCCCTCGCTGTAATATCCTGACTGAAATCCGCCCGCCGGCCGCGCAGGTAGTCGACATCGCCATTCCCAGCTTTGAGCGCGCCAAAGTCTCCGGCGACGCATCCGAAGCCACCTATAAGCCAGTCGCTGATAGTAGGATGGATTCCCAGGGAGACACCGTAGCAATGCTGCCCCTTAAGAAAGACTCTGTCGCAGATCGTAGGGTCAGTAGCCCCTATAGCTGGCTGAACAGGGTTGCCAAGGCTTACGAGCTTAGTTCCGTTTGCCCCGCTCGACGCAGCAACGTTTCCGGCCCCGAATATAGATTCGAGGTCTCCATTTGACGTGCCTGTCCCAAGGCTACCAACGATTGTAAACGTAGTGAGATCGACCACAACGATTTGATTGTCTCCAGGACTTGAGCCGTCTAGTGGGATACACCCACTCAGGTATGCTCTTGTTCCGTCAACATACACGCCCCTCGGACCGTTGATTCGGCTAACGTGAACCGGTGATCCTACCGCCTGTACTGGCACCGTTGGGTCTGAGACGTCGACAACAAACAGGTTTCCGCCAAGCAAATCGGCGAGGCACGCGAGATTCTGGTAGACGTAGATCGCGCCAAACGCTGCACTCAATGAAAGCGAGCCGATCTTCAGCGGGTCGCGAGGAAACGTAAAGTCGATCACCTTCAGGACGCCACTACTTGTGCACACGAAAGCGAGCTTCCCCTGCATGAAGAAATCGGTATGGATGGATGGCCCGATTATAAGACTCATTGGGAAGCTCTCTTTAGGGAACCATGAAGTTAGAAATGAACGCCGGCTGGTGTGCGTCCGTGATGTCTATGACGTGAATTCGGTCTGTGTCGATCACGTAAAGAAAGATATCCTGAAGAAAGAGGTAAAACGGGTTCTGTCCGTTATAGCCAGTCGAGCCATTTGCCTCAGCTACTTTTTCTATCGTCTTCCCAGGGGTGACGGAGAAGATTTGACATATGATATTGAAATCCCGCAAACCCACGACGTAGAGATAGTCTCCACGGGCTACGCACTGATGAACCGAATTGGGCGCTAGGTCGATAGGAAGTGAATTTTGCAAAGCGAGTTCGAGGGGGATACACGCGGAAGCGGCTTGCTTCTGCTTTTGACTCGGCCAGCAGTGCAGGAGGATGTCGCGCAGATTCTCGCAGGATAGGCGACGATCAACATACGCTTTGCTCGCTGCGTCATCCGGGTTTACGGGATCAGCGAGTCCGCCGATTCTATCCTTGTTCAGAATCAACGCGGGGTCTCGAACCCCTTTCGCTGATTTGCCCTGCTGCTTCTCCAGCTCGACCGGGCCTTTGGTGCCAGATAGCGCTTGCTGCGCGTTAGCGAGGCTGGATAGCGAGGCTTGAAGCTTGCTGCCGAGGCCGGGAGACAACCGATTCAATTCGGCGATGTGCGCCCCGGATAGCGAGGCGGAGACGTTCCCGATGTTGACGCCGCGACGGTTGGCCATTACCCAATCGACTCCAAGATTCGCTCACCTATCCACTGGGCAACTTGCGGAATGACCGCGTTTCCTAATCCTCTAATTCGGTCCATCCGATGGGGAACCCCATGAACCATTCGCACCACGCCGGGTTCAACGGTCCAAGCATGGCATTCTCCCCGTGCGATTGCAGCCCTGACCAGCGGTTCGCTGTAAGAGCAGGCAAGACTTCCCGAAGCGGTCGCGAGTTCGTCTTCTGCTTCGCCGGGCTCCGAGATTTCCAGTCTGATGCTATCAGGGTTGGGAGCATCGCTCCGGCTAGGTTCCCGCCGCGTCGGTGCTTTCCGCCCCTTCTTTCCGGCCCGTTCTTGCCGTCTCCCGCCGTCAAGGTGGGAAGCCTGTGATGGCTCGGATTGTTCCCGCGCAACTGCTGAATCAGATCGCCTCGACCGCCTCTTTCGCCGTCCGACGATCTCAGTGTCGCCAGCCTCTCGTAATAAATCTGATCGTGTAGGCTCACTGAATGGTTTTGAGCCTTGCTCTTTTCTGGATCGTAAGCGCCCCGTGGCTGGGCGTCCGATGGTCGAAAGGTCGCGTATTTCGGTCGGCGCGGGTCTGTCCCTGAGAATCGCGCCTGCTCCATATCCTGTAGAGTAGGCAATAATAAAGACTCGGTCCCTCTCGTGAGGCGCACCAACGGCGCAAGCGGGAAAACAATGCCATTCCGCATCATACCCGAGCGCGTGCAGATCTTGTAAGACCAGGGTAAGCCCACGACCACGAAGGGCGGGTGAGTTTTCAACCAGCGCGTATTGAGGCCGTACCGCCATAAGAACCCTTGCAAAATCTTTCCAGAGGCCAGATCGATCGCCGATGATTCCGGTTGCCTTGTTTGAGGCAAGGGAAATATCCTGGCAGGGAAATCCCCCGCATACGAGGTCAACCCGCTCAAGGCTTCGGGGGTCAAGCTGAGCGATGTCTCCGTAGCGGGGAACGTCGGGCCAATGTTTAGCAAGCACTCTGAGGCAATAGGGGTCATTTTCCACCTGCCATTTGATTTGCATTCCGGCGCGTTCAAGGCCGAGATCGAGTCCGCCCACGCCCGAAAATAAACTGCCAACGGTAAACACGGATGAAATATAACTGAGAGGGGTTATTTCGGAAAGTACCTGAACGGGTTAGCCTGGCGAATCCTGGTTGAAGGTGAAATCCGTCCAAATTGCGTCTTGAGTCGCGGTCACTGGCCCATCCAGCCACGCCCAGGGGGTCGCATTTGGCCTACCCACGATCTTGATGAAGAAACGCACCGCCTCAAGCCTGAAATCCGCCGTGGGGTCAATCCTGAGCGTCCAGAGTCGCCCCTTGATCCAGGGATTCACCCGCAGCTTGAAACTTTCCTCTGTGGGGTTCGGCCCGATAGACCACGTTTGGCGGGTTGCGATCACGCCGCCGGGAAGGTCGGTCGCCAGGGTCACGAGCGCGGAGCCGAAGTTTTGGCCGGTTATTTCTATCTCCTTGAAGAGCTTCACCTGCTCGGTTCCCGCGTCGATTGGGTCGGTGAAATAATACTCGCCCTTTCCGCCCTCCAGGTAGGTGCCCAGGACTTCAAACAAAGCCTTGCCGCCGTAGCTTCGAAAACCTTCGCCGTGTAGCACTATCCTGTGCAGCCGGCCAAAGATGCCGGAAGGAAACACAATCGGCTCAATTCTCCGATCGGACGTAGGAGCGAGCGTGAAAGACGTCGACCGGTTCGCCATCGGCTGTGGCCGATCGCTTTTGACGGTGATTCCGACAGACGCCGGGTTGTCGACGTCGAGTAGCAGTTCCAGAAGCGAGGCCATCTTGCCGTTTCCGAGGCGGAGCTCGGCAGTGTCAAAACTTTTTCCCTCCCTCGCCTTGGGGTAATACCACAGATTCATCGAATAGATGATTACTTCCGCCCCCGCGGTCGTCCCGGTGATCCTGATGGAACATTTGCGCGCGTCAATTCCCTCGCCGTCTGGATTGAACGTGAGTCTAAACTCCTGCTTGCTTCCTGAGATAGTCCCAAGCAAGACAGATTCATCCGGCTCTTCAAGGATGGCCACAACCGTTAGAGTCGCGCCGCCTGTGTCAGCAACGATATCAAAATCCGCGAATTTCTTTTCGTCGCTCAGCAACCCCGCATCGAACGCCTTGGAGGTGAACGCCAGAGGGATGCCGGCGCCGTTATCCGCGAATCCCTGCTCCAGGGTTACAGCCTGGCCAGAAGCGAGAATCCCGAGTAGCCCATTCGCGTCGCTGTAGAAGGCTTGGAATAACCGGGAATCCTGATACCATCTCCCCGTCATCAGATCGAGCTTGAACGTTTTCGAGCCATCCGAAGCCCAAACCACGTTTTTAAACCACCCGATTCCCCCGGAGTTGAACCCGCTCTGCATTCCCGGTTGAACCTTCTTGCTAAGTAGCTCCGCGCTGTCCCCGCCCTGAGTCGCATACACCCCGCCGGCGCTTATCAGGAAATCGGCATTAGGCGCTTTGCAAACCGCCATCGGGTTTTGTATTCCGATCGAGGCGGCGCCAGTATGTAGTGCGGAGGATAACCCGCCAGGATCCCCCTGGAGGACCGCGATACCCGCAGTCCCGTAGAAGCTGATCGTTCCCGGCCGCATTGTTGCCGCGATGAGGTCGCCGACCTTCTCATCAACTCCGGTCCAGTCCCCTACTTCCTTTGTCGGGCCAGCGAACGCATAGGGCTTGTTTATGTGGGACCAAAATATCTTTCCTAAGCCAAAGGCAATCAACCGCTCGAAGAACGGACCAATGAGCCCACCAACAGAAGGCGGGTCGTCATGATCGTTTTCGAGGGGAATATCCAGAGCCGTCAGAGCGTTGTCTGAGTTCCCGTCAATGTAGGATGTGGCGCCGTTAGTAGTGGTGTCGTTCTTGACTCGCAGGACATCCGGCAGGGTCCCTCCGTCGCGGTAAATATTCTTCTTCGTCACCTGGAAATCGCCTGAGACATCCATCCCGTCAATCTCGCCCTGGCCGCGGTTTATTACAAGCGGGTCAGTCACCGGCGCGGGATTTGATTCATGGCCGGCATCCGTCTGGAAGGTGTAATACCAAGCCAGATCGATTCCCTCGAGCGTCGAGTCTATATCCCCGATCAAATCCCACGATTCCCACCTGAGCTTAGTCGTATCGTTGAAGCTCGCTTTGACGCGAACCTTTACCGCTGTCTGATACCCCTTATTCGGAGTCTGACCAATCCGTTTGAACACTCCCCAATGATTCGAGTCCTGGACCGCTTGATCAACCGACATGGGAAACTTGCGGATGTAGAGCGTGATTTCCTCTTTCGCTCCGCCCTGAATGTCGTTCTGCGAGAATGACGCTGATGCGACATCGGTTGTAAACGAGCCATCGTTCAGGTCGATATCGAACGCCAGACTATCGACCTTCGCCCACTGCTTGCACCAGACGACTATTTTGAACAACCCCCCGGTGTCCCCGTTGCCGCTCAGGTCTACGCCTATCGTCTTGGTTGCCGTGTACGCGATGGGACCGGAAACGTTGAGCTGCAGAGTGGGGTTATAGAGATCGTCTCCAGTTGGGTCCACTGTGAACCCGGCCGAGAAATCTACTACCTGAGCCGTGGGGCCCGGGACCGCTTTCGTCGTTGGCTTGCCCGTTGGCGCTACTGGAATCCAGCGCCAGACGTTTGAGCCGTCCGTCTTCATGGGCGTGCCTGGAAACATAATCCAGACGAATCCCTTGTACGAAACAAGCGAGCAGGGCACGCCAGCCCCTGCTACCGCCGCACCGTCCTTGTAGACTGAGCCTCCGGCAGCAATCCAAAGCGAGCCGAGGCCTCGAGTGACCGACGTAACCGGCGAGGCGACTGAATAGAGATTTATGTGACCCCTTCTGGAGTGGAGCGCGCCTTCCGAGTCCTGAGACCAGTTGACTAGCTCGACAGCCTCATCGTCTCCGATCGTGTCGGATGAGCCGATCAGGTTTAGGCCGTTGCCGATGATTCGGATGGGTTTCGACTCGTAGGCCATTGGGCGGGATTCTACAGCAACAAAAGGAAAAGGGCCACTCGCGTAGCCCCTTCCTATCTCACACAGAGTGAAACCCCCGTTTTGCGTGGCGGCAGAGTGTTACCTCTTCTTAGCACCGCCTTCTTTGGCGCCGCCCTTCTTAGCGCCGCGAAAGAGTTTCTTGTCCATAGCCTTTGGCCTCTCCTTTCGGTTGAATTCAAACAGGAAGATACGGCAGCGTCATACGCTCGCCAAAGTCAGAGGTCAATTCCCCGTTTGGGTAAAAATCAAGGGGCGGCTCACCACAACCGCCCCTTTGGCCCCTCAGGTTGTATCTTACTACCGTTCAGCTTGCGGGTCGATTCCCGCTAAATCCGGATTGTAGTTTGCCGGATGCGCCTATTCTACTAGATTTTGGGTTGTTGTAAAGTCCCTGTTCGGGCCATAGCTTCGGGCGGTATCCACTCGCCTGCCAATCCGCGTGTATCGATGCCGCTCACGTGGTCAAGTTCGTCGGCTTCTGCCGCATTCGCTTGTCGCGCCTTGAGCGCGGCTCTGACCTTCGAATCACAACCCTGGCACATTGGCCACTCTTCACCCTCTCGGTCCCAGGTCGTATGCCAAACAGCAACAGCGGGCTTCCCGCAATACCAACACTGCAGGTCCATCAAAACCCCCTAAAGTGGGGCGTGAGCATACTGCGAATCTCCGCATCCGACTCTGCTAGCCAGGCGAGAAACTTTTTGTCGCCGTAGAGCTTCGCGCCCTCTGGGGAGATCCCGAGACGATTGCCCCTGCTGGTCGTTTTCGCCAGCGGAGGGAGTCTATCCTGATGCGGGAGGATGCGCAAGGTTAGGGCGTAGGCGTCTTCGTTCCAAGCGGAACCGCTCCGGGAACGGGATTAGCCGGGTCACTCGCGAGCCCTTCGAGCTTTGCGATCTCAGGTGACAGCGCCGCGTCTATCTCCGCCGCCGTTGCGCTGCCGGAAGCTGTCGCCTTATCAACCAGGGCCTGGAGCTTCGCCGCGATCTTATTCGTTGCGTCGTCCAGTCGCTTCAAGAGGTCGGTCGTTGCTTGGTCCATAACGATTATCCTTTCGGTGTTGGTAAGAATTTGTTGCAGCAACGACTCGATGCGAGCGTGCCGCCGTCGATCTTGTCGGGTGAAAAACATCGGTGGAAGTATAGCAGGCAGGCTAGGGCTTAGATAGGTCCGATCACGTTCGCGATAATGACGGAGACTCTCTGCGTCACCTTAGGGTCCAGCGTGATGACCACCCGGAACTCTTCACCCTTCCGCGTGACTCCAATGAAATCCATGCCGGGAACGCCCATCAAACGGGGCTTCGGGTCCTCGCAGAAACGGTGAAAGTGTTCATCGTGCCTTTTGCGGAACCGTTCAGGGATCAACTCCCGGAGCTGCTTGCCGAATAGCGCCCCTTCGACGTAACCAAATAGCGCATCCATCGGCGGAGTAGCAGCAAGTATCAACTGAGAATGGAACTGCACCATCACTGCGCTGACCGACCGGGTTAGGAGCGTTCCAAACGCCGACGAATCGGTCATCAGCGTTTCTGTCAGCGCCGACGCTTGCCGTTGTAGCTCCGCAAGGGCCACAGAAGTGCTCGTATCTTCACGCCGTTTTAGCTCTTCCGACTGCTGCATCTCTCCAGTTTCATCCATGTCCCCTCCCTAATAACCCATAAAGAGCGGCAATCAGTGACGCAATAGCTGCCGCCACCGTACCGTAAACGATCTTCTCCAGCCTCGCGACTTGACTCGTCAAAACATCAACCTCTGCCTGAGCTTCCGCCATTAGCCTCTGCGCTTCCTGCCCGCCGCGTTCCACGTCGCGAATCGACGTTTCGAGCCTGGCAACATTGGTCTCTGCAATCTTCAGCGTCGTTCGGAGGTCCGAGATGGTGCCGATCTGGAGAGTGTTGACCTTTTCATCGACCTTCCTTACGTCCCCACCGACAACCTCAACGTCCTTGGCAACACGCGCCACGGTGCCAACCAGGCCCTCAATTAACTTGGCTATCTCGGCAAGCTTGTCGGATGGGGGTGGACGCCGGGACACTTGGTAATCATACCCCTTTTTAGAGATTCGACTACATTCCGCCTGCCATCTTGATGATCTCTGCCAGCGACCAAGCCGCCAATCCCGCCGCTACCAGTCGCCCGTGATAGGGCGCTGCTTGCGCCCAGGACCAAGCCGCGATGACAAAGCAGACGAAGGCGAAGATCATCAGGATAAGCGGAAAAAGGGCTACAAAGCCCCCGCTGGTTGCGAGAAGTAGGAGATTCATGGGGTTCCTTTCTACGGCTGCGCATCCAGCTTCTGATCATTGAAGTCCGCGAGCCGATTATTCCAATCTTGAAGGAACTGCAGATACTCGAAGTCTGCCGCGAGGTGCCTAGCGCAGGCCGATTTCATCTCGTCGCGGAAAGGTTTAGTATCCTTGCCCCAGCCGCCCTTTTGTGCCTCTTTGGCGAGTTTGCGAGCCGCTTTAAACTCCTTCTTGACCGCGCCGGCCATTCCCGCCGATCGCGGGCCATTGATGATGATTTTGTTTCGGGCGTAGGGCATTTTGTCCTCCTTCTATGGGCCGACCTTAGTCATCTTTCCGGTGTCAGGGTCGATTCGCCAGCCGTGCGCCGCGAATTCCTCTCGAACGCGCTGTTCGTATGTTTCGATCTTATCCTGTTTATTCTCGATTCGCTGGACATTATCGGTCACGCTCTTGAAGGTCAGGGCCACGAGGGCAAAGAGAATCGTGGTAATAATCGGGATGACCCAATTCGGGGTTTTAGTCGTGTTTCCGTTGTTTAGCTTCGAAGAGATGATGTCGAGGTTGTCGCAAATCTTGTCCTGGGTGGCGTTCACCTTCTCCTGCCCGGTAGAGAGGGCGAGCAAAACCCTGAGCAGTTCCTCGTCGTGTAGTGTTGGCCTGCTGCGCGACATAATGAACTCGTCGCCCATTATATCGGGCGAGTCTTCCGACAGCCGATGTTCGTCCAGTGCGTGCGTCGGTTCTTCCTGAGCGTGTCCATTTATTGGCTTCTTCACCGCTTCTGTAGATGCCATTCGGATACCTCATCTCCGGTGAGGCTGGAAAGTTCTTGTTCGTGGGACCTGTCCACAGATCGCATTATATAGCCCTCATTGTGCGCTTCCATAATAGGTCTTCATCGCCTGAAAGTACACCGACGTGAGTTGGGTGATAGCCTGCGCGACTTCGGGCTGCTCGAAATCTCCCTCGCGTTGGTAACCCTCTTTCACAACGAGTAACTCCAATAGGTCTCCGATCACCGCCGGCGTGTCTATTTCGACGCCGGTATGAGCCTCATCCAGGTTGCAAGGGTATTGCCAGAAGATGATTTCCGGCTTACTCCCCGTGTCTCCTGCTGCCGGCACCGGATAGAATCCGATCTCGTTTGCGCCGCTCTTGTCTTCGAAGTATCTAGCGATAGGTCCCGGGCGAGTCCCCGGCACCGTCGCCAGAGTGGTTTGAAAGTTATCGTCGCTGGCTTCCAACTCCTTCGTTGAACTCGCTCCAATCGGCTTCCCGTTAAGGGAAACATGAACAGTCGCCAGATGTCGCGGAGGCAGGGTGTAAACCTGGACTCCAGATTGAAAGGTGATAAAGGTGGTGTCGCGCGTTAGAAAGACGCCGTAGGTCTCAGCGATTCTTTTCAGCCAATCGGCAAAATAGTGCGTGGCTTCAGCGTCGCTTATAAATACAGCGTCTGCGGCGCTCTGTGCGTGCCAAAAGGGCCACAAATGAGAAATCAGGACGGTGATATCAAGCGGCATGCGGTTTCTGTCCCCCTTGTTTCTTTGGCGGCTTCGCTGGCGGCCGCTGAAGCTTGATTTCCCATCGGGACAAATCCACTGTCATCAAATCCAGCGGCTTGTGATCGTATAGCGGCCCCCTGCTCCTTGCTCGCATAAAGCTCTGGTATTTCTGCGCCCCAGCCATGAAGCGCTTGAAATACTCAACAGCATTAGCCAATTCCTGCCCGCCTTCTTTTAGGCGCAAGATGTAAAATCCCGCGTCTGGGAGATGAATTTGTTCATCCGGCGGAATCTCAGGCACATCGTTATCCAGAACCATCTCGAGCGGCTCGCGAGCATAGGTGAATTGCAGCGTATGCACTCCGCTCGCCGGCTGAGGCGTTATCCAGAAGGTATCAAATCCCTGCTGGGAGTATCGCAGGGGATTTCCAGCTCGAGCGCGCCAGGTTGAATCACGGGCGTCCATCTCGTGGAGATTGTCTGACAGAAGCCGGACTTTTGCGCTGCCAACGGGGTTGATCCATGAAACCCGAAGTGCCGCTAGGAAGTCTGAAATTTGGCTCCGGATCGAATATTCATACACCCCGTTAGTCAGATTGAAAATGACGGTCTTCTCAAGACAAAACGTCAAGAAGACGAATAGGCGCTGGGCCATATTCAGGGCGTGGGCGACTTCCGCCGGCGTGTAGTAAGCCCCGCCGTTATCATCCAGAAGATCCCAGAGGCGTTGCCTGAGATCCGACAACGGAATATTACACGGAGCCTCACCGACGCCGGCCGAAATCCTGCCGGACGGCGCAACTGATCCGGCGAGAGAGTGAGATAGTCGGGAAACTAAACTTCCAACTGGGCTAACGCCGGCCGCAAGAGTCTTCTTCACCGTCTTTGATAGCGTCGCGGATGGAGTAACGCTGGCGGCCAGACGCGTGCCGAGCGTCGTCTTTATCGCGCCCCCCGGGCTGACCGAGGCGGTTTTATTCGTGATGGGCTTGTTCTTGAGGCCACCGCCTGGGCTAACCGATGCGGAGAGTTTCGCCGCCGGCGCGCTCGCGATGGACGCAGATGGAGAAACCGAGGCGGTTCTCGCCGCGGTGGGCTTATTGGCGATTGCCCCGGACGGAGAAACGCTGGCGGTCAGATTCGCGGTGAAGACAGTCGCGCTTGACGGAGCCGATAGACGCAGGGGATTCGCGGGATGCCAGAGAATGTATCCGTCGCTCTGCAACCCGAACAGCTCGCTTTGAGTGACAGCTCGTTTCCAGATGTACATCCATTCCAGGAGCCCGTTAAACGATCCGGTTGCCGGCCGAGAGCCACCTGTGAATGTGTTGCGCCCGCAAAATAGAGACTGCGCTACATCTGACGCGACGGAACCAGTTCCGGCCTGAGTTCCCGTTAGAGATTGCAGAATCCCGTCGTAGTAGATGGATATATTCGACGCGGCTCCAAAGGTCCCGTTATAGACAACCGCCACATTGACCCATTTGTTTTGGCTGGGGGCTGCCGCGTAGGCATCCATATTCGCGCCCGAGCCGATGATGGTGAGGCCAAACTTGTTGGCCGTCGAGCCTAGACCGGCCATCCAGCCGGCCACATTGTTGTTATCGTTTCTCTCGACAAGCCCGCCATCTCCCCCTTTCCAGAAGATGCGCGCGGCGATAGTGAAAGGCCCAAGGTGCAGGTCCTGAGTTTGCGGCTCAGTCCCCCAATTCAGATATGCAACCGTATTCGCTCCGCCTGGAAAACTAAGATAGGAATCAGACCACGAGGGTTTTGATGATCCCGTGAAGACGCCTTGATACGAGTCGATGGCGTTTCTGCACTGCGCACCCTGTTCGTTAAACAGAGCAGCGAGGACGAGTCGAGAGCGGAGAACCGAATGCCCGTACAGCGGTTGGTGTCCAAATGGGCGCTGTACACCCAGGCGCCCGCGCTGTAGGTAGTTTGCCAGCATTAGACAACTTGAATCTGAATCCCTTGATACAAAACCTTGTTGTTTCCGGCTGTGCCGCTGAGTGCGGCCCCGGAATCGTTGAAGATGACAAGCCCGAAGTGATCGGGCAGACTGCCGCCGAAAGCCGCAGCGAGTGAAAACGGTCCGAATTTATAAACCGTTGCGTTTGTCGGCATAGGCAAGACTCGGAGGGGAATCAGGCCCGTGGGGTCGTTACGAGTGAAACCGGCGTCCGTCCCCGTGATCCCTTCCGAATATGTCGTTCCTCCGTCTACGGTCCCGTAGACATAAACGAGAAGTTGCTTATTTCCTGAGACAGTGCCGGACTCAACAAAGATGAAAACTAGCACGTCGTCAAATAGGTTCGAGGTGTTGTCTATTGCGGTTCCTGCCCTACCTACGGTCGCAGACGCGGCTAGCGACGCCAAAGTGATGGTCTCAGACTGGTTACTTGTCCCGTATTGCGGTTTTATAACCGACATCAGCCGATCGCCTCTTTCACGTCGTTTGCGTCAATCGCGTTCTTCGTGTAGGGGATTCCGTTCCAAAAGACACCGACCCTGGAGGGCTCAGAATTGATGAGGCCGGCTATTTCCTCTTGCGACCTGCCAGCATATCCCCGCTTCGCCGGATCGTGCTGGATCTCGGAGCGCAGCGCGTCTCGAGCGATCGCCTTCAACTGGAGGTGTCGAGCGTCGACGTCGATCGCGGTATGCTCGCGGCCCGCAAGCTCGGCGTTTGCCTTCCGGTCGGCCTCGTCTTTCTCGATCTGCTCTTTGACTATCATCTACGCTACCGCTTCCGCCTCAATCGGTTTTGGTCCCCTACGGTTTAGGGCTTTCATTAGCAGCCTAAATTCTGCCTGCCAAGTCAGATCAACTTTGAATCTGGGAATCCGAAGCCGTCTATGGGTTTCTAGCGCAAGATCAGCCTGTTCAACCTTAATCACGAGATATTCCTTAATTTGCTTTATTATGGATTCCGCGCCATCGGCATGGCACCTCCACGAGAACGATGCCTTATGCAACTCGTCGGCATTTCGATGCTTGAAGATTCCGCCGAGCTTGGTAGTTTTTGCGATCCAGTTCAGCAAATCTACCGATGTGTTGGACACGTTGAGCCTCACTCCAACGCGCCCCCTCCTCGTTACCAGCATAATGCTTCCTTCGCCATCAACGATGCCCGCGAGATAGGCTGAATCGGTCGCTGAAAGCTTCGAGGCAGTAACGCCGCGCCTGAAACGCGCAGCTTTTTGGCAGTCTGGGGAACAAAGGCGCTGGGCGCGGGGACCGTTTGCCCGGCCACCGACAATGAAGTCAGTAAAACACGCTTCGCACTTCCTAATTTCAGTGATATCTTCGCGATTGTATTTCTGGCCCACGCGTCCTTTAGCTGAACACTGTACGCTGCAATAGCCGCCGTTAGTGGGCCGCAAAAACTCGTGCGGGCGTCTCGTAAACTCAGTTTCACATACCGGGCAAATTCTCGTTTCTCTTTTTCGACTTGACTCGTATAGGCACGGGCGGGAGCAAAACCGCTGCCTCGGAGCCCGGGGAGTATAAGGACCGCCGCATTGTTCGCACGTTTTTTCCATAGAGTAGCCTCCGCTATAAGTACGGGTTTTACCCTACGGAAGTTGCGGGAATATGTCAACATACGGGGTCACCCTCCGGCGTTGAATTGGCAATCGTAGACAGTATTTAAGGAGTCCCCCGTGTTCAGAGTGAAGGGCCCCACAAGTTTGTGATCCCAGAGAGTACCCCCGCCAACCGCCGCCTGGCTGAGTAATCCCCACTCCTGAATTGTCACCGGCCCAGCCTGAATCAGGTTTGTCCCGCTTGTGTGATAGATGTTATTCGAGCTGCCCGTTGTCTGGCTTCCGGTCGCCCGGACATTGATCGGGTTGTATTGCGTCGTGATTTCGGTTGTAAGAGCGGTGTCGCCGATCGCCGGTGCAGTGTTCGATGTGCCGTTCGCGTGAAACTTAAAATTCGGCAGGGTGAAAGCGTTGAGTATCGCCTGCACGAGCGCATTGACGCCTGCGGTTGTCACAACTCGGTGGCACGGTTGAAGCCCGTAGTCCTCGATCGAGCCGTCCGCGCGAATCACCTTGCAGTAAATCTTGCTCTCCAGCACAACAGCGGAGCAGAGGCGGTCAACCAGGTCCGCGAAGGCGTCGCGAGCCCCGTCGAACCCCATCAGGTGATGTCTGATTTCCCGGATAGCTTTCCCGAGGTTGCTCTTCGGGTCGGCCCGGAGAATCTCCTGCACGGGATCCGGAAGGGAGCCATCCCGAGTAAACACGGTTGGGCTGATGATCAGTTTCTTTTCATCCACTCTATTTGCCTCCCGTCATCAGTCCCTTGAGATGCGGCTCATAAGCCGCCGCGATTTCCTTTAGAACATCCTCAAGCGGCTTCAAGTCGTCCTGGCATTGAAGGGTATGCACTCGGCTACCATCGCCAAGCTTCATCACTCCCGTAACCGAAACGGAGAAACCATCGGCATCCAAGCGAGCGGTAACGATAGTGTCGGTGTATTCGCCTACAGGGAGCGTCTCTTTCGGCGCGTTCACCTCCACCTTGAGACTTCCGCTTATATTGACGAGTCCCTTTTCTTCACTCATTGAATCACGTCTCCAAAAATATAGAGATCCGCGGTGGCTCCCGTCCCCTGCGCCGTGGTCAAACTAAAGAATAACGTCGATTCCGTTCGTACATCCGTGGTCAGAATCGCCGCCAAAGTCATATCAAGATACTTGGTTGAGCCAGTGAGGCCCGAGTAAACCTGAGTGGCCCCAACTACGGGGGTCGTTTTCCCGCTCGCCGCGTAGAATCCCCCGACAGCCAGCGTGAGGGACGGCGAGGCATTCGTAACAGTGATTCGCCGAATGACATATTTACTCGCGGCCATCGGAATCGATTGGTCCGCCGTCGAGTTGAAGTTTGCTCCCTTGAGAGAGCCGAGTAGGACTTTCGACTCTGCGTTGACGATGACCTGTCCGCTACTCGCCGAATGTGGCTCCAGGCTGAGTAGCGCAATCAATCCGATTAGGGAACCGAGTAGGCACGCTATAATCCAGATTCGAGTAAGAGGCTTGCTCATTAAAACTCCGTCACCAGAAAGTTGCACTTCACCTGCGGACTTCCAGTCACCCCCGCCCCGTCGATATACCTGAAAATCCCGTGACTTCCGTGCATCGGAATACAGATATAGCCATAAGCTGCATTACCGATCGAGGTCAAATCAAGAGGCGTCTTAAAGACAGTGCTGTTCGTTTGCACTTGAGCGCCGTCCTGGTATTCGAGCTTTACCTGAATAGTTCCGGCGGTCCCGGCCACAACCACCACTGCATACACATCGACTCTATACCAGTACGCGTCAACTGCATTCTCGTTCTGATAGAGAGCGACGTTATCTTGGTCGACGCCGACGTAAACGGGAGTGGCGTTGATCCGGGGAATCGGAACTCCGTTGAATGTAGTCGCTGTAGGCTTTGCGTTAAAGGAGTCGAGTCGCCTGCCAATGACTACGTTGCCCGAGGCGTTGAATCCGTAAGGGGGTGCCTGGATCTGCGCTCCGCCGCCGCTGGCGAGCAAGGCAAGTAGGAGTGTTACTGCAAGTAGCATCGTGCCTCGCATAATCAATTGACTGTCCAGCTTCCAACTACTTCCATCGCAACCCAGTGGGTCGTAGAGATGGCTTTCAACTTCACGGACGTTCCCGGTGTGTTCGACGTGATATTTCCGGCAGAGGCTGATGTTGTACCGGCCACGGTGATAGTTGTAGATGCGCCAGCGACGATCTTGTGTGTTTGCGCCGCATCGACGTAGAAAGTGTAAACCAGCCCCACGGCTGCGGTCGGAAGCGTGCCGTCTACTTCCCCGGACGCGCCAGTGTTGGTGTAGGTCGTCCCGCTGTCGGCGTTGCCAGGTGAGTAATTCCCGGTCTCTGCGATGATCCGGTCGCCGCCGATCAGCGCACCGACTCCGGTCGAGCCGTTGGTTACGCGGACAACCCCGGCTCCGACTCTCTTTCCTATTCCAACGTCACCAGCGTTGTGGTCGAAGACGATATTATCAGCGTTGATTCCGTTGCCAGCGATCTGGACCATGTCTGAATTTTGAAGAGTAATCCAGATATCCGTACCCGTGAACCTTATTCCGGTCCCCGCCGCAATGCCCGCGATGCTCCCAAGTTGGGGTATATTTCCTTGAGATGCCGTGCCAGCAATAGATACCTGGGCCACCGGAGACCCGCTGTTAGGTAGGAATGAAACTTTGAAAAAGTCGGCTAGTGCTCCTGCGTTATTAATTCCCTGGAAGCCCATAACGGATTGACGGCTCGCGTCGGTCGCCGTTGAAAGCGAAGCGTAGACAAGCCCTATGCTTCTCCGCGTCGAGCCGTTCGTATCCGCTGTGAACAGATGCCCCGACCCAAATCCGGCTGCCGCTGTCCCGCTGGTCTTGTGGTAAGACTCAACGGTCGAGACAACCGTATTGGTAGCTGAATCCGAGGTAGCCGTCAGGAGCTTGTGCGCAGTCAAATCCCAGGTGAACAGCCCGGTATCCGCCGCAAACGCGTTGGCAGAGTTTACCTGGACATCGTTCGTAGTTCCCGCTGCTGATCCCCCGCCCCCGGACGACGATGTTCCGCAGCTAAACAAATCGGTCGATTGCGTGTAATTCAGGTGGCTGCCGGCGGAGTCCTGGCAGTCCGGGATGGCCTTATATGTCGCCGCGCTATTGGCGGTCGTGACGACAGGTACGCTGTGAGCTGCTCCGGTCGCGGGGTAGGAAATCCCGTTGACCTTGTTGACGGTGACAGCGTTCGAGCCGGACGTCGACGCGTCTCCGCTCAACTCTGCCGCCGTGAACGGGTTGCCGCCCCGGACGATACCAGTCAACGCGCCTGCGGTTCCGGACCCGCCCTGGTTCGTAGGTAGGGCAGACGCAAGATGGGTAGCTGTTACCTGGTCACTGGTGTTGATATCGACGCCAGAAGCAACGACCTGCACGGCGCCGGCGTTGTTGTTATTCATCTTCCACCGGTGCGCGATGGAATCTGGATAGAGAAGATCGTTGTTTGCCGAGCCTGAGGGCGCGGCGGCTTCAACCGACGCAACGCCAGACGCGGGGGCCGCTACCCCCAAGCCAATCGAGGCGACCTGGAATGCTGCTCCAGTGTGGAGATTCTGTGGGGTCGAGAGGGTAAGAGCGGCACCGAGGGCGACCGAGCCCCCGCCGTTGATCTGATTGGCTGTTCCGTTGATTGTGACCGCGCCACTGCCCGGGAGGTCGCCATTGGCTATAGAGCCTGAGCCCAATGTCCCGGTTCCGCCACTCACTTTCACAAACCCGTTTGTGGTAAGAGCTGAGATTATAACGGTGCCCGTGGAGTCAACGGCGTTAGTTCCATCTGACTTCATCAGCGCGTTGGCCGGCGCCGTGTTCGTTATCCCACCGCCTCCTCCGCCACCGACAAAGTTAGCGAATGCTCCGCCGTTTTCACATACTCGGAGCTTGTGCAGCGTGTCGTCAAAGTAGAAGAACGCGGAATGCTGTTGGCAAGCCGAAGATGACGCCGATTTAACCCCCCGGACCTTGACTGCCTGAACGTTCGTCGGGACAACGCTCGACTGAGCCCCGGCCGAGGCGCAGAAGGTGACAAGCATGACAGCGAGAAATAGAAACCGTCTCATATTTCCGTCCACGCGTTCAGCCAAACCTTCGCTTTCCCTCCGGTGATTCCGCTAGCGTCTATCCTGACCCAAAGTAGAACGCCGTCTTTGGCCGTCATTCGGTCCGTGGAGCTAGCGGCTCCGGTTGAACTCGCTTCAGTAGCCCAGGTTCCGGCGTAATTCTGCTCTGGCGCCGACTGGAGCAGCACAGGTCCACCGGTGACGTTCGCATCATATTCGACAAACGCGGTGACTTCCGTGGCGTTTGACACGTCAATGCCGGAACTCACGTCCGGGTTTTGGATGCCGTCGAAAACGATAAAGTACGGAGAATATAGTAACCGTTTGGCCATGCTACTCCTTCGATGCTTCCGAACAGTCTACCCGAGCGGTCTTCTTTTCCTTGTCGAAAACAAACTTTCCAAGGCTCGGCCGGCATCCGACTTCGCCGACAGTACGGGTCTCTATTCCCTCACGTTGTTGCCGCGCGATTATATAGTCCTTGTACTGCGGGGTCTGCTGCAAAGCTTCGAGGGCCGCCGCCTCCGCCGCCTGAGACGCAGTGTATTGGTCGAGCAGTGGTGCGGGGACCGGGAGAGAATGCACGGCAGGGGGTTTCTTGGCTGCGTCATCTGCCCGGGAGATTTGAACTCCAACCCAGAAAAGCAGGGCGCCCGCGAGGAACGCGACCCCTATAAGCATACGATTCAAATCACGTGAAGCCTTATCCCAGTCCAGCATTATGCTCCCCTCCAGTTTCTGCTTGCCCCTCTCCCGTAATTCCGTAGGGTACGCTCTACTCTATGCTGAGTGTATCGGGGATTCAAGTTCGTTTCCTCTGGAGGCTTCCGGCGCGCGTCCTCGTTCGCCATAACCCCAACGGCTCTCATAAAACGCGCTTCCTCGGCATTCTCCCTCGCCTGGTCGTCGGAGTCGCCATAGAGCATCATCAGCGCGCCGCGGTAAACCGCCTCGGTGTTAAACCAATCCGGGAGCATATCGCTTGTGGAAGAGAGCTGCGGCGCCTGCTGCCGGTATTTGATCGGGTAGCCCCGCGCGACGTTATCGGGGCCCGGGTAGATTTCAATCTGAGCTACACCGTTCAAATCGCCGGCCGGGACGTAGGCCAAAGCGTCGCCGTAGAGAATGCGAGAAGTGGCCATGTCATCAAGCCGGGTCCGAGACCATTCCGTTAGGTTTCCCCCGCGAGTGAGATTCTGAATGGAGTATAGCTCGCCAAGGTCGGACGGCAGGGAATAAACGGGCTGCCACATCGTGAACCCCAAGCCGACCGCATTCGTTACCCCGTCTGGTCCAAGGTAAGGTCGGTCGATCCCGAAATTGAGAGCGTCGACAAACACGAATCCATACCACTCGATCAGGTTCCCGATGCGGATCCGCCACCCGTTCATTGCGTTGGTGAAAACGGTTCCAACGCCGACTCCGGTTGTCGCGCCGATGTTGATTGAAACGGTGCCAGTCCCGCCGGCAGTGTAGTTGGCGAGGGTTTGTAAAACTCCTTCTTTCTCGAGGCGGGTCCAAGGACGGGAGCGACAGATGGTTTCTATCGCCCGATTGATTGAGCCGCGAAGCTTCTCCAGATCGACGTTGGCGCCGATTGGGGTCTTGACGAGCTGTACCTGCAGATCTCCGAGTGTCGCTGGCATTCCATTTCTCAGTACCGCTTATGCGACTTGTGGCCGCGTCCCGGCATCGGGGTTACCTTGGGGAGTTCCTTGCGGGCTTTGTTGTCCTTGCCGGCGTCGGCATCAGCGTGGGCCTGGTCCATCATCCGGTTGTAGCCGGCCTCGTCGTGAGCGTGAGCGGCTTTCTCGTTGGCGAGGTGACTATCGTTGACTTTGCGCATCCCCTTCATATTTTCCTCGCGAGCTTCTTCACGGCGCCGGCTACGGCCTTGGCTCCCTTCACGGCGCCGGACGCTACAATGGATCCTGGAGTCCTTGGCCCGCCCGGCCCTGGTTGCTTCTTAAGCCCCTCTCGGCTTACCGAAGCGAGGTTTGAGTCCGGGTTCGCGCTGTCGTGGGCCGCGCGCTCCATCCCGGCGCTGTTGCGATGGCGCCTGTATTGGCCAACCCGCCGGTTGTAGTTGTCACCATCCATTCCGAAAGCCTCCGAAAACGTTCCACGTGGAAACGCTACTAGATCACTAGCGCGCCGCCAAGCGTCCCGTCGCCGTAGAAGTTGTTCACTTCCGACTTGGTTATCTTAGACGCTGTGATCGCGTGTGCCGTGCAGTATGAAAAGAAATTCTCTCGGACAAGCCCAACACCCACGGTGTCGGCGGTGCCGGCTACTGAAATTCCCACAGCGGAGGCTGCGGAGCTGAATCCGATAAAGCCGTTGTGCTCGATCAGGTAGCCTTTGCCGATCGTGAATGAAGTTGTGTCAGCGAGCGCAATTCCTACCTGTCCAGTGGTATCCAGAGAGAATAGGTTATTCACTATCCAGGACGGCCCCATTCCCAGCACGCCGATGTTGATTCCCGTCCCCGTCAGGCCAACGAAGTGACAATTCGCGATATACATCGCAGTGCCGGCGAATGTGGCTGAGGCGTCATTAAGTCCAACTACCGATGTTTGCGAGTTCCCGTTAAACGCGCAGTTGACCACGTGCAGGCCGGAACAGGCGGCAGTGTTCGCGACGTTGATCAGGTTGTCGCAGGTCGCGTCTCCGGCCCTGAATTCGAAGCCGTAGAAGGACACCCCATTCACATTGATGTCGATGAGGTCAGCGATACCGCTGGACAACAGGATCACCGAGCGTCCGCGGGCCTTCTGGACGGAGGCGATAAAGGTCTGATTTGCGAGAGGCGAAAACGTCGCGGCCAGGGTGTAGGTTCCCGGCCCCACGATGATCGTATCGCCGGCAGCGAACGCAAGCGCCACCTGCCCGAAAGTCTTGAAGGCCGTCTGCGGGCTGAGGCCATCGCTGCCGTCCGATCCGTTGGTCCCGTCAATGAACCAGGTCTTTTGAAACGGATTAGAAAGAGACGAGCCGGTGAGAACCGTTTGGTACGGGCCCTGGCCCGTTGTGATTCGGAATGCCCCGCCGCCTAAAAATGGACTCGACATTGCTTTTCTCCTCTGCTTTACAAAATCAACTCAAAAGTGCCGATTACTTGACTTGCCAACTTGCGCAAGTTTTTTAGCCGCCGAGCCCGGGATCTCCGTCGATGCCGTAAGTATGTGACCAACCGTAATCATACGAGCACCAGCCGGCTACGTGAATCCCC
>Ga0210399_10000999_pt1 | contig 22183 bp, 19 predicted proteins | sample IncBWC14MmetaG_FD_150865 | JGI IMG/M metagenome (GOLD analysis project Ga0210399, IMG submission 150865) | Forest soil microbial communities from Barre Woods Harvard Forest LTER site, Petersham, Massachusetts, United States - Inc-BW-C-14-M | ecosystem: Environmental > Terrestrial > Soil >... | reverse complement strand
TATGGCGTCCACCGAGGCCCTGTTTGCGACGCCGCGGATCGTCATCGACCGCCGGACCGACGGCACGATCCGGCTGCGGTCAGCCGTTCGGCTGCAAGACAGCGCGCGTTGCGTCGGCGAATGGCTGGAGCATTGGGCAGCGCAGACGCCGGACCGGATTTTTCTCGGCGAGCGTACGGGTGTCGATGCGCCCTGGCGCACCGCGACCTACGGCAGCGCCTTGCAGCAGGTCCGCTCGGCCGCGAGCTGGATCCTGGCGCAGGGCCTGAGCGAGCAACATCCTCTCGCTATCCTTTCCGACAACGGCGTCGACCATGCGCTGTTCGCGCTGGCCGCCATGCATGTGGGCGTGCCGGCATCGGCGATCTCACCGGCCTATTCGCTGATGTCGAAGGATTTCGACAAGCTCAAGCACATGATCGAGCTGCTCGATCCCGGCGCGATCTACGTCGCCGCGGAAAAGCCGTTTGCACCGGCGCTCGCGGCGATCAGGCCGCTGCACGCGGCGAAGATCGTCGCCAGCGACGGCGAGCGTGCAATTCCGTTTCGCGTGGTCGCAACGACGCCTGAGGACCCGGCCATGGCCAGGGCCTTCGCGTCGGTGACGCCTGACACGATTGCGAAATTCCTGTTCACGTCGGGCTCAACCGGGACGCCGAAAGCCGTCATCAACACGCAGCGGATGCTGACCTCGAGCCAGCAAGCCAAGGCGCAGACCTGGACATTCCTCGAGAACGCAAAGGATCTCGTCATCCTGGACTGGCTGCCCTGGAGTCACACTTTTGGAGCCAATCACAATTTCAATCTCGTGCTGCGCAATGGCGGTACGCTCTATGTCGACGGCGGCAAGCCGGTGCCGGGACTGTTTGCGACCTCGCTCGCCAATCTGCGCAGCGTGATGCCGACGATTTATTTCAACGTGCCGCGCGGCTTCGACATGCTGGTCGCCGCGCTCGGGGACGACGACGCGCTGTGCCGCCGCTTCTTCAGCGAGGTGAAGTTCGCCTTCTACGCCGGCGCCGCGCTGCCGCAGAATCTCTGGGAAGCCATGGAGACGCTTTCGCTCCGGGCGGCCGGTCGGAGCTTGCCGATGGTGTCGGCCTGGGGCTCGACCGAAACCTCGCCCTTGGCGACGGATTGCCATTTCCGGGCCGAACGCTCCGGCAATATCGGCGTGCCGACACCGGGCACCGAGCTGAAACTGGTGCCGTGGGGCGACAAGCTCGAGGTGCGCGTGCGCGGTCCCAATGTGACGCCGGGTTACTGGAAGATGCCCGATCTCACCGCGCGCGCCTTCGATGATGACGGCTTCTATTTGATCGGCGATGCGGTGAAGTTCGCCGATCCCGACCGCCCGGAGCGCGGGTTGTTCTTCGACGGGCGCGTCGCGGAAGACTTCAAGCTCAGTTCCGGCACCTGGGTCAGCGTCGGCATGCTGCGCATCGCCGGCATCGCCGCGTTGGCGCCGCTCGCACAGGACATCGTTCTGACAGGTCATGATCGCGACGGCATCGGCTTTCTGGTGTTCCCCAATCTCGCCGCCTGCCGTGCCTATGCCGGCCTGCCGGAGACGGCCGAACCTCGTGATGTGATCGCCAACGACAAGGTGCGCGCGGCGATCGCGCTGGGGCTCACGCGGCTGAAGTCGCAGGGCGGCGGCTCCTCGACCTACGCGACGCGTGCGCTGTTGCTGGCCGAGCCGCCGTCAGTCGACGACGGCGAGATCACCGACAAGGGTTACATCAACCAGCGTGCCGTGCTGACGCGGCGCGCCGATGCGGTTTGCTGTCTGCAGGATGACGCCTCGCCGCGATGGATCGGCTTACCGGGCTGACGCGTCCTCAGCCGCTCACCTTGCTGGAGCCTTGCGTGATCAGTCGCGCGGCGCGCTGGTCGCGCGCATGGATCCAGAGCCAGTTCATCGCGACGGCGAGACGGTTGCGCAAGCCGATCAGAAAGTAGATGTGGGCGAAGCCCCAGATCCACCAGGCGATGGCGCCGCGCAGCTTGATGCGGCCGAAATCGATCACCGCCAGCCGCTTGCCGATCTGCGCGAGGCTTCCGGCATGCTTGTAGCGAAACGGCGGCAGTGTCTCGCCGCGGAAGCGCGCCTTGATCGTCTCGGCGACGTAGCGACCCTCCTGCTTGGCGGCGGGCGCGATGCCGGGCGCCGGCTGGCCGTTCCAGGCCGATATCGTCACGGTATCGCCGATTGCGAAAATGTCGGGATGGCCGGGGACGGTGAGGTCCGGCGCGACCTGCAGACGGTAGGCGCGGTCGGCGGGCGCGTCCACCCATTCGGCCGCGGGCGAGGCGCGCACGCCGGCAGCCCAGATGATGGTTTTCGCCGCGAGAGACTTGCCGGCATAGACCACGCCCTCACGCGTGCATTCGGTGACCGGCTGGCCCAGCATCACCTCGACGCCCAGGCGCTCCAGCGAGGCTTGCGCATAGGCCGAGAGGTCATCGGGAAAGCCGGCGAGCACGCGCGGGCCCGCTTCGATCAGCACGACGCGCGCCTTGCGCGTGTCGATGTTGCGGAAATCCTGCGGCAAGGTGTCGCGCGCGAGGTCGGCGATGGTGCCGGCCAGTTCGACCCCGGTCGGGCCGGCGCCGATGATGACGAAGGTCAGGCGCGCCGCGCGGCGCACCGGATCGGTCTCGCGCTCGGCGCGTTCGAAGGCGACCAGGATGCGCCGCCGCACCGTGGTGGCATCCTCGAGCGTCTTCAGCCCTGGCGCCCATTGCTCCCATTCGTCATGCCCGAAATAGGCGTGCCGCGCGCCGGTGGCGAGGATCAGCGTGTCGTAGGCGACGCTGTCGCCGTCCTCGATCAATACGCGTTTGCCGGCGGCGTCGACGCCGTTCACATTGGCGAACAGCGTCGTCACCTCGGGGCGATTGCGCAGCAGATAACGGATCGGCCAGGCGATCTCGGAGGTGGCGAGCGAGGCGGTCGCCACCTGGTAGAGCAGCGGCTGGAACAGATGATGGTTGCGGCGGTCGATCAGCGTGATGCGGACCGGGGCACCTGCGAGGCGATAGGTCGCCTCCAGGCCGCCAAAGCCGGCGCCGACGATGACCACGTGGTGAGGGTTGGACGGCGCGGTCGTCATCGATCGAGGCCTCGGGTGTTTGGCTATCGCACCATCATGGACTCATTTCCGTGTCCAATCCAAGCCGGGATTGTCTATCGCTCGATAGCAAAGCCGCATCGGCATCAACTGCTTTTCGGCGCCGGCGCGGCGACAGTGCGGTCGCGCGCTGGCAGCCACCAGCCCGCGATCGCGCCACCGAGCGAGAGAACGGCTGAAGTCACCATGGCGGCCGCGAATCCCGCGGTAAAATCCGCGGTCGAATTGCCGGCGCTGCGGGCGGAGAAGGTGGCGACGAGAAGGGCGACGCCGAACACGCCGCCCAGGAATCGCCCCATGTTGAAGATGCCGGAGGCCTTGCCCATCTCGACGAGGGCGACCGAGCTCAGCACGGCGTTTTGAACCGCGGGCATCGCCATCGATACGCCGACACCGGCAAGAACGAGGGGGGTGACCAGCGCCGAATAATCGATCCCGGGCGCAACGACCAGAGCGATCCAACCGAGTCCGATCGCCTGCATCAAGAGCCCGGTGACGACGAGCGCGCGCTCGCCGACCCTGTTGACCAGCGCGCCCGCGACCGGCGCGGTCACAAACAGGGTTGCGGTCCAGGGCAACAGACGCAAGCCGGCGCCAAGCGGCGTGTTCCCGAGCGCGGTTTGCAGCAATTGCGGCAGCAGGAACAGCACGCCGTACATCGCGGCGTAGAACAGAAAGCTGGCGAGGATGCCGGACGAGAACGCCGGCGCACCGAACAGGCGCATCGGCACCATCGGCGCCTTGGCGCGCAACTCCCAGCCGATGAAGGCTGCGGCCAGCACGATCCCGCCGCCGAGCGCCGTCAAGACCTCGGCGCTGTGACAGCCCGCGTCGTTGCCGCGCAAGAGCGCCCAAACCAGCGCAAATGCGGCCGCCGCGACCAGCACCAGGCCGGGAAAATCGAGCCCCAAAGCGGGTCCAAAGCTTTCGCGAAGCCGGGTCGAAATCATGGCCAGCGCCGCCAAGCCGATCGGAACATTGATCCAGAAGATCCACGGCCATCCAAAGCTTTCAGTCAGCGCACCGCCCATCGCCGGCCCGGCGATCAGAGCGAAGCCGGTGACGCTGCTGAAGATGCCGAGCGCCCGCGCTCGCTCCTCGCGGGGAAAGGCTGCACTCAATAGCGCCATGGCGAGCGGCAAGGTGAGCGCCGCGGCGGCGCCCTGGGCTGCGCGCGCGGCGATCAGCAAGACAATGCTTTTCGCGACCGCGCAAGCAATCGACGCCAGCATGAACATGGCGATGCCGGTGGCGAACATGCGGCGTCGCCCGAACCGGTCGCCGAGTGCTGCTCCGGTCAGCAGTAGCACCGCAAAGCTCAGATTGTAGGCGTTGACCGTCCATTGCAGCATTTCCATCGGCGCGCTGAAATCCGCGCGAATGGTCGCAAGCGCCGATGTGAGCACCATCGTGTCGAGTGCCACCATGAAGGATGCCAAGGCGGCTGTGCCAAGCACCCAGTTCTTATCCCCTCCCGAATGTCCGTCCTGCATCTTGCCGTCTCCTCTCGACCAAGGGCCGCATCGCGCGGCTCGTCTGAGAAGACGAACGGAGAGGGGACGAAGGATCAGTGCAAAAAATATTGTCTGGGACCGAATCCTTTTACTGGCGCCGAACGTCCTGAAGCCTGCCAACCAAACCAAGGGAGTTTCACGATGAACCGAAGATTGATCAGCTACAGGACCAAGCCCGAGATGGCCGACAAGAACGCGGAGCTGGTTGCGGCGGTTTTCAAGGAATTGGCGGTCGAGAAACCCGGCGGCGTCCGCTACATGACCTTGCGGCTCGACGACGGCACGTTCGTCCATATCGTTGAAACCGAGGCCGATGACGGCACGAGCGCGATACCCAAACTCGCGGCGTTTCAGGCCTTCCAGAGCGGCGTCCGTGACCGCTGCGCCGAACCGCCGGTGGTGCGTCATGCAACGATCGTCGGCAATTACCGGATGCTGGACGAGCGCTGAGACCAACCCCGGCCCGAAACGCCGCAGCCGCGGATTGCCGCGCTTGCGGCCTTTTGCGCGGCATGATTGTGGGTCAGCTTGAACTATAATTCTTGCCATCGCCGCCAAAGGCGAATTATGGTTCATGGACCCGTGCGAAGGTTCAAGGGACGGCAGCCGGTTCTGTCTTGCTGCTGGCTCTCGATTGCGCACACAAAAGCAGGCGCCCGGATAGGAGAGGTATCCGGCAGCGACCTGGGCGCGATCCTCGCATGGGTGTTCGCCGGATCGATTGAAGGCAAGGGAGGGGAAGTTCAGAGATGAGGACGGCACTTTGGCTCGCCGGCGCGGCTTTGCTCGCGCTTGGCAATTCCGCAAACGCCGCGGATTCCATCAAGATCGGGTTTGTTTCGACCTTCAGCGGCCCCACAGCCGTGATCGGCAACGACATGCGCAACTCGTTCGAGCTCGCGCTCGATCATCTCGGCCGCAAGATGGACGGCAAGCCGGTCGAGGTGATCTACGAAGACGACCAGCAGAAGCCCGATATCGGCAAGCAGAAGACCGAGAAGCTGGTGCAGTCCGACAAGGTCGATTTCATCGTCGGCTACATCTGGTCCAACGTGCTGCTGGCCTCGCTGAAGACCGCGGTGGATTCGCAGACCTTCCTGATCTCGGCCAATGCCGGCCCGTCGCAACTCGCAGGCGAATTGTGCGCTCCTTACGTGTTCTCGACCTCCTGGCAGAACGACCAGACCCCGCAGGCCATGGGCCTCTACATGAACCAGAAGGGCGTCAAGTCGGCATTTTTGATCGGCCCGAACTATGCCGCCGGCAAGGACATGCTGGCCGGCGTCAAGAGCACCTTCAAGGGCGAGGTGGTCGGCGAGGAATATACGGTCTGGCCGAGCCAGCTCGATTTCTCCGCCGAACTGACCAAGGCGCGCAATTCCAAGGCGGAGTCGATCTTCGTGTTCTACCCGGGCGCGGCCGGCGTGCAGTTCCTCAACCAGTATGTGCAGGCGGGGCTGAAGCAGCAGATCCCGCTCTACACCGCGTTCACGATCGACGAATTGTCGCTGCCGCTGCAGAAGGACAACGCGCTCGGCGTTCCCGGGGCCCAGGAATGGGTCAACGATCTGCCCAATGAGCAGAACAAGAAATTCGTCGACGATTACCGCAAGAAATATCCGGGCCTGCGCCCGACCTATTATGGCGCGCAGGCCTATGACGCCGCGCAACTGGTCAACAGCGCCGTGGTTGCGGTCAAGGGCGACGTCACGAAAAAGGACGCGATGAAGGCGGCAATGGAGAAGGCCGACTTCAAATCGCTGCGCGGGTCGTTCAAATACGGCAACAACCACATCCCGATCCAGAATTTCTACCTGCAGGATGTGGTCAAGGACGCCGACGGGGCGCTCTCGCTGAAGACGGTCGCCACCATCGTCAAGGACGATCAGGACCGTTTCCACGACAAATGCCCGATGAAATAGCCGCGAATCTTGCTATGCAGTAGCAGAGAATGCGAAGGCGGTGGCGCCTGCCGCGCTGCCGCTTCTTGTTGGGCGCGAAGAGATCGAACGGGCTGCTGCCGCAACGGAGATGCGCTCCCTCTCTCTTTGGGAGAGGGCTGGGATGAGGGGTTACGGTCGATCATGAGAGCTCGGCCCCTCACCCGGATTGCTCAGATCGATGCTTCTTATCGCTCTGAGCAATCCGACCTCTCCCGACGGGGGAGAGGTGAACAAAGCGCGTGGTTCGATCGGTTCAATTAGAGAGACAGCGTCTGATAATGCTTCTCGTCGTCGAGCAAATCTTGAATGGCCTGCAGTTCGGGCTTCTGCTGTTCCTGCTCGCCGCGGGGCTGACGCTGGTATTCGGGATCATGGATCTCGTCAACCTGGCGCATGGCTCGCTCTACATGATGGGCGCCTATTTTGCGGCGACCTTCGTGGCCTGGACGGGTAACTTTCTGCTCGGGGCGCTGCTCGCCCTCGGCGCAACGCTCGTGCTCGGCATCGTGCTGGAGTTTACGACACTTCGGCATCTCTATGGCCGTGACCATCTCGATCACGTGCTCGCAACCTTTGGCCTGATCCTGTTCTTCAACGAGGCGGTACGGCTGATCTGGGGGCCGGCCGGGCTGGCGCTGCAATTGCCGGACTGGTTGACGGTGCCGGTCCCGATCCTGCCCGGCATCCACTATCCCGCCTATCGTCTTGCGATCATCGCGGTCGCGCTTCTGGTTGCACTGCTGCTCTATCTCGGCGTCATGCGCACAAGGGTCGGCATGCTGATCCGCGCCGGCGCCTCCAACCGGGAAATGATCGGCGCACTCGGCATCAACATCAAGCTGCTCTATACGCTGGTGTTCGGGCTCGGCGCCGCGCTCGCCGGGCTTGCCGGGCTGATGCAGGCGCCGATCCTCACGGTGCAGATCGGAATGGGCGAGAACATCCTGATCCTCGCCTTCGTCGTGATCGTGATTGGCGGCATCGGCTCGATCCGCGGCGCGTTTTTGGCCGCGATCCTGGTCGGCCTGATCGACACGCTCGGCCGCGCCTTTCTGCCCAATCTGTTGCGTCAGATCCTGAGCTCGGCCGCGGCCTCGACCGCGGCGCCGGCGCTCTCCTCGATGCTGATCTATCTGTTGATGGCGATCGTGCTGGTGGTGCGACCGGAGGGGCTGTTTCCGGCCGCGCGACGATGAAGACGCAACTCAATGCCGGGACCGTGGTCACGGTGCTGGCGGTCGCAGGCCTGCTCGCCCTGCCGCTCTATTCGGCGCTGTCCGGCAACATCTTCGTGCTGACGCTGTTCACCCGCATCGTCATCCTGGCGCTGGCGGCTGCAAGCCTCAATCTGATCATGGGCTATGGCGGCATGATGAGCTTTGGGCATGCGGCCTATCTCGGCATCGGCGGCTATGCCGTCGGCATCCTGGCGCAGGAAGGGATCGGCTCCGGCTTCATCCAGTTTCCGGTGGCGCTGTCGGCCTCCGCGCTGTTTGCGCTCGTCATCGGCGCGCTGTCGCTCCGCACCCGCGGCGTCTATTTCATCATGATCACGCTCGCCTTTGCGCAGATGGCCTATTACGTCGCCTCGGGGCTGGCGCGCTACGGCGGCGACGACGGGCTGACCATCTACAAGCGCAGCGATTTTTCGGGCCTGATCAATCTCTCCAACCGTGCGCAGTTCTACTATTTCTGCCTCGCCCTTCTCCTGGCGACGGTTTTCCTGATCTGGCGCATCGTCAATTCGCGCTTCGGTATGGTGGTGCGGGGCCTGCGCTCGAACGAGCAGCGCATGCAGGCGATCGGCTTTCCTGCCAAGCGCTACCAGCTCGTCTGCTTCGTCATCGCCGGCACCTTGTGCGGGCTCGCCGGCGCGCTGCTCGCCAACAATACCGATTTCGTCAGTCCTGCCGTGATGTACTGGACCCGCTCGGGCGATCTCATGGTGATGGTCATTCTCGGCGGCATGGGCACCTTGTTCGGCCCCGTGATCGGCGCGGTCGTCTATCTCCTGCTCGAGGAGCTGCTGTCGCAGATCACCGAATACTGGGCGCTGATCATGGGTCCCCTGTTGCTGCTGATCGTGCTGTTCGGGCGCGGCGGCATCATGGGCGTGCTCGGGAGGCTCTCGCGTGGCTGAGCCGCTGCTCCGCGTCGATAATCTGGTCCGCCGTTTCGGTGGCATCGTTGCGACCGACCATGTCTGTCTCGATGTCGGGCGCGGCGAATTGCATGCGATCATCGGACCCAACGGCGCCGGCAAGACCACCTTGATCAGCCAGTTGACCGGACATCTTCCGCCGCATTCCGGGAGCATTCATCTCGACGGCCGCGATATCTCCGCGCTGCCGGCCTGGCGCCGCAGCGCGCTCGGCCTGGCACGTTCGTTTCAGATCACTTCGCTGCTGTCGGATTTCACCGCCGCAGACAATGTCGCCCTGGCGGCGCAGGCGCACGCGGGCCACTCCTTCCGCTTTTTCGCCAATGCGCGCAAGGAAGCGCGCCTCCGCGATGCCGCGCGTGCGGCGCTGGAGCGCGTGGGTTTGAGCCAGCGCGCGGACGTGGTGGTCTCGAGATTGAGCCATGGCGAGCAGCGCCAGCTCGAGCTTGCGGTCGCGCTCGCCGGCCGGCCGCAGCTCCTGCTGCTCGACGAGCCGATGGCGGGGTTAGGTGTCACCGAATCGGCGCGCATGGTGATGCTGCTCAAGGAGCTGCGGCGCGAGGTCTCCATCGTCCTGGTCGAGCACGACATGGAAGCGGTGTTTGCGCTCGCCGACCGCATCAGCGTGCTGGTCTATGGCCGCGTGATCGCCTCCGGCGCGCCGGCTGCGATCCGCCAGAACGACGAGGTCAAGCGCGCCTATCTCGGCGACCAGCATGTGGTGACCCGCCATGGCTGATGCCGCAGCACCCCTGCTCGAGGTCGACGGCATCGAGACCTGCTATGGCCAGAGCCAGGTGCTGTTCGGCCTGTCATTGTCGATCCGGCCGGGCGAGATGGTGTCGTTGATGGGCCGCAACGGCATGGGCAAGACCACCACCATCCGTTCGATCATGGGGCTGACGCCGGCGCGCGAAGGTGCGATCCGCTTTCTTGGTCATGAGGTGCGCAGGCTCGCCTCCTACCGGATCGCGCAACTGGGCATCGGCCTGGTCCCGGAGGGGCGCCAGATCTTTCCCAATCTCACCGTGCGCGAAAACCTCGTCGCGGCAAGCGGCAACCGGCTCGGCCTCTCCGACCCCTGGACGCTGGACAGGATCCACGCGCTGTTCCCGCGGCTGGCGGAGCGCGGCGGCAACATGGGCAATCTCTTGTCCGGCGGCGAGCAGCAGATGCTCGCGATCGGTCGCGCGCTGATGACCAACCCGCGGCTTTTGATCCTGGACGAAGCCACCGAGGGCCTTGCGCCCTTGATCCGCGAGGAGATCTGGAACTGCCTGTCGATGCTGAAAGCGCGCGGGCAGTCGGTCCTGGTGATCGACAAGAACGTCGCCCACCTCGCCCGGATCTGCGACCGGCATTTCATCATCGAGCGCGGCCGCACGGTGTGGAGCGGGACGTCGGAGCAACTCGTAGCCGAGCCCGACCTGCAGCACCGCTATCTGGGGATCTGACGCGCAGGCCGCGTTCTCCCCCGTGTTTTGCGGCAATTATTGAAAACCACTCAACGTCCGAATCGATTCCATGAAACAACCAGAAGGCGAATTGTTGCTAATTTTCAATGCCTTATCCGAAAATACGGAATTCTACGGAGCGCGATCTTAACCACCTTTTTCGACCTGTACTCCAAAATGGGCGAAATTTGATCCAGATCAATTTCAGGAGCCAACATGTTTCGCCGCAGCGGCAACGATGCCCAAGCACAACTCGACGCCATCGGCCGGTCGCAGGCTGTGATCGAGTTCAACATGGACGGCACGATCATCACGGCGAACAAGGCGTTTCTGGACGCACTCGGCTACCGGCTCGAGGAGATCAAGGGCAAGCATCACGCGATGTTCGTTCCGGCCGACCAGCGCGACAGCGCGGACTATCGCGCGTTCTGGGCCGCGCTGAAGCGCGGTGAGTATCAGGCCGCCGAGTTCAAGCGGATCGGCAAAGGCGGCCGCGAGATCTGGATCCAGGCTTCCTATAATCCGGTCCTCGATAGCGCGAACAAGCCGTTCAAGATCGTGAAGTTTGCCACCGACATCACGAAACAGAAGATCCGCGGTCTCTCGGATGGCGGCAAGATCAGCGCCATCAATCGTTCGCAAGCGGTGATCGAGTTCAATCTCGACGGTACCATCGTCAACGCGAATGACAATTTCCTCAAGGCGATGGGTTACACGCTAGCCGAAATCCAGGGCAAACATCACAGCATGTTCGTCGAACAGGTGGAGCGCGACAGCGCGGCCTATCGCGAGTTCTGGGCGGCACTCAACCGCGGCGAATACCAGGCCAAGGAGTACAAGCGGATCGGCAAGGGCGGCAGGGAGGTCTGGATCCTGGCCTCCTACAATCCGATCCTCGACGAGCGCGGCAAGCCCTTCGGCGTGGTCAAGTTCGCCACCGACATCACTGCGCAGAAGCTGAAGACCGCGGATTCCGCGGGACAACTCGCGGCGATCGGCAAGTCGCAGGCCGTGATCGAATTCAATCTCGACGGCACCATCGTCGACGCCAACGACAATTTCCTGCATGCGCTCGGCTATACGCTTGCCGAGATCAAGGGCCGGCATCACAGCATGTTCGTGGAGCCCTCGGAGCGCGACAGCGGGGCCTATCGGGAGTTCTGGGCCAGGCTCAACCGCGGCGAATACCAGACCGGCGAGTACAAACGGATCGGCAAGGGCGGTCGTGAGGTCTACATCCAGGCGTCCTACAACCCGATCCTCGATCTCAACGGCAAGCCGTTCAAGGTCGTGAAATACGCCTCCGACGTCACCCGGCAGGTCCTGGTGCGCATGGGCAATGAGCGCGTGCGCGGCATGATGGAGACCGTCGCGGCCGGCGCCGAGGAGCTCAACGCCTCGGTGCGGGAGATTTCAGCGGCGATGGTGAAATCCCGGGAAACCGCGCTCGGCGCGGTCGAGCGCGTCACCTCGGCCGATTCGCAGGCCAAGCGGCTCTCCGACGCCGCGCAGGCGATGAGCGGCATCGCGCAGATGATCGGCGACATCACCGGGCAGATCAACCTGCTCGCGCTCAATGCGACGATCGAATCGGCGCGCGCCGGCGAGGCCGGACGCGGCTTCGCGGTGGTCGCCTCGGAGGTGAAGAATCTCGCCAATCAGGCCAAGCAGGCGACCGACAAGATCGGCGCGGAGATCGGCAGCCTCAACGGCATTTCCAGCGACGTGGTCGCCGCGCTGAACGAGATCAAGAGGGCGATCCAGGACGTCAGCGAGTATGTGACCTCCACGGCTGCGGCGGTGGAAGAGCAGAGCACCGTGACCGGCGAGATGTCCTCCAACATGCAGCGCGCCGCGGCGGAAGCCACCGCGATCGCAGCCGGCGCGGGCCGCTGAGCGCGATGATCTAGGATTGAAAATTAAGATCATGACTCGCATTGAAGTTTAGTGCGCTGCGGGTCCGGCCCGAATGCCTTCACATTTCTGTATCAGTGTGAAACGTCTCCGTTTGGAGAAGGCTCAAGTTCCCACCGCTTGGAACCGAGGTTTGAGCCCGTTTCGGGAACCCAGATGAAGATCTTCAGCGCGCTGATCCTTCTGACCCTCACCCTGATGCCTCTGTCGGCGCGGGCTGAGACGCGTGGAACCGATGCCGCGCTCGGCGCGCTGTCAGGAGCCCTGGTGTTTGGACCGGTGGGCGCGGTCGCAGGCGCGGTGGTCGGCTTTACCGCGGGACCGGCGATCGGAAACTCCTGGGGCGTGAACGGGAAGGGGCGCCCGAGATACCGGGCCGGCGCGCGGTCCCGGCCGATGGAGTCGCGTGTGAGCCCCGACCCGGCGGCGCCGAACCGCGCGGCCATGAATCAGGGCGGGCAGGCCATTGCGCCGAAGGTTCCTGATGATAACGCGGCCGCGTCCGCGCAGGCGAGGATGCCGACACCGCCGGCAACCGCTCCCGCTGCGCCGGTCAAGGCGCCGCCGGCGCAAGGCTTCGAATAGCCTTACAAATCCTGACCGCACGCGCAGCCCCGCCTTGCGTGAATCCCTCGATGCATGCGCGAATCACACGCCCATGCTGTATTTGCGTGCCTCGCAATTCCGTTCCTGAGGCGGAAAGGGGACCGCCAGCGTGCAATCCAGGACAGCTCCCGCAGATGGATGGGGTCCGCGGCTGGCGCAAGAGGCGCGGCTCGCCGAACTCGACGCCGTAGTGGCGCGCGGCGTGTCCGATGGCGTCGTCGCGGAGCTGGCGGTTGAACGCGCAGCTCTGCTCGGCGCGCTGGGCCGCATCGATGATGCCCGCCAGGCCTTCATCGATATTCTGCGCAGAGCGCCCACTCATTTCGCCGCTTTGAATGAGTTCGGCACCCTGCTCGCCAGAATGGGGGCGATGGATCCGGCGTGCCGTGTCTATGCGGAAGCGATCCAGCACCATCCGACCAATCCGATCGCGCGCGTCAATCTGGCCAATCTGCTGCTGCGCATGACCAGATATGAGGAGGCGCGGCGCCAATATGAAGCGGCACTCCGATGCGATCCGAACAATGCGCATGCGCACCAGGGGCTCGGAGCGGTGCTGGCCGATATCGGCGAGCGCGACGCCGCTCGACGGCATTTCGATCACGGCTTCAAAGGCCGCGCGGTCACGACCCTGCCCTATCGGGGCACCAAGGCTCCGATACCACTGCTGCAGCTGGTATCGTCCGGCGGCGGCAACATTCCGGTGGCGCTGTTCCTCGACGATACGGTGTTCCAGACATCCGTCGTCGTTGCGGACTATCTCGATCCGTCGGCGCCGTTGCCGCCGCACCGGTTGGTCTTCAACACGATCGGCGATGCGGACCTTTGCGAACCCGCCCTGCGCGCTGCCACTCGCCTCGTGACGCGGACCGCAATGCCGGTCCTCAACGATCCGCGGGCGGTCATGAAGACCGGCCGCGTGGCCAATGCCCGCGGGCTGAAGACGATCGCGGGCGCCGTCACGCCCCTGATGCGGTCCTTCAGGCGTGATATCCTTGCGAGCAGGCACGGCGCGTCGTCGATCGCGAAAGCCGGCTTCAGCTTTCCGCTGCTGTTGCGATCGCCCGGTTATCACACCGGTCGCAATTTTCTCCTCGTTCCGACGGGCGACGATCTGGCTGCGGCCGCGGCCGGCCTCCCGGGCGAAGAACTGCTGGCGATTGCCTATCTCGATGCTCGCGGCGGCGACGGCAAGGCGCGAAAGTATCGGGTGATGATCGTTGGCGGCCAGCTCCATCCCCTGCATCTTGCGATCTCGAACGATTGGAAGGTGCATTACTTTACCTCCGAGATGGCCGAAAACGCCGGTCATCGGCTGGAGGAGGCGAGGTTTCTGGAAGACATGCCGTCCGTCGTCGGAAGCAAGGCGATGAACGCTTTGGGCCGGATCAGGGACAGGCTCGGGCTCGACTATGCGGGGATCGATTTTGGCCTCGACGGCAGCGGCAACCTGCTGCTGTTCGAAGCCAATGCGACCATGGTCGTCAGCCGCCCCGAGGATGACGAGCGCTGGAGCTACCGCCGCAACGCCGTCGAGCGGGTGGTCGATGCGGTCGCCGACATGATTCGGCTGAGATTGCAGCGCTGACCATGATGTCGGCCGACGGTCATCCGCGAGTCGACACGGCGCCGGTCAATCCGTGCGAACCACGGCCCTGAACTCGACGCCATGCAGGTTGATCGAAGGCGACATGCCGAAATGGTTGCCGCCGAAGACGCTCATGCGACGATCGAGGTCGTCCTTGGTGATGTCCAGCGGGATCCGGCAAAGCGCCTGGTAGGAGCGCCGCGAATTCTTCTTGCCATTCCATTGCATCGGGCAACGCGGAGATAGCGGCGCGGCTTGGTTGGCCAAGGCGCCGGCCCAGCGCCAAAACATCCGCGCCAGGTGTGCGTAGGCGGTCTCTTCGAGTTCGAGAATCGACATGCCCGGCTTGACCGGAAACCGGTCGACGTCGAGAATCCGACCGGAATCGACGAACTCCTTCATGGCATGAAAGGTCACGCCGAACTCTCTGGCCTGCGCGTAGAGAGCGAAATGCGCAGGCGCCCATCCCGGATAGTCCGGGGGGCCTGGATGAAAATTGAACGACCCGTGGCCAATCGCCCGCAGAATATCCGCAGGTACGATCACCGTAGTGACGAAGGCGATCAGGCGGGAGCGTCGGAGCAGGGATCCATCGACCACCCGAAGCTCGTCGACCGTCATGATCGGCTTGATCGTCAGCGTCTTATTGTGCCGCGTCAGGACTGGCGCAAGCGCGGCCTGTTCGGTTGGTCCGGTCAGCAGGATGATGGTGTCGAACATCTGACCCGCGTGACACTGCGACAGTTGAGCCAACATGTCGCAGGGCGCGTAAAGAACTCCTTAGGGATTTTGCGCCTTACAAAAATTTAAGGGGCGAAATATCCGGAAACGTTCGGCATCGGCGCGCCTCTCGCCTTCAAAACATCTCGAAATATTCGCGGTGCTCCCAGTCGGAGACCTCGGCCTGGAAGCGTTCGATCTCCGCGTTCTTGATGTGGACGTAATAGTCGACGAATTGCGCGCCGAGTTTTTCGCGGAAGAATGTATCCCGTTGCAGCGCGTCGATCGCCTCATGGAGGGATTTCGGCAGCAGGTCGGCCTCAGCCTCATAGGGCGTATCCGCCGACGGTCCGGGATCGAGCTTGCGATCCACGCCATCGAGTCCGCTGAGTATCTGCGAGGCCATGTAGAGATAGGGATTGGCGGCAGGCTCGCCGATCCGGTTCTCCAGGCGGGTCGCGGGATCGTTGGCGCCACCGAGCGCGCGGATCATGACGCCGCGGTTGTCGCGTCCCCAGATCGCGCGGTCCGGCGCCAGCGAATAGGAGCGATAGCGCTTGTAGCCGTTGATGGTCGGTGTCGAGAAGGCCGCCGAGGCGCGGGCATGCGCCAGCAATCCTGCCAGATAGAAGCGCCCGAGCGCGCTCATGACTTCGCCGTCATCCTTGGTCACGAACAGGTTCTCGCCGCTCGTCCGCGACGTCAGCGACTGATGCAGGTGCCATCCGCTTGCGAACACGTTCGGCAGCTTTGGACGGCACATGAAGGTCGCATGATAACCGTGGCGGCGCGCGATCTGCTTCACCGCGGATCGGAACAGCACCATGGTGTCGGCAGGCTCCAGTCCGCTGCGCGGCTGAAAGGTGAACTCGCACTGGCTCGGGCCGAACTCGATCTCGACCGAGCGCAAGGGCAGGCCGAGCGCCAGGATGTCGCGCCGGATGATCTCCAGCGCCGGCTCCATCTGATCGTAGCGCTGCTCGGTCAAATATTGATAGCCGTGCGAGAGCAGGCTGACCTGAGGCGGCTGGCCGGGCTGCCCGGCATCGCCAACCGCCATCCTCGGATCATCGAGCTTGAAGAGGTGAAATTCGACCTCCAACCCAGCGACGTGGTCGTAGCCGCGCGCCGCGAGATCCGCGAGCACGGAACGATGAAGCTGGCGCGTGGCGAAGGGAACGGGCCTGCCGTCGGTGAAATGGATGTCGCAGAGCACCCAGCCGGTGGTCGGCGCCCAGGGCAGGATACGAAAGGTGAGCGGGTCCGGCACCATCAAGACATCGGCCGCCCCCTCCATCTCCTTCATGCCAAAACCGCCGCCCGCGGTGAACACCGGGAAGACGGTGCGATGAGAAGAATCCTTGGCGAACATGGTGGTGGTGATGGTGACGCCGCTCTCCAGCGCGGCGAGCGCCTCGCCTGCGACCAGCGCCTTGCCGCGCAGAATCCCGTGCTGATCGGGAAAGGAGAAGCGGATGACTTCGAGGCTCTTCTCTTCGGCAATGCGGCGCATGCGCTGCGCCGCTTCCTTCTGCTCGTCCGACCAGAGCGCGTGACGCACGACGAAACTCAACGTGCTAGTCCTCCACAGGCACCAAGGGCCGTAGGCCTCAGACTCGTCATGCGCGGGCTTGGCCCGCGCATTCATCAAGGCTGGCCTTCTTGATTGAAGGTGACGGATGCCGGGTCAAGCCCGGCAGCGACGAATTGGCGAGACCGGTTGAGACCGACATCACTCCGCCGCCGTGAGATGACGCACGTGCGGCGCGATGTCGTTCGGCACCGGGGCGGCCCAGGGCGCGCCGCGGCGACGCTTCACATCGACTTCCATCCAGAACGTCTCCCAGCCTTGCGTCGGACCGATGCCATCCATGGTCGCGGGCCCCTGGATGCTCCTGGCATTGCCTTCGTCGAGCACCAGGATCGGGGTCTCGCCGCGCGACACCTTCTCGATCTCCTGCCGCAGCAGGCGACGGTACTGCACGATCGCCTTGTCGCTCTGCCCAAGATGTTCCCGGGTGCGGTCCTGGATCGCTCCCATCGATTCCACGGCCCATTGGTCGTGGACGTTGATGTCGCTGCCCATGCCGGTATAGGTCGAGGTCCGCTGCTCCTGCGAATCGAAGCCGTAATCGTTCGCCTTGTTCTTGCGCGAGACGTAATCCGGCAAGGTGTAGAGCTCGAGCCGCTGGTCGCGCATCTTCTTCTTGTCGACGGGGGCCGCATAGCTGGTGAAGATCGCGTACCAGTAGCAGTTCTCGTCGTCGACCGGCACGTGCCACTGCGTGATCGTCATCTCCGTGCTCATCGGAATCACGAAGCCATGCGGAAACAGCTGGTTGGTGACGCGGACATGGGTCCGCGCCGCGTCGATCTCGCGCAGCGCGATCAGGCGCAGGCCGTATTCGGTGTGCTCGACATTGATGATCGGCCGGTCGTGTTCGCGCAGGATTTTCGTCATCGGCAGTTCGCTGCCGGCCGACGCCCCGCGGAACTGCCGGCCATAGGCGGCCGAGGTGTCCTCGTCCTCGAAAAAGCGATGCAGATAGGAGGCGTGCGCGGGATCAATCCCGACTTCGAGCGCCTGCAGCCAGTTGCAGGCCATGCGGCCCTTGAAGGCGAAGGTGTGGCTGTCGGGCGCGATGAAGCCGTCGATCTCGGGAAAGGCCGGCGGCTGCCCCTCGCCGAGATAAGCCCAGAGAATGCCGCTTCTCTCGACCACGGGATAGGCGCGCTGCCTGATGTTGGCGCAGAGCTGTGAGCCCCGGGGTTCGGCCGGCGTTTCGAGGCACTGGCCCGAGGCATCGAACAGCCAGCCATGGAAAGCGCAGCGTAAGCCCCCATGTTCGAGCCGGCCGAAGGCGAGATCGGCGCCGCGATGGGCGCAATGACGGTCGATCAGGCCATAGCGGCCGCGCTCGTCGCGAAACAGCACGAGGTTCTCGCCAAGCAACCGCACCGGGCGCACCGGACGATCGCCCTCGAGCTCGTCGACCAGCGCCGCCGGCTGCCAATACATCCGCATCAGCTTGCCGCACGGCTCGCTCGCGCCGGTGCGGGTGATCAGGTCGTTCTGCTCCTGGCTCATCATGGGCTGAGGCCTCATCGACGGTTTGGCGGTGGCGGTTTACCGAGGTTACCCGGCCCGCCATGACAGGCAAGGGCTTTCCGTCGCGGATACGCCACGAAGCGGCATCAATGTCACGCGCGCGTGAGGGGCGCAAAAAGGGAATTGCCATGTCCGATACGAGCCGGGGAACACGCGATCTTCTCCGGGGTAACAATCAGGCGGTGGCGGATCAGGCAGGCGCGGGCAGTGACGAGAGCGCGCAGTTCGTCTCGAAGACGCTGGACTCCGCGCTGAGGCGGAGCCGCAGGGGGCAGCGCTTGTGGAGCTTCGCAAACCATAGCGCGACCATCTGCATTGTCGTGTGCAGCGCGGCGGCCGCGGTGATGTCGCAGACCACGGTCAAGGTGTGGAACGACGATCCGAAAACGGTTGCGACGATCCTGTCGCTCGTCGTGACGGTGATCGCAACCGTGCAGTCGACGCTCGGCTTCGAGCGCAAATGGATCGCCAACAGGATGATGCAGAACGCGTTGCGTCGCTTGCAGATCGACGAGAAGACCGGTGCCGGCACGCAGGACGTGAAGAATAGGCTGAAGGCCGTTCTGGAGGAGCACGACCGCGCGATTACCGCGACCGGATCGGGCTAACCCGGGCGCGGCATCACGTTGCCGCCGAGCCCGCGACGGCGGCATACGATCGCTCGCGGCGCAAGCGCCGGCCATTCAGCACCATGCCGATGAAGCTGAAGCGCACCAGCAGGTGATAGCTCGCCAGCATCAGGGGCAGCGCCAACCCGAGAATGCCCGCGAATTTGATCGGCCAGGGCCAATCGAGTTGGGACACCGCGACCTGAAGCGCCATCAGGATCGGCAGGTGGATCAGGTAGAGCCAATAGGACGCATCGGCGAGATAGCGGCGTGACGCACTGAATCCGGACAGGAAGCGAAGGGCGAGGCCGATCATCGCGAAGGTCGTGGTCCAGATCGCTGGCGCATAAGCGATCGCTCCGGCGAGCTTGACGACATCAGGCCTTGGCGGCGGTACGATGGAAAGCCCGAGGCTCGCCGTGATTAGGATGATCGCAAGCACGAGATTGAGCAGCCAGCGTCGTTCCAGAATCCGGATCAGGTCGATCTGCCGATGCAATAGCCAGCCAAAGGCGAACGCGCCGCCAAAGCCGACCCACGCCTGGAGGTTGGTGATGAGGGACTGGTCCGGGGTCAGTACGCCGAGAAAACCGATCCATTTCGGATCGAGGCTCATCACGACGCCGACCGGCACGGCGAGGATCGCGGGAGCCAGCCGGCTGCGCATCATCAGCGCGATCAGCCGGTCAATGCCGGCGCGGAGGCGGCCATTGGGATCGAGCCAGACGATTCCGGAGCGCAGCATCAGGGCGGCGGCATAGAATTCCAGCAGCGCATAAAGGAACCAGAGATGCGTCAGCGGAAATTGCGGCAACACCGGCGGCCAGATTGGCCGGCCAGGGATCGGACCGCCGTTCGGCAAGCCCGCGGCCCAGAACACGATCGGGCGCATCACGCCAAACAGGATCGGCCAGCCGATCAACAGCGGTAGCGCAATCCGCAGCAAGCGATCCTTGATGAAGCCCTGGGCGCCACGGCGATGGAAGCTCATGCGGGCGAAGAAGCCGGCAATCAGGAAGAAGGTCGTCATCCGGAACACGTGGATGGCAAAGAACAGTATTCCGAGGGTGATGCTGGGATGGGTGTCCTGGATGATCCAGATACGGAAGGGGGACGGCAGGAACGACATCGTGGCGTGCAGTACGATTCCGAGCAGCAGGGCATAGCCTCTGACCGCGTCGAGTGCGTGTAGCCGTTCCGGTGCGGGGGCAATCTCGTCGGCTCGTGCCATGGAATTCCCCAGGAGACGATGATCGGTGGTGACGCCGTTCGGCGCGCTCTGAACGTGTCTGAGCAAGTGGTCCGGGTCTTGCCGAATCGAGAATTCGGCTAGCCGATTTTTCCCCGAGATTGATTGCTTGCGAGATCGCCGTCCTTGTCCGTCCTCTTGGGCAGCAATCGGCCGAGCGCGTCGCCCCGGAATTCTGTCGGCGTCAAGCCGGTATCGGCCTTGAAGGCCCGGTTGAACGGCCCGATCGACTGGAATCCGGCGTCCATGGCGATGGTCAACACCGGGACGTCGCGCTGCCCCGCGTCGGAGAGCGCCGCTTTGGCCTCATCGAGGCGGTAGCGGTTGAGGAACGCATTGAAGTTGCGGTAGCCCAAGCCCTCGTTGATCGCCTGCCGAAGCCGATAGTCCGGCACGTCGAGCTTGACTGCGAGCATGCCGATGGTGAGGCCTTCCCGGCGGTAGATGCGTTCGACGGTCACCAGATAATCGAGACGTCGCAGCAGAAGAGGATCGATGGCCTCGGCAGCGCGGTCCGGTCCGATCTGAGCCACGATCCCGGTTTCCTCCGAACCTTTCGTCGCCGTCATAAGGGGGCCGGAATCGGCTGGCGGCGGATAGAACACGGTCCATGCGGCCAATGTCGCCACGATCAGGAGACCAAGTCCGGTGAAAAGGCTGCCCGAGACGCCAAGTTTCGCAGCGGAAGTCGACATCAGGTCTGCTCCGGCCACCACAACGATGAATATCAGCGTCGCGACCAGCACTGCGGCCCGCAGCCGGCGTCGCCCGGCCACCAGATCCACGCTCCACGTCCTGACCGTCTGCATGGCGGCCAACAGCGCAAGCGCCAGCGCAACGGTCGAGAGGAGGCGAGCACCGGATTGTGCCAGTGTCGGCCAGGTCGTCCATCCCAGCGTCACCGCGAATCCGATGCCAACGATGACCAGCCACAAGGCGCCGTGCCATCGCCGGACCGCAAAATCGTCGTCGAACGTCGCCCGCGCCCACAGCCAGAAGAGAGTCGGGTTGGCGGTCAGCACCGGCAGGGTCCACACCATCACCGCCTTCGGAACGAAAGGCGCAGTCACGACAGCATAGGCCGCGCCAGCAACAGCCATGGCCACGCCGAGAAGTTTGATTGCATCCAGCGGTCGCCCCCGCGCCAGCACGACGACGGCCATCATCAGGAACAGGCCCGCCGTCGCACCGCGAACCCCGAGATCGAGCGCCGTAAGGCCCATGTCATGCACAGTTCGGATTTCCCCGTTCCGATGCCCAATCTGGCATCCGCCTGGCGCGGGAACAATCTCCAATTGCAACGCGAGCCGCGGGATGAAAAGCAGCCCTAATGCTTCAGCGCTTTCGCGATGGCCTCGAATTGGGCGGTGATCTGCGGCGTCACGTAATAATGCAGGGTGGCGGCGAGTGACAGCCCGACGGTGGCGGCGATGATGATGTATTGTGTGATGATCCCGAGCAGAACCCTGCGCAGCGCTCGCAGCCATGGCGAGGGCGGCCTGTCGGCAGCCGCGCGCGGGATCTCCGTGATGTCGGCGACCACGTCGGTCGCTGCGTCGATATCGATTTCCGGCTGCGATTGCATGCCGTGCCTCTAATATTCCGACCGCAACTGCTCGATGCGCGATTCGAGGCGCCGGTTGGTCCGCTCACTGGTGCGGAGCTTGCGCGCCCAGTCCAGCGGGACGATGTCGTTCGCGTCGTTCGTGTCGAGGAAGGTCAGGCCGGCTTCGTTGCGGCTGCGCCAGACCATGCGCGCGACGCAGGTAAGGCTCTTGCGCGCGACGACGAAGTCGAACTCGTCGGGAAGTATTGCTGAGCCGTCGAACGCGATCTTCGCGCCAAGCCTGCTGAAGTTGCGCACCACGCAAGTCATCGTAGAGTTGCGCGCATTGAAGGCGAGCACGCCGCCGTAATAGACGCGATTCCTGTAGAGCTGGCGCCGATCTTTCATGGCCTGTCCTCCGGTCGTTTAACGGTCTGTTAACACAATCGAAGGGTGTGCTGTCCAAGTTGGAGGTATTAAACTACTGTCAAGGTTAACGCAGCTGTGCGCTGTTGGGGGGTAGTTTTTGCGATTTTGCGTAAGCCGGTGCGAGTCTAATCAAGGGGTTGGATGGCGCGAAGGAGCGATTTGAGCGTGTAGTGACGACCCTGGGTATTTTCTTTCGCGGCGGAGCTGG